>Ga0306926_10000012_pt1 | contig 160749 bp, 118 predicted proteins | sample flu12Cox44000178_FD_203759 | JGI IMG/M metagenome (GOLD analysis project Ga0306926, IMG submission 203759) | Lab enrichment of tropical soil microbial communities from Luquillo Experimental Forest, Puerto Rico - flux8day.12C.oxic.44.000.178 (v2)... | ecosystem: Environmental > Terrestrial >... | reverse complement strand
CGCCGGGTGTCCCCGTGAACAGGCCCGCGTTGTTCGTGGATCCCGTGACGTCCCCTCCCCCGAGGAGGGATGCGAACAGCACCGCTCCGTGGCGGTTGACTTGCATGAATTGCTGGCTCGGGCCGTAGGGGATCTGATCGCCGGAGAAGAAACATCCCGGCGTCCCCGGCGCAGGGTCTCCTTCCCGATTGACGAGGAAACCGCCGGACGGGGAGCTGCCGAACTGCCCCGTGTCGTTGTTGCCGTTGACGCCGGCGCCGCTGAGATAGCTGTTCCAGAACGTGTAGCCGCCGGACGGGCTCAGAGAGCAAGCGCCCCCGATGCCCTGCGCCAAGTTGCCGCTGACCAGCGACAGTCCCGGGAGCCCGGGCGCGGGATCGGACCAGCGGGCCAGCACCGACAGGTTCGTAGCACTCGTGCCCATGAAGAGCGCGTACCTGTTGCCGGGCGCGGTGCCCGTCCCGTACAGATTCGAGCGGAACAGGACGGTTCCGTCCTCGGCGAGCGAGGGCCATTCGAGGTTGCCGCCGAAGTAGACGTCGGTCAGGCCCGGAACCGCGAGGTCCGAGCCCGCGATGAAGTTGCTATTCGTTATCAGAAGCGACGGCGGTGGCGTCGTCTGCGCCTGCGCGGTCGACAGCAGGAAGAGCGCGGCCGCGGCGCCGACTGTGATCCGGAGCAACTTGAATCGCACGTTGTTGACCCCCATCTTCATCTCTTCCTCTCCTCGTTCCGAGATCATGGACAGGTGGCCGGAGCCGCCTGGATTCCGGCATCGCGCGAGCCAACCTGCGAGGGCGCGCCCGAGTCGTACGTTGCGTGGCCTCCGCAGCTGTTGGCGCGGACCAGGTACCAGAAGCCGTCATCGGTATTGGGCGTATCCGCGTCGTCACGGGCCGTGAAGTTGAGATCGTTCTCGAGACAGTCGGTCGTGGCCTGGCTGAAATCGCCTTTGGTCGCATGAAGGACGGAGAGGCTTCCGCGCACGACGTCATACGAGCTCGTCGCGTCCACGGAATTCCAGATCAGCTCCATGATTCCGGGGGAAGGTTTCTCGACCGTCAGCGTCGGGACGCCCGTCGGCGCGGCCAGGTAGCACTGGCACGGCCCGAGCGTATCCCCAGCGGCGAGCGCGGAGTCGAGCCCGTGAGGGAATGCGACGACCGTCGTTTGCTGCGCGTGGCAGACGATGGAAGTCGGAGACTTCAGGGCGAAGCCGACGTCCCCCACGCGGGTGGTCATGGTTCCGACCATGGTCGTGCCGTCCCCGGACATCGACGCCACTCCGTAGAACCCGATGTCGTTGACGTTGACACCCTGGGACGAGAGGAAGGTGTAGAAGCTCGACCAGTGCAGGCCGGGAGTCCAGATCGTCGCCACTCGACCGTTGTCGGCGTCCGAGGTCCCCGCGATGACGCCGTGGTCGTCGTTGATCGACCAGGTGATGCTGTTGGTCTGACCCGGGAGAATGCCGAGCATCTCGACGGTGGCCGTCGAGGTGTTGAAGCGATAGGCGTTGTACAGGTCCGCGAAGCTCGACTGACCTACGGCGTAGAGACCGTCCCTCGAGACCTGGGTGGAATTGTTCACGGGTTGGCTGTTCCGGGTCATCAGCTTGACGACGCCGTTCTTCCAGTAGGCGGCGCGCCAGACCCCGCTGCTGGACTCGTCCAGACCCACGATCACGGAGCCGTCGAAGTTGGCCGCGTTAGCGCGCGACATGTTATTCGGCGAGGAGAACTTGGGGAGCACGACGCTCCCCCCCGCGGCGGTCCACTTGTACGCTCGGATGCTGCCCCGATCGCAGTAGTTGTAAGAGAGCCCGACGACGGTCGAGCCGTCCCCGGAGATGTTCTCGGCGCCGTTGTACGTGGGCGGGCCGTCCTGGGTGCACGGAGCCGTACCCGGTACCGGCGGGAGCACGGTCCAGGCGCCGTTCTCGTAAATGCCGGCCTTGAGAGACCCGTCGGTGTCGTAAGCGTCGGCGACGATCCTCGTCCCGTCGTCGGAGATCCCGACGTTCCCCCAGACATACCCGCCGATGTCGTCGAGCGTGCCCGAGTTCAGATCCCACCGGAAGACGTCCTTGTTTCCCAGCGCCCCCACGACGGTCGACCCGTCGCGCGTGATGGCGGTGGCATTCCCGTTCGCCGGCATCGTGATGATCACCGGCGCGCCGGTGTAGCGCTGGAGGTCGATTTCCACGGAAGCGGGCGCACCCTGCTGCGCGTCCACGGTCACCCACTGGCAGCGGTCGTCGATCGCCGCGTCCGAGCTCTCCATCTGGCCGTTCCAGTACTCCTCGGGGCCGGGCATCATCGGCCACCGCGGAACCGAGAAGCCGCCAGCCTTGAGACTCTCGACGTAGACCACATAGCGGCCGCCCGGGGTCAGGTCGGTCAGCACGAACGACCCATCGGGCCCCGCCTGCTGCTTCGAGACCTGGCCGGTGATCTTGGAGGAGGCGTCGCCGAACGGATTGGCGACGTTTCGCGCGACGATGTTGACGCTCCCGACGGGGTTGCCGTTGGTGTCGAGGACCTGACCCGAAATTGTCGCCCTGCTGTCCGGATAGCCGGGAGCGGGGTAGAGGTCCGAAAGCGCGCTCATGTCGTCGAGCTGGTCCACCGTTCCCTGGTACTCGCCGGTCCCCCCCGGCTCCGGATTGGTGTAGGGAGCCATGGTCTCGGACTGCATGGGGCTCGGCATCCCGGTCCACGGGGCTCCACAGCCGGCCGGCTGAGGGGCCTGCCCGGCGTAGATCGACCAACCGTTTACCTGCGTGTGCGCGAGATTGAGCGCGTGACCCATCTCGTGCGTGAAGACGCCCTGGTACGCCACCCCGTTCGGGTCGTCCGAGCGGACCCCCGGCCCGCTGATGACCATCCAGGCCTCGAGGATCTCGGGAGTGCCGACTGCCGCGAAGTCGATGTCCGTGATTCCCAGGACGCTCGTCGGCGGGACACCGAAGAAGTTCTGCATGATGCTGCCGTCGTTGTCGTAGACGATGTCGATCCCGCCGCCGTTCCATTGACCGACGATCAGGCCGATCGTGTAGTAGTCGATGTCGCCCTGGCTGATCAGGGAAAAATCTCCCCAGACGTTGGCTCTGAAGCTGGACGTCGGGACGCTCGACCACTGGTTCGCCGCGAACACCGCCATCTCGTTCGCGCGCGCGTTCGAGATAATGCCCAGGTTACCCAGGTCGGTGTAGATGGGCACCTCGTTGTCGGGCCACGAGGTCATGTTCCACGCGTACGGGATCTGGTTTGCGTAGTCGAAGGTGTAGATCGGGCCGCCGGCGAAGGCGGCGGTTGTCAGCGCCGCGGCGAGCAGCGCGACGAAGAGCCGTCCCGTGCGACGGGGGAATCTCACGGAATGGCTCATTTGCCGCTCCCGGTGAGCGTCGAGTTCGCCTTGGGGTCGAGCAGCGTCGGCGACGGGTTCTCGGCGGGCGGCTGCGTCGAAGGAGCCTGGTTGCCCGTGCCCGCGGGGACGGAGCGCGGCGGCTCCTGCGGGGCACCGTGCGCGCCGACGCGGGTCATGCGGCCGGTCTCGACCCAGCGGTCGTGGACGGCCTTCCGGACGAAGGAGAGGAACGTGTCGGGATTGACCGGACCGCCGGCCGTCATCATCCGCTTTTCCAGATCGCTGGCGAGTCCCGGAGCCACCATCACGCCGTCGAACAGACCGGCGTTCCCCATTTCGTTGGCCACGCGCCCCGGCCCCAGCTCGAATTTTCCGTAGGTGACGCCCGCGGGCATGCGGAAGCCAGTCCAAGCGGCCTCCGGGCGGAGGAACAGGACGAGCTGTTGCCCGCTCTGGTACTTCGGGAAGCCGGCCGGCGCCGGCATCATCTTCCTCTTACCGTCCGGAGTGATCCGCGGGGCCAGCAATCCGAACTGCCGGAACGTATACGTCCCGGAGAGGTAGCCTCGAATCGACTCCGAGACGGAGACGTTGATTTCGGTGTACGGAATGCCTTTCTCGTCGATCCCGTCGGTGACCTTGCCGACCGTGCCGACGACGATGTCGTTTGATTGGTTGAGAATCTCCACGATGTTCGCATCGTGGCTCGTCAGAGTCATCGCTCGCGCCTGACCAAAGGCCGCAAACAGCACGGCCAGACCGACGAGACCGACCGATCTCCTTGTCATTGAAAAACCCCTTTCCCGCGCAACCTTCGGGTTCGCCCCCCGGACAGTCGGGTAGCGAGCGGCATTGGTTTACTGCGGGAGCGGGGGGTCAACCATGGGGGGATACCCCCAGAAGTACGGGAACGAACACGGAGGGGGGCAGGAAGGGGGGCGGGACGGCTCGATCCGGACCGAGAACGGTGGTTTTTGCCTCAGTCGTCACGTGGCGGAACGACTGCAGACTGTCTCGCGGCTAGCTTCGCCGTCCCGTGGCCTTTTCCAGCTTGTCGAGATATTCGGGGGCGATCCAGTGCCCGGAGCCTCGTGCCCGACGCACGAGATCCCACCCCTTGTCGTACTGCCCGGTGGCATCGATATAGATGTAGGCCAGCGGACCGTACGGCTCGCACGAGCAGCCGTCCGAGGGACCGGCGTACTCGACCGACTTTTCGAAGTCGGCCTGGGCGAGCTCGATCTTCTTCGCTCCGAGGCGGGCTTGGCCTCGGTTGCAGTAGACGTCGGCGAGGCGTGACTTGCCGAGCCGCGGATCGAGCGCCATCACGCGGGTGTAGTCGGCGATCGCCTCGTCGATCCTGTCCGTCTGCTCGTCGACCAGACCGAGGTAATCGTGGGCGGTGGTAAGCCCAGGGTCTTTCTGAATCGCGGCGGTGAAGTCGGCCCTCGCCGCGTCGAACCATGGCCGGTGGTCGGCATCCACGTCGGATACCTGAGCCGCCCGGTCGTAGTAGCTCAGGCCGCGCTGCAAGTAGATCTGCGCATCCGCGGGTGCCAAGGCGACACTACGGTCGTGGTCCGCGATCGCCAGCTCGAACAGCCGGATGTATTCGGCGCGGTCGATCTGTTTCCGCAGGAAAGAAAGCCGTCCTTTATCGGAATACCCGCGCCCTCGGTCGGCCAGCGCCGCCGCGCGCTCGGCATCGGTCCGGGCCGATTCGAGGGCGCGGGTCGCCTGATCGATCTGGGCTTGGTAGACCTGGACCATGTCGCAGGCCGAGAGGGCCAGGGCGGCGACAACAAGAAGACAGAGGAGGCGCATCGGGGACATTCCTCCTCAGAACAGCGCACGGGCGATCAGGAACAGGAGCGCCGCCACGCCGAGGGCGAAGACGACGGTCTTCAAGGAAAGGATCGGCTCCGGCCGCGGCCCATCCCCCGCCGGCAGCGACGCCGCCACGGGCTCGGGCCCGGATCTCGTCGCGGCGTCCTCGCGATTCAAGGCCATCAGCGTGAGCCCGCGCACGATCGCTCGAAGCGGGGCGGGCATCTCCTGCACGCTCGCGTAGGTCTTGCCGTTGATCGTGATCTTTCCGCTCAGGGCCGTACCGCCGACCTCGACGGCGTTCCGGATCGCCCCGCGCACCTCCGCCGGCACCTGATCCAGGCTCTCGTACTCCTTGCCATCGACCGTGATCTTCTTCTTGACCTCGAAGTTGATCGCCACGGCCCACCTCTTCTTTCCTGCTGGTTCGTCCCGGGAATATAGGTTCCGACCCCCTTTTTCGCAGCGAGGCAGGGTTGCCGGGAAGCCGCGCAGGAAAAAGGAGCGTCTGACCCGGTTTGAGGGGTTGTTGACCGCCGTCCGCCGGGACCTATGTTCTCTCGATGGGGGTCGGGAGTGCCGTGGACGTCCATCGAAACGCGCGGCGCGCGTCCATGCGTGGGTTCACTCTCATCGAGACGCTGCTCTGCGTCGCGATCATCGGCCTGCTGGCCGCCACCGCGGTCCCGCTCTACCAGGGGGCCGTCGCCAAGGCCCAGCACGCGGCGCTGATCGGCGACATGTACGAGCTGTACGGCGCGTTCATGCGGTACTACGTCGACCACGGCTCGTTCCCCACCGACACCGGAGGGTCGAGGTTCAACGTCACGACGCTCGAGCCCTTGACATCGAGCGGGTACTTCAGCAGCGCGGACGGACTCAAGCTGAAGCTGTTGAACAACAGGCTGCGAACCTACGTGGCGCCCGACGCCAACGGACCGGACGCCGACTTCCTCGTCATCGCGGTGTCCAAGGACGATCCGAACTACTGGGTCTACGCGATGCACTACGAAAGCGCCGGCCTCTTCGTCTACGACGGCGTCTACATTCTCGTGGACGGGAATTTCGTCCATGCCGATGGACGATCGTGAGATGGGCGAGCGGAGCGACGAGACTCTCTTTCTCGGCCGCATGGAGGACATTCGCGGCGTCGTCGACGACGTTCTGGCCGGGGGCCCGACGACCCTTCTCGATCTGAAGCGACGCCTCGCGGGCGAGCTGGCCTTCGACCCCAAGCCGCAAGCGCTGCAGGCTCTTTCCGCGCTGCGGGACGTGTCGGACGTCACGGCCCGGCAGATCGGCTCGCGCGCGGCGATCCTCCATCTCGCCGTGGATCGATCGATGTTCGAGCTCTGGGAATCCCCCGACGTGAGCGACGCGGCGCTGGATCGCGGGATTGCGATGGTCGAGCCGCTGCTGTCGCTGAGGGAAGAGGTCGAGGCGGCATTCGAGGAGACGATCGGTACGGTCGATCGCACGGAGCGCGACACGATCGGAAAGCTCCATGCCTCCCTGCGCCTGTCGGAGGAACCGCTCCTCGCCGCCGTGCTCGTGGTTCCCGAGCTCGCGAAGCTCCGGGCTGCCGCCCGGGACGGCTCTCTGGCGGAGGCCGCGCCGTCGCTGACGCCCTACGAGCATGAGGTGATCGCCTCGACGGCGAGCGACACCGAGACGAGCCGGTTCGACCGCGTCGTCCTCGATGCGATCGCGCTGCGCACGGCCATGGAGCGGGAGACTCGCGCGTTCTCGGTGGAGTCGACGGCGGAGCCGGACGGGCGGCCCGCGCGCGATGCGCTGCGCCTCGCCCACGGGATCGTCTCTCCGCGTCTCGATGCGCTGCGCGCCGAGCTATTCACGCAGACGAAGAAGAGCAACGCGACGCTGGACGAGGAGCGCCGCAAGCTGTTTGCGGCCTACCTGGGACTCTCGCAGTCGCTCGCCGGGCACCCGGCCGAGATCGAGGCGTCGGTTCAAGAGCAGATCCTCGAGGCGGAGCTGACCGGTGCCGCGGTCGACCGCGCGAAGAGCTCGCGTGAAGAGCTCCTGCGCGACGCCGCCACCGGCGGCGAGCGGCCGGCACCGGTCGCTGTAGAGCTCCCGCCCGACATGCAGGACGTGATCCGCGAGCGGCGCCGCAAGCGGATTCTCATAGGCATCGTCGCCGGGCTCGTCCCCGTCGCCCTGACCGCGAACCTCCTGACGTTCGCCCACCGCACCGTCGCCCCCACGACCGCCTCGGACTTCGTCGCGTCGTCGGTGCCGGTGCAGGAGGTCGTCCCGGTCGGGCCGATGCTCTACTGCCAGGTGGCCACGGTGCTCTGGGCCGACCTCTCCGACGCGGAGAAGGCGCAGAAGGTGACCGGGCTCGGAAAGTTCGCCGCGCAGCGGGGCTTCCGCGCTTTGATCGTCGTCGACGAGAACCGTCGCGAGCTGGCGCGGTGGACGGCGGATGGCGGCGCGAAGGTCGTCCCGAAGAGCTCCACCCAACCCTAGAACGGGCCCGTCCGGCTACCCGGCGCGGGCGACCTCGGTTTCGTCGAAGAGCGCCCGCGCGTCGCCGCGGTCGAGCTGCCGCGCGGTCAGCTCGAAGCCGAGCTTCATGACGGTGTCCTTGGCGCCCCACGACATCGGGGGCTCGGCGTACGTCTCGCGCCGCGAGGGACGAAAGCAGACGACCCGCACGTGCGGAGCGGCAAGTCGCGCGTGGGCCAGCTCGAGCGCCGAGCGGGCCGCGTGCTCGATGCGGGCGCATTGCCCGTGGAGGAGGGCGATCGGGCCGGATCCCGGCGAGGAGCGGGTCGGCGCGATGGGATCGACGGCGAGGATCTTCGTCGCCCCCGCCCCGATCGCGACGTCCAGATACAGCGGCGACACGAACGCGCCGTCGACGAACCGTCGTCCGTCGATCGTCAGCGGGTCGAAGAACGGCGGCATCGCGCACGAGGCGGCGACCGCCTCCGCTATGGTCGCCTGCTCGATCGGGTGACCGCCGAACACCCTCCGCTCGGCGGTGTCGACGTCGACGGCCGGGATCAGGAGCGGGGCCGGCAGCTCCGAGAACCGGTTGGTCAGCCCGCGCTTCGCGTAGAGGGCGCGCAGCGCGCCCTGCAGGAGCCGGGTGCGGCAGAACCTCGGCCCCATGCTCGTGAGGCCCGCGGCGACGCCCGGCGATAGCAAACCTGACGCGAAATCCTTGTAGAGAGTCCTCGCGGACACTCCCTGCGCGAGCAAGGAAGCGACGGCCGCGCCGGCGCTCACGCCGACGATGCGGTCGAAGGAGAGCTGGAGTCCGTTGGCTTCGAGGTGCTCCTCGACGGCGGCCATCGCTCCGATCTCGTACGCGGCCCCGAGAACGCCACCACCGGCGAGGCAGAGAGTGCATTGCGAGTTCATGTCGCGCCCTCCGTGCCCCTCCGATCGAGTTGAATTGCAATGATCACGCCAGCGGATCGTGCCGACCTCGCGTCGACACGCGCGCACTGCGTGTCGTTACGGCACGATCTCGCGTGAACATTTTTCCGCGGCCTCCGCCAGACACTCCCGCAGCTCCCGAGCCAGGACCGCCACGCTCGGCTCCCGCATCATCGAGTCACGGTCGCCGGGCACGAGACGCAGATCGATCCGACGCGCCTCGAGCCCGTAGAGGTCCAGAACGGGATCGAAGACGAACCCGGGGGGTGCGCCGCTGAGAAAGACCGTGATGCGCCCGGGGTACGGCTCGCCGACGTAGCGGCGCGCCGCCTGGAGGTTCATCTCCGGGACGTTGCGCAGGAAGATCCGCGGGACGCGCGCGCCGAGACGCGCGTAGGCGGCTTGCCACAGCGCCGAGCTCACCTTCCGCGCGGTCTCGCGGGCGACGACGCCCGCCTCCTTCCGCGGCCCGTCGCGCCGCAGCCGGCCGACGTGGCGACGGACCTTGTTCCACAGCATGCGGCCCCAGGGGTCGGGGCGGTCGTACCCCATGAACAGCCCCAGGAACGAGACCTTCTCGCCGTCGCGAACGAGCTGGAGCGCCATCTCGAAGGCGACGAGGCTTCCGAGGCAGTACCCCGCGAGCGCATACGGGCCGTGTTGCCGCACCTGCCGGACCTCCGAGAGATAGTGGCCGGCCATCTCCTCGATGGTGCGGTGCACCGGCCCGCGGCCCGACAGCGGCGCGGCCGCCAGCGCATGGAACGGCTGGGCGTCGCCGAGCCGCTCCGACAGCGGACGGTAGAACAGGACCTCGCCGAAGTGACCGTGCACGCAGAACAGCGGCGGAAGGGATCCCTCCGGCTGGATCGGGACGAGCGACGTGAAGCGCGCGGGCTCGCCGCCGCCCTCGATCACCTGCGCGAGGCGCGCGACGGTGGGCGCCCGCAGCAGGGTGGCGAGCGGCACGCTGGAACCGAATTCGTGCTCGATGGCGGAGAAGAGGCGCACCGCGAGAAGCGAGTGCCCTCCGAGGGCGAAGAAATCGTCGTGGATCCCGACGGGGCGAACTCCGAGAAGCTCCTCCCACATCGCGGCCAGGCGCGCCTCGAGATCGCTGCGCGGCTCGGCGTACCGCGATGCGCTCGCGGTGACACCTCCCGGATCCGGCAAGCGGCGGCGATCCACCTTGCCGTTGGGCGTCAGCGGCATCTCGTCGAGGAAGACGAACTGGCTCGGGACCATGACGTCGGGAAGGCGCTCGCGGAGCCGGTCGCGCAGCTCGTGGGGCGTGCCGCGATCGCCGTTTCCGGCCACGTAGGCCACGAGCCGCCCGTCGCCGGGAGCGGCCTCGCGCAGATCGACGGCGGCCGCCGCGACCCCCGGCTGGCCCGACAGCACCGCCTCGATCTCGCCGAGCTCGATTCGGTGGCCGCGGATCTTCACCTGACGGTCGTTGCGCCCCAGGAAGTCGATGCGGCCGTCGGCGCGGTAGCGGGCGAGGTCCCCCGTCCGGTAGAGCCGAGCGCCGTCGCGGGGAACGAACGGATCCGGCCGGAACCGCTCGCGCGTCAGGTCTTCCCGATGGCGGTACCCCCGCGCGACGCCATCCCCGCCGATGTGCAGGTCGCCCACGACCCCGATGGGAACCGGCTCCCCGTGCCGGTCGAGCAGGTAGACGCGGGTGTTGGCCATCGGCCGGCCGATGGGCACCGGCCCGTCCTCCCCCGGATCGACCCGTTGGAGCAGCGACCAGATCGTGGTCTCCGTGGGGCCGTAACAGTTCCACAGCACGCGGCAGCGTGCCGACAGCTGCGCCGCGAGGCCCCTCGGCATCGGCTCGCCGCCGCACAGGAGCGCGACGTCCGGGCCCCCGCGCCAGCCCGCCTCGACCAGCATCCGCCACGACGAGGGCGTCGCCTGGATCAGCGTCGGCCGGCGCTCGTCGAGGAAGCGCGCGAGGGCGACACCGTCGCGGGAGAGATCCCCCGGCACGATCACGATCCGCGCGCCCGTCGCGAGCGGCAGGTGGATCTCGAGCCCCGCGATGTCGAACGAGACGGTCGTGAGGCCAGCCACGGCGTCGGTGGCGCCGATGGCCAGCTCCCGCTGCATGCCAGCGAGGTGGTTGACGACAGACCGGTGCTCGATGGCGACGCCCTTGGGTGCGCCCGTCGAGCCCGACGTGGCGATCACGTAGGCGAGATTGCGTGTCCCCGCTCTTCGCCGCTCGGGCGTGCGCGGCTGGCGCTCGACGGCCTCGCGCTCCGCGTCCAGCGCCAGGACCGGAAGCGTCGGCGGGAAGAGCGGCGCCAGCTCGCGGGTCGTGAGGGCCACCCGGGGGATCGCCGAGGCCAGGATCTGCTCGAGCCGCGCCTTCGGATGCGCCGGGTCGAGGGGGAGGTAAGCCCCGCCGGCCTTGAGGATCGCCAGCAGCCCGACGATCAGATCGGGCGAGCGGTGCATGCAGCAGGCCACCAGATCGTCGGGTCGCACCCCCAGGCTCCGGAGGTGATGCGCGAGCTGATTCGCACGGCCGTCGAGCTCCGCATAGGTGAGGGTCGTGATGCCGCACTCCACGGCGATCGCATCCGGCGTGCGATGCGCCTGGGCCTCGAACAGCTCGTGCACGGTGACGCCCGGGTAGGGGTGCTCGGTCGCGTTCCACGAATGCAGGATCAGGCGGCGCTCTTCCGCCGGGAGCAGGGGAAGGTGCCTCACCATCGTGCCCGGCGCCGCCGCGGCCCCGTCGAGCAGCGTGATCAGCTCGCTGGCCATGCGTGCCACCGTAGTCCGGTCGAACAGATCGGTGGAGTAATGGAAGCGCGCCAGGACGACGTCCGAGCGGTCGTCCAGCTCGAGGTACAGGTCGTACTTGGTCGCCCCCGTGTCCACGTCCATCTGCGTGAGGCGCCACGCGGGCGGCAGCGGCGGGAGCGGCGGCTCGAGCGAGAACAGCACCTGAAAGAGCGGGTTGAGGCCGGGATCGCGCGTCGCGCCGAGCTCCGTGAGCAGCGTGCCAAACGGCAGGCTGTCGTGCGAAAGCCCCTCGAGCGTCACCTCGCGGGCGCGTTGCAAGAGGTCGCGGAAGGTGATCCCGCCCGAGAGGTCGAGGCGCAGCACGATGGTGCGCAGGAAGTAGCCCAGGAGCTTCTCCGTCCCCGGAACGTCCCGGCCCGAGGTGACCGAGCCGATGGGGATGTCGTCCTGCCCGGAGTAGCGCGAGAGCTGCGCGGCGAACGCGGCGAGGAGCACCTGGAACAGCGTCACCTGATGCTGCCGGGCGAGATCTCTCAGGCGCCGGGCGAGCCCCTCCTCGATGACGAAGGGATGCATCGACCCGCGGAAGCTGAAGACCGCGGGCCGAGGCCGGTCGAGCGGCAGATCGAGCACGGGCAGCTCGCCCTTCAGCGCGTCGCGCCAGTACGCGAGGTCCGCGGCGCGCTTGGCGCCCCCGTCATGGCCCCGCTCCCAGCACGCGAAGTCGGGGTACTGGAACGGCAGCTCCGGGAGCGCCGCTTTTCGATCCGCCGCGTGCGCCTCGTAGAGCGCGGCCAGCTCGGGGAGGAGCACGCGATAGATGGCCACGCCGTCGAAGATGATGTGGCTGAGCGTCAGGTAGAGGCGATAGCGCTCTTCCGCCACACGCACGAGCCGCGCGCGGAACAGCGGCGGGCGATCGAGCGCGATCGGCCGCGTCGCGTCCGCCGTCGCCAGCCGGGTCGCTTCCGCCTCCCGCGCCCCCGGTTCGAGTGGGCGCAGGTCGTGACGCGGCAGCTCCACGCTCACGGTGTCGTGCACGACCTGGACGGGCGTTCCCTTCCGGACCTCGAATCCCGTCCGCCAGGCCTCGTGACGCGCGACGATCTCCCGGAGGCTGCGCTCGAGCGCCGCCTCGTCCAGCGGGCCGTCGTAGTGGATCGTGACCGCCTCGTTGTAGACGGGAACGTCCGGAGCGAGCTGCGCGTGGAGCCAGACCAGCTCCTGGCAGAGCGACAGGGGCACGGTCTCGCCCCGATCGCGCCTGGGCACGGCGCGCATCCGCACACGCGCGCCTTCACCGCGGGAGCGGAGGTACTCCTCGAGGAGCACGCGCCGGTTGGCCGGAAGCGGCCGGGCCTCGGCGCCGCCCATCACGAGCCTTCGAACGTGACGGGAAGGGCCTCGAGCCCCCGCAGACCGAGGTTGTGGCGCCACACGAGGCGGTGACCGGGCGCCACGGCGAGGCCGCCGAGGCGCCGCAGGATGGTCCGGAAGGCGATCTGCCCCTCGAGCCGCGCGAGCGGAGCGCCGAAGCAAAAATGCGCCGCCCATCCGAACGCGAGATGGCGGTTGTCGGTGCGCTCCAGGTCCAGCCGGTCGGGGTCGGGGAAGCGCTGGGGATCGCGGTTGCCCGCCGCCATCACCGCGATCACCGCCTGCCCCTTCTTCATCTGCTGCCCTCCCATCTCCACGTCGTCCGGTGCGATGCGCGCGGTGTGCTGGCTCGGGCTCTCGAAGCGCAGGAGCTCCTCCACCGCGGACGGGATGATGGCGTCGTCCGCGCGGAGGCGCGCCATCTCCTCCGGGTGGCGCATGAGGGTCAGCACGCCGTTGCCGATGAGGTTCGTGGTCGTCTCCTGCCCGCCCACCATCGTCACCACGAGATTGGCGACGATCTCCTCCTCGTCGAGGCGCTCCCCTCCGGCCTCCGCCGCCATCATCGCGGAGATCAGACCGTCCCGCGGATGCCCGCGCTGTTCCCGCATGGCGCCGCGGAAATAGTCGCCGAGCGATTCCACGCTCGAGAGCACGCGGCCGATGCGTCCGGGGTTGTGCTGGAAATTCCCGAGCATCTCGGCGAAGTCGGCGGACCAGGACTTGAGGCGGACGTGATCGGAGGTGGGGACGCCGAGCATCTCGGCCGTGACGATCGCCGGCAGCGGCGCCGCGAAATCGGCTATGACGTCCATCCGCCCCGTGGGGACGACGGCGTCGAGCAGCCGGTCGGCGATCTCCTGGATGTGCGTCCGAAGCCGCTCCACCCTCGCCGGCGTGAACGCCAGCGCCGCCAGGCCCCTCAGGCGCGTGTGGTCCGGCGCGTCCATGAAGAGCATCTGGCGCACCATCATCCTTGCGATGGGGTTGAGCGCCGACAGGCCCTTGTCGGTGAGTTGCTCCGGCGTTGGCGTGCGGTCCGCCGAGAAGTGATGGAGGACGCGCACGACGTCCGGGTAGCGCGTCACCACCCAGGAGTGCAGGTACGGGTCCCAGTGCACCGGCCGCTCGGTCCGCAACCGGCGATAGAGCGGGTACGGATCCGCCAGCACGTCGGGATCCATGAGCTGGTACAGGCTCGGTGCGGCCGGCGTTCGTGTCGTGGCTGCGAGTTCCATGGAGCCCCCCGGTCGCGCCCGCTCAGGCGCGCGCCTCGAGACCGCTTCCGGTGGAGGCGGACCGTGCGTCGATGGCGGCGAGGATCGCCCGCTCGATCTCGGCGGACAGATCCTCGACCGTGGGATGGTCGAACAGCGCCCGAAGCGACAGATCCACGCCGAAGGACTCGCTCAAGCGCGCGATCATCTGCGCGCCCAGGAGCGAGTGGCCGCCGAGATGGAAGAAGTTCTCCCTCACGCCGACCGCGGGGACGTGGAGAAGATCCGCGAGGATGCTCGCGACCTGCTCCTGCACCGGGGAGGCCGGCAGCTCTCGCGGCCGGTCCGCGAGCACGTTTTCCGGCGAGGGCTCGGGAAGCGCCTTGAGGTCGCGCTTGCCGTTGGGGGTGAGCGGGAGCGCCTCCACCTCCACGAACAGCGCGGGAACCATCGGCTCCGGAAGCGTCGCCGCCAGATGCTCGCGCAGTTCGGCGCGGCCCGGGACGGCACCGGGCACGAGCGTGACGTACGCCACCAGCTCCCGCTCGGCCCCCTCGCCGCGCGCGATCACCGCGCTCTGCACGACGGCCGGGTGGAGGTTTAGCGCGGCGCAGATCTCGTCCGGCTCGATCCGGTGGCCGCGCAGCTGGATCTGCTGGTCGGCGCGCCCCGCGAACGCGATCTCCCCGCCGGGCAGCGCCGAGACCAGGTCTCCGGTCCGATACATGCGGCCTCCCCCGCCCCCGTCGTGAGGGTCGGGCAGGAAGCGCTCCGCGGTGAGGTCGGGGCGGTTCCGGTAGCCGCGCGCCACGCCGGCGCCGGCGACGTACAGCTCGCCGAGGGCACCGGGCGGGACGTCTCGCAGATCCGCGTCGAGGACGTAGGCGCGCACACCGTCGATCGTCCGCCCGATGCTCGGGCGCTCGGCACCGGTGCCGTCGGGGGTCACGGTGCCGGAGGTCGACACGACCGTTCCTTCGGTCGGGCCGTAGTTGTTCACCACGCGGAACGGAAGCGAGGCCCTCGGGCGGCGGTGCAAGGTGTCTCCCCCGGTCAGCAGGACGCGCAACGACGTGTGCTCGGGCCAGGAAAGCTCCATGAGCTGCTCCGCGAGCGCCGTCGGCGCGAAGGCGATCGTGATCCGCTCGCGCAGGAGCCAGCCCTGGAGCGCCGGTGCGTCGACGCGCACCCTTTCGTCCGGCACGTGCAGGCTGGCCCCCGCCGCGAGGTACGGCCAGACCTCCCAGACCGCGGCATCGAACGCGACGCCGGCGAGCAGGCTCGCGCGATCGGCCGCTGTCACGGAGAAGGCCCGCAGATGCCAGCGCACCAGGTTCAGGAGGCTTCCGTGCTCGACCTCCACGCCCTTCGGCTGCCCCGTGGAGCCCGAGGTGAAGATGACGTAGGCGAGGATCGTGGGATCGAGAACCGCTTCGGGCCGGGCGCCGATCCGCTCGGGCACGCCGCGGAGCATCCCGTCGTCGTCCATCTGGATCACGTCCCACGGACCGGGCGGGACGGCCGACGAGGATTGCCGGGTCGCGAGTATCACCGGGACCGCGGCATCGCGGGCGAGGGTGGCGAGGCGCGCCGGCGGGTGGACCGGATCCATCGGCACGTACGCCGCGCCGGCCTCGAAAATGCCGAGCGCGCCGGCGACCATCGCGGGAGAGCTCTTCACGCAAAGACCGACCGCGACCTCCGGCCCGATGCCCATCGCGTGGAGGTGCGCCGCGATGCGATGCCCGCGCGACGCCAGCGCCTCGTAGCTCAGCGCGAGGGATCCGGCCCGGACCGCTTCGGCCCCGGGCCGGAGCCCCGCCTGCTCCTCGACCAGATCGAGGACGGATCGGGTGTTTTCGAGGGGTCTTTTGGGGTTCGGGGCGGCGCTGTCCACCTGGCACCTCCGTTTATCGCTCGACGCGGACTTGCATTGAGTCGAGACTAACGGAGAGCGGCAGGCGTCCCCATCGGGCGAACGCCCGAATAAAAGGCAACAGATACCTGAGAGATAGGGGCGAACGTGTAACGGAGCGCCGGCCGGGAAGCCTCTAGGGACAATTACCGATCAGCGACTGGCATCGGGTCGCCGATGGCGATGGTGGCGGCTCGCAACCGCCGTGTGTGTCATGAGGACACGATCGGGGGTATATCTTTCCGGTACGACGCCGGTCCCCCCCACCGGCCACGGGCACGGGAGGTGCGGGATGCGCGTTCGGTACTCCGTCGCCTCGATCCTCGTTCTCGTCTCCTGCGCCGTGTCCGGTTGCGCGCCGCACGCGGCGAGAAGGGCGGAGGACCGGAGGCTGCCGCCGAACCCGTCGTGGTTCGTCCGGCAGCGGATGTCCTCCGGCGAGCCGATCCCTCCGGACGCTCTCCGGCGGGCGATCACCGCCCAAGGTCAGGGCGCGACGCGCGAGGCCCCGCGGCAGCTGGCGCCGGGGGTGTGGAGCGCCGCGGGCCCGACGAACGTCGGCGGGCGCATCACCGCCATCGCGGTCGACCCCCACGATTCCGATCACGTCTGGGCCGGGGCGGCGGCGGGGGGCGTGTTCGAATCGCGGGACGCCGGGGGAACTTGGACGCCTGTATTCGACGGAGAGCCCGTGCTCTCCGTGGGCGCCATCGCCTCTCACCCCACCGACTCCAACATCGTTTACGTGGGCACGGGGGAAGCCAACGGCTCGAGCTTCTCGTACGACGGCGACGGCGTCTACAAGACGGTCGACGGGGGCGCGAGCTGGCAGCACCTCGGGCTCGTCGAGACGCGGCGCATCGGCCGGATCGCGATCGATCCCGTCCAGCCGCAGCGGGTGTTCGTCGCCGCCGCGGGGGCCGTCTTCTCTCCCGACGAGTTCCGCGGTATCTATCGCACGACGGACGGTGGGGCGACGTGGGCACGCGTCTTGTTCGTCGCGCCGACGGCCGGTGCGATCGACGTCGCGATCGACCCCGCGAACCCCGCGCGCGTGTACGCCGCGATCTGGGAGCACTACAGCACGCCGACCCATTGGGTCGCCGGCGGGTTGAACAGCGGGATCTGGCAGTCCCAGGACGGCGGCGACACCTGGACGCAGCTGACGAACGGGCTTCCAAAAAGCTCCGCCACCATAGGCCGCATCGGCCTGGCCGTCGCTCCGTCCAGCCCGCAGACCGTGTACGCGCTCTACCTCGACGATCCCGGAGATCTGATCGGCCTCTACAAGACGACGGACGCCGGTGCCACCTGGTCGAAGATGAACGCGTCGGGAGCCAAGAACGCGTTCGGCGGTGCTGGGTACTATTGCGGACAGATTCGCGTCGATCCGTCCGACGCGAACGTCGTGTACATGCTCGACGTGCTCGGGACACGCTCGATGGACGGCGGGCGCAACTTCAACAACTTCACCGGGGGAGCCTACGTCGACCTTCATGGGCTGACGATTGCCTCCGGCAAGCTGTACCTGGCGACGGACGGCGGTTTCTACCGGAGCACCGACGCGGGGACCACGTGGTTCCATTCCCCGTCTCTTGCGGTCTCGCAGTTCTACGACCTCGGCATCGACCCCATCGATCCTCGCCGGCGGTTCGGCGGGACTCAGGACATGGGCACGCTCCGGACCGTTGACGGCGGCTCGTCGAGCTGGGGGAACGTGTTGAGCGGAGACGGCTTCAACTGCGAGGTCGATCCGATCGATGACCTGCGCGTCTACTGCGAGCAGCAGTACGGCAACATCTTCCGCTCCACCGACGGCGGGAACACGTTCCTCGCGGGCTTTCACGGGATCCCCCCCAACGACCGGGAGAACTGGAACGCGCCGATCGTCCACGATCCGCACACGAGCCAGCGCCTCTACACGGGGTCGTTTCGCGTTTACCGCTCGACGGACGGTGCCCAGAACTGGACGGCGATCAGCGCCGACCTCACCGACGGCCCGCCCCCCACGCCGCTTGCCGACTCGAATCCCGACGCCGCGCGCCACTGGCACCTGACGAGCGTGGTCACGGGGACCGTGACGACGCTGGCCGTGTCCCCGGTGGACACCAACGTCCTGTGGGCGGGTACGGACGACGGGCACGTCTGGGTCACGCGGGACTACGGCGTGACGTGGACCAAGGCAGACGTCCCCGGCCGCTCGGAGTGGGTCACGCGCGTCGAGGCCGATCCGTTCTCCGCCACGGCGGCGTACGTCACCTTCTCCGGCTACCGCAACGCCTCGCGCCTGCCGAGAATCTTCCGGACGGTGGACTCGGGGGCGAGTTGGACCGACATCAGCGCCGGCCTGCCGGACGTTCCTCTCAATTGCGTCAACGCCGACCCGGACCCGGCGATGCGCGGGCGCCTGTTCGTCGGCAGCGACCTGGGCGTCTACGTCACGGACGACTACGGGCGGACCTGGTCGGCGCTCGGCGCCGGCATGCCCTCCACCGTCGTCGCGGATATCGACCTGATCGAGTCCAGCCGGCAGCTCTTCGCGGGCACCTACGGGCGCTCGCTGTACGTGTACGAGCTCAGCCAGCTCGGCCCGGCGGATGCCGACGGGGACGGCCGGGACAATCTGTCCGATTGCAGGCCGGACGACCCGACGGTATTCGCCGCGCCCGGCGAGGTCACCGGGCTCGTGTTCGGCTCCGACCGGGTAACGCTGTCCTGGGACTCGGCGGCGCCGACGGCGGGGTCCTCGACCGAGCACCAGGTGCTTCGCGGCCTCGTCGCGGAGCTCCCGGTCGGGGGCGCGTCCGACTCCTGCATCGTCCCGGGAACACTCGCGGCGTCGGCCGTCGACACCGACGTACCACCCGCCGGTGCCGGGTACTGGTATCTCGTTCGCGCCCGCAATGCCTGCGGAACCGGCACGTACGGCGCGACGAGCGACGGAAGCCCGCGTCTCGACTCGTCGTGTCCGTGAGCCCTCGGCGAGCCACGTTCCGCGCGTGCGTTCCCCTTCCGGTCGTTTCCGATCGGTCCGGTCCTGATTCGCGGCGCTCTGTTGAGCTATGTTCGGATCGTGTGCTGCTAGCGCGCTCCCGGCTTCGTCCCTGATCCGCCGCTGCGATCTCGCGCGCATCCCTTTCGAGACCACTGACGGTGCCTCTGGGCTCGACGATTTCGTCGGGCAGGATCGCGCGCTGGAGGCGCTGCGGTTCGGCCTGGCGATGCGGCGCGAGGGGTACAACCTGTACGCGATGGGACCGCCGGGCGTCGGCAAGGAGACGCTCCTGCGCCAGTTGCTCGCGCAACGCGCGCAGGACGATCCCGCCCCTTCCGACTGGTGCTACGTCCACAACTTCCGCGATCCGCAGCGCCCCCGCGCGATCGAGCTGCCCGCCGGCCTCGGGGCCGCGCTCCGGGCCGACCTGGAGAGCGCGGTCGCGGCGCTTCGCGTCTCGATGCGCGCGGCGTTCGACAGCGACGAGCTACGGGCGCGCCGGCAGCGCCTCGTGACCGACATCAAGCAGCGACAGGAGAGGGCGTTCGCGGAGGTCCAGCGCGAGGCACAGGAGCGTCAGCTCGCGGTCCTCCGCACCGACACGGGGGTCGTGGTCGCGCCGGTCCTCGGCGGCAACGCCGTCGACGCGGCCGTGATCGCCCAGCTTCCGGAGGTCGAACAAGCGTTGGTGCGCGCCGGCATGGAGGCGATCGGCGAGCGGGTTCAGGCCCTCCTCGGCGAGTTCCACGATTGGGGACGGGACCATCTCGAAAGCATGAGGGCGCTCGATCGGGAGACGTCAGCGGCCGTCGCGAAGCGCGTGATGGGCGAGATCTCGACCAAGTACGCGGCGCGGCCCGCCTTGGTCGATCACCTCTCGCAGATCGAGGCCGACATCGTCGAGAACTCGTCGCTGTTCCTCGAGGGGGACCCCGGCGGGGGCCTCGAGTCGGCGGTCCGCCAGGCTCTCAACCCGATGCCGCTCGACCGGCCGAGCCTGCGCCGCTACGGAGTCAACGTCCTCATCGATAACGGCGGCACGCCGGGCCTTCCCGTCGTCTACGAGCTCAATCCGACGCCTGCGAACCTCATCGGCCACATCGGACACCTGGCGCAGCTCGGGGGCCTCGCCACCGACTTCACCCGGATCAAAGCAGGAGCACTTCACCGCGCGCGCGGCGGGTACCTTCTCGTCGACGCGCTGCATCTCCTGAGCCAACCTCACGCGTGGGAAGCGCTCAAGCGAGCGCTCCGTGCGCGCGAGATCCGGATCGAGCCACTCGGCCAGGCCGAACGGCTTTCGCCGGCGGCATCGCTCGAGCCCGATCCGGTTCCGCTGTCCGCGACGAAGATCGTCCTGATCGGCGAGCGCACGATCTACGGGCTTCTCTCCCGCGCCGACCCGGACTTCCTCGAGCTGTTCAAGGTGATCGTCGACTTCGACGAGGCGATGGACCGCACCCCGGACTCGGAAACGCGCTACGCGAGCCTGATCGCGAGCCTCGTGCGAAAGGAGAGCCTGCGCGCGCTCGATCGTGCTGCGGTGGGTCGCGTGATCGAGCACGCGTCCCGGCTGACCGGAGAGGCCGACAAGCTCTCCGTGAAGATGCGGCCGATCGCCGACTTGTTGCGCGAGGCCGACGCCTCCGCCGCCGCGGCCGGGAGCGACGTGATCTCTTGCGATCTGGTCGAGGCGACGATCGACGCGATGGCCCACCGCGCCGGGCGCGTGCGCGAGCGGCTGCTCGAGGCGGTCCAGCAGGGCCGCATCCTGATCGACTCGGACGGCGAAAGGACCGGACAGATCAACGGCCTCTCGGTGATCGAGGTTGGCGAGCAGCGTTTCGGACATCCGACGCGGATCACGGCACGGGTGCGCGTGGGCACGGGCGAGGTCGTCGACATCGAGCGCGAGGTCGAGATGGGGGGCCCGATCCACACGAAGGGCGTGCTCATCCTGACCGGGTTCCTCGGCGCCCGGTACACGCCGTCCCTCCCGCTCGCCTTGTCGGCGAGCATCGTCTTCGAGCAATCGTACGTTCCGGTCGAGGGGGACAGCGCATCGCTGGCCGAGCTGTGCGCACTGCTCTCCGCGCTGGCGGATCTCCCGATCCGGCAGTCGTTCGCTGTGACCGGCTCCGTCAATCAGCACGGGGACGTGCAGCCGGTCGGAGGCGTCAACGAGAAGATCGAGGGGTTCTTCGACGTGTGCGACGGACGCGGCCTGTCGGGCCGGCAGGGAGTCTTGATCCCCGCGGCAAACGTCAAAGACCTCATGCTCCGCCGTGACGTCGTCGAGGCCGTCGCGGCGGGACGCTTCGCCGTCATACCCGTCGGCAGCGTGGACGACGCAATCGCCTGCCTGACCGGCCGCGAGCCCGGAGTGCGCACGGCGGGCGGCCGATTCCCGGACGCATCGATCAACGCGCTCGTCGAATCCCGGCTGACGCAGTTCGCGGAGTGCGCAAGGGGCTTCCTCGTCCAGGATGCGCGAGGCTGAGGCGTGTGCCAGAGATCAGGGATTGGGGGTCGAGTCCTCCCCGCCGCGCGCCCACGATCGGATCGTGCTCTCGGTCGTGGGCCGCGCCGTCCCGCTCGACGCGCGGGAGCGCAGGAATTCCGTCGAGACGCCGGAGTCGTGGAGGCGGATCGCGTCGTCCACCGCGCGATCGCCGGGCCCGTAGTCCGCCACGATGCGAACGTAATCGGCCGGCACGCCGTGCGCGTGGAGGCGGACGATTCCCTCGAGCGTGACCCCCGTGAGGCCCGACGCGGTCACGTCGTGGACGTAGTCGTCGCCGACGCCCTGATCGTGGAGCCTCGTGATGCCGTCGACGCCCGTCTCCCGAAGCTCGGATGTCCCGATCCTCGCCACGTAATCGGCGGCGACGCCGTGGGCGTGCAGACGCTCGATTCCTTCGAGATCGTGCGCGCGGACGCCGGCTTGAAGGAGGTCCTTCACGTACGCCGCGTCGACGCCGCGATCGTGGAGGCGGACGATCTCCTCGACGTCGGCCTCGACGCCCGACTGAAGGTAGTCGCGATACGTCCCGGGGGAGAGACCGTGGTTCCGCAGGAGGAACACGTCCCGGAGGCGGATCGGCGCTCCCCGGCCCTTCAGCTCCTTCACCCACCGCATCGCGTCCGGGTCGCGCGCGAGCTCGATCACGTCCCCGGCGTCGAGGTGGTCGGCGCCCTCCGCGACCAGGTCCTGCACGACGGCCAGCTGGACGCCGGAGATCGCCATCGTGAAGAGATCGCCGTCTCCCAGGGGCTCGAGGCCGAGGCCGCGCCAGCTCTCCCGGAAGCTCGCGGAGGGCTCGAACCGGACCGAGCCCGCCGGATGCCGTCCGCCCGTTCCGTCGAGCACGAACGAACCCGCGTCCCGCTTCCACGCGATCCGGACGGGGGCGCCCGACTTCGAGAAGCTCGCGGCGTCGAACCCCTCGAGCTCGCCGGTCGGAACGTCCGTGGTAAGGCGGATGTGCGAGCCCCGCTGGTCCAGCCGCATCTCGAGCCGAACCGTCTGACCGTTCGTCGCGAGGGTCCCCCGCCACCCGCCCGGTTCGAGCCCGCCGGTCGAGGCGACGACACCGGCCACCAGGCCGCACGCGAGTATGATCGCCGGTACCGTGGGGTCCCAGGTTCGTCCCATCGGCATGCTCCCCTCCCGGCGGGTCCGGCCGAGGCCGGCCACGCTCGACGAACCAGACGCATCCGGGGGGTTCCGGGTTCCGTCGAGCGCGGAACCTTTTCCATCGGCGGTGCGTCCGGAAGTCGGGAGGCGGCCGAGAGTGGATGAAGCCAGGCTACTCGAGGAGTGCCGCCGCGGGGACGGCCTGGCCTGGGAGACGCTCGTGAGGTCCTACCAGTCGAGCGTGATCGCCGTGACCCGCCATTATCTGGGCGACCTCGAGGAGGCGCGCGACGTCGCGCAGGACGTGTTCGTCCGGCTGTACGAGAACCTGGACTCGTTCTCCGGCGGAGAGAACTTCAAGGCCTGGCTCCTCCGCGTGGCCCGCAACGCCAGCATCGACCGGATCCGCAGGATCAAGTCGCGCCCTCCCGCGAGCGACGTTCCCGTCGACGACGCGGAGCTCGCGAGCTCCGACGACCCGGAGGAGAGCTCCTCGCGCGCCGCGCGGGAGGCTCTCTTGCACCGGGCCGTGGCGCGACTCGGGACGCAACATCGTGAGGTGGTTCTCCTCAAGGAGATCCACGGGCTGACGCTGGAGGAGGTCGCCGAGCTTCTGGGGCTTCCCCTCGGCACCGTCAAGTCGCGCTGCAATCGGGCGCGGATCGAGCTGGCGCGGATCCTGCTGTCGCTCGATCCCTCCTTCGGCGAGCGCGCGGGGTGAGCGCGGCATGACCTGCGAGCGCGTTCTGGACGTGGCGATCGAGCTCCTCGATGGGACGCTCGTCGGCCAGGCCCGCGCCGCCGTCGTCGACCACCTCGCCCGCTGCGCGAGTTGCCGAGAATTGATCGCCGCGCTGCGCGAGGCGCCCGCCGAGGACCCCGAGCTCACATCGGCGATCCTGCGGCGCACCGTGGGCCCGGTCTGCGAGAGCGTGTGGGACCGCCTGTGCGCCCGGGCAGACGGGACCCTCGACCCGATCGAGGTCGCGCGCGTGAGCGGCCATCTCGACCGCTGTCCGGAATGCGCGGGTCTCGATCGCGCGCTCTCGTCGATGCGGGTGGCGCTTCCCCGGCTTGCCGAGGCCGACGCCGATCCGGAATTCGTGCGAGCCGTTCTCGCGCGAACGAGCCTCGCTCCGCGCCGGGCCCCGTTCGCCGCGACGTGGCGGGAGTCCGTGCGGCGCCTGCTGGAGCGCCCGCGCATCGCGCTCGAAGGGGCGTTCGTCGCGGCGATGATCCTGGTCGTTCCGTTCGGCGCGTTCCAGGACCGCGGGGGCGGCACGCAGGCCTACGCGCTCGATGCGATCCGTCACGCGTCGGGAGAGACGTCCGCGAGACTCAACATGATGGCGCACGCCGCCTGGGCGACGACGCGGGAGTTCGTGGCCGAGCGAGCGGCCGGAATCGCGGGAACTTTTTCATCCGCCGGCGCGTCAGGGCAGGCGAGCGACGGGACCGCCGGAACCGATCGGAAGCCCGGCCCCGCGCAGGAGACACGATGATGAGCACGACCGAGCCTCGCACCCAGGACCTCGCCGGAGACGACGTTCGCGCCTCCGCCTCGCCGGCCTACCCCACGCACGAGGGGCGCCCCGCGCCGCGCGACGCGCGAGCCAAGTCACCGGCGCTCGCGGCGGCGTTCTCCGTCGTTCCGGGACTCGGGCAGGTGTACGTCGGGTATTACCCGCGCGGATTCGTACACATCGTCGTCGTCGCCGGGATCATCAGCATCCTCGCGTCGACGCGCGGGTTCAGTCCCTACATTCCGCTGCTCTCGATCTTCCTGGCGTTCTTCTGGATGTACAACATGATCGACGCCGCCCGGCTGGCCACCCTCTACAATCGCGCCCTGTTCGGCGGGCGCGAGCCCGACCTCCCCGAAGGATTCGAGCTCCCCGGCATGGGCGGCTCGATCGTCGGCGGCTCGGTTCTGATCGCCGCCGCGGCCGTCGTGCTCCTCCACACGCGCTTCGGGCTTCGCCTCGACTGGCTGGCCGACTGGTGGCCGGTCTTTCCGATGCTCTTCGGCGTGTGGCTCGTGGTCAAGGCAGTCAGGGACCGGACGCCGCGTCCCTGAGCTTCGGCGCCCTGATCACGAACGGCTCGGACCCATCTGTCGCAGCGCGGCGGTATCCGGGAAGCCGCGCAAGACGGATGGGCCGAACCGTTCGCGTTCACGGCGTGGGATCGCAGGCATCGCCGATCCCGTCGCCGTCGCTGTCCGCCTGGTCCGGGTTGTAGTCGGTCGGGCAGTTGTCGCAGACGTCGCCGCGCCCGTCGCCGTCGACATCGCTCTGGTCCGCGTTGGGCGTGTCCGGGCAGTTGTCGAGCGCGTCCTCGACGCCGTCGCCGTCCTTGTCGACCGCCGGACCGGGGCACTGTCCGGCCGTCGGGACGTCCTGGCTGACGGCCGCGAGCGACGCGCGCCCGAGCACCGACTCACCGCAGTGACCCTCGACGCGGGAGACGAGGTAGTAGAAGACCGTCCCTGGAGGAGGATCCAGCGGGTCGGTCACGCTGAGCCCCGAGACGCCGGTGTCGATGCAGCTCTGGTTGTAGCTCCAGCCGCTCCCCGCGTGCTTCGAGCCCCGGAACACGTTGAACAGATCGTCGCCGTCACCGGTCCAGGCGATCGTGGTCATGGACGCTGCGCGGGCGAGCGTCAGCCCGGCCACTTCGGCCGGCTGATTGACGTCGTCCGGCGGGCACGCCGCGTCCGTGCCAGTGCAGCTCTCCGCGGGATCGCAATCGGCGGTCGAGGGGCGGCAGACCGTGCCCGCCGACTTGAACGTGTCCGCCGGGCAAGCGATGCCGACGCCGTCACAGGCCTCGGGAAGATCGCAATCGCCCGCCGCGGGCCGGCAGACGACGCCGGCGTTCCCGGCGGGGTGCGCGCACGCGGCGCTCACGCCGTCGCAGATGTCCTGTGTGCAGACGTTTCCGTCGTCCGTGCACGCCGTGCCCGCCGCGACTTTCGCATCGGCGGGACAGAGCCCGCTGCTGCCGGTGCACGTCTCGGCCAGGTCGCACTCGCCCGCGGAGGCGCGGCAGAGCTGGCCGGGGGCGCTGAAGGTGCACAAGGTGGTGCAGCACGATCCTGGCGTCCCGTCGGCGGCTCCCGAGTCGCAGTCCTCGCCAGGCTCGACGATTCCGTTGCCGCAGACGCTCCCCGTCCGATACGTGACGATCGTCGCCGCCCAGAGACGCGTGCCACCCAGGAGGCCGTCCGCGGCGTACGAGCCCGTCGCGCTCACGAGCCGGAACTCGGGATCCGTGGTGACGTGGCGGCCGGGGCTCCCCGCGCTGGGATCCGACTGGGCTCGCGTGAGCAGCGTGTAGCTCGACCCACCCGCGTACGTCTGGTTCAGCTTCGTCTCGACCCCGATGCCGCCGAGGAGCAGCTCGTAGGGCTGCGCGGTGGGGCTCGTCAACCCGGACGACGGGGAGACGCTGTTTCCGATAGCGGAGGCGGTCTTGTCCACGCTGCCGATGCCTGCGAACTCCGCAGCGCTGATCGCCTTCGCGGCGACCGCGGAACCGAGGCTCACGGTGATCTTGTCGCCTGCCTGAAGCGCGGTGGTCAACGGCGCCGAGAACACGAGCGAGCGGACGCCGGTCAGTCCCGAGCCATTCCGCTTGTCCGCATCGAGGCTGTACGCGTTCCCTCGGCTGTCGGCGCAGGACACGCCGGAGGCAGCCGGGTCCATGGCGACCGTGACGATGACGGTGTGGCGGGAAGCGGCCCCCCCCGCGAGCGTGATCGATACCGTCGTGCCGGGTATCTCGTTCCCGCTCGACCCGAGGGTCTGGATCAGGCAAGCCGTCTTCCCCGGGACGAACGTGTCGGCGGGGCAGAGCGCGCTCGTTCCGGTGCAGGACTCCGCCACGTCACACTCTGCTGCGGCGGCGCGGCACACGGTTCCGGCGCTCTTGAACGAGCAGGTCGCGGAGCAGCAGGAACCCGGCGCGCCGTTCGACGCGCCCAGATCGCACGCCTCTCCGGAGTCGAGGATTCCATCGCCGCAGACCCCTTTCGCCGCCGCGGCGGGTTGCGCCGATACGGCGAGGAGCACCGTGCCGAAGAACAGCGCGCCGAGTGCGATGCGCGATGTCGCGACTCCGAGGATCGACCGACCGATGTTCCAAGGATTCGTGCTGTTCTTCATGACTTCGCCCTCCGTTCGAGTCGGACCTCGCGAGCCGCCTCCTGCGCCGTGCGCAGCGGAGGTTCAACAAGAGCAAGACTCGTTCCCCATACGATTCGGGTCTTGTTCGTCGCGGCCGGGAGATCTGTCGGCATCGTCGGCCTGGCCGGATCGCGCGCGGCTCCCTCCTTTCGGCGCCGTCGGTTCCGTAGGCCTGCAACTGTGGGGCACGGTCCGGCCGGTCGAGCGCCGGTTCCCGTCAACGGCACCCAGGGACGGGTGCCGTTCGCGACACGGCATCCGGCGACGGCTATGCTCCCCATCGCCGGAGGTCCCATTGCGGTCGCTCGTACTCGCTCTGGTCGCCGCCCTTCTCTCCGCGATTTCAGGATCGGTCCGCGCCGATGACCCGCTCGTTGCGCGCACCGGCATGCTCGAGGCCGGATTCACGCAAGGCTCGATCTCGACTCTCACCGTGCAGGGAGAGCCTCTGGTCGCACCCGGCGGAGGCGACGGGCTCGCCGGGATCGTGCTCGCCGCCGGGTTCGCCGACGCCGGCGACGGTCATGGATCCGTCGCGGCGATCGAGCCGGGGGGACGGACGCAGCGCGACTTCGCCCCGGCGAGCGGCCCGCGTCAGGCGCATCTCGTCGAGACCGTGGCGTCGGAAGGCGGCGGGCTCACGGTGGGGCTTGCGGCCGAGTGGTCCGTGGGAGGGCTCGCGGGCGTGCAGTGGGCCATCGACGCGGTCCCCGACGCCCTCTCGATTCTCGTCCCCGGCGACGGCGGCGTCCGGCTCGACGCGTCCTCTCCCAAAACGACGCTCACGTTCGACTACCCCTTCTCCTGGGAAGCTCCGTTCGTGATCATCGAGGGACGGCGAGGAGGAGTCCTCGTGCGAGCGGACGAGGCCACCGACCGGTATCTGCGGCTCACCGCGCGACGCGGCCGATCGGGGTGGACTCTTCTTTTCACGAGCCTCGAGCAGGCGCCCTTCGCGAAGTGCCAGCGTTCTCAACCGGCGCGCTGGCGCATCGAGCCGTTCGCCGGCGGCTCGGAGGCGTCGGTCGAGAGTTACCGGCGCACGTTCGTGGCACCCGCGTTCGACGCCCAACCGCCGCCGCCCGAGTGGACGAGATCGGTCCGAAGCGTCGTTCTCGTCCCGGTCGACGCAACCGTGCTCGAGCCGCTGGCATCGAAGGTCGAGCCGGGGCGCACGCTCCTGTACGTCGCCACCTGGAGGCGCGCCGGCTACGATCACGACTACCCCGACGTCACGGGCGTTGACGGGCTCGAAGAGTTCGTGAAGCAGGCCCATGCGCGAGGCTTCCACGTCATGGCCCACTTCAACCACTTCGGGTGCGACCTCGCCGGCCCGGAGTGCGCGCCGTTCCTGACGCAACAGGCCGTCGATCCATGGACGCATGCCCCCCTGGGCTACCAGTCACCGAACGATCCGAAGGCGCACTATGCCTACATCGATCCCGCCGCGAAGGCCTGGCGAGCGCTGTTCGTGAGCAAGGTGAAGGGATCGGTGGAGCGGTACGGATTCGACGCCGTCCACCTCGACCAGCTCACCCTGATCGTCGACGACGACCGCGGCCCCATCGACGGCGCGTCGATGCTGCAAGGAACGCGGAGCTTGCTCTTCGAGCTGCGGGCGGCGCTGCCGTCGATCGCGCTCGGAGGCGAGGAGGTCAACGAGCCGCTCGCGCCCTTTCTCGCGTTCGCCCAGAAGGCGGCTCGCGGCGTCACGCCGACTCAGCGCACCTGGAGTCCCGGGCTGATCGCTTCCGTGGACCCGATCGAGGCGCGCCTGTTCGGTGCGCGCGTATTCGCCTACGCGCACCCGACCTGCATCGACCCCGCGACCGACCCTCCCTACTCCCAGTGCCTCGAGGTGGCCCGCCGCCACGACGCGCTGCCCACCGTCCGGCTCGATGCGGCGGCCCTGCGCGCGCCGAGTCCAGCGCTCCTCGCGTTCTTTCATGCGGCTGCGGGCGCCGCCGTGAGCGCGCTGGAGATGCCCTCGAAGGATCCCAATGTGGTCGTGCGTATCGCGGACGCCTTAAGAAACGCGGAATCAGGGACGATCCCCGACGGCGGCGCGGGCGTGACGGTCAACGGTCCGCTCTGGCCCGGGGACGACGGCGCCGAGTTCTTCGCCGCGGACGACGTGGTCTTCGCGCATCCCCCTTACCGCGCGGCGCGACGCGACCCCGCCACGGGGAAGATCCGTCGCGACGGGACGGGACGCACGTTCGCCTCGATCGCGGTCCGCGTCCCCGAAGCCGCCGGGCGCGTCCTGTTCCGCTCGACCGTCGCGGTCGATCCGGGCGCGGTGGGCCCCGGGAAGACCGACGGCGTCGCATTCGAGGTCGCGGCCGTGGCCGAAGGGGTGCCGTCCGTCTCCGCGAGCGCCCTCAACGCCGACGGGAAACCGGTCGCGCTCGATCTCGACCTGACGGCCTTCCGGGGAAAGTCGATCCGGCTGCGGATGACCGTCGACCCGGGACCCCGGCGCAACCCTTCCTACGACTGGGCGCGATGGTACTCGCCGCGCGTTGAGATCGTCCCGGAGACGACCTCCCCCGGCGGAAGCGGGCTACTCGAGCATTAGGGTTCGCAGGGCCTGCTCGTACGTCGCGACGACCGGGAAGATCGTGTTGATCTTCAGGCGCTCCAGGACGTCCTTGCTCGTTCCCGTGGCCACGACGCCGAAGATGATGCCGTAGCTGTGCATCGAGCGCGCCGTCTTCACGAGCATCCCGACACCGATCGACGCGAGAACGTCCACCGCGGAGATGTCGACGATCGCCGGCTTGCGACGGGCCACGGTGTGCTGGGCGAGCTCGTGCTCCACCTGCTCGACGCCGGTGATGTCGAGTTTCCCCCGCAAGGCGACGTGCGTGAATGCTTCCGTCGCTTCGATGACCACGATCTCGGCCATGTCGTTCTCCGAAGGGGTCTGCGCGGCGATCGACCCTCGTTCCGCGGGACGATCATGTCACACCGCCGGAAGTCACGCCCGTCAGGAAACGGCCTCCAGCAAGCCGTTCGCCAGGAGGAGGTCCGCGGCGGCGCGGACGGAGGCGAACGGGAGGCCGGCGCGCTCGGCGATGCCGAGCAGGTCCGGCCCTCCGTCGGAGAGGTTCAGTACCCACAGCATCGCGAGCTGCAGGTCCGGAATGTCCGTCCCTCCGATCGACCGGTAGAGGCCGCGGCGCCCGAGCTGCGGCTCGCCGTACGGCTCCAGGTTGCGATAGCGGCGGTTGCGGTCGAGCACGTCCACGATGTCGCCCACCACGCGCAGCGACTCCGCGAGGCGCTCGGGGGTGACGAACGTCAGGTTGTCGGCGGAGGTGTGGTACTCGGGAAACTGCCCGTGCCGCCCGCGCATGAGCGACCCCACCGGCAGGCGGAACCCGGGGCTTCCGAACTGCCGCTCGTCGTAGCCGTAAGGGAAGAAGTCGATCAGCTGATGGGCGGTGCCGCAGCGTGCGAGCACGTGGGCGGCCGCGCGATCGACGTCCGCGTCGCCGGCGACCGTGCGCTTGTAGGTGAACGGATGCGCGTCGCCCAGGCAGGTCAGCGTCAGCCCCGCCTGGATCCGGGCGGTGCGATCGCGGTTGCGCGCGAGCCATGTGATCGCGCCGATCGTGCCGGGTGCGTAGAGGAAGCGCAGCGTGTGCCGCCGGCCTTTCCCGGCCAGGCGCTCCGCCAGGAACACCGACACCGCGATGCCGGAAAGATTGTCGTCGGCCAGCGAGGGATGGCAGACGTGGGTCGAGATCAGGATCTCGTCCTCGATCTCCCCCGGTAGCACGAGCTCGCCGTAGCTCAGGTGCCCGGGCGCCAACGTCGAGTCGACGCACACGTCGTACTCACCGTCGGGGAGCGCGTCCAGCTGCCGCTGCGTCAGGCAGAAGCCCCAGCGCTCCTCGTAGTAGGACGTGCGGTAAGGGACCCAGTCGGGATGGTCGGGCAGAGTGTGCAGGTGCGGGCGCAGCTCGGCGAGCGACAAGCGCGTGCGCACTGGCGCGCTGTAGCTGACCAGGTGCAGGCTCAGGCGCCGGAAGTCGACGACCCTCCGGCCGCTCGAATCCGCGATGTACGCGTCACGGACGTTCCATTCCGCGGGCACCGTCCAGTCGAGCACCGGCGTCCCCGACGGCACCTCGGTGACGACGAGGGGCACGCGCCGGGCGAGCGCTCCGAGCGTGGCGCGCACGCCGTCTCCGGTGATGCTTCGGCAGATCGGATAGAGCTCGGCGATCAGCGCGTGCATCCGCTCGCCGTCGGTCATGACTCGGCCCGGCGCGATGCGCTTTGAAAGGTGCAGCGCCAATGGTGCTCGGACATTGAACCGCCATATGACAGCGGATTGTAAGAAAGATAGATGCGGTGCGAGAGCCCAATGTTCCGCTGCCGGCGAGTCGACTCGGCGACGACGGCGCCCCTCCAGGGCCTCGCGTGGGCTTTCATTCGGGCGGAGCATACCATCCCCCTCGGCCCCTTTTCCTCGCTTGGCGCTTGCCGCGGACCCGCGATGCGACTACGTTTCAGGTGCCATGTCAAAGTCGCTCTGCCGTTCTTGCGGTTCATCGTCGCGCGGAACTTTCGTGGATCTGGGCATGTCGCCGCTGTGCGAGAGCTACGTGCCGGCCGACGCGCTCAACACTATGGAGCCGTTCTATCCGCTTCACGTTTGGGTGTGCGCCGACTGCTTCCTCGTGCAGCTCGACGAGTACGTCGGACCCGATCGCATCTTCACCGAGTACGCCTACTTCTCGTCGTTCTCCACGTCTTGGCTCAAGCACGCGGAGGACTACGTCACGATGATCTCCGACCGGCTCGCGCTCGGGCCCAAGAGCCTCGTCGTCGAGCTCGGGAGCAACGACGGCTACCTGCTCCAGAACTTCGTCAAGAAGGGCATCCCGGCGCTGGGCATCGAGCCCGCGGCCAATGTCGCTAAGGCGGCCGCGGCCAGGGGCGTCGAGACGCTGGTCAAGTTCTTCGGGCGCGAGCTCGCGGTCGAGCTCGTCTTGAAGCGCGGCCAGGCCGATCTCGTCCTGGGCAACAACGTGCTCGCGCAGGTTCCGGATCTGAACTCGTTCGTCGCCGGGATCCGCGCGCTGCTTAAGCCGACGGGAACCGTGACGCTCGAGTTCCCGCATCTGCAGCGCCTGATCGAAGGCAACGAGTTCGACACCATCTACCACGAGCACTTCTGCTACTTCTCGCTGATCAGCCTGGAGCGCATCCTCGCCGCCCACGACATGACGATCTTCGATGTCGAGGAGCTGTGGACACACGGCGGCTCGCTGCGCGTCTACGCGCGTCCGGCCCCCGACGTGAGCCGCCCGGTGTCCGAGCGCGTGTCCGCCCTTCGCGCGCGCGAGGAGGCGGCCGGCTTCCGCAACCTGGCGTACTACAGCCGGTTCGAGGAGAAGGTGCGCGAGACGAAGCGCGAGCTGCTCGAGCTGCTGACCGCGGCGAAGCGCGCCGGCAAGCGCATCGTCGGCTACGGCGCGCCGGGCAAGGCGAACACGCTGCTCAATTACTGCGGCATCCGGAGCGACTTCCTCGACTTCACCGTCGACCGCAATCCGTACAAGCAGGGGCGCTTCATGCCCGGGACCCACATCCCCATCCTGGCGCCGGAGAAGATCGACGAGGCGAAGCCCGACTACGTGGTGATCCTGGCCTGGAACTTCAAGGACGAGATCATGGCGCAGCTTGCGCACATCCGACGCTGGGGCGGGAAGTTCATCGTCCCGATCCCCCAGGCGAGCGTGGTCGACCCGCCCGCCGAGGTGACCTCCGCGGTCGCGTAGACAGAGGACATCCCCCTTTTCTTGGCCGGCTCCCCGGATACCGCCTCGCTGCGACAAGAGTGAAGTGTCCCCTCCTTGCCCGACCACGCGGCGTCGGCGCGAGCTCCTTGAACCGAGCACGGTGCGGAACCTAGATTTCGCCCCGCGGATGTAGTTCCGGGGGACGTGCACGTGAAGCTGGTCGTCACGATCGATACCGAGGAAGATCACTGGACGGGGCCGAGACCGCCCGTCTACACGTGCGAGAACATCGAACGGATCCCGGCGCTCCAGGAAGTGTTCGATCAGTTCGGCGTCGAGCCGACGTACCTGACCAGCTATGCCGTCGCCGTGGACGAGCGGGCGGCCTCAACGCTCAAGGCGATTTCGGACGCGAGGAAATGCGAGATCGGCGCGCATTGCCATCCCTGGAACACGCCACCGATCGCCGAGGCGGATACCGAGGCCAACAGCATGCTGCGGAATCTCGCCTCGGATTCTCAGTACGCCAAGCTGGCGACCCTCCGAAGCGCGATCCGGGCGGCCTTCGGTTTGGACCCGCTGTCCTTCCGGTCGGGGCGCTTCGGGTACGACACGACGGTCGCCCGCAATCTCCGCCGGCTCGGCTTCGAGGTGGACACGTCGATCACGCCGTACGTCCAGTGGATGAGCTTCCACGGGCCGGACTTCAGGACCATGTCCCCGCGCCCGTTCCGCTTTTCGGCCGACGACGCCATGCGCGAGTGCTCGAGCGGCGACCTCGTCGAGGTCCCGGTGACGATCGGCTTCCTCCAGCGGGACTTCGAGATGAGCAACCGGATCCGGCAGGCCCTGGCGCGGTGGCCGATCAGCAAGCTGAGACTGGTCGGGATCCTGTACCGGCTCAGGCTCGTCAACCTCGCATGGCTCTCGCCCGAGGTCTCCGACAGCAGAACGATGATCGCGCTCGCCCGTAGGATGATGCGCAATGGCCACACCATCCTCAACATGACCTTCCACTCCCCCTCGCTGCAGGCCGGCCTGACTCCGTTCACGCGCTCGCGCGACGACGAGCGGCGGTTCATCCAGCGCGTGCGGAACTTCCTGGTCTTCGCCCGGGGCGCGGGGATCGAGCCGATGAAACTCTCCGACGTCCGGCAGCTGCTCCCCCGCCAAACGCTCCCGCAGGTTCAGCTTTCGTCATGAGCGCGGCCGCGGCGCCCACGGCGTTCGACGCGCTGGTGCTGGATGCGGGATTGCGGCAGTCGCTCGTCGCCGTTCGCTCGCTCGGCCGTCGCGGGCTGTCGATCGCGGCGCTGGACACCTCGAGGACCGCGCCGACGTTCTCGTCGCGCTGGTGCCGTCACCGCTTCGTGTGCCCGGCGGCGGAAGGAACCGAGGCCTATCTCTCCTGTCTCGAGCAAGCGCTCGACCAATGCGGCGCGCGAGTGCTCGTGACGTCCCATGACGGCACGATCGCCCTTCTGCGCCGGCATCGGCAGCGGCTCGAGGCGCGCGTCCGCATCGCACTGGCGGCCGAGCCGGCGATGACGATCGCCGTCAGCAAGGAACGCACCCTGGACATCGCGCAGAAGCTGGGCCTGAGCGCCCCGCGCGGTCTCGTCATCCGCGCGGCGGGTGAGGCCGCCGCGGCCGTGAAGGAGATCGGACTGCCGGCGGTCGTCAAGCCCGACGAGTCCTGGCATGCGCACGACGACCAAGGCGCCTGGGTGGGCCCCCGCCTCGTCACGACGCCGGACGAGGCGTCCGCCGCGCTCGCCGAGGTCACGGCGGGAGGCTTCGCCGCGCTCCTCCAGCAGTACCTCTCCGGAAGGCGTGAGGCCGTGAGCTTCCTCTACGCGCGTGGCCGGGTGCATGCCCGGTTCGCTCAGTGGGCGCGCCGGACCATCCCGCCGCTCGGCGGGGCGTCGGTCCTGCGGCAGAGCGTTCCTGTCCCGTCCGACATCGGCGTTCAAGCGGAGCGGCTGGTGCGCGAGATCGAGCTGGAGGGGTACTCCGAGGTCGAGTTCCGGCGCGACGGCGACGGACGGCCGTACCTGATGGAGATCAACCCGCGCCTGTCCGCGTCCGTCGAGGTCGCCGTGCGCGCGGGCGTCGACTTCCCCCACCTGATCTATCAGTGGGCCCGCGGCGGCCCGATCGACGACGTCGCCGGCTACAGGACCGGCGGCTGGATGCGCCACCTCGGGGGCGACATCATGACGACGATCGCAGCACTCGAGGAGCGCGGCAGGCCCGGCGTCCGCACGCCCGCGCGGGCCGTCGCGGAGTTCGGCCTCTCGTTCTTGAAGCCGATGGGTTACGACTACGTCGTGTGGGACGACCCCCTGCCCGCATTCCGGGCCACCACCGGGTTCGCCCGGTACGCGCTGCGGCGCTGCGGCTCTCGCTTACGGAGGCAATTCTCATGAGCACCACACATGACGCCGTGGTCGTCGGGGCGGGACCGTACGGGCTGTCGGCGGCCGCCCACCTGCGCGGCCGGGGTCTCGACGTCGCCACGTTCGGAAAGCCGCTCGGGCTGTGGCGCGACTGCATGCCCAAGGGGATGCTGCTGCGCTCGCACTGGTGGGCCACGAATCTCTCCGATCCGGAGCGCCGGTACGGTTTCGAGCGCTTCTTCCGGGAGTCGCGGTACAGACAGTGCTATCCGGTCCCGATCGACTGCTTCATCGATTACGGGCTCTGGTTCCAGGAGCGCGCCGTGCCCGACGTAGACGAAACCTACGTCGCGGGGATCGAGCGGGTGGACGGCCGGTTCCACGTGACGCTCGCGGACGGGCGCGAGGTCACGAGCGCCGCGGTCGTCATCGCCACCGGGCCCTATTCCTACGCGCATCGGCCGGCGGCGTTCGACGGCCTGCCGGCAGGCACGGTGTCGCATTCGTGCGAGCACGCCGACTTCGGCCGGTTCGCGGGACAGCGTGTTCTCGTGATCGGCGGCGGACAGAGCGCCATCGAATACGCCGCGCTGCTCCACGAGGCCGGCGCCGCGACGCACGTCGCGGCCCGGCGGCCGATCGTGTGGCTGGATCCGGATCGGGCGCACGACAGGACGTTCTTCGAGAAGCTCCGCGCGCCCAACGCCAGCATCGCGCAGGGCTGGGACAACTGGATCCTGGATCGCATGCCGTACCTCTTCTATCGCCTCCCGCAGCCGCGCAAGGACGGGTACAACAGCAACTACCACTCCGGCGCGAGCGACTGGCTCAGGAATCGCGTCCTCGGAAAGGTCACGCTCCACGAAGGGCAAACCGTCGTCGGGCTCGACGCGGGAAACGGCGGCGTCGCGGCGACCCTCAGCGGCGGCCGGACGGTCCGCACGGATCACGTCCTGCTGGCGACCGGATACAAGGTCGATCTCGACCGGCTCACGATGATCGGTCCGGCGCTGCGCGCGCAGGTCGCGACGGATCTCGCGATTCCCGTGCTGAACCACTGGTTCGAGAGCACGGTTCCGGGGCTGTACTTCGTCGGTTTGACCTCGCTGCGCGCGTTCGGTCCGCTGTACCGGTTCGTCGCGGGCACTCGCGCGGCGGCCGAGCGCGTGGCCGGTGCGGTCGCGCGCGGCCTCGCGGGCACGCCGAAAGCGGCGGCGCACGCACGGCCCCGGGGCATTCCGAGGACGGATCCCGGCGCGTCCTGGTAGACGGCGCCGTCCGCGCACGAATCGAAAGAACGGCGTATATTAATGTGGGTCATTTTCGGGCACGGAGTCCCATGGGCAGAAAGGTCATCCTCTTCGAGCTGAACGAGGTCCCCTACCGGATCGTCGACGAGTTCTGCGCCTGGCGGCCGCGATCGAGCTTCGCGCGCACGCTCCCCGCCTGCCGGCAGTACGAGACCTACGCCGAGGACCGCAGCGCGCTGTCCCCGTGGAAGACGTGGCCCAGCGTTCATCGCGGCGTCAACGACGAGAAGCACCTGATCCACGACTTCGGCCAGGACCTGCGTGAGGTGGACGCGGAGTACCCGCCGATCTGGCATCTGCTCGCGAAAAACCGCGTCTCCACCGGCGTGTGCGGAAGCCTGCACACGTATCCGATGCCGCAGGATCTCGAGGGCTACGCGTTCTTCCTCCCCGACACCTTCGCGGCGGGTTCGGAGTGCTTCCCCAAGAAGCTCAACGCTTTCCAGGAATTCAACCTGACGATGGCACGCGAATCGGCGCGCAACGTCGAAACGCGTGTTCCGTGGGCGGCCGCGCTGCGCTTCCTCGCGGCGGCCCCGGAGCTCGGACTCAAGATCAAGACGTTCGCCGACCTGGGCGGCCAGCTCGTCTCCGAGAAGGTCCAAGACTGGCGCACGACGCGCCGCCGGACCTACCAGTCCGTGCTGGCGTTCGACGTCTTCATGAAGCAGCTCGAGACGACGCGCCCGTCGTTCTCGACCTTCTTCACCAACCACGTGGCGTCCTCGATGCACCGCTTCTGGGCCGCCGCGTTCCCGCAGGACTACGCGGAGTTCGGATACGACCGGCGCTGGGTGGAGACCTACCGGAACGAGATCGACTTCACGATGAGCAAGTTCGACGAGTTCTTCTCGCGCCTCGTCGCGTTCGTCGATCGCAATCCCGGCTACGTCCTTTGGGTCGCGACGAGCATGGGCCAGGCGGCGACCGTGGCGCTCCCGCTGGAGACCCAGCTGTACGTCACCGACCTCGAGCGCTTCACGGCCGCGATGGGGCTTCAGTCCGAAGACTGGTCGCGGATGCCGGCGATGCTACCCCAGGTCAATCTCCGCGTGAGCGAGAGCAAGGTCGCCGGATTCCGCGCGACCGTCGAATCGCTGCGCATCGCAGGGGAGAAGCTCGTCTACCGCGAGACCGAGCACGGCTTCTTCAGCCTCGACTTCGGGCATCACAACCTTTCCGACGACGTGCCGATCACCGTCGGGACGAGGGCGGTCGACTTCGCGACCCTGGGCGTCACCAACGTCGAGATCACCGACAAGTCGGGGACGACCGCGTACCACATCCCCTCCGGGACGCTGGTCGTCTACGACCCCGCCGACCGGAGTTCGCGGCCGGCGGGACGCCCGCAGATCTCGGCCCTCGAGATCGCTCCGACCCTGCTCCGGAACTTCGGCGTTGCGGTGCCCGCATACATGAAGCCTCCGGTGGCCATCGGCACCGTCTGACCCCTCAGGCGGCGGCGATCGTGGTATAAGCCACCCCGTCATGAGCCCTGGCACCGCGCTCTACTGGATCCCCGCGGGCATCGTCGGTCTCGTCGTCCTGTCGGCGATCCTCGGAAGCTTCTTCACCGTGCAGACCGCGCGCGCGGTCGTGGTCACGCGCTTCGGGAAGTTCCTGCGGGTCGCCGAGGCCGGCTTGAACTGGAAGGTCCCGTTCATCGACGCCGTCGCCGGCACGCTCAGCCTGCGCGTCACGCAGATCAATCTCACGATGGAGACGAAGACGAAGGACAACGTCTTCGTCACGATCCCGATCTCGGTGCAGAACCGGGTGCGCGCCGAGAAGGTGTTCGACGCGTTCTACAAGCTGACCGACCCCGCCGCCCAGATCAAGTCGTACGTCGAGCAGGTGATCCTCGGGCACGTCCCCGGGATGACGCTCGACGAGGTCTTCGCGAACCAGTCGAGCATCGCGATGGCGGTGAAGAAGGAGCTGGACGCCGACATGGCCGGCTTCGGCTACGAGATCGTCAACGTGCTTGTCACCGACATCGTCCCGGACGCGAAGGTCAAGTCGGCGATGAACGATATCAACGCCGCGCAGCGCGAGCAGGTCGCCGCCGCCGCGCGCGGCGAGGCGGAGAAGATCCTCGTCGTCAAGAAGGCCGAGGCCGAGGCGGAGAGCAAGGCGCTCCAGGGACAGGGAATCGCCAACCAGCGGAAGGCCATCGTCGAGGGGCTGCAATCCTCGATCGAGCAGTTCCAGAAGGCAGTCGTCGGCGCGACGGCCCAGGACGTGATGCAGCTCGTGATGGTGACGCAGTACTTCGACACGCTGAAGTCGATCGGCGAATCCGACCGCACCAACACGCTGTTCCTGACCCATTCTCCCGGAGCGGTCTCCGACGTCGGCCAGCAGGTCCTGCAGTCGATCCTCGCCGCGAACCCATCGCAGACTCCTCCCAAGTAGCAGAACGAATCCGTGATCGCGCTTTCGATTTCGTGACCGCCGCGTCGCGACCTCCGATCCCAAAAAGCGTCACTCGACTTCCTCGAATCCGGTCCCTACCTTCCGATGCGAAGGCCGATCTCGAGGAGCGACGATGAAGCACGCCTACGGACGTCTTGCGCTTTGCCTGGTGACGCTGTCTTTCCCGCTCGCGTCTCTCGCCGACGAGCCCGACGTCAAGGTCGCGCGCGTCAGCTACACCGACGGCGACGTGTCCTACCAGCGGGGCGACAGCGAGGGATGGAACGCGCTCGGCGTCAACACGCCTCTGGTGACGGGCGATTCGCTCTACACCGCGGACGGCGGCCGGGCCGAGCTCAATCTCGGAAGCGGCAACGCCCTGCGTCTCGACGCCGGAACGCAGGTCGATCTCATCCAGAACGCCCGCGACGTCGCCCAGCTCGGCCTTCGAAGCGGTTACGTCAGCCTGCATGCGCGCTCGGCATCGGACTCGGCCACGCTCGAGATCGATACGCCCAGCGGCGCCGCCACGGTCCAGGAGCCGGGCACCTATCGGGTCGAGATCACCGACCGCGGCGCGAGGTACTCCGCGGTGAAGGGACGCCTTTCGGTCGCGCTGAGCGGGCAGCAGCTCGACGTGGACTCCGGCGAGAGCCTGACGATCGAAGGGACCGACAAGCCGAAGTATTCCTTCGACGCGGTGGCGCCGCAGACGCCCTTCGACCAGTGGGCGCACGATCGCGACATTCGCGCCGAGCGGTCGGAGAGCGCTCGCTACGTGCATCCGGACGTCGTGGGGTCCGAGGACCTCGACGATCACGGGTACTGGCGCGACACGCGACAGTACGGCCGCGTGTGGACGCCTTCCGGAGTGCCTCCCGATTGGGCCCCCTATCGGGCCGGGAGCTGGATGTGGCAAGACCCGTACGGCTGGACCTGGGTCTCCGACGAGTCGTGGGGATGGGCTCCGTACCACTACGGACGGTGGATGTACGTCGGAGGAGCCTGGGGGTGGGTGCCGCCGCCTCCGGTGGGATATCGCGGCCCGGCCGTCGTCGCGGAGATCCACCCGAGCTACGCGCCGGCGCTGGTCGCCTTCGTCGGCGGAGCGAACTGGAGCGTCGGTGTGTCGCTCGGCGGCGGTCCGTCGGTCGGCTGGGTTCCGCTGGCTCCCGCCGAGCCGTATACCTATCCCTGGCAGCCCGCTCCGCGCGTGACGAACCATTACACGAACATCACGGTGATCAACGCGGTCACGGTCGTGAACACGACCACCTTCGGGTCGGGCCGTGTGCGTCCGATCTCCGTCCCGCCGCGCCAGCTGATCCACGCCCCCGTCATCGGGTCCGCCCCGACGGGGATCGTTCCCACGCACGAGAGCCTCTGCCCCTCGCAGCCCCGCGATCCGCACTCGCGGTACGTCCCGCACCGGCGCGACGAGAGCGACCGCCCGCTGATCGTCCGCACGCCGCCGCCGCCCGCGCCCGTGCCGTTCCACGAGAAGGTGGCCGAGATCCAGCGGACCGGCCGCCCGTTCGAAGGGCACGACCGCGGCGAGCACAACGGCTGGAAGAACCACGACGACCGGGACCGCCGGTTCGTGGCGGTCTCGGCGACTCCTCCGGAACGGCACGAAACTCTGACCCCGGCGCCGGGAGCGCCCGCGAAGCCGCCTCTGCGGGTCGGTGACGAAGTCGGGGCGAGGCCGCACCCTCAGGGCAACGGTCCGAGGAACGATTCGCGAATCGCCGAGCGGACGCAGCCGGGCGACCCGTGGTCGAACCGGCCGGCGCCTCCGCCTCCGCCCCAGAGCGAGCCCGAGCACGGCCGCGGTAACGGCGACGACCACGCGAATCGACATCAGAAAGAGTCTCAGCCGGAGCCGAGCGGCCCGCAGGCGCCGCAGACCCCTCCGGCGCCGGTGAGCGCGCCGCCGAGCCATCCGGAGCGAGGCCATGGTCACGCCATGGAGCGCCCCGCGCCGGTGAACGCACCGACACCGGTGGGCGCGCCGACACCAGTGAGCGGACCAACACCAGTGATCGCGACACCCCCCGCGCCCCCGAGTGAGCCCGAGCGAGCGCACGGCCGCGCGGCGGAACCGGTGCACAACCCGCACGTCGCGCCCGCGCCGGCAAGTGCCCCGGCACCCGTGCGCGCTCCGGCACCTGTCAGCATTCCCGCCCCGCACGCCGAGGCGGCTCCGCCTGCCGCGCACGAGAGCCACGGCCAGCAACAGCACGAATCACCGAAGGGGGCGGCTCCCAAGCCCAAGGACGACAAGGGCAAAGGGAAGGACAAGCACGCGGACGAGGGAAAACCGGAAGGCCACTGATCGGGAGCTCGACGGCGTCCGCTATTCCGGCTCGATCGTGGTCACGGCCACTGGGACCCCGCTCTTCATCTGCACGACGACCGCCGATTTCTTGGCATTGCGCTCGGGGTCGATCGTGATCCGGCCGGTGATTCCCGCGAAGTCCTTGGTCTCGGCGATCGCCTTCGCGAGCGTGGCACCGTCCCACGAGGGGGCGCGGCGCATGGCGTCGAACAGCAATTGCGCGGCGTCGTAGCCCAGCGCGCCCAGACTGTCCGGCTTCTCGCCGTAAGCCGATTCGAACTCCGCGACGAACTTCCGGACGTCCGGGCGGCTCTCCTGAACGGCGTAGTGGCACGAGTAGTAACTCCCCTCGACCGCGTCCTTCCCGATCGCCGCGAGCTGAGGCGACTCCCAGCCGTCGCCTCCGAGCAAGGGGGCGGTCAGACCGAGCTTGCGAGCCTGGATCGCGATGTTGCCGGCGTCGGTGTAATAGCCGGGCACGAGGACCACTCCGGGGTTGGTTTCCCGGATCGAGGTGACCTGAGCCGAGAAGTCTTGGTCCCCGCCCGTGTACGCCTGCTCGGTCGTTATCGATCCGCCCATCCCCGTGTACGCGGCTTTGAAGTATTCGGCGAGGCCCTTGGAGTACGCCTGGGCCTGGTCGTAGAGGATCGCCGCCGTCGGGGCCTTGAGGAACTCGCGCGCGAACCTCGCCTCGACCCATCCCTGGAACGGATCGAGAAAGCACACCCGGAAGATCTTGTCGCCAAGCTGGGTGACCGCCGGGTTCGTCGAGGAGGGCGAGATCATCGGCACGCCGTACTGCTGGGCGATCCGGCCGCCGGCGAGAGACAGTGACGAAGCGTTCTCCCCCAGGATCGCGACGACCTTGTCGCTCGTGATCAGGCGCGTGACGGCCGTGCCCGCCTCCTGCGAGCTGCCGCGATCGTCGTACGACTTGAGCTCGACGAGCTTCCCCTTGATCCCTCCAGCGGCGTTGACTTCCTTCACCGCGAGCCGGATGCCGCGGGCCGTGGACTGGCCGAACGTCGCCTCCGAGCCGCTCATCGAGCCGTAGTGGCCGATGGCGACGCTCCTGTCGGAGTGCGCTTGCTCGCAGGAAAGTAGGCTGAGGATAGCGACGGAGATGGCGAGCAACGGCGGACGCATGCGGCAGATTAGGCACGCGTCGGGTCGTGCAAGCAAGGTTGGGTTTATCCTCGATCCGGAGGGTCGCCATGGAACGCAAGACCGCCCACGACTTCGATCAGGAGCTTCTCGTCCTCTTCGACGCCTACGTCCACGGCGCGATCGATCGCCGCGTGTTCCTCGACAAGGCCGCGCGGTTCGCCGTAGGCGGATGACCGCGTCGATGCTCCTCGCCCAGCTCAGCCCGGACTTCGCGGCGACGGTCGTCCCGGCGGACGACGCGCGCGTCAAGGTCCAGCCGCTGGAATTCGACTCGCCTCAGGGGTACGGGAAGGGGCGCGGGTACTTCGCCCAGCCGGTGAAGGGCCATGGCAAGGAGAACGAGAAACGGCCGGTAATCCTCGTCGTTCACGAGAATCGCGGCCTCAACCCGCACATCGAGGACATCGCGGGGCGCCTCGCCCTCGAGGGGTACGTGGTGTTCGCGCCCGATGCGCTGTTCACGCTCGGCGGCTACCCGGGGGACGAGGACAAGGCGCGCGAGATGTTCTCGAAGCTCGACCAGACGAAGACGCGCGAGGACTTCGTCGCGGCGGCCGGGTTCCTGAAGGCGCGGCCGGAGTCGAACGGGAAGCTGGGAGCGGTGGGCTTCTGCTACGGCGGCGGGATGGTGAACACTCTCGCGACGCGCCTGGGCTCGGCGCTCGCGGCGGGGGTCGTGTTCTACGGATCGGCGCCGAGCCTGGACGACGTGCCGAAGATCAAGGCGCCGCTTCTGATCCACTCGGCGGAGAACGACGATCGGATCAATGCGAGCTGGCCCGACTACGAAAAGGCGCTGAAGGCGGCGCACGTCGTCTACCAGCGATTCCTCTACCCGGGAACGCAGCACGGGTTCAACAACGACACGACCCCGCGCTATGACGCCGCGGCGGCCAAGCTGGCCTGGGAGCGCACGCTCGCTTTCTTCGCCGAACACCTCAGCGCTGGAACGCGTAAGAGACCTTGAGGAAGAGCGAGCGGCCGGCCACCTCGACGTCGGTCGTCGAGGGAGAGTACGCGTGCTGCTCCTGGTACCCGAAGAAGAGAACCGACTGCCAGTTCAGCTTGTAGGCGAACAGCGCGGAGACGTCGATCTCCTCGTCCTTCGCCGGCAGCGACGGCACGGGTCCGTACAGGTCGAGGTCGCGGCGGGTCGCCGTGCGCTGGCCGATCAGCCGCAGGAAGCTCCGGCTGTTGAAGGTGTAAACACCGCGGAGGCGCTGCACCTCCGCGGTGAAGAGGCGGGAGGTGGCGCCCGCGTTCTCGACGTCGAGCCATCGCTGGCTCGCGAGGATGTCGAGCTGGATGTGGTCGCTCGGCCGAACCGTCGCGTTGAAGTTGACGGTCCCTCCGTGGCCCGGGCGGGCGCGCTCGAAGTCGACGTTTTGCCCGTAGTCGCCGTCGACCGAGATGCGCGTCAGCCAGTTCCAGGGGCTCGCCTGCACGGTGTAGAGGAACCGGCGGCGCGGAAGGACCTTGCTCTCGCCCGTCAACGAATCGATGGCGCGGATGTCGCCGTCGTCGACCCAGAAACGCAAGAACGAGTTGGCGAGCCCGTCGATTCCGGTGCCGACCGCGACGAAGCGCTGGATCACATCGCGGCTCCGGTCCTCCACGTTGTCGGCCTGGATGAAGAACCGCTGTCGCGAGACGAACCCTTTGGTGGGCCAGCGCGTGTAGCCGCCTTCCGTGTAGAGCTCGCGGAAGCCCACCTGCGGGACGAAGCCGACGTCGGCGCGGAACTCGTTCCCGTAGTCGCGGTAGTTCGCGAACGCGTCCCAGTACTTGGTGGCGTGCTGGAACAACAGCTCCGCGGCATGCGACTGCTTGGGGACGCACGGGGGCGAGGGGCAAATGACGTCGGGAGTCAAGGTGTCGCTGAAGAGGACCTGTCCCGTCATCGTGTCGCTCTTCGTCGGGCGCCACTGGAAGTCGGGGCCGAGGACCCGGTTGTATCCCCCGCCCTGAACCTCGCGATCGGTGAGCAGACCGCTTATGAACGACTGGCCGAAATCCTGGCGGACGCGTCCGATCGCGACGGTGGACTCGTAATCCTGCGGCGCGATATCCGAGCCGTTCGGGCCCGGGATGATCACGGAACCTCCGCCGTCGTCGTGAGTCACGAGCGCGGTGTACGAGGTGTGCCCCGACTGGCCGGTCGCGCGTAACCCCCACAGAGGATCGGTGATGGTCCTCGTGTACACGGCCTGCACCGGGGTCAGGAGCAGGTCGGTGCGCTCCAGGAAGAACGGCCGCTTCTCGGGGTAGAAGAGGGCGAAGCGCTCGTTCGCCGTGATCTGGGCGGTGTCGGTCTCGACCTGGGAGAAGTCGGGGTTGATCGCCGCGTCTACGGTGTTGCTCGCGTTCGGCGTCCACTTCACGTCCATACCGGCGTCGTACTTCGGCGCCGGGGTCGAAAGCGCGCTCCCGAGGTCGCCGCTCGGCGAGCCGTCCTGATGCGCCACGCCGAACGGCGCGATGACCCAGTTCCCGCCGGGGGGAAGTCCCGAGAGGCCTTCGAGCGGCTGCTCGTTGCAGATGAAGCAGTTCGCGTCCTTGGGCAGCCGCGTCGAGAAGATCTGGTAGCGCCGGTCTCGCGGGTAGTTCCGGTACAGCATCATCCCCCACGTCTGGGGATCCGTCTTCGGGTATCGGAGCGACGAGAACGGGATCCGGATCTCGAGCGTCCAGCCGTGGTCGTTGATCTTCGCCGCCGAGTCCCAGAACCAGTCCGGCGCGTTGTCCTCGCTGCCGGTCGCGTCGGAGTTGATCGAGTCGTACTGGATCCCGCGGGGGTTCGCGAGAAAGAGGATCGCGCTCTTCTTGTCGTGGGCCGTGTCGAGGATGATCCCCCCGTAGTCGGTCGTGCTGTCGACGTTGTCCCTGTCGGCGTAGGGCGCGCGGATCTTCTTCGGGTCCGGATCGTCGAACTCGAGGCCGACGTAGAGGTACTTGTCGTCGTAGGCCATCCGGCCCACGCTCTTCACCTTCGGCTCGATGTTGTCCCCGGGGTTCGTCTCCCACCACTTGTCGATCGGCGCCGCATCCTTCCAGGCCGCATCCGAGAGGTCGCCGTCGACGATGATCGTACCGGTCGCCCGTGCGATCTTGATTGGATAAGGGGGCTCGGTCGTAGTTGCGGCCACCGCGAGGCCAGAGGACAGCGCGAAAGCGGCCGCCGTGACCGTTAGCCGTCGTCCCACCACGTGCGTACTACGCATGGCAGTCGTGAAAGTTGCAACCTTTTTCGCCCTCGACGGGGCAACGTGCAGGCTCTCGTCGCCCGCCGCACCAACGGGCCGCCCGGCGACCGCTCGGATCTACGAAACGTCTTTCGCGGTATGTTTCCTCGCATGCGATTCGTATCCCTCCTGATGTTGTTGTTCCTGACCTGGACCTCGATCGGAGCGTCCGAGCCGTGTCAATGGACCGACGACAAGGGAGTGATCCATCTCGACGATCCGGCTGAAGTTCCCGTGAAGTACCAGAGCCAGTGCAAGAAGCCGGACACGAGACCCGGCGCAGATACCTCGACCTCGACGACCCGCGGTCCGGCCTCCCCGACGCCGGCCGAGACGAAGACCCCGCCCGGCGCGCCCAAGAGGTTCGAAGTCCCTTACAAGAACGAGGAGTCGGCGAGGCGCGTCATCATCCCGGTGACGTTCAACGATGCGATCACCGCTCCGATGGCGCTCGACACGGGCGCCCCCGGGATGGTGATGTCGATCGATCTGGCGGAGCGGCTCGGACTCTTCTCTCACGGCAATGGGAATCTTCTCGTCGCCGCCGGCGGCGTCGGCGGCACGTCGCTCGCCGTTCTCACGATCACGGAATCCGTCTCGATCGAAGGCGCGCGCGCGGAGTTCGTCCCCACGACCGTGATGAAGAGCATCTCGACGGAGTTCGAGGGATTGATCGGAATGGACTTCCTGTCCGGGCACAAGGTGAGTATCGACACGAAGCGGCAGGTCGTCGTGTTCGAGGAGATCCCCGCCGATCCGAACGAACGCGGCGGGCACGACGAAGCATGGTGGCGCAAGACGTTCCAGGAATTCCGGGAAGCTCGCGACCGCTGGAGAGATCACGCGAGCGCCCTTGCGCACGACGACGGCGCCAGCGAGGAGTCCAAGGCCCTCGCCGAGTTCCAGGCGCGGGAAGCCGAGCAGCTCCTCTTGAAGCTCCACGCCCACGCCAGCGACGTCGCCGTCCCCCAGGAGTGGCGCTAACGCCTACTTTCCGCTCTACGCCGATCGCTTCACGGCTCCGGGCTTCGAGGCCCACGAGAAACCGTGCTTCGCAAGCGGCAGGTCGCGCGCCCGCCGGCCGCTCGCCGCGAAGATCGCGTTGGCGACCGCAGGCACGGTGGGAGGCAGCGGCGGCTCGCCGAGGCCCGTCGGCGGGTGGTCGGTCTCGAGGAAATGCACCTGGATCTCGTCGGGCACCCGGGAGATTCGCAGCGGCGTGAACTCGTCGAAGTTGCTCTGCTCGGCCCGCCCGTGATCGAAGGTGATCTCGAGATCCATCAGATGGCCGAGACCGTCGATGACGGCGCCCTGCACCTGCTGGATGGCGCCGCTCGGGTTGATGATCGGACGCCCGACGTCGGTCGCCGTCCAGACCTTGCTCACACGGACGGCGTTGTTCGCGTCGACGCCGACCTCCGCGACGATGGCGCAGTACCCCTTGTGGCAGAAGTGCCCGCCGATCCCCAAGGCGCTACCTCGGGGCGGCGTGCGCGTCCCCCAGCCCGACTTCGCCGCCACGAGCTCGTACACGCCCCGCATCCGCTTCGGGTCGAATCGATCGAGCGGGTCTTCGTCCTCCGACGCCGGAAGCAGAGGCACGTCGAGCATCTCCAGCCGGAACTTGAGAGGGTCCTTCCCCGCGGCGTGCGCCAGCTCGTCGATGAACGACTGCACGACGAAGCAGATGGCGTTGTCGCCGGGAGCGCGCAAGGCGCCCGTGGGCACTCCCAGCGGCATGACCGACGCATGGAGAGCGAAATTCGGGACATACCTCGCCGGGAATTCGTCGCCCGACATGCTGGCGGCGCGCGCGAAGCGCTCCCCCTCGCCGAAGCTGACGAAATGATCGCTCCACGCCACGAGCTTCCCCGAGGCATCCACGGCACCCTTCAGGTAGTGGAACCCACCAGGACGGTAGAAGTCGTGCTGGATGTCGTCCTCCCGCGTCCACTGCAGCCGGACCGGCGCTCCCGATTTCTTCGAGATGGCGGCCGCCTCCACCATCCAATCGTTGACGAGGCGCCGCCCGAAGCACCCTCCGATCCTCACGAGGTGGACCGTGATGTCGTCCGCCGGGATGGCGAGCGTCTTCGCGACGAGATCCCGTCCTCTCTGCGGCGTCTGGCTCGGAGCCCAGATCTCGACCTTGCCGTCCTTGTAATGCGCCGTGCAGTTCATCACCTCGGGTGAGCCGTGGGCGAGGAACGGATACGAGTACGCCGCCTCGACGACCTTGGCGTCCGACTTGAGCGCCGCCTCGACGTCGCCGTCCTTGCGCAGCGTCCGCGCGGGCGGCTGCTTGGAGAGCTCCGCGGCACGGCTCGCGAATCCCGCGCTGCTCTGGGAGGACGTCGGCCCCTCGTCCCACTTCACCTGGAGCTTGCCCCTGGCGCTCTGCGCCGCCCACCACGAGTCCGCGACGATCGCGACGCCGCCGAGAAGCCCGCCGAGGTCCGTGCCCCCGTCCACGACGAACGCGTGCCGAACGCCCGGCAGCGACTTGATCGCATCGAGGTTGGCGGAGACGACCTTGCCTCCGTAGACGGGACATTTCTGGTAGACCGCATGGAGCATCCCCGGCAGCGCGAGGTCGATCCCGAACAGCGGCTTGCCGGACACGATGGCGAGAGTGTCGGGCCCGGGGATCGGCTTCCCGATGATCGTGTAGTCCTTGGGATCTTTCAGCTTGAGAGACTTCGGATCCGGCGGCGAAAGCGTCGCGGCCTTCGAGGCCAGCTCGCCGTAGCCGCGCGAGCGCTTCCTCGACGGGTCGTGGACGCGCCCAGACGCGGTCGCGCACGCGGATGCCGGCACGCCCCATTCCTGTGCCGCCGCGGCGACGAGCATCGCGCGGGCGGCGGCACCGACCTGCCGCATCGGGAGCCAGTGGATCGGCACCGCGACGCTGCCGCCGGCGAACTGCGCACCGTACGTCTCCGGGTCGAGATCGGCTTGCTCGATGCGGACGTCCTTCCAGTCCACGTCGAGCTCCTCGGCGATGAGCATCGGGAGCGTGACCTTCACCGACTGCCCGACTTCCGGATTCTTCGCCATGATCGTGACGGTGCCGTCCTCGCCGATCCGGACGAAGGCGCTCAACTTCGGCTCGGCGGGAGCCGGCCGCCCTTGGGCCCGCGCGGCGGGCTCGACGTAGAGGCCGAGGAGCATCCCGCCTCCCGCGACGGCGCCGATCCGGAGGAACGTGCGGCGGTCGATGCGGCCGATGTCCATGCCGGCTCCTACGCGCCGGTCGAGGCGGCCTTGCGGATCGCCTCCCGGATGCGCATGTAGGTTCCGCAGATGCAGAGATTCCCCTCCATCGCCTCGTCGATCTGCGCGTCGGACGGCTTCGGCGTCTTCGCGAGCAGCGCCGCCGCCGACATGATCTGGCCGGCCTGGCAGTAGCCGCACTGCGGGACGTCCACCTCCATCCACGCCTTCTGGAGCGGATGCGATCCGTCGGCGGAGAGCCCTTCGATCGTCGTGATCTTCTTCCCCTCGACGCTCGAGACCGGCGTGATGCACGAGCGCGTCGCCTCTCCGTCGACGTGCACGGTGCACATCCCGCAGTACGAGATCCCGCACCCGTACTTGGTGCCCTTGAGCTCGAGGACGTCGCGGAGAACCCACAGGAGCGGCATGTCGGCGGGCACCGTCACCGTCGTGGCCCGCCCGTTCACCGTCAGCTTGAATGGCATGCTCTCCCCTCCGGATCTTGCGGATCGGTTCCTCGATTATCAGCCTGCGCGACGGTCCACGCCGGTCGAAGCGGATGGGGTAAATCCCCTATGGTGGCCCGCGGCGCATTGACCTGCCGCGGGCGCATCCGTAAGCTCCCACCACGTTGACGTGGATTGGGAGGGTTGGTGTGAGCGTCGTGGCGCGCAAGGGGCTCGCGATCGCCGTGTTGTGCCTCGGAGCGCGCCTGGCGGGCGCGGCCGAGCCGGTCGAGCCCTGGATCGGCGCCCCCCCGCTCTCGGTCGCGCCGGACGTGCTGATGGCCGGCGTCGCGCGGCTGCCGGCTCCCGATGCGAGCGCCGAGGTGTTGCTCGAGGAGCTGCGGCTGACGTTCGACGAGAACAGCCGGGTGGAGCAGAGCTATCACACGATCTACCGCGTCCTCAACGCCGCCGGAGTCGAGGGCCGCTCGCACTTTTCGATTCGGTGGAGCCCGTGGCGGCAGGCGCGCCCGATCGTCCGGGGCCGGGTCATCTCCGCCGACGGCGTGACTCACGAGCTCGATCCATCGACGATCGCCGACGCACCGGCCGGGGACGAGGGCGAAGACGTCTATTCGGATCGCCGCGACGTGAAGGGGCCCCTCCCGGCCGTCGCGGCCGGTTCGGTGGTCGAGATCGTCTGGACGCTGAACGACACGGCGGGCTCTCCCGTCTTGGGGAGCAGCGGGCGCTGGGTCGTCGGGGACAGCGTCCCCGTGCGGCACACCGTGTTCGAGATCAGCGCTCCCACCGAGGTCCCGCTCGCGTTTCGCACGTACAACCTCGGCTCGCTCGCCCCGGCGCGCAGCGAGCGGGACGGACGGGTCACGATCACGCTCGAGGCGGGACCGCAACCCAAGCTCGCGGACATCGAGCCGCTGGCGCCCTACGACGTCCACCAGCTTCCCGCGGTCGGCTGGGCGACGGCCGGGACGTGGGTGCGCGTCGCGTCGGAGTACGCCTCGATCGTCGACCGGCAAATCGCCTCGTCGAAAGTCGGATCGGCCGCGAGCTCCGCGCTCCGCGGCGTCGAGGGGCGAGTGCCGCGCCTCGAGGCCGTCGTCCGCGAGCTGCACCGCATGATCCGGTACACCGGCGTGGAGTTCGGTGAGTCGTCGATCATGCCCGCGCGCCCGGACGAGACGCTCAAGCGGAGGTTCGGCGACTGCAAGGACAAGTCGACGTTGCTCGTCGCCATGCTGCGCGCGGCCGGGTTCGACGCTCATGTCGCTCTGCTCGACACCGGATTCGGCCCCGATCCCGATCCGGATCTTCCGGGCATCGACCTGTTCGACCACGCCATCGTGTTCGTGGGCGGCGAGCCGCCCGTGTGGATCGACGCCACCGCCGAATACCTGAGGGTCGGCGACCTTCCCGCCGCGGTTGCAGGCCGGCTCGCGCTCGTCGCCTCGGCCGCCTCGACCACGCTCCAGCGCATTCCGGAGACCCCGGCGAGCCGCCATCGCATCGAGCACGCGCGCGACTACTTCCTCGTCGAGCGCGGCCGAGGCCGCGTGGTCGAGACGATTTCCCCGGAAGGCGGGTTCGAGGGCGACTACCGGGAACGCTACTCGACGATGGACGAGGGCGAGGTCAAGAAGGCCATCGATGACTATGTAAAGCGCGTCTACAAGGCCCGGGCCCCAGGCGAAATCCGCCGGACCGCCAGCACGGACTTCTCGAAGCCGTTCACGCTGTCGTTCGAAGGGAAGGAGACGGAGGTCGGCGAAACGTTCGCCGACGCGTCCACGGTGCGGTTTCCGCCCGCGGACTTCGTCGACCGGCTGGAGAACGAGCTTCCCGCCGAGAAGAAAGACAAGGACGCCGCGGACGGCGAGGCGAAGACGGCCCCCCGCACCCTTCCGTTCCGGCTCCGGGAAGCCTTTGTCGACATCTGGACGACACGCGTGCATCCGCCCCCGGGGTTCGTTCCCGGGGAAGCCCCGCAGGTCGAGGATACTCACGTCGGCCCTGTTCATTTCACCCGAGCGGTCGAGTCCGCACCGGACGGAGCGATCACTTTCCGGGCCACGCTCGACACCGGCGACCGTTTGGTGTGGACGCCGCAAGAGCTCGCCGATGTACGCGCGTGGATCGCAAAGGTCAGGTCCGGCGAGACCGTCCAGCTCGTGTTCGAGCAAGCCGGCTACAAGGCCCTTCGCGCGGGACAGCTCCAGGAGGCAGTGCGCAGTACCGGAAGCTGGCCACGCTCCACCCCACGGAGGCGCTCCATCGCTCCCAGCTCGCCGACGCCTACGTCAGCGCCGGCCTCGGCGAGGCCGCTCGCGAGGAGGCGCGGGAGGCGATCAAGCTCGACGCTCGTTCCGCGGACGCATGGCGGGAGTACGGATGGGCCTACCTCAACGATCTCGTCGGCCGCACCTTCAAGAAGGGCTCCGATCTCGCCGAGGCCGAGAAGGCCTACCGCAAGGCGGCGGAGCTCAATCCGAAGGATGAGGTCGCTCGGAAGAACCTGGCCATCATTCTCGAGCATGACCCGCGCACTCTGGAACGTTACGGTCCGGGCGCGCGACTCTCCGAGGCGATCGACGTATGGCGGGCCCTTCGCAAGGATCTGGACTCGAAAGACGGCGACGCCAGTCTCATGGTGACGCTCGCGCGCGCCGAGAGATGGACCGAGCTCCTCGACTTTGCCCGCGAGGCCCAGGGCGCGGAGACCCGAAGCGCGTGGATCGTGGTGGCCACGGCGGTTCTCAGCGGCATCGACGAGGCGATCGCGGAAGCGGGGCGCCAGACGGCGGTTCGTGCGGCGCGGGACAAGCTCTTGTCCGCATCGGGCCTCACGTTGCTGCAGGTGCGACGTTACCGGGAGGCCTCCGCCCTGCTTCGGGCGGGCGCGCAGTCCGCGCCGCAGGGGGCGGCGGCCGCGACGGCTCAAGCCGACATGGTCGGACGTTGCCGGAGGCACGAGGAGCTCTCCACGGGAGGCGACACGCCCGAGGATCTCGTGCGACGCTTCTTCGTCGACATCCTGTTGAACGAGGACACGGACAAGCTCGCGGAGTACCTGGAGACCTGGCCGTCGCGGGACGAGGACCGCTCGGCGGCGACGCGGACGGTCCGCGGCCCGCTCCAGGGCCTGAGGTCGGCGATCGCGGGCGCCGGCATCAGCGTGGACGGCATCGCGGACATCGTCCTCTCGATGGCCGAATGGCACACGGAGGGAAGCGAGACCGCGGGCTACAAGGCCTCGATGAGAGTCAGCGTTCCCGGCGATACGAGAACCCTCGATTTCTTCATGCGACGGGTCGGCGGAGCGTTGAAGATCGTGACGGTCGGCAACGAGGTGACCCCGATCGGCCGGGTGGCCCTGGCCTACCTCGGGGCCGGTGACACGGAATCGGCCCGTAGATGGCTGACCTGGGCGCACGACGAGCTCCCCAGCGCGAGAGCCGACCTCCTGGAGGATCGGCCGTTCGTCGCGTTCTGGCCGCCCGATCCGCAGGAGGGTGAGGCGGGTCTCCGGCTCGCCGCCGCGGCGCTGGCCGCGGGTGGCGCGGACGAGGCGTCCCAGGGATTGACGATCCTCGAGCAAGCCCGTGGGACCACGACCGGCGAGCGCGCCGTTCGCATCGACTACGCGCTCCGCACCGCCTACTTCGCGCTTCGCCGATACGCCGATGCCCTGGAGCCCGCGCGCCGCCTCTACGACGCGCGCCCGTCATCCGCCGCGGCGTTTCGACAACTCGCCGCTGCCCTCCTGACGAATCTTCGAGTCGACGAGGTGATCGCGTTGAGCGACGCGCGCGAGGTCAACAACCCCGACGACGAGGACGTCTGGCGCGCGCGAGCGCGGGCGGCGACCCTTCAGCGCCGCTGGGACGACTCGGCTCGATTCCGCCGAAAACTCGTCGCGTTGGGAAAGGCGAACGCAGAGGACTACAACGAGCTCGCCTGGGAAGCGTTGTTTCAGAGCGACCCCGGTTCGCAAATGGTCGACGACGCCGAGCACGCCGCCCTCTTCCAGAAGAATCCTCCCTGGTCGGTGCTGCACACCCTCGCCGCGGTCTACGCCGACGTCGGTCGTGTCGTGGAGGCACGGCAAACTCTGGTGAACGAGCTCGTCGCCGCCGGTCGAGAGGAGCCTGAAGACAAGGAGTGGCTCGTCATCGGCCGGCTCGCGCAGCAGTTCGGCGACGACGAGCACGCGCGCGCCGCCTACTCCAGAATCCCGAAACCCGAGGACGCGATCGACCAGATCGCTTCGACCTACGCGCTCTCGCGTGTGTGGATGGCCGGGCTCGCGCCCGCGAGCCCCGAGCCTCCAAGCAAGCCCAAGGACGGCAAGGCGCGCCCGAAGCCGCGCTAGACCGGCCGCTTCTTGCACGCGTTCGCCAAGGGGTGCTGAACGGGGCGATCGCGGCGAGTATGCGCCGCGGTCCGCCTCTCCGCCACCTCGGGGAAATACCCGACAGAGCATGCGACTCGGCCGGACATAGGCTTCTTTCCGAGTTGCGTCTCGCCGTCGTGTCGCACCGCGGCGATCGAAGCGACGAAGTGGGCAGTGGATCCGCAGGCGCGCTCCGTACGCCTTCGAGCCGGCTCCGCATAGGAGCCCGGCCACTAACGGACTACGACGCCGTGTGACGCTGCAATGGGCTCACCGATCGCTCGTGTAGTCCCGGTCACCACTGCGATCATTGAATCGGAGTTCTGCAGCAAGCCACACTTCCGTTACGGTTGCCGCAACGGTCACGCCCAAGTTAAATCTGGCTCAAACAGCACGAGCACTGTTGTCCCAACCGCGCGAACCTCGTACATCTGGTCCGTCCCCACCTCAGGTTCGCGATCGGAGAAGGCCTTGAACTCCCCGGCGTCGCGAAATCTGTCTCGGCGGCCCGATCTCCGGCACGCGGCGCTCACCGTGCCGCCAGGAATCGAGCATCTGGGCCGCCTCGATCTTCAGACGCATCGCACCCGGCTTCTCCGTTCGGCTCTCGTGATGTGCGGCAACGAGCCGGATGCACAGGATTTAGTGCAGGAAGCGTTTCTGCGCGCCCTCGAATCCGCGCCGCAGTTCCGCGGAGACTCGACGATTCATACGTGGCTGCATGGAATCCTGCTGAATCTACTTCACCGGCTTTTTCGGGAACAGAAACGTCTGGTCCTCGACGACGGACTCGCTCAAAGAGAAGCCATCGAGCCCGCTTCCGTGCTCAACATCGACGAGGCGAAACGCGCTCGAAAGGTGGCCGAGGCCGTGCAACGACTCACGCCCAAACACCGTGAAGTGATCGAATTGAAGTATTACAAGAATCTGAAGATCCGTGAAATAGCGTTGCGAGCTGGTGTCTCGGTTGGCACGGTGAAGTCTCGCTTGCACTACGCGGTCCTCGAGCTGGAGCAATTCATCCAGAAGTAGTTGAACCTTTCCGCGCCCCAAGGCACTCACCCACGTACCCCCGGTTGAGACTCCGCTGAAACGGGTTCGACTTTCGTTCCATAACCTGAGGTGGGTGCTTGGACTGCAGTCGCACAGTTCTGCGAAGTCTTCGTGGGTGCTCGGCGATCATCCGTGTCATCGAGCGATCCCGAGCACCCCCGGGGGGCTTTCGCGACTCCCGTTTCGAGATTCCAGCATCAAGTCCTGTGAGGAGTGAATGGTGATGTTCCGAGATTCCATAAGGAGGTCTGAACAATGAGATTCCTAGGAGATACGTTGTGTAAGTGTGCGGGCCGCACTCTGTGGCTCGCGACCCTGGGGTGCGGTGTCCTCCTCCTGAGCGCGACGACGGCGTCGGCAGTGACGAAACTGTCCGCGTCAAGTTCGTCGGTGGTGAAGAAGTCCTCCGTGCAGGTGACCCAAGGTGGCAGCACGCAGAAGGTCACGATCTGCCACAAGGGGCACACCATTACTGTGGATGCAAGTGCTGTCCCGGCCCACTTCGCCCACGGCGATGTCGGCGGCGCGTGCAGCGGCGAGTGCGCACCGGGCGGATGCGAGTGCACCAAGATCTTCGATCCGGTGACGTGCCCGGACGGCTCGACCTACAACAACAATTGCCTTGCCGTGTGCGATGGCAAGACCAATTGCGCTGAGAGCTGCCCCACTTGTGACGATGTTTGGAACCCCGTCTTGTGCTCGGACGGCAACGTCTACGCCAACAAGTGTGACGCGGCGTGCGAGGGTCAAACCAACTGTCAGGAGGGCGGTGGGTGCGCCTGTGACAAGACCTTCCACCCGGTGACCTGCGAAGATGGCGAGACCTACAACAACCCATGTCTCGCCGCGTGCGCTGGTTTTGGCATAGGCGAATGCAGAGACACCTGCTCGTGCGACAAGACGTACAACCCCGTGTCCTGCTCCTCGGACGGGAACACGTACAACAACATCTGTCTCGCCGGTTGCGCCGGCGCGAGTGGGTGTACGCCTGTTAGTTTCCCCAACCAAGACTGTATGTGCGACAAGACCTTCAAGCCGGTGGTCTGCGACGACGGGTTCCTCTACAACAACCAGTGTCTCGCGAGCTGCAACGGGCAGCAACCAAACGATTGTAGAGACGCCTGCGCGTGCTCCAAGGTCTTCGAGCCGGTGCTCTGCACGGACGGAAAGACCTACAACAACGCTTGCCTTGCGCAGTGTGCGGGTCAGACCGCGTGCACCGACATCCAGGGTTCAGGAAGTTGTCCGCCAACGACTTGCGACTGCTCGAAGATCTTCAAGCCGGTGCAATGCGACCAGGGCCTGTACAACAACTCCTGTGTCGCAGGATGTAACGGGGCATCGAACTGCGTTGACGTCAGCGGCTGCCCCGACACCTTCGCCCCGATACTCTGCCTGGACGGCAACATCTACTTCAACTCGTGTTACGCCGCGGCCGTAGGTGCGGCTTGCCCGAAGTAGGTTTCGAATAGTGCAAGCGACGTAGTTCCGCGAAGCGGAACGATCCGAAGGCGAGCCCAGGGTACCGGGCTCGCCTTCGGGTGTTTCGCCACTCGAGGCCGATGGACACGGGTCTAGCGACTCACTCCGACGGCGATCGCCCCCTGAGCAATCGAGCGTGCATTCCCCCGTAGGCTAAGGAGGATCCGATGTCTCTTACATCCCGTGTTATTCGATCTTTCCATAGGCGTGCCCTCATCTTCGTTGCGGCGGGTCTGGTCGCGGCGCTGCCGGTTCTCGCCGCCGACGCGCCTGCCTCGAGTCCTGCGTCGCACGGCGCCCTCGTCTCCTCGACCGACTGGCAGGCGGCCGCGCAAGCGGGCTTCGAGGAGATGAAGCAGGACCTCAAATTGACGCCGGAGCAGGAGGCGCGGATCAAGCCGATCCTTGCCGACAACGTCAAGAAGCTCAGCGCGATGCGTGACAAGTACCAGGGCAAGACGGCCGGAGATCCTCAGAAGTGGGAAGGGATGCGCGAGGAGATGCAAACGATCCGTCAGCAGACGGATGACCAGCTCGCCAAGGTGCTGACCCCCGCTCAGTTTGATCAATGGAACAAGTTGCGCGCGGAAGCCCGGGCAAAGGTGCAGACGGCAAGCAAGCCGGCCACCCCGCCACCCGCGGAGCTGCCCAAGAAGTAGCGATCTCCTTCGGTGCGTCCTCCCAGTGGCGGGGCCGGCGAAACACTCGTCTCCCGTCGGGGAGGGGTCTGCCCGCACACCACCCGCACACCTTCACCCACGGAAGTAGGAGTTTCCCTGACCGACGAGCGTCGAGGCGTAGGAGACGTCCGCTCTTGTAGGGATCTTCCTGACTGGCGGGATCCTTTTCGTCAGGTATAGAAAAGCACGCGTGTAAAGGAACCCTGAGTTCCCTGCTTACAGGTTGTAGCAGACGAGGAGGAAGTCCGCCATGTCCACCCGCTCCGGCCTACGTTCGCTGACGATCGCCGCGTTCGTTCCCGCGCTGCTCGCGGTGCTACCCGCGCGAGGCGCCGACCCCGCCCTGCGGCCCGGACTTCCCAGCGGGGTGTCAGCCGACTGGTGGAGCAAAGCCCAGCGATCGATCCAGCTCGAGCAGTACGGGATCGTGGGGGGCGGGGCCGACGGGGCCCGGTTTCTTGCAGCCAACCCGGCGCACCATTTCCAGGCCAGGTTCGACGCGGCCGGTGTGAGCCTCGTGCCGACCGGCGGGGCTCCTTGGGAATGGAGGCTGTCGCTGCGTGGCTGGGGACGGGCCGGAGCCTTGAACGAGCCCGGCGTCCCCGCCGTGCGCGCCGGTCAGGACCGGGTCGACTTCGACCGTGGTCCGCTCGCCGAGTGGTTCGTCAACTCGCCCCAGGGGCTCGAGCACGGGTTCACGGTGCCCGTTCGGCCCGAGCTGGAAGGAAACGGGCTGGCGCTCGACCTGGCGGTCGAGGGAGGACTGCGGCCCGTCTTCGCGCCGGACGGCAAGGCGGTCGACTTCTACTCGACGGGAAGCGTGAGCGTGCTGCGCTACGGCAAGCTCGTCGTGACCGATGCCGTCGGCGCCGACGTTCCGGCGCGCATGGAGCCGATCGCCGGCGGAATCCGGATCGCCGTCGAGGATTCGGGCGCGATCTACCCGCTCACGATCGACCCGCTCGCCACGACCCCTTCGTGGACGATCGTTGGTGAGCACATGGACGACCAGCTGGGCGAGTCCGTCGCATCGGCGGGGGACGTCAACGGGGACGGCTACGCAGACATCATCGTCGGTGCGTATGTGAACTCTAACTACAACGGGAAGGTGTACCTGTTCCTGGGAGGGCCGAGCGGTCCCTCGACCACGCCGTCGTGGACGGCGGTCGGGGCGGGGGGTGAGGAATTCGGGGAATCCGTAGCGTCGGCCGGGGACGTCAACAAGGACGGCTATGCGGACGTCATCATCGGCGCGCCCAACTACTCGCACAACACGATCGGGGGCAAGGCGTATGTCTTCCTGGGCGGGCCGGGTGGCCTGTCGACCACACCGGCCTGGACCGCCGTGGGTGAGGCTGTGAACGAGGATTTCGGCTACGCCGTCGCGTCGGCGGGGGACGTCAACAAGGACGGCTACGCGGACGTCATCGTAGGGGGGTACAACTACAACAGCGGAACGGGCAAGGCGTACCTGTACCGCGGGAGTGCAAGCGGCCTTTCGACCACCGCATCCTGGACCGCAGTGGGGGAGATGGTGAGTGACCAGTTCGGCAGGGTCGTGGGCACGGCGGGTGACGTCAACAAGGACGGCTACGCCGACGTGATCATCGGGGCGCCCGGCTGGGACGGCAGTCCCACCGGGAATAGCTTCATCGGTAGGGTGTACCTGTACACGGGCTCGGCAAGCGGCTTGTCGGCCACCGCGGCGGCCATCGGGACCGGGGAGCACGCCAGCGACTACTACGGCTGGTCCGCCGGGACGGCGGGGGACGTCAACAAGGACGGCTATGCGGATATCGTCGTCGGAGCGTACGGCTACCCCGGCCAAGGCTACGGCAAGGTCTACGTGTATTACGGTAAGAGCTCGCTGACCAACTTCTTCGGCACCCCGTCGTGGAGCGTGCTCGGACAGAATCTCGGCATGAACTCGTTCGGCTTCCATGTGGCGACGGCGGGAGACGTCAACAAGGACGGCTATGCGGACGTCGTCATCTCTTCGGGCCTCGGCATCGGCGTGGGCTACGCTCAGGTGTTCCTCGGCGGGGCCAGCGGTCTTGCGACCACCCCTTCGTGGACCGCGCAGGGGGACACCACCACGAGCAACCAGTACGGATACTGCGTGGCGACGGCGGGAGACGTCAACGGGGACGGCTACGCGGATGTCCTGGTCGGGGACTCCGGGACGAACTACAACACGGGCGCGGCGTACCTGTACCTCGGCGGGCCCAACGTGGACCACCTCGCCTTCGCCTCCAACAAGACGACCATCACCTGGGTCGGCCAGTGCACTCCCAGCCTCTATGACGTCGTGCGCGGCGCGCTCTCGGATCTCCCCAACTTCTCGCTCGCCACGTGCCTGGAGAACGACAGCACGGACGCCTCCACGACCGACACGACCACTCCGGCCGCCGGCAAAGGCTTCTACTATCTCGTGTCCTGCAACAGTCCGAAGAGCTGGGACGACAACAAGCAGAGAGGCAGCATCACGGCATGCCCGTAATGTAAAGGTTCCCGGCAGATTGGCGGGGCGCGGCTCCACGGAGCCGCGCACATCTTCTAGCTGGCCACCGCCTTCCCATCGTCGCCGAATCGGAGTTGCTCGAGGATCTGCGAGAGGTTCTGCGTTTCGCGCGCCTCGACGAATCGCCCGTCGGGTACCAGGCGCCGGATGCGCTCCGTCTCGCCCCGGTCCGAGATGCTCAGCGCAGCGATGCAGACGACGCCGGCGGCTTCGAGCAGCTTCGCGACCTCGCCGACGCGTCTGACCCGCTCCTTGCGGTCGGCGGGCGAAGGCGTCAGGTCGGAGCAGAGGCCTGCGGCGACCGTCTCGTCGTCGAGCACGCACGCGCTCCGTCCCCTGTCCGCGAGGGCGCGCTGAAGCTCCGCCGCCGCTTTCAGCTTGTCGGGCCCCGGCGCACCCGTCAGCCAGAGCACCCCGCCCCGGGCGTGGCCGTTCCGCCCGACCGCGCCGATGCGCGCGGCCGGGCGCCGGGCGGCCTGGACGATGCCCAGGCCGACGACGTCGCAGCCGTCCACGATGACGAAGCGGCCCGTCGAGGCGACCTCGTCGAACGCGTCGAACGCGATCGGCTTTCGCGCGCGGAAGACCATCTCGGCGATCTCGTGCTGGCGCACGACCGTGCCGCCGATCGCGGCGACGAGCGTCGCCGGGTCGATGACGGTGTCGATGGCCTCGACCTCGCAGTCGGCCTCCGCGGTGGCGAGCTTCAGCTTGTACCGCTTGCCGGCGGCGAGCGGCCGCCGGGCAAGCCAGAACACGCGCGCCTCGATGCACGTTCCCTCGCGGGGCGGAGAGCCCACCCGCGCGGCGATGGCGCCCCGCTCCACGAACACGGGCTCCCCCAGCGTGATTCCGATGCTCTCCCCTTCGGCGGCCTCGGCCGTGTCGGCGCCCCAGCGCTCGATGCTGCGGACGGTGCTCGTTTTCCGCGACGGCCAGAATTCCAGGCGATCGCCGACCCTCAGCGTGCCGCTTTCCACGCGGCCGACCAGGATCCGCCGCCCGTCGAAGCGGTACAGGTCCTGGATCGGGAAGCGGAGCGGTCGGTTCGGCGCGGGTCGCACGGTCTCGAACCCGTCGAGGGCGTCGAGCACGGTCGGCCCCTCGTGCCACCGCATGTGGGGGCTCGGCGTCGCGATGTTGTCGCCGTGGCGCGCCGCGATCGGTACGAAGGCGCACGGTGTGATCCCGACCGTCCCGAGCCATGTGCGGAGCTCCGCTTCGATTCGCCGGAAACGGTGTTCGTCGTAGCCGACGAGATCCATCTTGTTGACCAGGACCGCGACCTGCCGGATGCCTAGCAGCCCGAGCAGGCAGCCGTGCCGGCGAGAGTCGTCCCTCACCCCCTCCGCGGCGTCGACGAGCAAGAGCGCAGTGGTGGCGCCCGAAGCACCCGTCATCAGGTTCTTCAGGAACTCCTTGTGGCCGGGGGCGTCGATCAGGACGTACTGGCGCCGCTCGGTGCGGAACCAAATCTGCGCCGTGTCGATCGTGATGTTCTGGTCGCGCTCCGACTGGAGCGCGTCCATCAGGTTCGCCCACTCGAACGGCGTGCCGCGGCGCTCCGCTGCCTTCTTGAGCTGCTCGAGCTTTCCGTCAGGGAGCGACCCCGTGTCGTGGAGGAGCCGGCCGACGAAGGTCGACTTCCCGTGATCGACGTGCCCGACGATGACAACCTTCATCTGGGCCTTGGATACGGCGCTCGATGGGTCTCTCATCGGCTCACATGTACCCGTCGCGCCGCAGCGCCTCGAAGGCGCCCTCGGCCTCGCCGTCCTGCGCGCGGCCGGTGCGCTCGGAGATCTTCGTGTGGCGAAGCTCCTCGACGATCTCCCTCACGCTTCGCGCTTGCGAGGGGACCGGAAATGTGCACGGATGACACCCGAGGCTGCGGTAGCGCATCCCATTCCCGTCTGCGAAGTAGAGCGGGATGACCGGAATCGACTCGCGCTCGATGTACTCCCAGACGTCGAGCTCGGTCCAGTGGAGCAAGGGGTGCACGCGGATGTGGGTCCCGCTCTCGAGCTCGGTCTTGAACTGGTCCCACATCTCCGGCGGCTGGTCGGAGACGTTCCATTCCATCTGCTTGTTGCGCGGGCTGAAGTAGCGCTCCTTCGCACGGGTGCCATCCTCGTCGCGACGGACGCCGACGATGACGCCCGTGTACCCTTGCTCCTCGAGCACGGCCTGAAGGGCGTCCCTCTTGAGGCGGCCGCAGCATTCCACGCGCGTCGCCCGTCCGTCGGGGTACGTGAGCCGGTCCCGGAGCGCGGCCTCGTTCTTCCCGACGACGAGCTTCAGGTTCCACTCGCGGCACAACTGGTCGCGGTACTCGATCATGCTCGGGATCTTGTAGCTCGTATCGACGTGGACGAGCGGGAACGGGACGTGACCGAGGAACGCCTTCCGCGCAAGCCACAGGAGCACGGTCGAGTCCTTCCCGATGCTCCAGAGCATGGCCAGGCGCTCCAGCTTGCTGTAAGCCTCGCGCAGGACATAGATCGATTCGTTCTCGAGCGCCGCGAGCGTGTCCATCAGTGCACCCAGACCGAGCGGGCGCACCAGTCGCCGAACCGCTCGCCGACGGCGCGTTCGGCCGCGTAGCGCGCCAGGAGGGGCCGGAGCGTCTCGACGATGTCGGTGTCCCTCACGTCGTCCTGGTAGAGGCGGTTCAGGCGCGTGCCCGCGTCGTTGCCGCCGAGCCAAATCTCGTAGAGGCCCAGCGAGCGGCCGACGAACCCGATCTCGGCGGTGTACGGCCGCGCGCATCCGTTCGGGCAGCCCGTCATCCGGATCAAGATCTCCTGGCCGGGAACACCGAGCTCGCGGAGAGCGTCCTCGATGCGCCGCACGAGCGTCGGCAGGAAGCGCTCCGACTCCGCCACCGCGAGGCCGCACGTCGGAAGGGCCGGGCACGCCATCGAGCCCCTTTGGATCTCCGTCCCCTGCCGGCCGATCTCGATCCCGTGCGCCGCGAAGCACTCGCCGATGCGGTCCTTGAGCGCGGGCTCGATCCCCGCCAGGACCACGTTTTGCCCGGGGGTCAGCCGGATCTCGGGCCGATACCGCGCGACGACCTCGCGGAGCGCGGTCTTCAGCCGGGCCCCGTCCACGTCCCGGATGCGTCCCGTCTCGACGAAAAGACCGAGGAACCAGCGGCCGTCGGTCTGCACGTGCCAATCCAGAGGGTCGCCCGTCGCCGTGAAGGCGAACGGCGGCGCCGGCGTCAGCGGGAAGCCGATCCGCTGCTCCAGCTCGGAGCGGAACCAGACCGGCCCGTGGTCCGCGAGGACGTACTTGAGGCGAGCGTGCTTGCGGTTGGCGCGATCGCCGAAGTCGCGATGCATCTCGATCATCCCTTTCGCGACCTCGACGACGCGCTCGCGCGGCAGGAATCCGATCGCGTCGGCCAGGCGCGGAAACGTCGCCGCGTTCGCGTGGCTCCGGCCCATCCCGCCTCCGGCGGTCAGGACGTACCCGGACAGGGCGCCCGACCGGTTCGCGATCGCGATGAACCCGCAGCAGTTGGTGAGGACGTCCGTGTCGTTGCGCGGCGGAATCGCGAAGGCCAGCTTGAACTTCCGCGGGAGATAGGTCGTCCCGTAGAGCGGATCGACGGGAGGCGAATCGGAATCGACGTTCAACTTCAGCGGCACGCCCTCGACCCAGATCGAGTGGTAGGCCGTCGTTCTCGGAGCCACGGCGTCGGCGACCGCGCGCGCGTCGGCGCGCACCTCGATCCCGAGCGCGTCCTGCGGTGGCGCCGCCGGCGACATCACGTTGCGGCAGACGTCCCCGCAGGCGGCGAGGGTCGTCAGCAGCGCCTGATCGATGGACTTGACTAGCGTCCCGAGCCCGTTCTTGACGACGCCGTGGAACTGCAGCCCCTGGCGGGAGGTCACCCGGAGCGTCGCGTTCCCGTAGCGCGTCGCCAGATCGTCGCACGCCAGGTACTGGTCGGGCGTGAGCACGCCGCCGGGGATGCGGCAGCGCACCATGAACATGAACTCCTTGGCGAACTTGCGGCGGTCGCGGTCGTCCTGCTGATAGATCCCGTGGAATTTGAGGAAGTACGTGTCGTCGGCAGAGAACCGATCGAGGCCGGGGTCGCTCAAGGTCGAGGCGATCGTTCCCGCCAGGGTGGGATCCGCTTCCTTGAGATCTTCGCTCTTCGAGGGCTTCGGTGGATTCGCCGTCTGGTGCATCATCGAAAGTCTCCCGCCCGCCGCTCAGGATGGAGTCCGCACTCCCTTCCTTCCGGCGATTCCCACCACCACCGGCCGGCGCGCACGTCCTCGCCGGGGCGCACCGCGCGCGTGCAGGGGGCGCACCCGATCGAGGGGAAGCCTCGGTCGTGGAGGGCGTTGTAAGGAAGATCGTGGGCCCGGATGTACTCCCACACCCGCGCTTCGGTCCAGTCCACGATCGGATTGAGCTTGAGGAGCCCGAACGCCTCGTCCCATTCGAGCCGGCCGACCGTCGTCCGCGTGACCGACTGCTCGCGCCGCAATCCCGTGATCCAGAGCTGGAGGCCGTCGAGCGCCCTCCGCAGCGGCGCGATCTTGCGGATCCCGCAGCACTCGATCCGATCGGCGACGCTCGCGCGGAACGAGAACGGGCCTTTCTCGCGCAGGAGACGCTCGACGCTTTCGCGATCCGGGAAGTGCGTCTCGATCGAGCACCCGTACCGCCCGCGGACGCGGCGTATGACCTCGTGCGTCTCCTCGTGAAGCCGGCCGGTGTCGAGCGTGAAGATCCGCGCGTCGGGGCGAGCCTCGAGGAGCATGTCGATGAGCACCACGTCTTCCGCCCCGAAGCTCGAGGCGAGCGCCGTGTGCGGATGGTAGCTGTCGAGGGCCCACCGGATGGCCTCGTCTGCCGGCATCGCCTCGACGTTGTCGATGACGAGGCGGAGGTCGTCGAGCGCCCTACGCATGCGCGCTCGCCTCCTCGGCCGCGCTGCGATGCTCGGGCTCGGCCCGCAGCAGATCGCCCAGCGCCACCGTGCGGCCCACCACGGCCAGAACCGGCCCGTTCGCGGGCGAGCCGCCAAGCATCCCCAACCGGTCGAGCGTGCCGCGCGAGACACGCTGCTCGGCGCGGGTCCCGCTCTCGATCACCGCGGCGGCGGTCGAGCCGGGCAGCCCCGCCTCCAGGAGCGCCCGCGCCACGCCGGGAAGCTCGGTCCCCGCCATGAAGATCACGATCGTGTCCGCGCCTTGCGCCAGATGCGAAAGCCTGGACCGCACGGCGGGGTCGGCCGCATCGTGCGCCGTGACGAACGCGACCGAGCCCGCGACCCCGCGGTGCGTGACCGGAATCCCCGCCGAAGCGGGGACGGCGATCCCCGACGAGACCCCGGAGACGATCTCGAACGAGACGCCGCGCTCGAGCAGAGCCAGCGCCTCCTCGCCGCCGCGGCCGAACACGAAGGGGTCGCCTCCCTTGAGCCGGACGACCGCGAGCCCCCGCGCGGCGTCTTGCGCCATCGCATCGACGATCGCCTCTTGCGGCATCGTGACCGCGCCGCGGCGCTTGCCCACCGGCACGAGCCGCGCGCCGGGGGTGCACAGCGTCAGGATCTCGTCCGAGACGAGCGCGTCGTGATAGACGACGTCCGCCTCGCCGAGACGACGCGCCGCCTTGATCGTGAGAAGGCCCGGATCGCCGGGTCCCGCACCCACCAGGCTGACCACGCCGCGCTCCAGCGGCTCGCAGGCGCGCAGCAGCCTCCCCAGACGGAACAGCGCCGGGGAGGTCGACGTGCCGCTCACGCCGCGAGCTCCGTCTTCCACGATTCCCAGTGGGCCATGAACGCGTCGAGGCGTCCGTCGAGTATCGACCCCAGGGCCTCGGGCGAGAGCAGGCGCCGGAGCGCCTCCACGCGCTTGTCCGGATCGTCCGGGAACCTCGCGGCCGCAAGCGCCCGTCCTACTCCCAGGAGCTCGAGCGCCGTGGCGATTCCCTCGCCGAGGTCCGCGGCGATCCGGTCCCGGAGGGCGACGGAGAGCAGGGGGAACTTCCCGTCGGTCGCCACGGTGATCGTCAGCGCGCCGCGCCGCAGCACGGCGGGGGCGTAGAAGCTGCAGAGATGATTGACGTCCACCACGTTGCAGGGAATGCCCCGCTCGCCCGCCGCTCTCGCGGCGTCCTGCTGGACCTGCCGGTCGTCCGTCGCCACCACCAAGAGACGCACGCCGTCGAGATCCGAGGGCGCGAACACCCCGTCGATCGACTCAACGATCGCGCCGCATTCCTGAAGCTCTTGTCGCTTGCGGTGCGCCGTGGCACCGCCTCCGACGACCAGGCATCGCGCTCCGCCGATCTTCAACCCGATCGGGTAAAGCGACGAATTGGCCGACCCCGGCGCTGATTCCGCCATGACTCAAGACCCCAAAAATGAAAACGGCCCAGCACGTCGGGTGCATGGGCCGCTTTCGTTCGCCGTCTGCTGTTCCGAATGAGCGTCTTACACGATGCCGCCTCCGGACGTGCGCATCAGGCAAAGGCCGCGGCCTTGCCCGCAACAACATGTGCAAGAGAAGTTCCGGGTCGTCCTATTTGGCATCGTCAAACAGTTACGCTGAGCCCGTGGGACCGTCAAGGGCAACATGAGCGGCGCAGGGTATGTAAAACGATTATTAACATTGTGTGACATATCGCGTCACCGCTCCGGCGTGACCAGACCGGCACGGATCGCGAAATGAACCAGGCCCGCCACATCGTGGATGTCGAGGCGCTCCATGAGCCGCGCCCTGTGCGTTTCGATTGTCTTCACGCTGACGTCGAGGACGCCTGCGATCTGCTTCATGGAGCGCCCCTCGGCGATCATCTGCAAGATCTCGCGCTGACGCTGGGTCAGGCCCTCGATCGGATCCGCTTCGTCGGCTCCTTCGCGCAGGAATCCCTGAACCACGTGCCGCGAGACCTTCGGGGTCAGGTAGGTCTCCCCCGCCATCACCGCCTTGACGGCCAGCGGGAGCTCGGTCACGGCGGCGCCCTTGAGCAGGTAGCCCGCGACGCCGGCGCGGAACGCCTGGCGCACGTGAATCCGGTCCTCGTGCATCGAGAGGATGACGATCTTCGTGTTCGGGGAGACCCGGGCCGCCTGCCGTGCCACCTCGACGCCGTTCAGTCCGGGCATGCCGATGTCGAGCAAGGCCAGGTCGGGGCGGTGACGGGTGATCAGGTCGAGCGCCTCGATACCGTCGCCGGATTCCGCGACCACCTGGACGTGCTCGATCGTCTCCAGCAGCGCGCGAATCCCCGCCCGCACCAGCGTGTGATCGTCGGCGAGCAGAGCGCGGATTCGCTTCACGCGGCCTCCACGACCGGGAGATGCACGCGAACGCGGGTGCCCGCCCCGGGAGCCGAGTCGATCTCGATCTCCCCGCTCAGCATGCCGACGCGCTCCTTCATGCCGAGCAGCCCGAGCGACTTCCCGGTCGCCGCTCGCTCCATCGTATCGCCCACGTCAAACCCCCGGCCGTCATCCTCGACATAGAGATCCAGTCGGGAGCCGTCGCGCCGGACGATGACGTCGACGCTGCGGGCGCCGGAGTGCCGGACGGCGTTCGTGACCGCCTCCTGCACGACGCGGAACGCCGTGATGGGCACTTCGGCCGGCAGCGGCCCGATCTCCTGGTCACCCAGGATCCGAATCCGGATGCCCGTGCGCTCGGACACGCTCTCCAGGTATCCCGCCAGCGCGGGCACGAGTCCGAGCTCGTCGATCAACGGCGGTCTCAGGTCGAGCGACATGTCGCGAACGCGCTGGACCAGGCGATCGACGAGGTCGACGGTATCCGAAATCTTGCGGGCGATTCTCTCCTCGTCGTCCTGCGCGGAGAGCAGCTGCAGGTTGATGATGACCGCGGTGAGCGACGGCCCCATCTCGTCGTGCAGCTCGCGCGCGATCCGCTGGCGCTCGTCTTCCTTGGCCGCCTCGAGACCCGCGGTCAGGTGCCGCAGCCGCTGGTAGGCGTCGTCGAGCTCCTGCCGGGCCTTCTCCCGCTGCCCATGGAGCTCCAGCAGCTCACGATTGCGCCTCTCGAGATTCGAGGTCCGCCGCAAGTGCATCGCCACCACCAGGGCCACGACGAGGAACAGCATCAGCAGCCGAAACGGCCAGGTCATCCAGTACGGCGGCACGATCGTGACGCGCAGCGGGGCATCGGCTTCGTTCCAGACGCCCTGGCTGTTGCGCCCGCGGACGCGCAGCGCGTGGATGCCCGGTTGGAGGGACGTGAACGTGATCTCGCGCGATTCGCCGAGCTCGACCCAGTCGTCGTCGAGACGGTAGGCGTAGCGATGGTCCCGCTCGGGGCTGAAGTCGAGCACCGCGAACTCGACCGCGAGCCACGTCCCGTAGGGGATCTCCAGTCGATCCGGCGCGCGGACCGCACGACGCCCGAAGATCTCGCCGGCGGCCGTGCGGATCGACCGAACGACGACGGGCGAGGGGGACGGGGTCTCGAAGGCCGTGCCGGCCGGCAGCGCGACGAGACCGCGGACGGTGCCGAAGTAAAGCGTCTCGCGGCTCCGGATCGCGGCGTTCGGCTCGAACTCCGCCGCGGGCAGGCCGTCGGACACCAGCAGGTTGGTGAATGCGTTTCGCTCCGGCTGGAATCGCGACAGGCCGCCGCGAGTCGTGATCCACAAGCTGCGGTCGTCGTCCTCGACGACGGCGGTGACGTCGTCGTCGACCAGGCCGAGCTTCTTGTTCACGCGATCGAACCGGACGGCCCCGTCTTCGGAGCGGACGACCCGATTCAGGCCCCCGCCGGCGGTGCCGACCCAGAGCCGCGCGGCCGAGTCCTCGAGCAGCGACGTCACGCAATGGTGGCCGAGGCTCGTCGGATCACCCACGACGGGTTGGAATCGACGCGCGCGGCCGGTCGCGGTGTCGAGCTCGTTGAGGCCGCCGGAGCGCGTTCCGATCCAGAGGCGGCCCTGCCGGTCCTCGAGCAGCGCGGTGACGAAGTCGTCGCTGAGGCTCGACGGGTTCCTCGGGTCGTGGACGAAGCGCCGCACGACCGCACCGGCCCCGTCGAGCTTCTGGAGCCCGCCCTCGCCCGTACCGACCCAGAGCGTGCCGCTCGAGTCCACGAGGAGCGCGGACACGTAGCCGGGACCCAGGCTTCGCGGGTCGCCGGGCCGGTGCGTGTAGAGGTGCCTCTCGCCCGTCGCGGAATCTATGCGCAGCAAGCCGTCGCTGGCCCCGATCCAGATCCGGCCGAGGCGGTCCTCCGCCATGTCCATCAGGATCCGCGACTCGCCTTCGCTCCCTCCGACGAGCATCGACTCGTATCGACGGGTCGCGGGATCGCGCCGGACGAGGTACCCCGAGCGCGTCCCGATCCAGATTCCTCCGACGCGATCGCGGAGCATCGAGGTGACGTCGGAGGCCGGGACTCCGGCGGGAGGGAAGCCGGCGTCACCGGGCCCCGCGAAGCGTTGGGAGGCGTGCGAGAGGCGCTCGAGGCCGCCTCCCCACGTCCCGATCCAGAGCGATCCGTCGCGATCCGACAGCAGGGCGATGATCATGTCCTCGCTCAGGCTGTCCGGCCTAGCAGGGTCGTGGTGCCAGCCCCGCACGCGCCCGGAATCGATGTCCAGCTCGGCGAGCCCGGCGCGCAAGACCGCGACCCAGATTTTCCCAAGCGGACCCCGCGCGAGCGCCGTGACGGACGAGCCCGGAAGGCCCCCGGCCCGACGGGGCTCCTCGCGGTAGCTGAGGAACTTTCGCCGATCCACGTCCATGCGAGACAGGCCTTCGAGCGTCCCGACCCACAGCTGCCCCGTGTCGTCCTCGAGCAGGGAACTGACGCGATCGTCCGCCAATGATCCGGCGTCGGCGGGGTCGTGGCGGAAGACCTCGAACCGACGAACCGCATCATCCCAGCGATGCAGCCCCCCTCCCAGCGTGCCGGCCCACAATCGTCCCGCGTGATCCTCGCAGAGCGTCATGACGAAGTCGCTGACCAGGCCCTCCGCCCCGCCCGCGGCGAATTGCACGAAGACCTTGGAGCCGGGATCCATGCGATTGAGCCCCTTCTGGGTCCCCACCCACAACCGGCCCAGATGGTCGCGCAGGATCGCGTAGACGCTGTCATGGCTCAGCGAGCTGGGGTCCGCGCTGTCGTGCCGGTAGTGGACGAACGAGCGCGTCGCCGGATCGAAACGGTTCAGACCTCCCGTGTTGGTGCCGACCCAAATCGTGCCGTCGGAATCGGCGTAGATCGTGCGGATCGTGCTGTCGGACAGAGACCCGGGGTCCGAGGGGTCGTACTGGAACTTGGTGTAGCTGTAGCCGTCGAAGAGAAGCAGGCCGTTGCGCGAGCCGATCCAGATGAACCCGTCACGGTCCTGGAGGAGTGCCGTGATCACTTCCGGGGGCGGGCCGCCCGCCGACCCGACTCGCTCGAAATGGAGATTTGGACCCGGCTCGGAGAAAGCCGCCGCATGTGCCGCGCCGAGCAGAAGCGCAACCGCCGTGCGGCGCAGCATCCGGGGAGCACACCTTGCTCGGCAGACCGTTGGAACCACTCGGTGCCTCGATTGCCTCCCCCAACTCCGTTATACACGACGACCGTCGCAACGCATGCATGGACAGTCGCGCGATTTGCTCACGCCGCGAGAGGCGTCAAGAGCAGGGAAGGCAATCTCGCATCGAGCGGATGGCTCGTCGAGTGATCAGGGCGGCGGCTCTTCGGACGAGCCGCCGCCGTGAACGAGAGATCTCGATCTGGTTCGACTTACCTGGCCGCCGGCCGCTTCAACTGCTCCACACGAGGGTGGGAGGGCGAGGCAACCGGAATCTTGGGCTGGGTGAGCGGCACCACCCACGGCGTGAACTGCTCCGTCGAGAACTTTTTAGGCGATACCGGCGAGAACATCGCGCTGGCCTGGCTCATCTTCGCCCGCCGCGTCGCATCCGCTTGCGGGAGTCCTCCCGACTGCTGGAACTCGCAGGTGCCGAGGAAGTCACCGTGTGAGAGATGCGCGGCGACGCTGTCGATGTCGATGCCGAGCGTCCGCGGGATTTTCGGATTACCGGGAGGCGTGTGGCAGACCCAGACTTTCTTCATGTCGATGATAAAGCCTTCCACCAGATTGTCGGGGTTGATGCCCAAGCCGGCAATGACGGTGCCATCGGCGCTCACCGTGTTGGTCTCATAGAGATACCAGCTGGACATGTCCTGGATCCCCTGAGCCTCCATGAAGAGCTGGAGATCGATGGTGCCGAGGTCTTCACGCCAGACGAACGCCGAGTAACCGTCCCAGAAGGTGCCGAGCCTGCCGACCGCCGTCTTTCCGTCGGCGCTGATCTGGATGGGAAGGACGTGGTAGGGCCAGGTCGCCGGCGGCGCCATTTCGGTGAACGTGCCGTCGGGGTTCGCCCGATAGCCGCTGGTCGAGCTGTAGCTGATGAACTCGCCGACGGCGTACCGGCCGTCCGGCGTCAGGTCCCACGTTTCGCCCTTGTACAAGTCGTCCGTCCAGTTGGGGTTGTCGACGCACACCGGGGTGTCGGGGCACTCGTAGTTCTGGGTGCACTCCGCGCCGGCGTTGGGGCCGGCGCAAGTGCCGGTGCACGGCGTATCGTCGATACAGTACGCGCCGGAGTTATTCCCGCCCACGCAGGCGCCACCGCAGGGCGTATTGTCCGTGCAGAGCGCGCCGGAGTTCGCTCCGCCGACGCAGGCACCCAGGCACAGGGCATCCGACCAGCAGAATGCCCCGGCGTTGGCGCCGCCGACGCAGACGTTGTTCGAGCAGCTTCCCTTGTTCTGGCAGGTCCCCTTGTTCTGGCAGGACCCCGCCGCGCAATAGCCGTCGTGGACGTACTCTCCCGGGCAGCCGTACGTGGGGTCGGGGCTGTCCACGGTGCAGGGCTTCCCGCTCTTTGCGCACGTGGTAGGCTCGAGGCCGTTCGGATCGCCTAGGAAGCTCGCGGTCCCGTTCTGGAATACAGCGCCGCGCCGAAAGCCAAAGAGCATCGTGCCAAACCCGACGACCTTGCTGCCGTCGCTGGAGATGGCGTTCCCGCGCGTGCTCTTCCCGTTCGGAGTGCCGAGGTCGACCGTCGTGTTGGTCGCCTTGTCCCACTTGAACGCCCGCGCGACGTTGCAGCCCTGCCAGGTGAGACCCGCGATGTAGTCACCCTCGCCACCCATGCCGTAGCCGGTGAGCTCCGCGTCTCCACAGGGAGAGTATCCGGGCTGAGACGGGATCGGATCCCAGCCATTTTCGACGCCTGTCCACAGCCCGGGCCACGCAAACACGGGATCCGATCCCGGATAAACGCCGTTCGACATGACCACGCCGCCGGAGGAGATATGGGGGGGGAAGAGCGAGGCTCCGATGTGGGTCCCCCAGCCGCCGTCGCGCGTCCACTCGACGTAGTAGTCGAAGAACGGCGAGGGGCTGACCAGGAAGATCGTGCCCTGCGGGTTCATGTCCCACACCGATGACACCGGATACGAGGTCTGGTCGATGAACCCTATCCTCGTGAACGTGACCCCGTGATTGTCCGCGGAGGCCGCGGTGGTCAGGAACAGGGCGAAGGCCGCCGCTCCGAGCATGATGAGTCGATTCCTCACAAACGCCCCCTTTCGCCGGCCCCCGAGCCGGTGGATCCGGAAACATCGGCGGGCACCGCCCGCTTCGACGGCTCGATGGGAAGATTCGGTCGAGCCTCTGCCTGTTGTTTGCCGAGCACTTCCGCGACCAACGGAGTAAGACGCTCCGTCATTTCGGACTTGAGCAGGATCCCATCGGCTCCCGCAGCCCAGGCTCTGAGGTGAACAGCCCGACTGTCGAAGAACGACAGCAGGATGACGAGCGGTGCTCCGGGGCGCGACTTCATCTCGCTCGCCACCTGGAAGCCGCTCGTGTCGGGGAGGGTGACGTCCATCAGCACGAGCTCTGCGCGCGACGGTCCGAGGCGTTCCAGCGCCTCCTCTCCCGAATGCGCGCGCTCCACGACCTCCAGCTGCGGGTGCGGAGCCATCCAGTCCGCGAGGCTCTCGAGAAAATCGACGTTCGCGGCGACGAGCAACGTTCGTACCCGATTCACTCCGTCCTCTCCTCGTCCGCCGACGGCAGCCGACCTCCGGCTGCAGAGCGGCGACCCAAAGGACCTTAGTTATCGGGAAAAACGCCCGCCGCGACTGTCAGGAACTTCCTGACTTCCGATGGAAAATTCCCTTCGTTCCGGGTGGGCCGCGGCATGGCGGCCCCTGGACGTTCGAGACTCCGGCGAGTTCCTGCACGGGCGGGCCAAGGCGTGGTGGGGGCGCGGACGATATGCCGCGTTCGCCAGGGCGCGGCGGCACGCGGAGCGTTCGCGCCCAGGAAATCGCCGTATACTTGATCGCATTTCGAGGGGAATCGGAGCTCCGATCGATGCGCGACGAGACGGACCGGGCGGTACCCGCGGCATCGACTGGAGCATCGCAAACGGCCGAGAAGCTCGACCGGATCGCGGCAAGTGAGTACGAAGAGCTTCGGGCGCTCGCCCACCGGCTGAGGAAGCGTGTGGCCGCTTGGGGCGCCGTTCCGGGGACCGACTCGCTCGTCCACGAGACTTACCTGCGATTGAAGAGCTCCGGCCACGAATCGTGGCAAGACCGGACGCACTTTCTCGCCGTGGCCTCGCTGCAGGTTCGCCACCTCCTCGTGGACCATGCGCGGGCGGCGCAGGCGAGCAAGCGCGGCGGGGACCGGGTTCGCGTCAGCCTCGACGAGGACGCGAACGCCTCTCTCAAGCCAACCATCGACGTCCTGGTCCTCGACGAGGCCTTGATGCGGCTCGCGCGCCACGACGGCAGGCAACACCGCGTCGCCGAGCTTCGGCTCTTCGGAGGCCTCTCCGTGGCCGAGATCGGAGCCGTCGTCGGGGTGTCCGAGAGAACCGTCAAGGAAGATTGGCGGCAGGCCCGGGCGTGGCTTACGAAGCACCTGCGGTCCGAACCGTGAGCGAATCGGACCCTTCGAGCTCACCCGACTCGTTCCCGAGCATCCTCGAAACCGGGTCGATGTTGAGGCTCGCGAACGAGCTGGTCGAGGCTGTCCCGGCGCGACTCGGCGCCTACCGAATCCTCGAGCGGATCGGGGAAGGCGGGATGGGTGTCGTCTATCTCGCCGAGCAGGATCCGCCGCTCGTGCGCCGCGTGGCGATCAAGCTCGCACGGAACGCCGTTCCGGGCGACCGCGCCATCGCGCGGTTCGAGTCCGAGCGCCAGACGCTCGCCACGATGAATCACCCGAACATCGCGCGTGTCTTCGACGCGGGAAGCGCCTCCGACTCGAGGCCTTTCTTCGTCATGGAATACGTCGCCGGGGAGTCGATCACCACGTTCTGCGATTCGAGGCGGCTCGGTATCGAGGCGCGCCTCGAGCTGTTCCTCCGCGTGTGCGACGGCGTCCAGCACGCGCACCTGAACGCGGTCATCCACCGGGACCTCAAGCCTGCGAACGTGCTCGTGACCACGGAGAGCGGCCGCCCAACTCCCAAGATCATCGACTTCGGAGTCGCGAAGGCGCTCGCGAACGGCGCGGGACCGGCCGACGGACTCACGCAGTTCGGTCAGCTCGTAGGAACGCCGGAGTACATGAGCCCGGAGCAGGCCGCCCTCGACGGACGTGCGGTGGACTCGCGCACCGACGTGTATTCCCTGGGGGTCGTTCTCTACGAGCTTCTCGCGGGAGTAAGGCCCTTCGAGAGGGAGACCGGACCGGACTCGAGCTTCGTGGAGCTTTGCCGCCGGATCCGGGAGCAGGAGCCGGAGCGGCCGAGCGTCCGCGCGATGCGGTGCCCGGCGGTGGACGTCGCGCGCCGGGTTCCGCTGGCCCCGCAGGCGCTCGTCCGGCGGCTACGCGGAGATCTCGACGCCATCACGCTCAAGGCTCTCGCGAAGGACCCTCGAACCCGCTACGCGAATCCGTCCGAGATGGCCGCGGACATCGAGCGTCATCTTGCGTACCGTCCCATCCACGCTCGGCCTCCGGGACTTCTCGTTCGGCTGCGCAAGGCGCTCCGGCGCCACCGCGCGGCGGCCTCGATCGTCGCCGTCCTCTCGGCGACGCTCATCGGTCTCGCGATGCTCGGAACCGCCGAGACGCTACGCGCGCGCCGGGAGGCCGAGCGGGCGGAGACCGAAGCTCAGGTCGAAAACGAGGGTCGGAAGTTCATGTTGACGGTGATGGATCCTCCCGGCGGGCTGGGCAGCAATGAGACGTCCCAGTCACCGCTCACGTCACCCGATCGGGACGTGCTGCTGAATTTGATTCGCGGGCAGTTCGCGGATCAGCCGCTGGTGCTCTTGCAACTCCTGTTCGCGGTTGGGGATCATCAGATGGTCTCCGATGGGATCGGGGGAGACTTCAACACGCTGCTGGAATTGCGGGATCGCATCACATCGCTGCGCGGACCCGATTCCGCCGAGTCGCTCGCCGCCAATGAGAGCCTCGCGCGCACGTACGCGTACGCCGACCGATTCGCCGAGGCGGAACGGCTGCTCCGCGATGTGCTGGCGCGGCGGCAGCGGCTCGCGGGCACCGACGATCCGGTCACCATGCGAACAACCGTGGACCTCGCGAACCTCTACAAACGTTGGCAGAGGCACGCGGAGGCCGTGCCTCTCTTCGAGACTGCGATCGCCGGACTGGAGCGTCGGCTGGGTCCGGACCACCGAGACGTCCTGTCGGCGAAAGTCGGCCTTTCAGGCTCCTACCTCGAGCTTCAACGTTACGCGGAAGCTCAAGCTCTTCTCGAGCAAGGGATCGACCGGATTCGACGGGTGTTCGGTGAGCGTGACTTCCAGACCCAGATCGCTCTCTACAATCTGGCCTGCGTTCACGCGAACACGGGGCACGTCGCGCTGGCCTTGGATTACCTCCGCCGCGCGACCGATCTCGGGTGGTGCTATCCGGGCGGCCCCGCGCGCGACCCGCAGTTCCTCCCCCTGCACGGGGACCCACGCTTCGATGAGCTCGACCGCGCCGAGCGCCTGAATGGAGAAGCCCCCTGGGGCGCCGTTTACTATGAGGCGCGGTCGCGGATGCACGAGGGTCGGGTCGCCGATGCCGAGCGGTTGTTCCGGGATCTCCTTGCCGCCTCCAATCGAGTGGATCCTACGGGCTCGGGATCGCGGGTGATCGTCTCGCGATTGGCGCTGGCGAGATGCTTGGTTTGGCAAGATCGATTCGAGGACGCGAGCGGCCTCCTCCTGCCGATGCTCGCCCCGGCGAAAGCCCAGTGGAGCCCTTCCGTCGAGAAGCAGATCCTCGAGATCCTCGCCCAGTGCGACATCGGTCGCGGACGTAGGGATTCGGCGCTCGCAAGAATCACCGCGGCAGACTCGCTGACGAATTCGGTACTCGAGAACGTCGAGAAGCTTTACGCCGCAGCCGAGATCCAGGCGCTCAAGGGGCACGATGAGGAGGCATTACGAATCCTGGCTCACGCGTCGGAGCTGGGCTTCGAGGAGTTCGACCGGCTGGAGCACGACCTCGCGTTCGTGACGCTCCGCTCGCGCACGGAGTTCAGAACGATCGCGGAGGCTGCGCGCCGCCGGGCTCTTTGACCGCTATGATGCTGCATGCCCCTGACCCAGTTTCACCCGGTCGTCCGGCGGTGGTTCGTGGAATGCGTCGGCACGCCCTCGGCGCCGCAGGTCGAGGGATGGCCGCGCATCCGCACCGGGCGGCACACGCTGATCGCGGCGCCCACCGGCACCGGCAAGACGCTCGCGGCCTTCCTCTGGGCGATTGACGGGCTGCTCCGCAAGGGCGCCGACCTCGAGAACGAGACTCAGGTCCTCTACGTCTCCCCGCTGCGCGCGCTGGGAAACGACGTCCAGAAGAACCTCGAGCGCCCCCTCGCGGAGCTGAGGGCACTCGACCCCGGCTTCCCCGAGGTCCGCGTCCTCGTGCGCAGCGGCGACACGCCGGCCCAGGCCCGGACCGCCATGACGAGGCGGCCGCCGCACATCCTCGTCACCACCCCGGAGTCGCTCTACATCCTGCTGACGAGCGATGGGGGCCGCGGGATGCTGCGCACCGTGCGGACGGTCATCGTCGACGAGATTCACGCCGTCGCGGGAAGCAAGCGCGGTGCGCACCTGGCGCTCTCGCTCGAGCGGCTGCACGCGCTGGTCGAGGCACCGCTGCAGCGGATCGGCCTCTCCGCGACCCAGAAGCCGATCGAGGACGTCGGCCGGCTCCTCGTCGGTGTCGATCGCGAGTGCGAGTTGGTCGACGTCGGCCACCGGCGGGACCTCGACCTGTCCGTCGAGCTCCCCGACGGCCCGCTCGAGACCGTCTGCTCCCACGAGACGTGGGAGCAAATCGTCGCGCGCATGGCCGCGCTGATCTCCGAGCACCGGACCACGCTCGTGTTCGTCAACACGCGCAAGCTCGCCGAGCGCGTCGCCGCGCGCCTGACCGACGTTCTGGGCGAGGGCGCGGTGACGAGCCACCACGGGAGCCTCGCCCGTGAGCGGCGGCTCGCCGCCGAGGCGCGCCTGAAGGCCGGCGAGCTGAAGGCGCTCGTCGCGACCTCGTCGCTCGAGCTGGGGATCGACATCGGCGACGTGGACCTCGTGATCCAGGCCGGCGTGACGGCCTCGATCGCGACGCTCCTCCAGCGCGTCGGCCGGAGCGGGCACGCCCTTGCGCGCACGCCCAAGGGCCGGATGTTCCCGCTGACCCAGGACGACCTCGTGACGGCGACCGCTCTCGTCCACGCCATCCGGCACGGCGAGCTCGACCGCACGCCGCAGCCCGGCCGACCTCTGGACATCCTCGCCCAGCAGATCGTCGCGGCCTGCGTCGCGGAAACCTGGGAGGAGGACCGGCTCTACGAGTGCTTCCGCCGCGCCTGGCCGTTCCGCGATCTGACGCGCGCGGATTTCGACGCGACCACGGCACTCCACCTCGACGGCCGGTTCGCACTTCTCCACCGGGACGGGATTCGCGCGCGGCTCCGCGCGACCAAGCGCGCGCGCATCACTGCGCTGACCGCCGGTGGCGCGATCCCGGACACGGGGCAGTACCAAGTCCTCCTCGAGCCCGAAGGGATCCAGGTCGGATCGGTCGACGAGGACTTCGCGATCGAGGCCAACGGCGGCGATGTCTTCCAGCTCGGGAACGCATCCTGGAAGATCCTCAAGGTCGATCCCGGCATCGTGCGCGTCGCGGATGCGCAGGGCGCGCCGCCGTCGCTGCCGTTCTGGTTCGGCGAGGCGCCCGCGCGCACGCGCGAGCTGTCGGAGACGATCGGGCGTGTGAGGGAAGAGGGACGCGACGCCGCGTGGGCGGAATCGGATGCCGGGCTCACCTCCGCCGCCGCGCGCGAGCTTTCCGAGTATCTCGAGGAGGGCGCCCGCACGCTCGGCGCCGTTCCGACCCCGCGGCGGGTCGTCGCCGAGCGCTTCTTCGACGAGTCGGGCGGGATGCAGCTCGTCCTCCACGCGCCGTTCGGCGGGCGGATCAACCGCGCCTGGGGTCTGGCGCTGCGCAAGCGCTTCTGCCGCGGGTTCGGATTCGAGCTGCAGGCCGCCGCGAACGAGGAGGCGATCGTCCTGTCGCTCGGACCGCAGCACAGCTTCCCTCTCGAGGAGGTGTTCGACTACCTCCATCCGGACACCGCCCACGACCTCCTCGTGCAGGCCCTGCTCGCCGCCCCGATGTTCGGCACGCGGTGGCGGTGGAACGCCTCGCGCGCCCTGCTGCTCCCACGGACGCAGCACGGCGGCAAGCGTGTCCCGACCGCGATGATGCGCATGCGCGCGGAGGACCTCCTGGTCAAGGCGTTCCCCCAGGTCCTCGCCTGCCCCGAGACTCTTCCGGAGTCCGAGCTTCCCGTGCCCTGGGATCACCCGATCGTGCGGCAGACGATCGAGGACTGCCTGAACGAGGCGATGGACGCGGACGGGTTCCTCGACGTGCTCCGCGGCCTGCGCGAAGGACAGATCGAGAAGGTCGCGATCGATACGCCCGAGCCCTCCGTCTTCGCACGCGGCATCCTGAACGCGATGCCGTACGCCTTCCTCGACGACGCGCCGCTCGAGGAGCGGCGCACGCGCTCGGTCGCGTCGCGGCGCACCCTCGACCCGAAGACCGCCGACGTCCTGGGCGCGCTCGACCCCGAAGCCGTCGCAAGGGTCAAAGACGAAGCCTGGCCGTCGGCCGAGAACGCCGAAGAGGTCCACGAAGCCCTGCAGTGGATGGGGTACGCGACGCGCGAGGAGGCGGACGCGAGCGGCTGGGCGCGCTTCCTCGAGGAGCTCCGAGCGGCGCACCGAGTCACCCTCGAGGCGGACCGCTGGTACGCATGCGACGCGACGCGAGATCCGAAACAGATCCTCAAAGGCCGTCTCGAGGCGACGGGGCCGCTGATGGACGCGGAGCCCGAGCAGGAGCCGCTCCTCCTCCGGCTCGAGGTGGAGGGCGTCGTGCTCCGCTGCCGCATCGGAGGCCGGCAGGCCTGGTGCGAGCGGCGCCTTCTCGCGCGGATCCACCGCTACACGCTCGAGCGCCTCCGCCGCGAGATCGAGCCCGTGACGGCTCAGGAATACTGGCGGTTCCTCGCCTGCTGGCAGCACGCCGACTCCCGCTTCCGGCTCGAGGGCCCGCGCGGCCTCCACGAGGTCGTGCGCAAGCTGGCGGGATTCGAAGCCCCGGCCGCGGAGTGGGAATCCTCACTCTTGCGCGGGCGGCTTCGCGACTTCCGCCCCGACACGCTCGACCACGTCACGCTCACAGGGGAGGTCGTGTGGGGGCGCCTCTGGGGAACCGGGGACTCGGCGATCCGCTCGACGCCGATCTGCCTGGTCCTTCGCGAGGACATCGAGATGTGGAAATCGCTCGCGGCGGTCAAGCCGGCGGAGGGCGAGCTGTCGACGTACGCCAGGTCGATCCTCGCCGTGCTCCACGAGCGCGGCGCCAGTTTCACCCAGGAGCTCGAGCGTGCCTCGGGGCTGTTGCCCGGCCACTTCGAGATGGGGCTGACGCAGCTCATCGGCCACGGCCGTGTCACGAGCGACGCGTTCGGCGGTGTGCGCCGGCTCCTCACCCCGCCGAGCAAACGGCGCGGCGTGACGGCGCGCGCGCCGTTCGCCCCGCCCGGCCGATGGTCGCGCTTCCGGGACGACGCGGGCGAGACCGTGCGCATCGCGAGCGAAGAGCAGGCCGAATTCGTCGCCCGGCGCCTTCTCGACCGCTACGGAATCGTGTTCCGCCGCGTGATCGAGCGCGAGCGCATCCCGGTCGCCTGGCGCGACGTCGTGCGCGTGTACCGCCACCTCGAGCTGCGCGGTGACGTTCGCGGCGGCCGCTTCGTGCAGCGGTTCTCCGGTGAGCAGTACGCGCGTCCCGAGGCTGTCGAGCTGGCCCGCCGGCTCCGCCGGCTGGACGCTCAGCGACCGTTCGCACCGATCGACGTGGCGGCGACCGACCCTCTCAACCTGCAGGGTGTGCTCACGCCCGACCCGAAGATCCCCGCGCAGGCGCGCGGAAAGGTGCGGGTCGCGTAGCGACTTCTCGTGGCGCATGGGAAGGTGCGCACGATGCACCCGACACCGCCATTTCCTGAATGTCGCGGTTCTCGACACCGAGCGGTTAGAAACTCTTCGAGATCCCCAGGATGAACCCCGAGCGCGGGGCGAGCTGGGCCTCGTTGACGTCCTGGTACACAGGAAGCTGGACGTAGCCGTACATCTCCGTGCCACCGTCGCCGGTGCGGAAGCGCACGCCCGGAGACAAGGAGATCGCGCCGGAACCCGTCGAAGCCACTCCCGAACCCCGGTAGTCGTCGCGCCCGGCGTGGCGCGCGTTTGCTTGGAGCGAGAAGACCCAGCGCTGGCTTGCCGTGTAACTCGCCCCGACCGATGCCACGTACTCATCGCCGACGCGGTACTCCAGGGAATTGCGCCCGTTGATCCGCGCCGAGCCCGACACGAACCATTCGACCGGCTTCGGAAACCGGTGGCGCACGTAGTAGAGGCTGACCAGCCCATCGTACGAGCCGGTCCCGGGCTGGATCGTCGGCTCGTTGATCGCTCCTCCGCTGTCGAGCAGCTCGTAGGCGCCCGTCGGCAGTTTCGCGGACACGCCGCCGACGAGGAGATCGTTCGCCTTGACGAGAAACACGTACCGCGCACCCACGGCGACGTCGCCGAACCCTCGCGTGCCGTCGGTGTTGGTGAAGTGCTCGTCCGGAGTGCCGACGTCGTCGAAGTGCTCGTGGTTCTTGTCCACGACCAAGGGGAGTACGCCGAAGACGCTGACGCGGGACGTGACGCCGTATGAGAGGTCGAGCAAGAGCGTCGTCGTTCGCGTGCTGATCTCGCGGTGGTGATCGGGCTCGATCGTCTGGCTCTCGAAATCAATTCCGGGAACGAGCACCTCGTCGGTCGAGTGGGAGCCCTGCAGCTTCTTGGTTTGGTCGACGTACCGGAACGACAAGTCGACCTGAAATGAGCCTGCCGTCTCCACGCCCAGGTCCGAGTGGGTGACGAGGAAGCAACTGGCCGATCCGCAAGACGCCGAGGTCGGATGGGCCGCCGCGGCGGCAAGAAAGACGAACACGAACACGGATACACAGCGAGCGCTGGGAGAACGCATGCGGTCATCTCCTGGCGCCGTCCAAACGGCGCCGATGCTGAACGATGGGAAACGAGAGTCGGGTTCAGCAGGAGAAGCGCGGGGGGCGATCAAGAGGTGCGCGCGTGGGTTCCCCGGGACGAAGCGAGTCGGACGCGCGAACGCCGGCCGACTCGAGTGGCGGGAGAACCGCGATCGGAGCCGCGAGCACCGCGCGTTGCGGGCTCGCGGGCGCGCTTGCGCTGCCGCTTTCGGCTCCCCCGCAGCCCACGCTGCGCACCGAGCACGACGCTCCCGAATCGCGGGACGCGCAGTGGCACGATGAGCCACACATCGAGCAGCCGTGCGCGCTCCAGGCGTGGACCTGAGCGAGCAATATCAGCCCGCACTGAAGGAGCGAGACGAGAGCGCGTCCGCGGATCACGATGCCGATCCTACCCCACGCCGCACGCGAGCGCGTATCATCGCGGCATGGACGAGCACACCATCACCGGAATCCATCACATCACGGCGATTGCCGGGGAGCCTCAGCGCAACCTCGACTTCTACACGGCGGTCCTCGGCCTCAGGCTCGTCAAGCTCACCGTCAACTTCGACGATCCGGGGACCTACCACTTCTACTTCGGCGACGCGCGCGGGGCGCCGGGATCGATTCTGACGTTCTTCCCGTGGGTGAGCGTCCCCCGTGGCCGCGCGGGCACCGGTCAGGTGGCGGCGGTCGCGTTCGCCGTGCCGGCCGGATCGCTCGGCTACTGGCGCGAGCGTCTCTCGCGCCATGGCGCCGAACTGGCGGACAAACGTTTTGGCGAAGAGGTGCTCCGCTTCGAAGATCCCGACGGCCTGGCGCTCGAGATCGTCGCGACGGTGAGCGCCGCGGGAGGCGCGGCCTGGAACGGCGGGTCGGTCGATCCGCGGCACGCGATCGCCGGGTTCCACAGCGCGACGTTGCTCGAAGAAGGCTACGAGAACACGGCGGCGCTGCTCGAGAAGGTCATGGGCCTGAGCGCCGTCGCGACGGAGGGGAACCGCTACCGCTATCGCATGGGATCCGGCGGGCCCGCCTCGACCATCGACGTCGTTTGCGCCCCCGACAGCAGACCGGGACGCCTCGGCGCGGGTACGGTGCATCACATCGCGTGGCGGACGCCGAACGACGCCCAGCAGCTCGCATGGAGGAAGCGTCTCGTCGGCGACGGCTACAACGTCTCGCCGGTCATGGACCGCACCTACTTCCATTCGATCTACTACCGCGAGCCCGGCGGCATCCTGTTCGAGATCGCGACCGACCCGCCCGGGTTCGACGTCGACGAGTCACGAGACCATCTCGGCGAGCATCTCATGCTGCCGCCTGACGTCGAGCCCTATCGGAAGAGCCTCGAGCGCGCGCTTCCGCCGCTCACGTTGCCGCACGCGAGCCGATGACCGCCGACCCTCACGCGGGCCAGCCCGTCCTGCACGCGGGAGCCGCGCTCGCCCACGCCAGGATCGTCGCGGTCCTTCTCCACGGGCGCGGCGGTTCAGCGGAGGACATTCTCGGCCTCGCCTCCGAGCTCTCCGCGACCGACGTGGCCTACATAGCACCTCAGGCCGCCGGCGGCACCTGGTACCCGCACTCGTTCCTCGCGCCGATCTCGCAGAACGAGCCGTGGCTCGGCTCGGCCCTCCGGAGGGTCGACGCGGTGATCCGCGACTTGAACGTCGTATCCGACCGCGTCGCGATCATGGGGTTCTCCCAGGGCGCCTGCCTCACCCTCGAGTTCGCCGCGCGAAACGCAGGGCGGTACGCGGCCGTCGTCGCGCTCACGGGCGGACTGATCGGCCCTTCCGGGACGCCGCGAGATTACCCCGGCTCGTTCGACGGAACGCCGATCTTCATCGGGTGCAGCGACGTCGATCCCCACGTCCCACTCGAGCGGGTTCACGAGTCGACCGCCGTGCTCACGCGCATGGGCGCCAGCGTCGACGAGCGCATCTACCCGGGCATGCCGCACACGGTGAACCAGGACGAGATTCATGCGGTCGACGCGCTCCTTGCGCGGCACGTCCGTCGCTAGCCGCACAGACGCGTGGCCGAGCGCATCTCACTTGGCGGGAATCAGCTTTTTCTTCTTGAGCGCCGCGACGGAATCGCGGGAGAGGTAGTCGATGAGCGCGCTCGTGTTTTCCTTGAGCTTCTCGGTGTAGACCTTCTCCCACGCGGGGGCTTCGAACGGGCGGGCGAAGTACCGGGCGCGGAGCCGCAGGGTACGGACGACCGTCGTCGAGCCGCCGATGGGGGCGCTCGCTCCGACGAACATTCCCATTCCGCCGCCGCCATACCCTCCGACGCCGATGCTCACGTGCGCGGAAGAGGTCTTGACGGTCTCGTCGATGGCGAGCGGGACGTATCCGATGACCCCGTCGACGTCGAGGCTCTGGACTTTCGTCCGGACGGCGTCCTCCGATACGAAATCGGCATCGGTCATCACGTCCGAGCCGAGCGTCGTCACGACTCCCCTCTTCTTCAGCTCGGCGCTGGCGGCTTCCTCGAAGGCCCGCCGTTTTGCTTCTTCCTTGATCTTCGCGACCACCAACACCTTGCGCGCGGGCGCGGGTGTCTCGTCCGCTGCGCTCTCCGTCGCCGCCGCAGCGGCGCCGGGGCCGCAGGGTGCCATCAGAAGCAGCGTGACCGCGAGACGGATGAACGAGCGTCGCATTCGCTCATGATATCAGGACGTCATGCGCCGATGCTTCGGCGTATCGCCCGCGTGGCGATGACCACGCGAGCGCTTCCTGGCGTCGCGAGCGAGCTTGTGGCGCACCACGTCGAGCGCTTCGCCCTCGATCTGACGGATCCGCTCGCTGGAGAGCCCCATCAGGCGGCCCACGTCCTTCAGCGAGGCCGGCTCTTGGTCCTTCCCGCCGCCGAAGCGCAGCATGACCACCAGACGCTGTCGGGGCGAGAGTGCGCTGAGCGCCTCGCGCGCCGCGCGCGCACGCTCGTCGTCCAGCATGGCGGCCTCGGGGCCCTCGTCCGAACCCGCGAGCCGGTCCCCCCACGTGAGGTCGGAATCGGCCGAGACCGGCGCGTCCAGCGACACGGAGCCCACGGCGAACACGTACGCCCGCTCCGCCTGACGGGTCGACAGGCCCAGGCCGGCTGCGACGTCGCTCGGGCTGAGGTCGCGCTCTCCCGGCGACCGGCCACGGTTAATGGCGTCCATCACACGCCAGCGCCGCACGACCGAGTAACGCGGGGTCGTGATCACGGAAGATCCCGTTCCCAGCGCTTCGACGATCGCCTTGCGGATCCACCACACCGCGTAGGAGCCGAACTTGACGCCGCGGTCCGGATCGAACCGGTGGGCCGCCTCGACGACGCCGAGATTGCCGGCGCCGACCAAGTCCTCGAACGAAACGCCCCGGCCCTGGTAGCGCCGAGCGAAGATCGGCACGAGATTGCGCGCCTCCTCGATGAGGCGCTCGACGTCGCGGGAGGAGTCGACGCGGCCCGTCCCGGATCGGGACCGCTGGCGATGCGCTTTCCTTGCCTCGGACGCGGCGCGGGAACGGTCGTTGGTCTTCATGTGTGCCTCCGTTCCACCGACGATAGGGAGGGGCATCCCGGCGGGCATGGACCGCGGACGCCAAGTTCCTGGCCGAGCGCGCCGCCCTCACTTTGGGCGCAACGACGCCCAGATTCGGGTCGGATCGGCTAGGATCGAGGCCGGTTTTGCCGAGGATGAGGGCTTTCGCCGATGTCGCCAGCCGCTGCGGAGCCGACCTATCTCGTCCGCGTCGTGCGGCTTCTGCTCGACGACGCGATTCGCGCGGGCGCGAACCGCGAGGCGCTCGTGGCGGATCTGGATCTCGACGTGAAGATCCTGGACGAGCCCGACGCCCGCCTGCCGCTCGCGAAGGTCGCGGCGATCGTGCGCACCGTCATCGCTCATGCCCCCGGGCCGGCGTTCGGTCTGCACGCGGGCTCGGCACGAAAGACGAAGGACGCCGGGCTGATCGGCTACGCGATGCTCCACTCCGCCACGCTCCGCGGCGCTCTGGGGCGTCTGGTTCGGTACGGCCGCATCATGGGCGACCACAACCGGATCGAGCTCGACGAAGCCGAATCCTCGGCAACGATCACATTCGAGGGGCATCCCGTGCTCGAGGCGATCCACGAGTACACCGAGCTGTCGGTCGCGTGGCTCGTCGCGGGAATGCGCGAGATCACGGCGACCGCGCTGGCGCCCCGCGAGGTGCGATTCCCGTATCCGGAGCGGCCGCATGGCGCCGACCTGCGCGCGTTCCTGCGCTGCCCGATTCAGTTCGAGGCGGCCCACACCGCGCTCGTCATGAAGCGGGAGGACCTCGATCTTCGTGTCGTCGGCTCCGACCCGACGCTCGTGGGCTATCTCGACCGACTGGCGGACGAAGCGGTCAAGAGTCTGGGCGACAGCGGCTCCACGACGGGACGGCTCCGGCAGGTGCTCTGGTCCACGCTGAGCGACGGCGCCCCCACGCTCGCGGCCGCCGCCACCGCGATGGCCGTCAGCCCGCGCACGCTGCAGCGGCGCCTGAGGGACGAGGGAACGACCTTTGCCGGAGCCCTGACGGCGCTCCGGCAAGAGCTGGCCGTGCGCCTCCTCGAGGATCGCTCGCTCGCCGTGTACGAGGTCGGCTTCCTCCTCGGGTACGCGGAACCGACCGCGTTCCATCGCGCGTTCCGCCGCTGGCGCGGTGTGTCTCCGAAGCAGTTCCGGGAGACGGCCGGTCGCCCTTGACTGGTGGCAGGCCCGGCCTAACTTCGTCTCTGACGGATGATCTGGAAAGACGCCGACTTTCAGAAGGCCTACCGCGAAAGGCTTGGGCACATCCAGGCGAGCGGCGATGCCGAAGTGCGCGCTCAGTCGATCGCGTTCCAGGCCGAGACCCACAAGGCCGGGGGATCCCAGGCGGACAACTTCGCGCAGCGTGTCGGGACCGCTGCGGACGTCATGCTCTCGGGTTACGTCCGCAGCGCGATCGATGCGTTCGATCGAACGCTCGCGGACATCGAGGCCGAGCTGGTCGACGCCGATGTGGACGCTCTTCGGGCGAGCCTCGAGCAGGAAATCGCACGGAGGGCGAAGTCGCTTCCGGCCGCGCTGCGAGACTTCACCAAGCCCGGGGCGCCTCCGGCCGTGCTGCGTGCGATCCTCCAACGCGCCCCGGTGAAGGCGCGCGAAGTCCTGGCCGAGCGCCTCCCGGCCGCGCGCGACCGGGGTCATGCCCCTGGCGCCGTCCGGGCGTGCGAGATGCCCGACCGCGCGATCTTCATCGGCCACGAAGCCCGCGACGCATCGCTGGCCGATGCTTTGAGGCTCGCGATCACCGCTGCCGTCGGAGACGACGTGGCCTTGTACACGTCGTCCGATCTCGAACGCATGCGGACCGGACGCGACGGCCACGAGCGCGCGCTCGCCCAGCTCAAGAGAAACCGGATGACGCTGGTGTTGCTCACACCGCATTCGAGCGGAGACCCGTTGCTCTGGTGGACGCTCGGGGTTGCGGAAGGCGCGGGAAGGCCGACCTTCGCGCTGCGAACGGCCGGAGTGAGTGCCGACGGTGCGCTCCCGCTCCGAGCGGAGCAGGACATCCAGCTGGCCCAGCGCGAGGAGATCGTTCGACTGCTGCGGGCCATCCAGACGGAGTTGAGGCGGCGCGGGAAGGATCTTGCGGAGCTGGATCTCGACCGCGTCCTTCGCGAGGCAGCGCGCTAGCTCCAGTCCAGGCCCGGCGATTGCTGATCGGCCAATGCTTCGAGCGCTTATGCCTCGCAGAGAGCGAGCCCGTGCTCTTGCGTCGCTCCCGCGACCGGCGTATAGCGGTCGCGAATCCACGACCGTGGACGATCGCACCAGGGGGATGACCATGAACCGCTGCGCTGGTCTCGTGCTCCTGAGCTTGGCGTGTGTCGCCGCCTCGACTTCGATGATCTTCGCCGACGCCTTCGACGGCATGGTCCTCACGGCCGACAAGGGGACGGGGGGCGTCGGCGTTGCGCTCACCTGGACCGGAGGGCAGCCGACGTTCCGGGTCTACCGGTCGACGGTCGCCCAGACGACACTCGATCCCGCCAACCAGATCGGAACGACGGACGTCCGGTCGTTCAACGACACGCCGCCGAGCGGCGCGATCTTCTACTACGAGATCAAGAGCCCGTGCGTCTACAACCCTCCCGAGATCTGCAACGGCATCGACGACGACTGCGACGGGACGATCGACGGGCCCGGGAGCGAGGCGTCGTGTCAGCTCCCCCACGCGACCGCCCAATGCGTCAGCGGCGCCTGCGCGGTCGGGGCATGCGACTCCGGGTTCGGGGACTGCGACACCAACCCGGCGAACGGCTGTGAATCGGATCTGACGAGCGACTCGGCCCACTGCGGCTCGTGCGCGATCAACTGCGACGCCAGCCTCGACAATTGCCATCACAGCGCCTGCCTCGCGAGCGCGTGCGGGGCGGCGTTCGACACTTCGAGATGCCTGGCGCCGCGGGGGAGCACGTCCGCGGCCGGAGCCTGCGCGTTCGCGGCGGCGAATTGCTCCGCCGGCGCGCTCGACTCCGACCACGACGGTCTGCCCGACGTCTGGGAGGATGCCGGCCGCATCGACAACAACTGCGACGGCATCTACGACTCGAACGACGCGTACCTTCCGGACTCCGACAAGCGCGTGCGGGACGTCTACGTCCACATCGCCTACATGGGCCCCTCGACCCACCTCTACCCGACCCAGGACACGAGCGCCCCGGGCTGCCCGACCGTGAGCTTCTCCGAGCCCCCCACGGGCCACATGCCGCAGCAGGACTCCATCGACCTCGTCGTTCGCGCATTCGCGGGCGCGCATCTCACGCCCGCCGCGAACCCCTGCGGGAAGAGCACCGACCCGCCCTGCCCTTCGGGATTCAGCTGCGTCGACTTCGCGTGCCTGCCCAACTGCACGAGCGATTCGCAGTGCGCGCAGTCCTGCAACGCGGACTGCCAGGCGCTCGGAGGAGCCCGGTGCGTGCCGCAGGGCACCGCCGGCGGCAACGTCTGTCGGCTGTGGCGCCTTCATGTCGATCCATTGCCCGCGGCCGGAGTCCCGCACCACGACATCGTGAGCTACGGCACCGTCTCCTCTGCGTGTGCCAACACGTCCGGCGGCGGCTCGATGACCCCCGGCGACCAGGCGAGCCTGTTCGACTACAAGAGCGCGCCCAGCTTCGATCCTAAAGAGCTCGCGTTCAAGCACTTCGTGCTGTTCGGCCACGACAACACCTGCTACGGATCGGGATCTCCCGGCTGCGGCGACTCCACGTGCCCAGCGGTCGGAGACGGCCGGCCGAAACCGGGCACGACGGGTCTTTCAGAGATCAAGGGGAACGACTCGATCGTCTCGCTGGGCGTTCCGCAATTCCAGTACTCCGCGGACGACCGCGTCGTGGCCGAAGCGGGGACGCTGATGCACGAGCTCGGGCACAACCTCGGCCTCGATCACGGTGGTCCGGCCGGGGTGACGAACCCGAACGTGCCGAAGGTGAACTACCTGAGCGTCATGGGCTACCTCTACCAGGCCGTGGGCATTCCGTACACCGACACGCCCGGGTCGACCGCTCTAGCCGGGCGGCGACCCGACTTCTCCCATCAGCCGCTCACGACGGCGCTCGACGAAGGAAACCTCTCGGAGCCCGCGGGGATCGGCGCCCCGGGGCTCCAGGAGCCCAGTACGCGATACCTCATCCGGTACAACCACCCGAACACACCGGTCTGCCCTTGCCCGGTCGACCCGTGCACGGGACTTCCGTACGCGAACTGCGGCGGTCTCGCCGCCGGCTCGGGCGCGGCTGGCGGAGGCGTCCCGCCGATCGACTGGAACTGTGACGGGATCATCTCTCCGGTCGGGATCGCGGCGGACATCAACGGGAACGGGATCCCCGGCGAGATTCACGACCCTGCGGGGACCGCCGACTGGGACAACCTGTTCTACGGGTACCAGTGCCAGGGATCCTACGTCGATGGCCCGACGGGACCGACGGCCCAGGGCGCGCCACGGCCCAGCGCTCCGTGAGATGGCAGTTGTCGGACTAACATGACGCCCGGGAGGTGGGGCGACGCATGGCGTGGTCCGGCTGCAGGGCGCGGGGACCTGGAAACCGTTTTCTGACCGGCCTCGCCATCGCGTGCGTCCTCGTCCTCGATTCACGAGCGAGTGAGGCCGATCGCACCCCACCATCCGACTACGCGCTGCGGCACTGGGGTACGGACGACGGGTTGCCCTCCCACACGATCACCGACATCAAACAGGCTCTGGACGGGTATCTCTGGATGGCTTCGACGGCGGGTCTCATCCGTTTCGACGGCCACCGCTTCACGGTCTTCGACCAGCGGAACGCCGGACTCACGAATCCACGAATTGCTGCCGTCAGCTTTCTCGATGGCGGCGGCATCCGTGTCATCGGGGAGGACTTCGCGATCCTGGAGTCGCCATCGATGGCCCCGCCCCGATTCACGGCACGCGGACGCCTGCCAAAGGGGTCCGAGGCGGCGTCCCCGAGGGATGCGTCCACGCTCGTCGATCGTTCCGGGAACGTCTGGCTTCAAGCGGCCGACGGGATCGAGGTCCGCGAGCGCGTCGCCAGCCTCCTGAAGCGGCAGGTGGAGGAATGACCATATAAAACCCAGGCATTGCCGAAAAAAGACCCGGCTGGCGCCCCGGAGGCGCAACTCGGGATCGGATGCGTCCGGAGGTCGACAAATTCTGCGGTGCCCGCGTGTCACTTTTTTGCGTGCCGGACGTATAGATGTATGACGACGTTTATCCAGGAGGTCGCCCATGAGTACGGAGCGCGACCGCAACGGTCTCTGGAAGCTCGGAATTCTGCTCGCTTTCGGTCTCCTGGTGTGCGCCTCCGCAGCCTGGGGCCAGGACGCGTGCGTCACGGCCGCGGTGCCCAGCGCGTTCACGCTCCCCGACAAGAGTGTCCACGCCGCCGGCCGGCTGACCGTGTGCACGATCCGGGCGCTCACGCCGGTGGTCGGCCTGCACCGCGCGTGGGTCGAGGGAGACGGCGCGAGCCTCGTCATGAGCCGCATCGGTCCCGCCGAGGAGAAGGCCGACAGCCTGCCGGTGATCATGTTCCGGCGTGTCGCCGGATCGCCTCTCGAGCTCGTCGGCTACGAGGCCTCGGCCGGGCGAAACTCGTGGACGTACACGCTGCAGCGCTGGGACCGGACTGGTGTCGGCGAGACGCGACACACGAAGTAGCGGCTGGGACGGTGTTGGGATGGGCTATCTTGTGCCGTGCGCAAGTCGCTCGGCCATGCCTGTCTCGCTCTCGCCGCTCTAGCCGCCACTGAACTCGCTCGCGCCCAGTTCACTGACGCCCACACCTACGACAACACTCCCGTGGGGACCAATCAACTCGAGCTGAGCTACGCGTACGTGCGCGCCGACGCCTCGCTCGACGGCTCGCTGGTCATCGTCGGGGCGAAGCTTCACCTCAATCAAGGAATCATCGATTACACGCGCTACTTCGGCGCGTTTCGCCGCCTGATGTGGGTGGAGGCGGGTGTGCCCGTCGCGAGGGTGGACGGCTCGGTCAGCGGCACCGCCATCAGCGGCGCCACGTCCGGCCTGGGCGATTCAAGCTACCAGGTCGGCATCTTGGCGATGGGAGGCCCGGCTCTCGGCGTGTCGGAATTCGAACATTACGAGCCGACGACCACTCTGGGATTGAGCCTCACGATCACCGCCCCCACAGGTGCCTACGATTCCAACAAGATACTCAACCTGGGCGCCGATCGGTGGTCGTTCAAGCCGGAATTCGCGCTGCGTTATCCTTTCGGACCGGAGAAGAAGTGGCAGCTCGACGGCTACGCCAACATCTATTTCTTCACGGACAACACGTCTTTCCACGGCAAGGAGGTCTTGAGGCAGGAGCCGCTGGCCGGACTCGAGGGACACGTCAGCTATTCCTTCAACGACAGCGTCTGGCTCGCTCTGGACACGCGCTACGCGTTTCGCGGCAGCACGTCCGTCGACGGTGTCGATCAGGACAACGCGCAGCGCACCTTCGCCCTGGGCACCGAGCTTGCCGCGTCGATCGACTCGCGGAACTCGCTTCTGTTCGAGTTCGCGAAAGCGCTGGTGCACGACAATGCTCCGGATGCCGTCGGCTTCAGCGTCAAGTACGACTTCCTCTGGGGCAAGGGGTACAAGTAGCTCGGCGGGGTGTCCGCCGTCCTGGGTCAGAAGATGACTTGCAGGAGCTTTTGGAGGAGGTCGCTCAGGGGGAACATGGTGAGCAGGAGCGGGGCGATGGGTGCCAGCGTCGCGACACCGAGCTGGAACACGGTCTGCATCGTGAACGGGACCGGACGCATTTCCTTGATCACCTCGTAGCTGTTGCCGAGGTCGGCGAGAGACTGGATGTCGCCGCTGCCGACGAACGGCTCGTCGGGCGGGGCGCCCCCGCGCAGCCACTTGTCGTCGAACTCCCGGACGTAGCGCTGGGCGAGCGTGCCGTACTCGCGCTGGCCGGTGCGCTTGGCCGCGGCCAGGGCCGGCATGAACGACAACGAGGGACCCACGACGAAGAGCACCATGGTCGCGACCGTCCCGATGATCTGAGCTTTGAAATCGGGAAGCTTCTCACCGGCGTAGAAGATCCGGTTCGCGAGAACCCCTGCCAGCAACAGCCCTTGCGCCACAAGCAGCGGCGAGAAGGCGTAGCTCAGCGTGCCGAGAAACCCGAGCCCCCCCGCCCGGTCGGGATGGGTGGGAACGAGGCGCAGCTCCATGCGCGAGACCTGCCACAGGAATCGCGCCCAGATCGCGAGCCGGAAGTACCAGCGCAGGAGCAAGAACTGGAAGATCGGAAGCGACACGATACCGAGCCACCAGCCCGCCAGCGACGGATTGAGCGTCCCGTCCGCAGGGGTGCCGTACCAGCTCGACACATCGAGTGCCGCGTTCTTCCTCCACAGCAGGAGGACGCCAACGCCGTAGACGGCGCCGAGAAGCAGTAGCTCGGCCACGACCGAGTTTCGGAGCCGGTAGGCCGAGGCGACGGCCGCGTCGAACCGCGTTCGTGAGCTCTCCGCGATCAGCCCGCGCGTCCGGAACTGTGCCAGCACGGGCTTCATCCTCTGATGCACGACGAGCTCCGCCAGGACGAGCAGCGGCAGCGCAACGAGGAAGCGCACGTGCACGTCGATGTCGCGGAGGAACGGTACGTTGATGCCGCCGTCCCAGGCGTGACCTTCCAATGCCGAGATCACGAACAACGGTAGCCAAGTGAGCGCCGAAAAGAAAAGCACTCTCCGGCGAAGGAGCTCGAGGTGGTCCCCTGAGAGGTGGGCACGCCGGAAGAGCTGGTAGAGAGGCCCGCCGAGGACGAGCGAGAAATCCTCGGGTTCAGGGGTGTTTCCCATGGACGTCACCGAACTCTAACACGACATCGCGAGCACGGTCGCGGAGAACGGAGGTCACGGCTTCCAGTCGATCCCATGGTCGGCGAGGTACGCGTCGACGGCGGCGCCGATCGTCGGGTAGAAGCTCTTGGCACCCAGGCGGTCGAACAGGCCAAATCGCTTGAGCTTGTCCTTGACCGGGTCCTTCATCTCGGCGAAGCGGAGCTCGATCCCAGCCTCCCGCAGCGACGCCTCGAGATCGAAGAGCATATCCGCCGAGGTGACGTCCACGTCCGTGACCGGCTCGGCGGTGACGAGGACGCGCCGGACCGCCGTCGGCGAGGCGGCGACCGCCTCGTGGATCCGTTCCTGGAACTGCTCGGCGTTGGCGAAGAACAGCGGCGCGTCCCAGCGGAAGAGCACGAGGCCCGGAACGAGGCGCGCGTCTGGGTAGCGCTTCAGGTCGTGGTAGCCGCGCAGGCCCTCGACCCGCCCCAGCACGGCAAAGTGCGGCCGCCAGCCGTCCCAGAGAAACTCGACGACCGAGATGAGGATCGCGAGCCCGATTCCTGGAATGGCGCCGAGGGCGGCGACGCCGACGAAACACGCCATCGACAGCCAGAACTCCCACTGCTGGACGCGGAAGATGCGCACGAGGTCGGTGATCTCGATGAGCCCGATCGCCGCGGCGATGACGACGGCCGCGAGGGCCGCGGACGGGAGGTTCTTCAAGAGATTCGGGGCAACGAGGAGCAGCAACGCGACCACGATCGCCCCGACGACCCCTGTGAGCTGCGTCTTGGCTCCCGCCGCCTCGGCGACCGGGGTGCGCGAGGAGCTGCTGCTGATCGGGAACCCCTTGAAGAATCCCGCGGCGAGGTTGGCGGCCCCCAGACCGACCATCTCCAGGTTCGGATTCACGGGGGTGCGCAGCTTTGCCGCGTAGGCGCGGGACAGCACGCTCGTGTCGGCGAAGGAGACGAGCGCGACCGCGCACCCGCCGAGCACGACGGACTGGATGTCGGACATCCGGATCCACGGAAGCGCGAACGACGGCAGCCCCTGCGGCAGCGGGCCGAGCACCTTCACGCCGGAAGCGGCGAGGTTCATGGCGCCGACCACGATCGTCGCCCCGAGAACCGCGACGAGGATTCCCGGAATCCGCTTGTAGGGCTTGAGGACGAGGATCACGACGAGCGTGGCGGCGCCGATCGCGAGCGCGGGGCCGCTCAGCTCGCCCGCGAACACCTTGGTCGCGATCTGCACCAGGTCTCTCACCGGCCCAGCGCGCTCGATCGAGATGCCGAACATCTTCGGGAGCTGGCCGATGAGCACGGTCAGCGCAATGCCGTTCATGTAGCCGTACCGGATCGGCTTCGAGAGCAGCTCGGTGATGAACCCGAGCTTGAGCACGCCCGCGAGGATGCACACGAGCCCCGAGACCACCGCCATCGCCGCCGCGAGAGCGACCGCGCGCTCCGGGTCGCCGTTCGCCGCCGGCACGACGACCGCGGCGATCACGGCGGCGAGGGAAGAGTCGGGGCCGAGCACGAGGATCCGGCTCGGGCCGAACACCGCGTAGGCGAGGAGCGGCACGATCGTCGCGTACAGGCCGTAGATTCCCGGAACCCCCGACGCTTCCGCGTACGCGATGCCGACCGGAACGAGCATCGTGGTGAGCACGATGCCCGCCATGACGTCGCTCGTCAGCCACGCCGCCTTGTACTCGCGGAGCATGGAAAGTCCTGGGATCCAGCGCATGGACCAAGAGCCTAGGCGGTGCGACGAGTCCGGGTCAAGCCGTGGTGAACGCCGTTTGAGATGCGACAACGAAACATTGATGATGAGTGACGGACGGCGATCCACGTGGAGTCCGCTGGCGCATCCGGTCTTCAGAGCCCTCTGGATCGCGTCCGCGGCATCGTACGTCGGCTCGTACATGGCGGACGTGGCGCAGGGTTGGCTCATGACGTCGCTCACGCCGTCACCGCTCCTCGTGTCTCTCCTGCTGTCGGCGGAAAGCCTTCCCTTCTTCCTGCTCGGGCTCCCCGCCGGGGCGCTCGCGGACATCGTCGACCGCCGCAGGCTCCTCGTCGTCTCTCAGCTCGCCATGGCGGCCGCCGTCGCGACGCTCGCGATCGTGACGCTCACCGGCGTCGTGACACCCGGGATCCTTCTCACGCTGACCGCGGTTCTCGGCATCGCGACCGCTCTCAACGATCCGGCCTGGTTCGCGATCGTGCCGGATCTCCTCCCGAGCGAGGAGCTCGCCTCCGGGGTCACGCTGACCGGCGCCGGGGTCAACATCGCCCGGGCGCTCGGTCCCGCCCTCGGAGGATTCCTGGTCGCGGCGGCCGGTCCGGCGTTCGTGTTCGTCCTGAACGCGCTGTCGTTCGTGGGGGTCGTGGGGGTCCTCCTGGCGTGGCGCCGCGAGCAGCTGCCGTCCGTCCTTCCCGCCGAGCGGATGCTCGGCGCCATCCGCGCGGGCGTGCGCTTCGCCCGGTACTCGGACGCGCTGCGCCGCGTGCTCGTGGGCACCTTCCTCTTCATGGTGTGCGGCGGCGGGATCATGGGCCTCATGCCCGTTCTGGGTCGCGAGACCGGCCATGGCGCCATCGGGTTCGGCCTCCTCCTCGGATCGCTCGGCTTCGGGGCCGTGGGCGGGGCGGCGCTCCTGCCGCGCGTGCGCTCTCGCGTCAGGCCCGACGTGCTGATCGCCGCGGGCTCGATCGCGTTCGCGGCCGTCGCGATCGGAGCCGCGACGTCGCGCGAGATCGCAATCCTCTGTCCGATCATGCTGTTCGGCGGTGTCGCCTGGATCGCCGTCCTGTCGACGCTCACCCTCGGGGCCCAGCAGGCGAGCCCTCCCTGGGTGCGCGCGCGGGCGCTCGCGGTGTACCTGATCGTGTTCCAGGCGGGGATCGCCGGAGGAAGCGCCCTGTGGGGCTTCGTCGCGTCACGCGGCGGATTGAAGATCGCGTACCTCGGTATCGCCGCCGGGCTGGTGCTCGGCGCCGCGCTCGCCTATCGGCTGAGGCCGGTTTCGGACGGCGTGGTCGACCACTCACCCGCACGACACTGGCCCGATCCCGTGGTTGACGGCGAGCCTTCGCTCGAAGCGGGACCGATCATGGTCCAGGTGGAGTATGCCGTCGAAACGACCTGCGTCGATGCGTTCCGGACCGCAATGACCCAGCTCGGGCGAAACCGCCGGCGCGACGGCGCGATCGAGTGGTGGCTGTTCCAGGACACGGCCGATCCGTCGCGCTTCGTCGAGACCTGGGTCGAGGAAACGTGGGCGAGCCACCTGCGGAATCACGACCGGGTCTCGGTCGCGCACAAGGAGCTCGAGGAGAGGGTGCGCGATCTGACTCGAAAAGAATCCACCATCACGACCCGCCACTTCGTCGCGCCCGATGCGCGAGGGCCCGCGGCGACAGCAGCGTCGGCGGCCGCGGCCGTGCGCGCCGTCCAGGAACGGACCGGGTGCTGGGCGCCGGACGGGACGCTGGATTAGTCCCCCTTGACGAGCGGAACGTCGACGACGTGCTCGGAGAGGAACCACACCTGCTTCTCGTTCCCGCGCACGACATCCGACACGAGAAGGTCGTTCGTGCCGTCATCCCCTGCTTCCGCCGCCAGCCTCGCCATCGACCGGGCCTCCTTCAGGACGATCTCGTGCGCGTGGAGGAGCCGCGAGATCTGCACGGGAGGCTCCTCGCGCCCTTTCGGGGGCCGCGGGATGAGCGTGGTCTCGGCGACGTCGGCCGCCATGGCGAGGGTCACTCCGCCGAGCGTCTGGATGCGCTCGGCGATCGTGTCCACGAGCTCGTTCTGCTCGTCGTAGTGCTTGTCGAACAGGAGGTGCAGTTGATAGAACGAGGGCCCGGCCAGCTGCCAATGGTGCTTCTTGTAGAGATCGCGCAGCGTGATCGTGTCGGCGAGGAGCTGGTTGAGGTTCTCGACGCTCTGTCGCGCGGCGTTCTCGGACAAGGCGATGGGGCGGTGCGTCATGTGCCCGAACGCTTGAAACTCGCGGCCGTGTTGGTGGTCGATCGGTCGTGCCCGGTCCTGCCCTTCTGCCGTCCGTGCCGGTTTGCTCATCGTGAGATCCCTCCTCGCCTACCCATGCCAACGGGAATGGCTGATCCTACTCCGAAGAATCGGTGCGCGCCCTTGGTCTGCCGAGATGCCCGGTCGGCCTCCAAAATCGTAAGGTGGTACGCTTCGTTCTGGGTCGATCAGGGTAGGTTCCACGGTCCGCATTATCGCCAGGAGGTCACAACCCGATGGCGCAATCCGCCACGCCACAGCGGCCGCTCCGGCCGGCCTCGCACGACGCGATCGACCGGAACGAGCTGATCTCGCGCTACAAGCGCAACCGGGACCGATCTCGCCTTCTCTTCGATCTCCTGACCGACGGGGATGCCCACTACAGCCAGCCCATTTTTCTCAGACACCCCTTCGTCTTTTACGAGGGGCACTTGCCGGCGTTCAGCTTCAACACGCTGGTGAAACGAGCTCTGGGCGAAGCGAGCATCGATCCGGAGCTGGAGGGATTGTTCGCGCGAGGCATCGATCCGCCGACCGATGCCGCGGCCGTTCCGGACGTCGCGACCAACCGCCTGCGCTGGCCGAGCCGAGGCGCCGTGCAACAGTTCGCGCAGGCGGCCGACGAGCGCGTGATCGACGCGCTCATGCGCGCGGACATCGACCGTCCGGGCCACCCGCTGCTCGACCGCGGCGAGGCCGCTTTCGTGATCCTCGAGCATGAAGCGATGCATCAGGAGACGCTTCTGTACATGCTGCACCAGATGCCCAATGCGCAGAAGCGGTCCCCTGCCGGCTACCGGCCGGTCGTCACGGGCGCCGTGCCGCTCACGACGTGGATCGAGATCGGTCCGGGGCGAGCGACGCTGGGAATCGATCGGTCGGCGGCCGCGTACGCGTGGGACAACGAGTGCCCCCGATACAGCGAGCCGGTGCCTGCGTTCGCGATCGAATCGGGGAACGTGACCAACGCCGACTTCATGGACTTCGTCGCGGCGGGCGGCTACCGGGACCAGCGTTGGTGGAGCCCGGCCGATTGGGACTGGGTGCGGCGCGAAGACCTTCGTCAGCCGCCGTTCTGGGAACGTCCAGGCCGCTGGACCTGGCGCGGCCTCTTCGAGACGATCCCTCTTCCTCCTTTCTGGCCCGTGTACGTGACGCACGCCGAGGCGCAAGCCTACGCGCGCTGGCGAGGCGCCCGGCTCCCGACCGAAGCGGAGTTCATGCGCGCCGCGTACGGAGCACCCGCCGGGGAGGACCGCCCCTTCCCGTGGGGCGCAACGGTTCCGGCCGCGGGCCTTCACGGCGTCTTCGACTTCTCGAGCTGGGATCCGGAGCCCGCGGGAAGCCACCCCGACGGACGCAGCGCCTGGGGCGTGGACGATCTGGTCGGCAACGGCTGGGAGTGGACGAGCACGCCCTTCGCTCCGTTCCCCGGCTTCCGGGCGCAGGCCACCTATCCGGAGTACTCGGCCGATTTCTTCGACGGCGATCACTTCGTCCTGAAAGGGGCCTCCCCCGCGACCGCATGGGAGCTCTTGCGGCCGACATTCCGAAACTGGTTCCGGCCGCGCTATCCGTTCGTCTACGCGACGTTCCGGTGCGCCAGGGATCGCCGATGAGGCGGACGACGGCGCAGGCGTCCGTCGCCGCCGTTCCCGATCTTGGGCCGGCATTCGTGGAGGATGTACGGGAGTTCCTGGCACGGAAGCCACGACGAATACCCTCGCGCTGGTTCTACGACGATCTGGGATCGGCCCTGTTCGAGGCGATCTGCCGGCTACCCTGGTACCCGCTGACGCGCGCCGAGATGCGCCTGCTCGCCCGGCACGCCCGCGAAATTCTCGATCCCGACATCGCGACCGTCGTCGAGCTGGGACCCGGGAACGGCGCCAAGATGTCGGCCCTGATCGCGGGCTCCGGGAGCGCGTGCCGGCCGCTCGAGCTGCACCTCGTCGACGTCTCGGCGAGCGCGCTCGCCGCGGCGGAGCGGGGGCTCGAGCAGCTCCCGGACGCCCGGGTCGTGCCCCACCGGATGACGTACGAAGCGGGTCTCGAAGCGTTCGGCATCGAGCGCTCCGCGGCGGGACGGCGTCTCGCCCTGTTCCTCGGCTCGAACATCGGGAATTTCGATCCCCCGGGCCGCGACGCGCTCCTGGGATCGGTCCGCTCGTCGCTCGAGAGCGGGGATGCATTTCTTCTCGGCGCCGATCTGGTCAAGTCCGAGAGGGACTTGTTGCTGGCCTACGACGATCCGCTCGGAGTGACCGCGTCGTTCAACCTCAATGTGCTGGCCCGGATCAACCGCGAGCTCGGGGGCGACTTCGATCTCGGCGGGTTCGCCCATCGCGCGATCTGGAACCCGGAGCATTCGCGCGTCGAGATGCATCTGCTCAGCCGCATGAGGCAGCGCGTCGCGGTCCGTGGGGCGGACCTGGCGTTCGTGATGGAGCCGGGCGAGACGATCTGGACCGAGAGCTCGTACAAGTTCCGGCCGGCGGAGATCGCTTCGATGCTGGAGCGCTCCGGCTTCCGCGTCCGCGCGCAGTGGAGCGATCCGATCGACCTGTTCGCGCTCACACTGGCCGAGGCGTCCTAGGCGTTCGCTCGGTCAGACCCGGCGGCGCCTAGCGCGGCTGGGGGCCTCGAGTCCGCCGGACGCGCCGGCCGCGGCGTCGACCTCGAGGTAGCGCAAGAAAGCACGCGTGAGCTCGCGCTTCAACGCCTGGTCGTCCCTGGGCAGGAGCTCCTTCCACTCCCACAGGTGGGTGGGCATCACCACGAGGTCGAAGAGTGTGTTGATGATCATCACCAGGCCGAGCGCGACGGCGATGCGGGGATTGGGGTGCTTGATGTCCTTCCGGCTCGCCAGGATGAGATCGAGGACGCGCTCGAAGGACCGAACCTCCAGCTTGGTGGCCTTTCTCGCGAACTCCGTCTCGGCACGAGCCTGCGTGAACTGCCGGCAGGCCCGAAGGAGCGCGGCGTTCGCGCGGTAGGTCGTGACCATGCCGCCCACGAGCTGCGCGGCGAACACATCCAGAGGGATCTTCGCGGCCAGGGCGGGCGTCAGGCCGCCCTTCAGCCGCTCGTCCTGCCGCTCCAGGATCCCGAGGATCGCCGCCTCGAGCAGCGCGTCCTTGTCCCGGAAACGGCGATACACCGCGCCGGGTGTCAGCCCCGCGTGCTCGGCGATGCGCGGGATCGTCGTCCCCTCGACGCCGTGCTGGCCGAGCACCTCGGTGGCGGCCCGCAGCAGCTTCCGCAGCGACTCCCGGCTGCGCTCCTGCTGGGGCTCCAGGCTCGTCTTGGCCTTGCGCATCGCCTTCCTTATACCGGATTCGAGCGGGAACCGCGGGCGAAAGAAGTCTCTTGACAGCCATCTAATGTAAATGTAAATTCGCATTTGCATTGACGCCGCCGCCGCAGGGTCCCCGCCGGCGCCGCGAGGAGGAGTCGAGATGAACGCCGCCAGCATCCCCGCACCCGCCCGACCGGCCGCGACCGTCCATCCCCTGCGCAACGGCCATTTCGTGCTCTGGTGGATCGGCGCGACGACGTCCTTGCTCGGCGACCAGTTCTACATCGTGGCGCTGCCGTGGATGGTTCTTCAATTGACCGGCTCCGCCGTGGCCATGGGGACCGTCGCCATGTGCGCCGGAATACCGCGCGCCGCGTTGATGCTGATGGGCGGCGCGGTCACCGACCGCATCTCGCCGCGCAAGGTCCTCCTGGTGACGGCGTCGGCGCGGGCCATGCTCGTCGGCGCGATCGGCCTTCTGATCTGGCTTCACGCGCTGCAGCTTTGGCACGTGTACCTGCTCGCCTCGGCGTTCGGCGTCGCGGACGCGTTCGCGATGCCGTCCGCCGGTCCCCTCCTGCGCTCGCTCGTCAAGCCCGAGCAGCTCCCGGCCGCCAACTCCGTGTGGCAGAGCAGCGCGCTCCTGACCGGAATCGTCGGCCCCGCCCCCGCCGGAATGATCACCAAGGCTCTCGGCGCGGCCGCGGCCTTCTTCCTCGACGCGGTCAGCTTTCTCTTCGTGATCGCGGCGCTCTGGATCGTCCCCGACCCACCGCCAAACCCGTCCGCGCCTAAGGGAAAGGCCGGCGTCTGGACCTCGATCGCGGAAGGCGTCGGCTACGTCACGAAGGACGTGCCCCTCCGCTCGCTGATGCTCCTGGCCGCGGCACTCAACTTCTGCCTGTCGGGGCCGCTGACCGTCGGCCTGGCCTACATCGCGAAGAACCGTTTCGCGTCGCCCACCGCGTTCGGCGGGTGGATCTCGGCGGTGGCCGCAGGAACCCTGGTCGGCATGCTGCTGGCCGGCACCTTCAAGTCGAAGCACCGCGGCCTTCTTCTCGTGGGCACGGGCGCGATCCTCGGCCTGGCGATGGCCTGCATGGGCCTTCTGACCGGCTTCTGGCCCGTGGCCGTCCTGCTGTTCGTGATGGGCTGCTTCAGCGGGTTCATCAACGTGCAGCTTCAGGCCTGGCTGCAGCAGCGCGTGGACCGCGCCGTCCTCGGGCGCGTCAGCAGCGTCCTCATGCTCTCGTCGTTCGGGTTGATGCCCGTCTCGATGGCGGTGGCCGGCGTCGCGGTGGAATGGAGCGTCACCTGGATGTTCGCGATCGGCGGCGCCGCGGTGACGCTTGTCGCCTGCTTCGGCGCGCTGCAGCGCGACGTGCGCGCGATCGAGTAGCCGGCGCCGGTGGTGCCTGCTCGTACACGCAGGATCTGTCCGGCAGCTGTCCGTAGCGCTCGCGCACGCGCCTCAGCTTCGGTGGATCCCGGGGATTCGCATCCGGAACGTCGCCCCGACTCCCGGGGTGCTCTCGACCGCGATCGTCCCGTCGTGGGCTTCGACGATTCCACGCGCCAGCGCCAGGCCGAGACCCACGCCGCCAGTGTTCCTGTCCCGGCTTCGATCGGCTCGGAAGAACGGCGTGAACACGCGCGCCAGGTCCTCAGGCGCGATCCCGATGCCGAGGTCGCGGACCTCGATCGTCAAGTCTCCGCCGTCGGCCCAGGCCGCGAGCACGATGGGACGGTCCGCGTCGGAGTATGCGGCGGCGTTGTTGAGGAGGTTGTCGAGCGCCCGGCGCAGCAACATGGAATCGCCGTGGATTTCGGGGAGCGCCCCCCCGATCTCGACCGAGAGGTGACGACCCGGGGTGCTCTCCCGGAACCGCGCGGCGGCACCGTCGACGAGCTCCGCCCCGGCCACGTTCACCTTTCGCATCGCGGCAGCCGCGAGCCCGGCCCGGCCGCCGGAGACGTCGAGGCGTGCCGCCGTCAGCACGTTCTCGACGAGGCGCTCCAGCTCCGCGAGGTCGGCGGCGATCTCTGCCAGATAGGCCCGCGCCTTCGCCTCGTCTCCCTCGGCCGCGAGCTCGAGCGCAACGCGGACCCGCGCGAGAGGCGTCCGCAACTCGTGGGACACGTTCGCGAGGAACTCCTTCTCCGATCGGACGAGCCGCTCGATCCGCTCCGCCATCTCGTCGAAGGCACGGGCGAGCTTGCCGACCTCGTCGGCGCGCTCGATTCCGGCACGGGTGGACAGGCTTCCGCTCCCGAACTTGACGACCGCGTCGGTCAGGTTTTCGAGGGGTGAGGTGATCTGCCTGACGAGCGGAATCGAGCCCAGGGCGAGCGCCAGCAACAAGAAGCCGAACACCATCCCGAAGTGGAGAAACGGCGGTACCGGCAGGCCGCTTCGCACCCGGTGGCTGAAGAACGCGCTCGCGCTCAGCAGGAATATGGTCACCACGACGAGAAGCAGTACTCCGTGCAGGTAGACCCGCCAGAACAGGCTCCGGCTCACGGCTCGTCATCCGCGACCAGCACGTAGCCCGCCCCTCGAACCGTCTTGAGCCAGCGAGGATGCCGGGAGTCGTCCCCCAGCTTCTGTCGCAGCCGGGAGACGTGGCCGTCGATCGAGCGGTCGAACGCATCCTCGGCGGAGCCGCGCGACAGCTCCATGAGCCGCTCCCGGGAAATCACGCGGCCGGCGTGGGAGGCCAGGACCCGCAGCAGGTCGAACTCGTAACCGGTGAGGCGAAGCGCGTGTCCGTCGAGTGCCGCGCGGCGCGAGCCGGGATCGACCACCAGACTCCCGACCCGCAGGACCGCATCCATCGGGCCGGCCTGCCCCCGGGCACGCCGCACGGCCGCGCGAATCCGGGCCAACAGCTCTCGTGCGGAGAACGGCTTGGGAATGTAATCGTCCGCACCCAGCTCGAGCCCCAGCACGCGATCGGGCTCCTCTCCTCGGGCGGTGAGGACGAGAATCGGCACGTCAGAGCGCTCGCGCAGCTTCCGGCAGACGGAGAGCCCATCCATGCCCGGGAGCATCAGATCGAGGAGCACGACATCGAAGCGGCGGCGACGCGCCTCCTCGAGGCCACGGGCGCCGTCCGCGACGTGCGTGACGGCGACCCCGTGGCCCGAGAGGTACTGGGTCGTGAGCCGAGCCAGGCGCTGGTCGTCTTCGACGAGCAGGGCGGTGAGTGTCGGCTCGGTGCTCACGTTGGGGATGATACTCAGTTCACCGCGTGCATCGACTGCAGCCGCTCGATCGTCGCGCGCCGCTGTTCGGGCGTCAGTGTCTCGTGAACCTCCGCCAGCCCGTCGACCGCGGACTGAAGTACGCGCCGGAGATCCTCCACCCGCGCGTCCACGAGCGCGTGCAGCTGGGCGGTATCCATCGTTCCGGCCTCCCACTGCCGTTTGAACTCCTCGTGCGTCGCCGCATGCTCCGCGTGAAGGGTCTCGGCCTGCGACATCACGCGGGCTTTCACCGCCAACAGACGGGAGCGCTGGGCGTCGCTGACGCCCGGCCCGTCGACCGCCGTGTCGACTACCCACGCGAGCATCTGCGGGACGGCCATGACGCCACCCGGTCCGTGCGGCCCCATCCCGCCGTGAATGTCGTGAACCTGTGCACCCGCGATCGTCATCAGGCCGACGGCAAGCCCGATGCCCGCGGCCCCGAGCATGATCGTCCTCGTTTTCATCGGATACCTCCGCGAATGGGCGGCGGCCCCTTGCCGCGGCCCGCGGAAGGAAAGGTGCCTTTCCAAGATTCGGGGATCGTGCCGGGACTGTGCGGAAGTGTGCGCGATCGGTCAGTCGACGCAGCAGGAGCTCCCGCAACACGACATCGCAGCCGGCTTGATCGCCTCGATCGTCGCCGACGCGACGTAATTCTCCACTCCGGAGCCAGGCATCCAATCGCGGATGAACTCGCGGCTTGGTTCTTGAACGTCGATCCGGATCGACTCGAACCCGGCCGCGCGCAGAAGGTCGCGCACTTCCTCTGTCCCCACGGCCCCGGCCACGCAACCGGTCAGCGCGGCGATGTCCGTGGACAGAGCGGGCGGAAGCGGCTTGGTGGTCACGACGTCGGCGATCGCGAGCCGGCCGCCGGGCCTCAGCACGCGGAAGGCGTCCTGAAACACCGCGGCCTTGTCAGGACTCAAGTTGATCACGCAGTTGGAGAGGATGACGTCGACCGAGTTGTCGGCGACGGGCAGGCGTTCGATCTCTCCGAGCCGGAACTCGACGTTCTTGGCCTGGGCCCTCTCGGCGTTCGCCCGGGACTTCGCGATCATCTCTGCCGTCATGTCGACGCCGATCACATGTCCGGTCGGTCCGACCCGCCTTGCGGCGAGGAAACAGTCGAAGCCGCCCCCCGAGCCGAGATCGAGAACCGTCTCGCCCTCTCGGAGTGCCGCGATCGCTTGGGGGTTGCCGCAGCCGAGGCCCAGATTCGCGCCCTCCGGGGCGGCGTTGATCTCGTCCTCCGAGTACCCCAACTTCGCCCCCGCGTCGGAGCCCGATCCACAGCACACCGGGTCGCAGCCCTTCCGGTTGGATTTCGCGATGTCGCCATAGTGCTCGCGCACGGCGGCGCGAACGCCTTCGCTGTTCTGCTCGTTCATTTCGCTCATCTCCTTGGAAGCATTCATTCGCAGCACCTTCACCAGACACACCGCGGACGAGGGACAAATCGACGCGAACTCCGGCGACGCCTGCAGGGCGGCGGGCGCCGCGGCCCGAGAGGTCTCCCTGAAACCGGCCGATCGAAAGAAACCGGGGGCCGTGGTGGTCAGCAGGTACACCGCCTCGAGCTGCTGCGCGGAGGCGAACGCCAGTCGATCCTCCACGAGTCGGCGGCCGATCCCGGATCCCCGCAACGACGCGGCAACGGCGACCGAGCGCAATAGCCCGACACCGGCATGATTCTCCAGGCCGGCGACAGCCGCGATACCCGAGTCGCCTCGCACGATCGCGTACCCGCCTGGAAAGAAGCTCTCGATGCCGGTGGCGGACAGCTCGGCGGCCTCCACCAGCGCGACAACGGCCTCGAGGTCGCTCGCTCCAGCCGGCTCCGGCATGAGATTCAAGAGATCCAAGCGTGCCTGCAACCCTTCGACGAAGGCGCGTATCTCGTCACGCACACGGCGATAGTGCTCGAGCGCCGCTTCTTCAGAGCGGCCCGCCGCGAGTCTCGGTGGATCATCGAAGCCCGCATGGATCCTACGAACCGGGCCGGGAAACACGGGGCAGCGCTCCCGCGCGCGATCGCAAACGGTCACGACCGCGTCGAACGCAATGGCTTTCACCTCGTCGACGTGCTTGGATCGCCGCGCCGAGAGGTCGATGCCGACCTCCGCCATGACGCGGACGGCGGTGGGATCGATCGTTCCCGGCGCGGTTCCGGCCGAGTAGGGATCGATTCGCTCGGGCTGGAGGGTGCGTGCCCACGCCTCCGCCATCTGACTCCGGCAGGAGTTCCCCGTGCAGAGGAACAGGACCTTCAGCTTCGGTAGCATGAGCTGGCCTCGACGAGGTCTTGCCGCTTGACCTTGCGAATTCTCCGGGCATCCTCAGTCAGCAGCGGATCCGTCCGAAGCTCGTCCAGGACCCATTTCAAGGCGCTCGATGCCGCCGGGGTTGATTCTCCGCCGGTCAGTTTGTAGTACCTCCACTTCCCCTGCCGCCGGCGCTGCACCAGTCCGGACCGTTCGAGGATGTCCATGTGCTTGGACACCGTCGCCGGTGACAGACCCAGAACCTGGATGATCTGGCAGAGGCAGAGCTCGCCGTCCCTGACGGCGACGAGCGCACGAATGCGGCTCTCGTCGCTCAGCGCCTTGGCAATCGAGAGGACCTCACGCATCGCGTACGCTCCGTTACTTCGTTATGTGTCGAAGTATACAGCGGCGCGCGTCGATTCGCAAGTCTGTCGCCTCGGCGCTGCGGGCGTAACATTCGAGGTGCGAGGCCAGACGCCGTGAACGTTCTCCTCCTCTCGATGCCAGACGCGTCCGAGCACATGCCACCGGTGGCCATCCGGATGCCCAACGGCGCTCTGACTTCCCTCGCCGGCAACGTCGATCCTCACCACTCCGTTGCCGTCGCCGACCTGATCCTCGTCCAGAACCGCGTGGCGGAGACCGTGGAGCGCCTCGTGCGGGAGCGGGAGCCCGATGTGGTGGGCCTCTCGGTCATGACCTTCCAGCGCCGCACCGCCCTCAGGGTCATCTCCCTGGTGCGCGCCCTCCGCCCCTCCGCCCGCATCGTCGTCGGCGGCTACGATCCCAGCCTGGCCCCGGAGGCGTGGGCGGCGTCGGAGCCGGCGGTGGACTTCATCGTCCGAGGCGAGGGGGAGGCGACCTTTGCCGAGCTGCTGCGCGCCGTCGAGGCCGGCAGCGGATGGGAGCGGATCTGCGGCCTGAGCTGGCGCGACGCCGGCGTCCGCTTCCGCCACAATCCCGACCGACATGTCCAGGCCCTGCGTGAGGGATCGCTGCGGCTGCCCAACCGGGACGCCCGGGTCCTCTCCGGATACACGCTGCTCGGCCGCCAGGTCGATGTGATCGAGACGTCCCGCGGATGCACTTTCGACTGCGCATTCTGCTCGATCATCGAGATGCGCGGCCGGAACTTCCATGCCTACGACTTCTCGCGGGTCCTCGACGACATCCGCGACGCCCGCGCGCACGGAGCCCGCTCGCTCTTCATCGTCGACGACAACGTCACGCTGGACGTGCGCCGCTTCGAAGCGCTCTGCACCGCCATAGTGGACGCGGGCCTGCACGGCATCGAGTACTCCGTCCAGGGCATGACCTCGGCCATCGCGGACCACGGCGACACCCTGGCCCCGAAGATGCGCGCGGCCGGATTCCGCTACGTCTTCCTCGGCATCGAGAACGTGCTGGAGGAGGACCTGGGGTTCCTGAAGGCCTCCGCCAAGAACGCGAAGCACGAGGGGGGGCGGCGGGTGGGCAACGCGACCCTGGCTGCCATCGACCACCTCCACCGCAACGGCATGTTCGTGGTGGGCGGCCTCATCGTGGGCAACCCGGGCGACACTCGGGAATCGATCGAGACCAATCTCGACTTCGCCCGCCGCTACGTGGATTGGCCCTACATCCAGCATCCCACGCCCTACCCGCGGACGCCGATGACAAAGGACCTCGCCGAGCGCGGGCTCATCATCAACGACCGGCTGGAGGAGTACGACGGGACCACTGCGGTCGTGAAGAGCGAGCACTTGGCGGCCGAGGAGATCGAGTTCCTGCGCTGGCGCGCCGAGCGCTGGATGAAGTTGCGCCACTTCCCCTCCGCTCTCCGTCACAGCCCTTTCTATTGCCTGCGCCGCGGCCCGGCCATGATCGCCCACACGTTCAGGGGAGCGAGCTGGCGGTACTGGCTGGGCCTGGAGAGCGAGCGCGACGTCTTCCGGCGCTACCGCGAGATCCACGAGGCGGAGCGGGAGTATGTGGTCACTCCCGTCCCGTCCGGGACCGGGTCATTATCATGGCTCGACCATGACGCGCCGCGCCCAGGCTTTTCGTGAGATCCCCCTCTACGGCCTCTGCGGCGGCATCCTGATCGCCGTCCTGCGGCTGGCGGCGACGTGCTCCGCGACGTTCGTCGCCGCCCAGCCGCAGCCGAGCAGCGTGCCGCTGCCGGCTTGCCACATGCTGTGCAATCCGACGAAGTAGATGCCGGGCACCGGGGACACGCCCTGGCGCTGATACGGCGCGCCGTTCCCGGCGAGTACTCCGGGCACGCGGATCCACGAGAAGTCCTGGCGGTAGCCCGTCGACCAGATCACGGTGCGGATGCCTGCGGACGCGAGATCGAGAACGTCGGGCGCTTCCGGCATCTCGCCGTCGCGCCAGTGGGTCTCGAGGTCCGGTTCGGGCACAGTCTCGCCGCGCGACCGTGCGAAGTCGCGTATGCGTGCGACGAACGTGCGAGCCACGTCGTCGCCGGCACGCAGCAGCGGTTCCAGATCGGGCTCGAGCACGACGCGCATGCCGTCCACGCCGACCACGTGTCCCACGAGCCGCGCGCCCGCCCGCCACACGGTCCGCACGTTGAAGTCGCTGGCACCCCAGCGCGCGAGAAACGTGAACGGGTAGTCGGCCTTCGGCCGATCCGGGTCGGCGACGACGGCGCGATAGTCGCCGTTGTCCCAGCGCCATTGCATCTGATCCCGTCCGTAGACTCGCCGCGGCACCCAGCCGTGGCGGCCGATCGCCACCGTGACGTCGCGCCCCGCGTTCGCAAGCGCGTAGGCAATCTGGAGTCCCGACTGCCCGGAGCCGACGACCAGCACGCCGCCGGGGGGCAGATCTTCCGGGGCCCAGTAGTCGTCGGTGTGCAACGAGTGGATCGACGCCGGCACGCTCGCGGCGAGCGGCGGCCTGTGCGCCGCCCCGAATGCGCCGGTGGCCACGATCACGTCGCGGGCGTGAAGCACGGAGTGCCGCGTACGCACGAGGAATCCGCCATCCTCGGCAGGCCGGACTTCAGCCACGGGTGACTCGCGGCGAATCGGCGCAGCGAACGAGGCCGCGTAGCCCTCGAGGTAGGCGAGGAGGCCGTGCGTGTCGAGGAAGCCGTCCGGTTCGGGCCCGTCGTACTCGTACCCCGGAAGCAGGTTCAGCGAGTTCGGGCTGACGATGTGAAACGAGCGCCACACCCGCCTGCGCCACGTGTCACCGATCACGCCGCGCTCGAGCACGACGTGCTCGATTCCACGCTCCGTCAGCTCATGGCTCGCCGACAGCCCGGCCTGGCCGGCTCCGATCACGACCGCAGCGATTCGCTCCAGATTCGGCCTCCGGTGTCTTCAAGTCCCGGCGCGATTGTCGCATGCAAGGCCCGCAATGCTGGCGTCGCATGGCCCCAGGTCCGGATGCACAATCCATGATTGTCGCGATGCCGGACACGGCGTACGGTTAGGGTCAATCATGGGCTCCCCCGCCGCCTGCCGCCGCGTGTTGGCTTTGGCGTGGGGTGTTGCCGTGCTTTTCGCCGCGCCTGCCGTGCTGGCGGCCGTGTCCAAACCGCCCTCCCCTCGTTTCGCCGCCGTCACGGTCCTGCCGCCGAGCGCAGGGCTGGGAACGGTCGCGGAGCGGCCCGAGGATCTTCCGGCGTTCGAGGCGGCTGCCGCATCGTGGCGCGAGTTCTCCGCCGGCAACGGCGGGGGGTGGCAGGTCTACATCGATCGCCGGAGCGGTGTCCCTCTGCTCGTGCAGGGGCCGGGCGTCCGTTGGATGGGCGCCGGCGCGGCGCGCGCCGCGACGGTTGCCGATCTCGAGACGCGCGCGCGCGCCTTCGTCCGCGAGCACGCGGGACTGCTCGGCGTCGACGAGAGCGAGCTCGTGCTCTCCGGCGGGGGCTCCGGCCAGCCTGCCCCCGACCACTGGATCCTTCTCTTCACGCGACGCGTGGACGGTCTGGACGTGGAGGACGAGCGATTTCTCATGGACGTCACCGCGGGGAACTTGACCGTCTTCGGGGCCGACCGATGGGGCGCACCGCAGGATCCCGCCTCACCGCGGATCTCGTCCGACGCGGCGTTCGCAGCGCTCGCGGAGCACGCGGGGTGGACGCGCGGCGACGCGGTCGTCGAGGTGGCGCCGCGCGCCCAGCTTTGGCTCCCGGCTGCGGGAAATGCGCTGGCCGCGGTCCGCCGCTATCGCGGCGCCGTGGGTGCCGGCGTGGTCCTCCGGCCCGCCTGGCGCTTCACGGTTCGCATGGCGACCGAGCCCGGCACGTGGATCGGTTGGGTCGACGCGGTGACAGGCGCCGTCCTGGGCTTCTTCGACGACGATCGCTACGCCCGCGTCAAGGGCGGCGTCTACCCGGTTTCCGACGATCAGCAGTGCCCCGACGGGTGCGAGCAGCCCGGCTTTCCGATGCCGTTCGCGGACGTCACGGTCGGCGGCACGCCCGGCTCCGCGGGATCCTCGGGCCAGTTCACCTGCGCGCCCGCGGGGACGACGGCGACCACGACGCTCTCGGGCCCGTACGTCAGCGTCCAGGATGTCTGCGGCGCGACGCTTCAGTCGGCGACCTGCGACAACGACGTCGACCTTTCCCAGGGCCCGGGGACCGACTGCACGGTGCCCCCGGGGGCGAGCGCCGGCGACACGCATTCCGCCCGCTCGAGCTTCTACCACCTGAACCGCTCGATGGCGAAAGGAAGAGCCTGGCTGCCCTCCAACACCTGGCTGCAGTCACAGCTGACCGACAACGTCGATCTCTACCAGACCTGCAACGCGTACTGGAACGGGTTCTCGGTCAATTTCTTCCAGTCCGGCGGTGGCTGCCGCAACACCGGCGAGATCGCCGGAGTGTTCGTGCACGAGTGGGGCCACGGCCTGGACGAGAACGACGGCGGCGGGTACGACAACCCGTCGGAGGCCTACGCCGACTGCGTGGCGATCCTGGACACCCACGTGTCGTGCGTCGGACGCGGGTTCTACATCGGACAGAACTGCACGGGGTACGGCGACGGTTGCCTCAACTGCACCGGCATCCGCGACATGGACTACGCCCAGCACGTCTCCGGCGCTCCCGCGACGCCGGCCGGCTATCTCGCGGCGTACTGCCCGTCCGGCACCGGCCCGTGCGGAAAGGAAGTTCACTGCGAGTCGTACATCGAATCCGAGGTCCTGTGGGACCTGGCGACCCGGGACCTGCCGGCCTCGGGCATGGACTCGGCGACGGCTTGGCAGCTCGTCGACAAGCTCTTCTTCGAGTCCCGCCTGGGCTCGGGGGGAAACGCGTACAACTGCGCGCTCCCGAGCTCGGACGGGTGCGGCGCCGGGAGCTGGTTCACGAAGTACAGGAACATCGACGATGACGACGGGAACCTCGCCAACGGGACGCCCCACGCCGCGGCGATCTACGCGGCGTTCGCCCGGCACGGCGTGGCGTGCGGGTCGCCGTCCGACCCGTCGAATCAGAGCGCGTCGACGTGCACGGCGGTCGGCGCGGCGACGCTGTCGGGGACGATCGGCACGAACGCCGTGACGCTGAGCTGGACGCCGGTCGCGGGCGCCAACACCTACCTCGTGCAGCGGAACGATCTCTCGTGCGGAGCGGGGCGGACGATCGTCGCCAGGGTGGCGGCTCCGACGACCACGTGGTCCGACACGGGCCTGGCCAACGGCTTCAGCGAGTACTACACGGTGCAGGCGCAGGCGGCGAACACCGCTTGCGAAGGGGCGCTGTCCAACTGCGTCGCGCTCTCACCGGAGCCGCTGGCGGGATCGCTGTCCCTGGACCGGGCCTCGTACGGATGCGCCGCGACCGTCCAGCTGCGCGTCAACGACGCCAACGTCGGCGCCCCGACCACGATCGCGACGATCTGGAGCACGACCGAGAGCGCGCCCGAGACGGTGACATTGACGGAGACGCCCCCGGGGTCGGCGGTGTTCCTGGGATCCATCCCGCTCTCCTCCGGTCCCGCGCAAAGCGGCGACGGGCGGCTTTCGGTGCGGGACGGCGACACCATCACCGCCCGCTACATCGACGCGAACGACGGTCAGGGGGGGACGAACGTGCCGCGCCAGGCGACGGCCGCCGTGGATTGCGTGGCTCCGGTCATCAGCGGCACCACGATCTCGAACGTGTGGATCGACAGCGCCACGGTCTCCTGGTCCACCAACGAACCGGCGACGTCGGCGACCCACTACGGCACGGCGAAGCCTCCCGACGGCTCCATCTCCGACCCGACTCCGGTGACGACTCACTCGGCCAACCTCACAGGGCTCTCGAGCTGCACGACGTACTACGTCTCCGTCGAGAGCCGCGACGCCGCGGGAAACGATGCGGTCGACGACCACTACGGGGCGTACTACCACTTCAGCACGCTGGACCCGTACGGGAATCCGTGCCACGCGGGGACCGTCTCGCTCGACCGTTCGACCTACGGCTGTTCGGATGTCCTCACGATCCAGGTCGGAGACGCCGATCTCAATCTCTCGCCGACGACGATCGACACGGCGACGGTGACGGTCAACTCCACCATCGACAACCCGGGGGAGACGGTCACGCTCACGGAGACCTGGGCGGATTCCTCGACGTTCGTCGGAACGCTGAACACCACGAGCGGTCCCCCGGCGTCGGGCGATCAGCTCCTATCGGTCCGCGACGGCGACCTCATCACGGTCACGTACCACGACGCGAACGACGGGTCGGGAAACCCCGCGGTGTCCACGGCGACCGCGACGGCGCTGTGCAAGCCCCCCGCGGTCTCGGGCCTTTCGGTCGGGAACTTCACCGACATCTCCGCGGACGTGTCGTGGTCGACGGCGGTCGACACCACGGCGGAGCTCGACTGGGGCCTTACGCCGGCGCTCGGAAACGTGCTCACCGACCCGGTCGCGGCCCCGTCGCACGTGTTCACGCTGACGCCGCTGAACTTCTGCGGCACCTACTACTTCCGCGCGCTCTCGACGGACGCGTACGGAAACGTCGCCACGCAGGACGCCGCCGGCACGCCGTACGCGTTCGAGGCCTACCAGGTGCCCGGACGGATCTTCTACGACAGCTTCGAGACGAACACGGGCTGGACGCTTCCGGACGAGTGGCAGATCGCGCCGCCGGAGGGGCTCGGAGGCGGCTCCGGGACCGGCCCCGATCCCAACGCTCCCTACTTCGGCGCGAACGTCCTCGGCGACGATCTGACCGGTCTCGGCGCCGACCCCGGCAACTACGAGACGGGGGTCAGCGATCGCGCGCAGAGCCCGCTCATCAATGCGACGAGCCTCGTCCACGGGCAGCTCCAGTTCTATTTCTGGCTCAATACGCCCGACGCCAACGTCGCGGCGGTCGACGTGGCGGACAAGGACGGGGCCTGGCAGACGGTCTGGAGCTCCGACGACACGGGAGGGTACGCGAGCTACGGGTGGCAGCTGATGACCCTCGACGTCTCGCGGTACTCCGACGGCAACCCCCGGTTCCGCGTGTCCTTCACGCAGAGCTCCTCGTCGAGCGGGGGCGCCTCGGGCTGGAACGTGGACAACCTCATCGTCCGCCGGGGCGACCTGCCGCAGTACGACGCGTGCGGCGGGTGCGGCACCGCGCCGACGTTCGCGGGGCTGTCGAGCGCCGTCGACGTCAATCCCTGCGGCGGAGGGGGAATTCAGCTGCAGTGGACGCCGGCGCCGGCGTGGGGCAGCGGGCACACGGGTACGTACTCGGTCTACCGCGGGACGACGCCCGGATTCACGCCGAGCGCCGCGAACCGCGTGGCGACGGGTCTCGCCACGACCTCCTGGCTCGACGCAGCTCCGCCCGTGAACACCGTGCTCTACTACCTGGTGCGCGCGGAAAACGACGAGACGTGCGGCACCGGCCCGGCCAATCACGGCGTGACGGACTCGAACACGGTGTACCTCGCCTCGGAGGACGCCCTCAGCCAGCCGGCGCCGGGCGCGGTGAGCGCGAGCCTCAGGCTCTCGCCCGAGAACGCGGCGCACGTCCGCCTGACGTGGAGCGCGGCGACGAACGCGGCGACGTACCACGTCCTCCGCGCCGGTGTCCCGCAAGGGCCGTTCACGCTGATCGGGACGACGACGGATCTGTTCTTCGAGGATCAGGGACAGATGCAGGTCCCCGCCGCCGAGTACTACCTCGTTCGCGCGGCGGACGCCTGCGGCAACGAGGGGCCCTGAGGCGCGTCCGCACTTTCGCGTAAACTCCTTCCCGTGAGCGAAGCCGAAGCCCGCTTTGCCGTCTTGCGCCAGTCGGCCGATCCGGCGTCGGTCGCAGCGATCGAGGCCACGGTGCGCGACGGGCCCGATCGCGCGCTGGTCCGCATCAACGCGATCGAGTTCGCCAAGATTCACGGGCTCGACGAGCAACGGGTCATCGGCGCGTTCCTTCACGCCGCGCGGCTGGGGCTCTTCGAGATGTCGTGGAACGTGCTGTGCCCCGGCTGCGGCGGAGTGCTCGATGCCAACGCCACGCTGAAAACCGTGCACGAGACGGAATACGCCTGCGCGCTCTGCGCCGCGGGGTACGAGCCCACGCTCGACGAGATGGTCGAGGTCACGTTCACGGTCGCGACGATGGTGCGGGCGGTCGGCGCGCACCACCCGAACACGCTCAGCTTGCCCGATTACTACAGCCAGGTCTTCTTGAGCTCGGGCATCCTCCTGCCCGAGGAAGGCTTCGAACAGCTGGTCGACGACATCACGATCGAGACGGTGGAGATCCAACCCGGCGACAAGGCGGTGCTGTCGCTCACGCTGCCGGCCGAGTTCGTCATCGTCTTCGATCCCGTGACCCACGCGGCGCAGTTCATCGACGTGAAGGGCGAGCCGACGCGCGAACGACAGACGTTTTCCATGGTCTTCAACCGCGTGCGCGCGCCCACGGGCACGATGGCGATGCGCCCCGGTCCGTTACGGCTGACGCTCGAGAACAAGACCGACGTGCGCGTGCTTCCCGGCGTGTTCATCGCCAACGAGCGCATGCACGAGCTTCTGGGCAAGCGCAAGCCGTTTCTCACGGCCAAGCGCCTGCTCACCAACCAGACCTTCCGCGACATCTACCGGACCGGTGTGCTCGACGTCGACCAGCGGCTCAAGATCACCAGCCTCACGTTCCTGTTCACCGATCTGCGCGGCTCGACCGAGCTGTACGAGCGCGTGGGCGACCTCGCCGCCTACGATCTCGTCAAGGCTCACTTCCGCGTGCTGCAGGAGATCGTGGCGTCCGAGGCCGGCGCGGTGGTGAAGACCATCGGCGATGCGGTCATGGCGACGTTCCCGACGCCGGAGCGCGCCGTCGCGGCGGCGCTGAAGATGCGCGAGGGGATGCGCGCCTTGAATGCCGAGCGCCACCGCGACGACATCCTGCTCAAGATCGGCATCCACGAGGGCCCGTGCCTCGCGGTCATGCTGAACGACCGGCAGGATTACTTCGGCCAGACGGTGAACATCGCCTCGCGCGTGCAGAACCTGGCCGACGCGCACGGTATCCACGTGACGGCCGCGGTGGCTCAAAACGCGCAGACGTCATCGCTTCTGGAGGCGAAGGGGCTCTGCTGCGCCGCCCACAAGGAGGCCCTGCGCGGCCTCGCCGACGAGATGGACGTGTACGTGATCCCATAGGGTCCCCGCCCTCCTTCAGGGACAGCTCAGGTTGCAGATGGTGGTCACGTGCAGGACGCACAAGCTGTCCCAGGCGACCGCCGACGCCGCTCGTTTCTCATCATGGCACCCCCGAGGACTGGCTCATGGCACTGTTTTTACGAGCCTCGGGAGGCCGATCCCATAGAGGGGATCCCGGGTTTTCCACACGTGCGTGGACGCACAGGGCCCGAATCCGAGTCAGATGGACTGGTTCTTATCGGCCGGCGGGTTCGCGCAAGACCGAACTCTGCTCGGACTGAGGGCCCCCGCGACCGATCACGGTGATCTCGACCTGTGCGGTGCCGCGTGCAACTATCCCGAGCTTCCTGGCCGCCTCGTATGACAGATCGATGATCCGGTCGGGGCGGGAAGGGCCCCGATCGTTGATGCGGACGTTCACGGACGTGCCGGTCTTGCGGTCGGTGACCCGCACCATCGTGCCGAACGGCAGCGTGCGGTGTGCGGCGGTCAGCGCGTGCATGTCGAAACGCTCGCCGCTCGCGGTGCTCTCTCCGTGGTGAGCCTTCCCGTACCACGAGGCCTGCCCTGTCTCCGTGTAATGACGCTCGATCGAAGCTTGAGGGGTCGAGGGCGCCTTCCACCGCGCACAAGCGCTACCGGGCACGATCGATAAGAAGACGATCGGGAGCAGCTCGACTCGGATTCTGTCGCTCGCCATCATGTCCTGGCCGGTGCGCCCACCCGCACCGCGTGGGCACCTCATAAACGATGGAGTCCCGGCCCCTGCAAGGCAAGTCCAGCGTGGCACCTTCAGAAAGTGCAGAATGGCGAGGGAACGATCGATCGGATCGCGCCACGTGGGCAGATGAAGATTCTTGCCGTCTCGGGCAGTCTGCAGGCAAAGTCGTGGAACCGGGCACTTCTCGCTTCGGCGGCTGCTCACCGCCCGCAGGGCGTGGACGTGATCCCGTTCGACGGCTTGCGGGATCTGCCGCACTTCAATCCCGATATCGAGCGAGAGGGCGTCCCCGAGAGCGTGACGCGGTGGAGACGCGCGCTGGCGGACAGCGATGCGGTGCTCATCGCGTCCCCCGAGTACGGCTTCAGCTTGCCTGGTGTGTTGAAGAATGCCATCGACTGGGTGATCGGGTCCGGTGAGCTCGAACAAAAGATCGTGGCCATCACCGCTGCGGTCCCTGGGCCGGGCCGCGGGGAGCGCGGCATGCAGGCGCTTCGCCAGACACTCTCCGCCGTGCGCGCCACGATCGTGGGGGGAGAGCCGATTCCGATCGGCCCGGAGTTCGAGCCTCGGATCGAGGCACTCGTGCGAGCCTTGATCGAGACATGGTCGTCCTCGCCACCATCCAGTTGATTCTCCGCGAGGCCCGGACGAACTTGCCGGGCGTCCCGCCGGGCCTCTCTTAGCGAGCCGGCAGAGATCTCACGTAGGCGATCATGTCCGCGATCTCGGCGTCGGTCGTGTCCGGGTATTCCGGCATGCGGCCGCGGCCGCTGCGGATGGCGCGGGCGAAGTCGGGCGCGCGGTCGAGGACGTGGCGCCCCGCGAGGGCGACGCCCATGGTGCCGCCTCGGGCGTCGTCGGCGTGGCACGGCGCGCAGCGATCGGCGTACAGATCGCGGCCCCTCGTCGCGTTGCCGCCGGCAAGCTTGCCGTCCGGCTCTGCGGTGAAGAGCTGCGCCGCCTCGTGGGCCGAGATCGTCTGCGGCACGTACGGTCCGGCGTCGCGCGACGCCACGCGAGCGAGCGAAGCGAGGAGAGGCTGCACCTCGTCGTCCTCTGTGGGCGCTCCCCAGCCGCGCATCTTGTCGACCGACTTCGGCCACTGCTTGTCGGTCAGGCGCTGCTGCGCGACCATGTCGGCCGTGTGACACGCGACGCAGTCGTTCTTCAGAAAGGCGGTGTCGACGGCGCGCGGCGCAGGAGGAGCCGTTTGCGGCACGTGCTGGACCGTCGCCGGGGTGCACGCCGCGACGAGGACGAGCGCGAGCGCTACGGCCGTGGACCTCACACGACCTCCCACTGGACGCGATGCCACGCATTCCAGAAGTAGCCGCTCGGATTCCACGACGGACGCTCGGGCTGGGTGTTCCCCTTTCCGTCGGTGGCGCGCACCATCGCCTGCGCGCGGCCGGGGGCCGCCTTGAACCGATAACGGAAGACCTGCCAGCGGCCGGTCCCCGGATCGCCCTCGAGCGTCGCGCTCTGCCACGTCGTCCCGCCGTCGGTCGAGACCTCGACCTTCGCGACCGGGGCGAACCCCGAGAACGCGACGCCGGCGATCTCCTGCGTCCCACCGTGCGTCGTGCCGCCGTCGGCCGGCCGGGCGATCAGCGACTTCACCGGGAACGTCGTGAGGGTCGTCATGTCCTCGGGCTTCACCGCGGTCCCGGGCTCGACCGGCGACTTCGGGAGCTTGTAGCCCGTCTGCATGTAGAAGCCGGCGGCCTCTGCGGCCTGCGGACGGATGAGACGGAGCCACTTCATCCAGTGGTCGCCCGCCCATCCGGGCACCACGAGGCGGAACGGCGCGCCGTGCGCGTGGGAAAGCCGCTCGCCGTTCATCTTCAGCGCGACGAGCGTCGTCGGATCGACCGCGCGATCGATCGGGATGGATCGGTGAAAGACGGGCGTGCTCGGCTTCGGCGGGACGTCAGCGCCTTCGAGCTGGACGTGCCGCGCGTCTCCCGGAAGGCCTGCACGCTCGAGGAGATCCTTGAGGCGGACGCCCGTCCACGACGCCTGGCCCATCGCGCCGTGACCCCACTGGACCCCCGGCACGCGCGGCTCGATAAGCGAGCGGCCGTTGCCGGCGCACTGGAGCACCGCCACCACCGTCGTCTGGGGCATCGCCTCGAGATCGGACGGCGAGAGGTCCAGCGGCTTCATTCCCTCGATGCGCAGCGTGCGCGCGGCGTCGAGGCGCGGGGCACCGAAGTGGCTCCGCACGAAGAAGACATCGTTCGGGATCACGAGCCGATCGAACCACGCGATCGGCGTCTCGAGATTCTCCGGAAGGAAACTGCGGACGATCAGATCGTGCACCGGCTCCGTCGCCGCGAGGATTCGCGTCGAGCCCACGACGATCGCCCCGATCGCGGCGAGCGTCCCCGTCTCGAGGAACTCCCTTCGGCGCATCATGTCGGCTGGCAAACGCCGGCCCGGCAGACCAGACCCTGGGCGCAGGAGTCCCCGGTACAGCACTGAACCCCGTTGGCGCCGCAAAGCTGGCAAACGTCGTTCACGCACAGGTTGCTGTTGGTCGCACAGCAGCTCCCGCCGCAGTTGACCGACCCCCCCGGACAACACACGCCGGACTGGCAGCTCAGACTCTGGGCACAGGTGTCCCCGGCACAGCACTGAACCCCGTTGGCGCCGCAAAGCTGGCAGACGTCGTTCACGCACAGGTTGCTGTTGGTCGCACAGCAGCTCCCGCCGCAGTTGACCGACCCCCCCGGACAACACACGCCGGACTGGCAGCTGAGACTCTGGGCACAGGCGTTCCCGGCGCAGCACTGAACCCCGTTGGCGCCGCAAAGCTCGCAGACGTCGTTCACGCAGAGGTTGCTGTTGGTCGCGCAGCAGCTCCCGCCGCAGTTGACCGAGCCCCCCGGACAACAAATGCCGGCCTGGCAGCTCAGGCCCTGGGCACAGGTGTTCCCGCTGCAACACGGATCCGTGTTCCCGCCGCAGTGCTCGCAAGCCTGGTTCACACAGACCTGAGTGGTCGTCGAGCAACAAGCCCCGCCACAGCCGTCGAAGCCGGCGTTGCAGGTGTACCCACAGACTCCGGCCGTACATGTCGGCGTCGCATTCTCCGGGGCCGTGCACGAATGGCCGCACGCGCCGCAGTTCGCGACGTCGGTGCTCAGGCTGACGCAGGCATTTCCCGGACAGCAGTTGGGCGTGTTGGCCGGACAGCACTGCGCCGCGGCAGTGCCCACCCCACACACGTCGGGATGCCCGGCAGGAGCGGACGGTCCGCACACGAAGCACGTCCCCGCCCCGCGAGCGGCGTCGCTCGTACACTGCCCACGCGCGCTCTGCGCCGGATACGTCGCGGTGCAGAAGTGTGCGCACGCGGTGTTTCCCGCAAGATCCGCCCACCCAACGGCCGGCACCATCAAGCCCAGCCCAATCCCAGCGACCCAGCCACCCACTCGCAGCAGCACCTTGCTTCGCGGAATCGTCCCGGAGTTCATATGTTCCCTCCCCGACCGACCTTGAGCACAACCCGATAGCAGCGCAGGGGGTCCTCAGGCGGTGGCGCGTGAGATCGCTGCCCCGTTATTGCCACTTGAGTATACGCCCAAGGGCCGAGCTCATTGCCCGTTGGCCGCGATCAGGCGCTCCGCGGCAGCGCGGTCGAAGCGGTACAGCCAGTTGTCGGAGTCCGGAAGCTGGACTTCCGGAATGAAGACGTCCGGCAGCTTTTCCATCCATGCAATTCGCTCGGGAGCGGAGGGCGGAAAGCCCACGACGCGATCGATGCGTGCGTCGACGAGTCGTTGCAACCACACGCGGAGTTGCATGTGCTGGCTCCGCTCATCGAACGGGAGGTCGTCCGCGGCGCTGCCATCGACGGTCGGCGGGACGTAGGTGACGAAGTTCTGCAGCCGACTTCCCATGAGCGGGAACAGGTATGCAGGCCCGATGCCCCACTGGGTAGTGACGGCGATTCTATGGGCTTCGCCGGCGTCGAGTCGCTGCCAGATTGGCCAGGCGGCGCTCGCGGGGCCGTCGAGAGAGTGAAAATCGTACGTCCCGCCGTTCGCTTCCAGAGTGGAGTTCCAAATCGGGTAGCGATACGCAGCACGGACGAGGGGAACTCCGAGCGCCACCGGCATGGTCGCGAGCGTCAGCACCGCGACCGCACGAAGCGGGACACTCTTCCGAGAGAGGGGCGGGATCGACGCCACCAAGATCCCCGCCACGACCCCGGTAAGCGCGAACAGGACGACGGCGCCGAGAGCCACGGCGTCGTTCACCCCCCAGCCCAGCGGCAACGAGAGACAGAGGTTCGACGCCAAGCCGAGGCACCAGACCGGCCATGCGACGCGCGCCGGCACGACGGCGGCCGCCACGAGGACCGCCGCATAGGCCGGCAACAGATGGCGGGACAACACGCTCGCGAACAGCGTGCGCAGCGCGACGGCCTCGGCCGAAAGCGCTCCGGCCGCGACGACCGCGACGACGATCAACGGAAGCGCCAAGAGCCAGCGGCGCTCGCGATCGCGAACGATACGGATCGCTCCCATCCCACCGAGGGCGAGGACCGCGAGAGCACCCGGGCCGAGCCCGGCGAAGTCGGAGCGAGGCCGGCGTATGGGGAGGAAGATCCACCGCAACGGCTCGGTCCACCTGTACTCGGAAAGGTACGGGGCGAGGTCGGCCCCGACCGGGGCTCCGGGAGCCGCGCGAGCGAGCTGGATGCCTCCGAAGGAGAGCGCGAAGGGGTAGACCGGGTTTCCGTGCTCCCAGACTGCGCGGCCGTATTCCACCGCCCCGACGATGAGCGACGGCACGACGAAGCAGGAGAGCGCTGCGATGCGCCTCCGCGGCGGAGCTTTCGAGACGGCGAGCCGGAACGCGACGAGAACGCCGGCGAGGCCGAGCACCGGGAGCACGGTGGTTTTCGTCGCGGCGCCCAGGCCGAGCGCGATCCCCAGCAGCGCCGTCTCGCCAGGCTCGGATCGCGCTGCGCCATCGCGCGACGCCCCGGAGAACACCAGGGCCAAAGTGCAGGCGGCCAGCGACGTGTTGTCGATGTAGGACGCCGTCAGCGCCGAACAGACGGCTGGCGCGGTGCCGAGCACAGCGCCGCAGGCCAGCGCCGGCGCTTGGGGGGCTCCGAACCGGCGAGCGGCGGCGTAGCCACCGAGGACGATCGCAGTCCACACCAACGCGGCGGCGGGAGCGAGCATGCCACCGTCGCGCGAAGAGAGAAGCGCCCAGGACCAGAGACAACTTCCGCCCGCGGGCATGTACTCGTAGTGGCCCCAGGGAATCGGCGCCCGCTGAAAGAAGTTCGTACCCAGCTGGACCCAGCGACCCGCCTTGAACAGGTGGTAGACGAGCGCGTCCCAACCCATGGGCGGCAGAACGAGACCGCGCACCAACCGCGATCCCACGAGCAGCAGCACTCCGATCCCGACCGCCAGCCACGGACCGCGAAGAACCGTGCGAAGGATCAGCGCGCACCGCAGATCGTCCCGACGCAACGCGACCCAACCCTCCCGACCGCCCAGCCTGACGTGAGCTGCCGTCGCGGTGGCGAGCAGCGCCACCAGCGCCACGACCAAGAAGAACGCGTGCAGGAGGAGGAGCGCCCGCAGAAGTGCGTACATCACTCCGTAGGCCAGGATCGTGGAGCCCGACCAACGCATCGACGGCGACGCGTCCGGCAGGACGCGCCGCGTGACGAGGTACCCGATCCACAGGGCGGCGGCGGCAACGGTGCCGAAGATGATGAGCCCCACGCGTTCCGCCCCTCGTTGAGCCGTTCGCGATTGTTCTCGGATCTTACGACGTCAGGAGACTATCCCCCGAGGCCAGTCGACCCGTCGAGCCCTCGCGCTTACCCGGGGCTGGCCGACCGGGTCCACGAATAGACCATTCCGACAAGCGCGGCAATCCATGCCGCGAGCGCGATGGGCAGCGAGACACGCGCGAGCACCGCGAGCGGAGCCATGGGCAAGGCCTCGGACAGTCGCCATGTTGCGGCGACATACATGCCGAGCGGAAAGACCATCGCCCAGTATTGCGGATCGTAGATCAGTGGATTCCGGCGAAACACGTGACGCCAGGCGCCGAGCAGGAGCAGCAGCGGGATCCACCAGCTTCCGGCTGCCCAGAAAAGGAGGGTGAACCCGCGCAGAAACGGACCGAGCTCCGCGATCAGCGGCGAACGGTCGGCCGCGAGCAGCAACGTCGCGCCGGCCAGGGTCGTGATGGCCGCGGCGCCCATGCTGATCCAGTAGGGCGGCGTGAGGGTCGCCGATTCGAGCTCGAGAAACGTGAACCGGTAGAAGATCAAGGTGATGATCGCGAGGTAGAGCGTGCAGCCGATGAGGTAGAAGACGAGGCAGAGAAACAGCGTACTCATCGCGGACCAGCCGAACGGGTCGATGAGGGTCGCTCCGAGGACGGCAACGGACTGCGTGGACACCGTCGCCAAGAGCCATGCGCCGTTGATCCCCTGACCAAGTGTCGGCTTTTGGACTCGGACCACGACGCCGAGGAAGAAGGCGTACATCACGATGGCCCAGAGGATCACTCCCAGGGCAAAGAGGGTCTGCGCGACGCCCCTCCATCCCACCACGCGCAGGCACTGACTCCCCAGGACGTTCGTCGCCGCCACGACCGTGAAGAAGCCGGATCCGCGGGCGTGATCGCCAAGATCCGCGAGGAAGTGCCGGGGAAAAAGCGTTAGCCGGAGGAGTGTCAGCGCGACGAGCACGGCGTAGAAGCCGAGATTGATCGGCAGCAGCGGGCGCGCCATCCCGGGAAAGCCGAGCATGTGACAGGCGATCGAGACGATCCCGGTCGCCATCACCAGCGCGAAGTAGCCCGGGAAGAGATCGGCGACGGCGGAAAGGAATCGCCCGGGAGGTGCCGGTCTCATGCGTTCTTCCTTGGAGCGCAACGCTCAGTTATCGAGCCGGTAGACGTAGCGCAGCAAGCCGAGGATCAGAGCGAAGCACGCCCCGCTGGCAATGGCGGCGGCCGGAGCCACGGCGTGGTCTCCGCCGAGGAAGGCGTTCATCGTCGCGGTGAACAGCCAGAGCTGGAGCACGACGATCACCACCATGACCGAGATGATTCCCGCGAGGATCGGTCCCTTCTGTGCCCGCGACAGGCGCGTTCTCACGAAGCGCTCTCCGTGACACCGGTGGCGAAGATCTGGTCGCCGCGCACCTCGAGCGACACCTTCGGCAGCGGACGGCGCGGTGGCCCGGAGATCGGCCGGCCGGTTGCGAGATCGAAGTTCCCGGCGTGACAGGGGCAATGGAACCGCCCCTGCTCGACCTGCGGGACCACCGGACACGAGAGGTGCGTGCAGCGTTGATCGAACGCCACGAGCTCGCGCTCGCTCAACCGCACCAAGAGTTTCGGCTCGCCGGGGAAGGGATAGTCGAACTGCAGCGCGGTGCCCACCGGCAGGTCCGAGAGGCGCGCCACCGCGCGCTCCGGGAACCCACGGCCCCCGCCGAGCAGGCTCTTTCCGAGGATCCAGACCTGGCCCGCGACGAAAGCGAGGCTGGTCAGCACGAGGAATTTCGCGAACTCGCGACGCGCGACGTAGTGGTCCTGCGGTACGTCGATCGGAAAATCCCGCCGCCACTTCGGCTGCCCGGCCATCGGGCGGCCGTCGGGAGCGCTCGTCAACTCTTCCGGATCGGGGCGCCTCATGCGGGGCTCTCCTCGAAATAGTTCGCCAGGAGCGGGTCGATCGGGGCGTCGGCAACTCTCGCGACACCACTCTCGACCGGCCCGGTGATCTGAAGCAAGTCCTCGGCGAAGCTCCTCGGCACGACCATCTTGACTTTTGTGGTCACCACCTGCGCCCCGAACCGGAACGAATCGATGGCGCGCGAATTGGGGCGTAGCCGCTCGAATTCCTCACGCGTGCCGAAGAAGAGCGCCTGGCTGGGGCACACGGAGGCGCACATCGGCTTCGACCCCCGAGACGTCCTGTCGTAGCACATGTCGCACTTCATCATGAGATTCGCCTCGTCGTGCATCTTGGGCACGCCGAACGGGCAGGCCAAGACGCAGTTGTTGCAGGCGATGCAGCGCGCCTTCCTGGCGGTGAGCACCACGCCGTCCTCGGACTTCTTGATCGCATCCGCGGGACAGACCTCCGCGCAGGTCGGCTGGTCGCAGTGCATGCAGACCACGGGCACGGTCTGAGTCGAGCGTGAGCGGTCGATGAAGTCGAGCTGGATCATCGAGATGCCTTTGTGGGTGTCGCATTCGGAACAGGCCTGGACACAGGCGTTGCAGCCGATGCACCGCGCCAGATCGATGAAGAAACTCTGGTCCGCCGGTACCGGCATCGCTTAGGCGCGCGCCTCGCGCACTTCCTCGTCCGTGGCCGCCCGAAGGCGCGCCGCGCACGCCTTGAATTCCGGGATCTTCGAGATCGGGTCCTGCGCGGCGATCGTCAGCCGATTGACGCTGCGCTTCCCCGGCCAGTGGTACGGCACGAAGATCGTATCGGGCCGGATCGTCGCGACCACCCGGGCCTTGAGAGTCAGACGGCCGCGTCGCGTCTCGGCCGTCGCCCACGTGCCGTTCTCGATCGACAGCTTCTCGGCGAGCCGCGGATGAACCTCGATGAACGGCTCCGGATCCATGTCGAGGAGCGGGCCGATGCGCCGCGTCTGCGTGCCCGAGAGGAACTGGCTGACCACGCGACCGGTCGTGAGGAGGATCGGGTATTCGCCGTCGATGTCCTCGGCGGGGGGCGAGTACTCCGCGACGTTGAAGTGCGCTCGCCCGTCGGGAAAGTAGAACGGGCCCGCGCCCCCGGCGACCGGGTTCCAGGAGCCCGGCTCGAACAGACGTGGCGTCCCCGGATGCTCGTCGCTCGGGCAGGGCCAGAACACACCCTGCTGGCGGTCGATCTTCTCCCAGGTAATGCCGGAGTAGTCTGCGACGCCTCCCTTGGAGGCAACGCGCAGCTCCTCGAAGATCGCGCGCGGTCCGGCGAACGTGAATCCGCGTTCGCGGCCGATGGCGCGCGCGAGGTCCTGGATGATGCGCCAGTCTTCGCGCGCCTCGCCTGGGCAAGCGATCGCCTTGTTGATCTTGATCACCCGCCCCTCGGTGGTCGTCACGGTGCCTTCGTCCTCCTCGTGCAACGAGCCGGGAAAGACTAGATCCGCGTGCCGGGCCGTCTCGCTCAGGAAGAAATCGATGGCGAAATACGAATCGAGCTTCGCGAGCATCCGGCGTACGAAGTCGCTGTCGGGAAGCGATACCACCGGATTGAAACAGATCGAAAGAAGTCCACGGATCTCCCCGCGATCGATCCTGCGGAAGATCTCGTAGGCGTCGACGCCGGGTTGCGGCAGCTCTTCGACGGGCATCCCCCAGACGCCCGCGACGTAGGCGCGGGCCTCGGGGTCGGCGAGCTTGCGGGCGCCGGGAAGCTGGTCGCACTTCTGGCCGTGCTCGCGGCCGCCTTGGCCGTTGCCCTGGCCGGTGATCGTCGAATAACCGCAGAACTCGCGTCCGATCCGCCCCGACGCCAGCACGATGTTGATCGCGCCGAGCACGTTCTGTACACCGTGGCTCGAGTGCTCGATACCGCGCGCATGCATGAGGAAGCTGGTCTTAGCGGTTCCCCACCATTCGGCGGCCTGCCGGATCGACGCCTCGGCGATGCCGGTGACCGTCGCGGTTCTCGATGGAGTCCAAGCCGCCACGTGGCGCACGACTTCGTCGAAGCCGACGGTATTCCGGTCGATGAATTCGCGATCGACCCAACCGTGCTCGATCATCAGGTGAAGGATGCCGTTGAAGAGCGCGACGTCCCGGCCGGGCTTGATCGGCAGGAACAGGTCGCAGGTGCGAGCGAGCGGCGTCAGCCGCGGATCGACGACGACCACCTTGCCACCGCGTTCGCGCGCCTGCCAGATGTAGTCGGTGGTGATCGGAGCGCATTCGGCGACGTTCGCTCCAGAGATCCAGATCAGCTCGGCACCGAGAATGTCGGAAAGCGGATTGGCGGCGCGGTCGATGCCGAACGCCTTGTTGTTCCCGGCGCCGGCCGAAACCATGCAGAGGCGGCCGTTGTAGTCGATGTTCGAGGTCCTGAGCGCCATGTGCGCGAACTTGCCCACGAGGTATGCCTTCTCGGTGGTGAGCGAGGCGCCGGAAAGCACGCCCATGGCGTCCCGGCCGTGGGCCTCCTGAATCCGCCGGATTCTCTCCGCCGCGCGCGCGACCGCGCGCTCGTAGGCGATCGGGCGGAAGCCCCCGGGCACGCTTTCGTCGCGCTCGAGGGCCTGGAGCAGCCGGTCCGGGTGGGCTCCCTGGAGGTACCGCTTGATCCCCTTCGGGCAGAGCATGCCGCGATTGGTCGGGAAGTCGTAGCGCGGCTCGAAGCCGATCACCTGCTCGTCTTTCACCTTGAGGCGAATGCCGCACTGCTGGCCGCAGAAGCAGCAGTGGGTGTCGACGATCCGGTCGGGCTCGACGCCGGTGTCCAGCCGCACTCCCGTCGAATAGGCGGCGTGGGGCCCGAACGGATCGTCCGGGCTCGGGTCGAGCGCCGTTCGCCGCGCAGTCTCATCCATGGAAATTCTCCGCGTCGCCGCGACCGAGCGGCCCCTCGCCCAGACCGCCATTGACGTAGGCCGGTGAGGCTCCCGGCGCTATCAACAACCCGCCGCGTACTCCGCGCCAAGCGGCGCCCTGCGCGGTCGCGAGCAGCGCTCGCCGGCAGGGCGGACAAATCCATTGGTAGTGCTCCGTCTGTCCGGCGACCGTATAGTCGAATCCCAGCCGGTGCTCGACCTCGATGAGATCCTCGGCGTGCATCAGGGACGTGAACCCGTGACCGCAGCGCCGGCATCGCGCCGCTTCCTCCTCTTGGCCCACCACCTTGTAGAAGCGGACCGCGAGCTGCGCGGGGCGTTGAAACACGTGGAAGAACTTGCCGAACGGCAGCCAGAGGAAGGTGAAGATGACGGTCACCGCATGCAGAATGGCGAGGAAGTCGTAGGCGTAACCCCGCATCCATGTGTAGCTCGCGGTGAGCAGGAGCCCGGTCAGACTCACCGCAAGCAGCAGGATCAGAGGCAGGAAGTCCTCGGCGAAGCTCTGCAGCGCCGCAGCACCCTCGTCACGCATGCGACGGCGCATGGCGAGCATCACTCCGGCGATGACCAGGAATGATGCCCAGACCAGGCCGTGGAAGACGGCGAAGCCGAAGATCGACCCGGTCGGGAAGGAGAAGAGTTCGAAGCCGAACACGAACGCTCGGTAGACGTCGGGACGCCCCGGCGCCGAGTCGAAATGGAGCCAGCCGAAGACGAGTGGAAAGGTAATCGCGACCGCGAGCAGACATCCCCAGAGGATCAGGAGGTGGGCCAGGCCGCGCAGCCTGCCGCGCGCCCAGATGAACCGATTCAGGGCGATGTCGGAGATGGCCTGCGAAATGCCGCGCCCTAGATTTCGCAGGCGTCGCGCGCCGGAGCCGCGGCGAAAGACCACCTGCCAGCCACGCCACCAGTAGAGCGCCGTGGGCGGCCGCTCGAGCCACATCGCATAGCGATACGTCAGCCCGAAAGTCGCGAAGAGTATCGAGAAGGTATAGGCGACGAGCACCGCATCGAAGTGCTCGAGGCTTCTCGATCCGGCAACGATGGCGACGCCGACCATCGCCGCGACCGCGGCGCCCCAGGCTCCGGCCCGGATCGATTCGCTCGAAGCTCGTGAGCGCGGGGCACCGTTCGTCATGCTTGGGCGTTGCCTCGCCGCGATCTTACACCCAGCGAGGCCGATCCAACGGCGCGCGGCCCGAAGGCGCAAGTCGCGAGAGGAACGGGAAACGAGCCCGGATTACTTCGAGTCCGAGAAATCGTCGCGACGGTTCTTCGCCCAGGCGACCTCGTCATGACCGGGGTCCACGGGGCGTTCCTTGCCGTAGGAGACGGTCTGGATTCGGGACGGATCGATTCCGAGATTGATCAGGTATCGGCGCGCCGCACTGGCCCGCCGGTCCCCCAGCGCGATGTTGTACCCGATCGTTCCCCGCTCGTCGCAGTTCCCTGCGATGACGATCCGATCCTTGGGGTGCGTCTTCAGCCATGCCGCGTTTTCCTGAAGCCTCCGCCGATCGTCCTCGCGCAGATCCGACTTGTCGAAGTCGAAGTAGATGGTCTCCAGTTTCGTGTTCATCGCCGGAGACACCTCCGACTGGGAGTTGACGGAGGGCGCCGGAAAGGGTTCGGCGACGGCGACTTCTTTCTTGAGCTCGGGCATCGGCGCCGTAACGGCGCTCTCAGCGAATGCGTCCGGAGTCGGAGTCGTGACCGCGGCCTTGTGATGACATCCGGCGACGAGGATGAGAGACGTGACGGCGAGCGAGACATACGATCGGGCTGGAACCGTGTTCATGGGGGCTCCTTTCTCGTAGGACTGACGTGTTCGTGTCGCTGCGATCATGAGCGGGTCGCCCCGGCCTTCTTCAGTCTCGGCACCGCGAGCGGCCCCTTCTCGCGCACCTCCTCCGCCTCGTGGTAACGCTGACGCGCGGCGAGGATGCTTCCCCGTCCGAGGTAGCCGATGACGCGATCGGGTGAGCCCCGATCGACGACGGGCAGCCGGCCGACATCGTGCCGGAGCATCTTCGAGATCGCGTCGTGGAGAGGCTCCTCGGGAAAGGCCACGACCAGGTCGCGCTTGCCCGCCTCGAGTACCGTCATGGCGCCGGTCGGATCGACTCGGAGCGAGCGCACGATGTCACCTCGCGTGACGATCCCGCGTAGTTTTCCCTCGGCGTCGAGGAGAAACGTTCCCTGGCGCTTCGAGATGGGCGGCTCGCCCTTTCCGATTCGCTCGGAAAGCTCGGCGACCGTCGTCAACGCGGAGATCGCCGGCACTTCCTCGTCCATGACGTCGGCGACGCGTGTCAGCTCGAAGAGGTCGACGCTGTATTCACGAGCCACGTGCTGGCCACGCCGGGCGAGCTTTTCCGTCAGGATCGACCGCCGCATCAGGAGCACGGACACCGCCGTCGCGGCCGCGGAGGCGAGAAGCAGCGCGGGCAGGACGCGGACGTCGTTGGTGAGCTCGAGCAGGAACACCGTGCCGGTGAGCGGCGAGCGCATCGTGCCCCCCATCATCGCCGCCATGCCGAGCATCGCACCGAGCCCCGCTCCCACCGCCGGGACTCCCACGCCGAGGAGGGCGCCGAGCGCGCCGCCGATGATCAGGAGGGGCGCGAGCACGCCGCCCGAGGTCCCCGATCCGAGCGCCATCGACCAGACGAGGGCCTTGAGGACCAGGAGCGTGACGAGCGCCGTGCCGAGGACCTCTCCCCGCATGAGCGCGTGGATCGACTCGTAACCGACACCGAGGACCCGCGGGTCGGCCCAGCCACCCAAGCCGACGACGAGCGCTCCGATCGCGGGCCACCACATCCAGTGGATCGGTAGGCGCTCGAACCGGCCTTCGCAGGAGTACACCAGGACGGTCAGCGAGCCCGAGACGAGACCGGCGCCGACGCCGATTCCGAGCGCCAAGCCGAGATCGAGCGCGCCGAGACCGGCATGCGGAACGACCGGGAAGATCGGTCCGGCTCCGAGCAGGGGCACGCGGACCAGGGCGGCGACGACCGACGCGACCGCGACGGGGATGAAGCTCCGGGGCTTCCACTCGAACAGCAGCAGCTCGACGGCGAGCAAGACGGCCGCGACCGGCGTCGCGAAGATCGCCGACATCCCTCCGGCCGCTCCGGCGACGAGAAGTGTCTTCCGCTCGGCCGCCGTGAGATCGAAGAACTGAGCGAAGATCGAGCCAAACGCTCCGCCCGTCATGATGATCGGGCCTTCGGCGCCGAACGGCCCGCCCGTTCCGATCGAGATCGCGGACGACACGGGCTTCAGCAGCGCGACCTTGGGCTCCATGAGGCTGCGTCCCAGGAGGATGGCCTCGAGCGCCTCCGGGATGCCGTGTCCGCGGATCCTGTCCGACCCGTACCGCGCCATCAGCCCGATCGCGAGCGCGCCCAGCACGGGGACCAGGACGACGCCGGCTCCCAGGTGATGCTGCTGCGGACTCACCGCCGCGGTCGACAGACGCTGGAAGAACGCGATGTTCGTGATGAGGGCGATGAGCCAGAGGAGCGCGCGGGCGACCGCCGCGCTCACGGCGCCGATCGGGACGGCGATCACGCACAGGAGCAGGAGGCGTCGGTCAGCCCGGAAGTCCGACTGGCGGTCGGTGCCCGCTGCGCGAATCACGAAGCGCTACCTTTCATATCGCAATACGATATAATGGACGTTGCGGCGACCGTTTGCAAGGTGCGCACCGCCGGCGCTCGGAGGATGGCACGGGAATCACGCGGACGCAGTACGAAAAGCTTGCGGACTTCCGCCATGTCCTTCGGGTCTTCCTGCGCTTCAGCGAGGACGCGGCGGCCGCCGCGGGGCTCGCCCCCCAGCAGCATCAGGCCCTTCTCGCCATCAAGGGGTTTCCCGGCGGCGGCGGAGTCACGATCGGCGCGCTGGCCGAGAGACTGCAGCTGCGGCATCACAGCGTCGTCGGGCTCGTGGATCGCATGGCGAGGAAGCGCCTGGTCGCCCGGCGGCCCGATGCCGCCGACCGTCGCCGCGTCGCCTTGATCGTCACGCGCCGGGGCGAGGCGCTCCTCGAGAAGCTCTCGCTGTCGCACCGGGACGAGCTCCGGCGCCTTGCGCCTCGGTTCGAGCTGCTGCTGGCGGACCTGCGGAAGAAGAACGGGGGTCGGTAGCGCGCCCTACGCCCTCGAGGGAGAGTCGAGAGACAGGAATCTCTCCAGGGCGCTCGCGGCCACCGGCTTCACGAAGTGGGCGTCGAAGCCGGCGGCCTTCGCCCGCACCCGGTCGGTTTCCTGGCCGAAACCGGTCACCGCGATGATCCGCGCCTCGGACAGTCCGCGCTCGCGGGCTCGACGGCAAACCTCGTATCCGTTGATGCCCGGAAGCCCGATGTCGAGGAACACGATCTCGGGACGCTCCTGAAGGGCCATCTCGAGTCCGCTGAAACCGTCGTTGGCGATCGAGACCGTGTGCCCGCCCAGCCGGAGGAGCCTCGCGAGGCTCTCGGCGACGTCCACGTTGTCGTCGATCACCAAGACGCGCTGCGGAAGGCCGCTGAAGCGTGTGGCCGGGTTCTCGAGCAGCGCCGGAGCCGGCAATTTCGCGGCGGCCAGGGCCGGAAGCCGCACGACGAACTCACTCCCCTTCCCGACCCCGTCGCTCTTGGCGACGACGTCCCCCCCGTGAAGCTCGGCGAGCTTGCGCACCAGGGAAAGGCCGATCCCCAGGCCGTCGTCCAGGCCGTGCGACGACGTGCCCGCCTGGGAGAACAGATCGAACACCGTCGGCAGCGCCTCGGGCGCGATCCCGCACCCGCCGTCCCTCACGGTGATGACGACCTGCTTGCCGTCCTGGCGGACGGTCACGTCGATCCACCCCACGTCGTCCTGATACTTCGCCGCATTGCTGAGCAGATTCGCGACGATCTGCGTGAGCCGTGCCGGATCGCCCTGGAGCATCACGGGCAGCTCGGGAAGCGAGACGAGGAGCTCGTGCCGGCGCATGTCGATCGAGGGGCGGCAGCTCTCGACGGCGCTCGCCACGACCGTCGCGATGTCGAGCGTCTCGGGACGCAGCGTGATCGTGCCGCGGGTGATTCGCGAGACGTCGAGCAGGTCGTCGACCAGACGTGTGAGCCGCCCCGCCTGCCGCTCGATGACCTCCAGGCACCAAGAGAGGTCCGGATCGACCCCCACCTTGGGCCGCATGATCCCCGCGGCGTTGATGATGGGGGCGAGCGGATTGCGAAGCTCGTGCCCCAGGAACGCGAGGAACTCGTCCTTCCGCCGGTCGGCGGTGCGCAGCTGCTGGGTCACGTCCTGGAGCTCCGCCGTGCGCTGCGCGACACGCGCTTCGAGCTCTTGATTCAGCTGCTCGATTTCCTGGCGCCTGCGATGCAGCTCGGCGAACACCCGGACCTTCGCGCGCAGGAGCTCCGGAATGACCGGAACCGACACATAGTCCACCGCGCCCGATTGATACCCCTTGAGCCGGTCGGTGTCGGCCAGGCGCACGCCCGAAACGAAGATGATCGCGGTCTTCTGGTAGCGCGGATGCTCCTGGATGATCTCCGCCAGCTCGAACCCGTCGAGATCGGGCATGCTGACGTCCATCAGCACGATCGGGATCTCGGCCTTGAGGAGCTGCCTGAGCGCCTCCCCGCCGGAGCTGGCCTTGATGAGGGTCTCACCGAGCTCGGACAGCATGGCTTCGTAGGCGAGTAGCTTCGCCGGCTGATCGTCGACGAGGAGGATGTTGACGGGCTCTTTCGACATCTCGCCTCCCGAAGTCAGCGGTGCAGCCACATGCGCAGCGCCGACAGAAGCTGCTCGGTGTTGACGGGCTTCGCGAGATAATCCGAGGCCCCCGCCTCGAGACATTTCTCGCGATCGCCTTTCATGGCCTTCGCGGTCAACGCGATGATGGGAAGCCGTCGCAACATGGGCTTTTGACGGATGGCCTGCATCGTCTGATAGCCATCCATCTCCGGCATCATGATGTCCATCAAGACGATCGCCACGTCGCGCTTCTTGTCCAGGGTCTCGATGGCCTCGTGGCCGGTTCCCGCCGTCAGGACCCCCATGCCGCGGCGCTCGAGCACGCTGCTCAGCGCGAAGATGTTTCGCACGTCGTCGTCGACGACGAGAACGGTTTTCCCGACGAGATCCTCGTCGGAGCGGTGCAGGCGGTCGAGCAGGCGCTGTTTCTCGGGCGGCAGCTCCGCGAGGACGCGGTGGAGGAACAACGCGGTTTCGTCGAGAAGCCGCTCGGGCGATTCGACGCCCTTCACGACGACGCTCCGGGCCAGGGTGCGCAGCCTCGCGTCCTCTTCGGGCGTCAGCTCCTTGCCGGTGAACACGACCACCGGCAGATCCGCGAGAGTCTTCTCGTCCCGGATGTGCTCGAGCACCCGGAAGCCCGACATGTCGGGGAGCCTGAGGTCGAGCACGGCGCAGTCGTACGCGCCCTTCTTCAGGGCCTTGAACGCCTCCTTGCCGGTCCCGACCACGTCGATGGCGACGTCATCGTGGCCCAGGAGCTCCGCGATCGAGGTCTGCTCGGCCTTGTTGTCCTCGACGACGAGGAGGCGCCGCAGCCTCGGCTTCGCGTAGTCCTTGATGCGGATCAGGGCGTCGCCCAAGTCTGCCGCCGTCGTCGGCTTCGGGAGGAAATTGAACGCGCCGCGCGCGAGCCCGTGCTGCCGGTCCTCGTCGAGCGTCACGATCTGGACGGGAATGTGACGCAAGCCCGGATCCTGCTTGATCTGGCTCAGGACCGTCCAGCCCAGCATGTCGGGAAGAAAGACGTCGAGCGAGATCGCGGTCGGGCGGAACTGGCGCGCGAGCTCAAGGGCCTCGGTGCCGCGCATCGCGACGAGCACCTTGAAGCCCTTTCCGCGCGCCTCGTCGACGAGGATGCGCGCGTAGACCGGGTCGTCCTCGACGATGAGCAGGACGGTATCGCCTTCCGCGAGGGCGGCGCGGTCGTCCGAGATCTTCTCCGCGGGCCGCTCGGGCATGCGCACGGCCGGGAACGCGGCCCTCGCCCGCTCCACCACCGGCTCGCGGCCGTTCGTGACCTCGACGGCGCCCGCGCCGGCGTACGTCTGCGGGAGATACAGTGTGAAGGTGCTGCCGACGCCGGGCGTGCTGCGCAACTGGATCTCTCCGCCCAGGAGACTCGCGAGCTCGCGGCTGATGGCCAAGCCGAGGCCGGTGCCGCCGTACTTGCGGCTCGTGCCGGCGTCGGCCTGCTGGAACGCCTCGAAGATGATGCGCTGCTTCTCGGGCGGAATGCCGATCCCGCTGTCCCGCACCTCGAACGCCAGGACGGACGACGCACGATTGAGCACCGGGTGGTCCGCGGAGAAGCCGTGGCTGGCTCCGGTCACCGTCAATCTCACGCCTCCGGCCTCGGTGAACTTGAAAGCGTTCGACAGCAAGTTCTTGAGCACCTGCTGCAGGCGCTTGATGTCGGTCGTCATCGTCGGCTGGAGCGCGGCATCCACGTTGACTTCGAGCGCCAGCTCGCGGCTCTCGGCTTCGTGCCGGAACGGCCGCGCGACGCCGTCGATGACGCTCGCGATGAGAACCTCCTCCGCGACGACCGTCACGGTCCCGGACTCGATCTTCGACAGGTCGAGGATGTCGGTGATCAAGTTGAGGAGGTCGGTGCCCGCTCCGTGGATCGTCCTGGCGAATTCGACCTGTTTGGCCGTGAGATTCTGTTCGGAGTTGTCGGAAAGCTGCTGGCCCAATATCAGGATGCTGTTGAGCGGCGTCCGCAGCTCGTGGGACATGTTGGCGAGGAACTCGGACTTGTATTTGGACGTCAGCGCCAGCTCGGTCGCCTTCTCTTCGAGGGCGCGGCGTGCTTGCTCGATTTCCTGATTCTTGCGCTCGACCTCGGCGTTCTGCTCGGCCAGCTGCTGGGCCTTCTGGGCGAGCTGGTCGTTGGTCTGCTGGAGCTCGCGTTGCTGCGCCTGGAGCTCGGCTGCCAGCTGCTGAGACTGGGTCAGGAGGGATTCCGTCTGCATCGTCGCCTCGATGCTGTTGAGCACGATGCCGATGCTCGCGGTGAGCTGGTCCAGGAACGCCAGTTGCGAAGGCGTGAAGGCCGATAGGGACGCCAGCTCGATGACGGCCTTGACCTCGTCTTCGAACAGGACCGGAAGGACGATGACGTTCCTCGGGAGCGCCTGGAACAGGCCCGATCCGATCGGGACGGTCCCCGACGGCAGCTCCTGCAGGAGCATGCGGCGCTTCTCGACGACGCATTGGCCGATCAGCCCCTCGCCGATCCGGATCGAGGGGCGGTGCCCGTTCTGTCCATGATCGGCGAAGCCCGCGACCAGCCGCAGCTCCGGCGGGTCGTCGCCCTCGAGGCGGTAGAGGACTCCCTGGTGCGCGTTGACGAGCACGGTCAGCTCGGACAGCAGCATCCGTCCGACCGCCGACAGATCGCGCTGACCCTGCAGCATGCCGGTGAACCGCGCGAGGTTCGTCTTCAGCCAGTCTTGCTCCGTGTTGCGGTCGGTCGTCAACCGGAGGTTGTCGATCATCGTGTTGATGTTGTCCTTGAGCTCCGCGACCTCGCCTCGCGCCTCGACCTGGATCGAGCGCGTGAGGTCGCCTTGCGTCACCGCGGTCGCGACCTCGGCGATGGCGCGAACCTGCGTCGTCAGGTTGGCGGCGAGGAGGTTCACGTTTCCAGTGAGATCCTTCCACGTCCCCGCGGCGCCGGGCACGTTGGCCTGGCCTCCCAGGCGGCCTTCGACGCCGACCTCGCGTGCGACCGTCGTCACCTGGTCGGCGAACGTCGCGAGCGTCCCGGTCATGTTGTTGATCGTCTCGGCGAGGGCCGCGACCTCCCCCTTGGCGTTGACGGTCAGCTTGGGCTTGAGATCGCCGTTCGCCACGGCGGTGACGACCTTGACGATCCCGCGCACCTGTTCGGTCAGGTTGGCCGCCATGACGTTGACGTTGTCGGTCAGGTCTTTCCAGGTGCCGGCGACTCCGGGCACGGTCGCCTGGCCGCCGAGGGCCCCTTCGGTGCCGACCTCGCGCGCCACGCGCGTGACCTCGGCGGCGAAGGCGTTCAGCTGGTCGACCATCGTGTTGATCGTGATCTTCAGCTCGAGGATCTCGCCTTTGACGTCCACTGTGATCTTGCGGGAGAGGTCGCCGCGGGCGACGGCGGTCGTCACCTCGGCGATGTTGCGGACCTGGGTGGTGAGGTTCGCGGCAAGGAGATTGACGTTGTCGGTCAAATCCTTCCACGTCCCGGCGACCCCGGGGACGACCGCCTGACCGCCCAGCTTGCCTTCGGTGCCGACCTCGCGCGCCACGCGCGTGACCTCGGCGGCGAACGAGCGAAGCTGTTCGACCATCGTGTTGAGCGTCTCTTTGAGGTTGAGGAGCTCCCCTCGGACGTCGACGGTGATTTTCTTCGAAAGGTCGCCGCTGGCGATGGCGGTCGCGACCTCGGCGATGTTGCGCACCTGAGCGGTCAGGTTGCCCGCCATGAAGTTCACGCTGTCGGTGAGATCCTTCCACGTGCCCGCGACACCGGGCACCACCGCCTGGCCGCCCAGCTTGCCGTCGGTTCCGACCTCGCGCGCGACGCGGGTCACCTCGCCCGCGAAGCCGTTCAGCTGATCGACCATCGTGTTGATCGTGTCCTTCAGCTCCAGGATCTCGCCCTTCACGTCCACGGTGATCTTGCGCGAAAGGTCGCCTCGGGCGACCGCGGTCGTGACCTCGGCGATGTTGCGCACCTGGGCGGTCAAGTTCGACGCCATGAAATTCACGTTGTCGGTGAGACCCTTCCACGTGCCGGCGATTCCCGGGACCTGGGCCTGGCCGCCGAGCTTGCCTTCGGTGCCGACCTCGCGCGCGACGCGCGTGACCTCGCCCGCAAAGCCGTTCAGCTGGTCGACCATCGTGTTCAGGGTGTCCTTGAGCTCGAGGATCTCGCCCGAGACGTCGACCGTGATCTTCTTCGACAGGTCGCCGTTGGCGATGGCGGTCGCGACCTCCGCGATGTTGCGCACCTGGGCGGTCAAGTTCGACGCCATGAAATTGACGCTGTCGGTCAGGTCCTTCCACGTGCCGCCGACACCCGGCACGAGCGCCTGGCCGCCGAGGCGCCCGTCGGTTCCGACCTCTCGCGCCACGCGCGTGACCTCGGAGGCGAACGCGTTCAGCTGGTCGACCATCGTATTCAGCGTGACCTTGAGCTCGAGGATCTCGCCCTTGACGTCGACCGTGATCTTGCGCGACAGGTCGCCCCGGGCGACCGCGGTCGCGACTTCGGCGATGTTGCGCACCTGGGCGGTGAGGTTCGAGGCCATCGAGTTGACGCTGTCGGTCAAGTCCTTCCAGGTGCCCGCGACGCCCAGGACCTGGGCCTGTCCGCCGAGCTTGCCTTCGGTGCCGACCTCGCGCGCCACGCGCGTGACCTCGGCCGCGAAGGCGTTCAGCTGATCGACCATCGTGTTGATCGTGACCTTCAGCTCGAGGACCTCGCCTCGCACGTCCACCGTGATCTTGCGGGAGAGATCGCCGCGGGCGACCGCCGTCGTGACCTCGGCGATGTTGCGCACCTGAGTCGTGAGGTTCGCCGCGAGCAGGTTGACGTTGTCGGTCAGATCCTTCCACGTGCCCGCGACGCCGGGAACGGCCGCCTGGCCGCCGAGCCGGCCGTCGGTGCCGACCTCGCGCGCGACGCGCGTCACCTCGGACGCGAAGCCGTTCAGCTGATCGACCATCGTGTTCAGCGTTTCCTTGAGCTGGAGGATCTCGCCGCTCACGCTGACGGTGATCTTCTTGGAGAGATCGCCTCCCGCGATGGCGGTCGCCACCTCGGCGATGTTCCGCACCTGGGCGGTCAGATTCGACGCCATGAAATTGACGTTGTCGGTGAGGTCCTTCCACGTCCCGCCGACGCCGGGTACCTGCGCCTGGCCCCCCAGCTTGCCTTCGGTGCCGACTTCGCGCGCCACGCGGGTGACCTCGCCCGCGAAGCCGTTGAGCTGATCGACCATCGTGTTGATCGTGTCCTTGAGCTCGAGGATCTCGCCGCTGACGTTCACCGTGATCTTTCTCGAGAGGTCGCCGCGGGCGACCGCGGTCGTCACCTCGGCGATGTTGCGGACCTGCGCCGTGAGGTTTCCCGCCATGGCGTTGACGCTGTCGGTCAGGTCCTTCCACGTGCCGGCGACCCCGGGAACGACCGCCTGGCCTCCCAGCTTGCCTTCGGTGCCGACCTCACGCGCCACGCGTGTCACTTCCGAGGCGAACGAGCGGAGCTGGTCGACCATCGTGTTGATGGCCTCCTTGAGCTGGAGGATCTCGCCCCGTACGTCGACGGTGATCTTGCGCGACAGGTCACCGCTGGCGACGGCGATCGTGACCTCGGAGATGTTCCGCACCTGCGCCGTGAGGTTCGACGCCATGGAATTGACGCTGTCGGTCAGATCCTTCCAGACGCCGCTGACGCCCGGAACCTGCGCCTGGCCTCCGAGCTTCCCGTCCGAGCCGACCTCGCGCGCGACGCGCGTCACCTCGGACGTGAAGACGGACAGCTGCTGGATCATCGTGTTCACGATGTTCGCGGAGCGTAGGAACTCGCCCTCGAGCGGCCGGCCGTCGACGTCCAGGCGCATGGTCTGGATGAGATGGCCCTGGGCCACGGACGCGATGGCCGCGGTCACCTCCGTCGTGGGTCGCAACAGGTCATCCACGAGCGTATTGACCGAGCTTTCGATCTCCCCCCACGCGCCCTTCGACGAATCGAACTTCACGCGCTCCCGCGTTCGCCCTTCCTCGCCGACCACCTGTCCGACGCGCTTCATCTCGCGAGCGATGCGCTGATTCGCGGCGACGATCTCGTTGAAGGTCTCGGCGATCTCGCCGTCGATCCCGGACCACGTGACCGGCAGCTGAACGGCGAAATCGCCTCCGCGAACGTGTTGCAGCGCGCGCAGCAGCTGTCTTCGATCGAGCTCGCTCGCAGAAACGCCGTCATCGACCGCCGAGCCGGCGCCTCGGTGGACTCGTTTCATACGGTCCTCTCGCCTTCCGTGCGTGTCACCCGTGCGTGCGGACGAGTGTGAAGATCAAACACCGAGGCAAGGGGGTATTCAAGGTATACCTGTGTATACCGTCCTCGGGTGAATCCCCGGGGCCGCACTAGGGGAAATCTCCTACTTCGCCGCGGTGATGTCGCAATGCCAAGAAGCGTCGCCGCCTACGACATCCGCAGGACGCGAAGGACGCTGGAGTAGTCGTCGGTCCAGAGGAATCGCCGGTCGGGGGGGGCCTCCGGGTGGAGAGGCACCGGGAGCCAAGCGGGGTCGGCGGCGATGGCAGCGAACGAAGCCTCGCTTCGCGCCAGGACGATCCAATGGGAACCGTCCTTCCCCTGCTCCATCTCCTGGATCGAGATCGCGTCGTCGATCTTGGACCGTCCGCGAAGGTGAAGGTCCACGGCGATGGCGTGGAAGACGGGCTCCAGGTCCAGGTGCTGGTTCGTCACGTGCGCCAGCAGGAGGCCCTCGGGAGCCAGCTTCCGGAAGTAGAGCGCGACCGCCTCGCGGGTCATGACGTGGACCGGGATCGCATCGGAGCTGAACGCATCCAGGACGATGACGTCGTACGCGCCGTCGGGAGCCCGGGCGAGCTCGGCGCGGCCGTCACCGATCCTTACCTCGGTCGTCCCGAGGCCGTCGCGAAGATACGTGAACAGCCGTTCGTCTTTGGCAATGGCGACCACCAGAGGGTCGATCTCGTAGAACGTGATCGAACGGCCCGGAAGTCCGTACGCGGCTATCGTTCCGACCCCCAGCCCGACGACCGCGATCCGGTTCAAGCGGCCGGCGGCTCCCAAAACCCGAAAGACCTCCCCCAGGGGGCCGGTGCGATGGTAGTAGCTCGTCGGCTCGGTCCGGAGCGGTCCGGCCGCCGCCTGCGAGCCGTGGCGGGTCGTCCCGTCGTAGAGGTAGTGAAACGGGACCCCCGTGGAGTATTTCTTCCCGCGGACGTCGACTCCCTCGACGCCCGGGCCCGATCGGAGCACCACCTTGTGAACGCCGAAGAAGTCGCGGCGAGCGAGGAGCACGTCGCCGGCGGCGCCGTTCTGGACATGCGCGGCCAGAAGGAGCGCGGCCACGCCCAACGCGAACCGAAGCGGCCGGCGGAGGAACAAGAGCACGAGAATGCAAGGGATCCCAACCTGGACGACCAGTTGGGCCGCGACGCTGCGGACATCGAAGTGTGCCAGCACGCGGGCGAGGATTCCCACGACGAGGAGGAGCGCCACCGGAAGGGCCAGATCCATCAGCCATGGCAAACGTGACCGAGGTTTCGCCGGGTTCGAGCCGAGCGCGGGGCGCAACAAGCAGCCGAGCAGGAGCACGAGCGGATACTCCGCGATGGAATCAAAGCAGGCGGGAGCGACAACCGTGTTGAAGACTCCCCCCATCGCGCCTCCCAGCGCGATCCACACGTAGAACTCCGGCAGTCTCGACGGCGCGGGACGCGTGAGGGCGAGCCGGCCGTGGCAGACCATCCCGAGGAAGAAAAGTGTGAGGGGATGGAGGAGGAACAGGACCCACGGGTAGGGACGGCGAAAGACCCAAAACGAGGCGACCACGCCGGCCACCGTCACCGCGAGTCCCACGCTCGACCATCGGAGAGGCCACTTCCCGGAGAACGCCATGATCATCGTCAGCAGGTAGACGGCCAGTGGAAGGACCCACAGCAGCGGAACGACCGCCACGTCGGTGCTCATGTACAGGGTGACCGCGAGGAATCCACTCGAGGGAACGAACGCCAGAAACGCCCACGTGAGCCGCGCTCGCATCATCGGCGACTCCTCGGGCGCGGGCGGCGACACGGGGATCTCGCCGGTCGATCGTCTCCACGACCGTATCGCGAACGTGGCGATCACGAGGAGGAAGATCAGATAGGCCGCCGACCACGCCCCGGTCTGCCGGCGCAGTGGGAGCCACGGCTCCACGAGCAACGGATAGCTGACCAGGGCGGCGAGGCTGCCCACGTTTCCCCACGCGTAGAGGGGATACGGATCGGCACTGCCCGTCAGCCCCGATCCGTGAAGCCAGTGCTGGATGAGAGGCCCGGTGGTCGACAGAATGAAGAAGGTGAGGCCCACCGAGGACAGGAGCGTCGCGAGGAGCCAGACCACGGGACGGCCGGACGTCGGCAGAGCGTCACCCGCGAGGTGAAGCGGCAGGAACCGGATCGACGCGCCGAGCAAGATCAGGTGAATCAGAACGCGAGCGCCGGGCCGCGACCAGCGCGAGAGAAGATTCACGTAGGCGTAGCCCGCGAGCAAGACCACCTGGAAGAAGAGCATGCACGCGTTCCAAACCGCCGGGGTCCCCCCGAGCACCGGGAGGACCATCCGCGCGACCATGGGCTCTACCAGGAATAGAAGTGCCGCCCCCAGCAACGTCGCAACGATCGCCAACGGGTCGAGCGTTCTCATGGCACGGCAGTGAATGGTCGGGCGCCGTCCCGTGTCAAGGGGCTCGTCGTGGCGGTGACGCTCCCTGGCGCGAGTGACGGGTGGCGCGTATCATCCCGCGCTTCGAGGAGATCCCACCAAATGCACCGAGCTTCGTTCATGACCGCCGCCACGGCGTTCGCCACCCTCGCGATCGTCGCGGCCTGCTCGCGCGCTCAGGAAGCGCCGCCGTCGGCCGCCACGGTGAGCACGCAGATCCTCCCGTTCATGGAAAACGACTACCCCGCCGCGCTCGCGCGCGCGAAGGAGCAGAAGATCCCGCTGTTCGTCGATGTCTGGGCCCCCTGGTGACACACCTGCCGGTTCATGCGCGCGCACGTCTTCACGGACGCCTCGCTCGCTGAACACGCCGGGCGGTTCGCCTGGCTCACCATCGACGTCGACGAAGTGAAGAACGCTGCGTTCCTCGAGAAGTTCCCGTGGGAGGCCGTTCCGACATTCCTGGTCATCGATCCGTCGACCGAGGACGTCGCTTACAAGTGGCTCGGCACGGCCGACGTGAATCAGCTCGTGCAGCGCTTCGGCGAGGCGGAGCGCGCGGTCCGTGGCCAGTCCGGCGACGCGGCGATGACTGCGCTCGCAGAGGCCTACCGCCTCAGCGGTGCGGGCAAGAAGGCCGACGCTGCCGCGGCTTTCCGGCGGGCGATCGACGCCGGCGGCGAGAGCTGGACGGAGCGGCCGCGCGCCGCGGAGGCGATGATCATTGCCCTCGCGCTCTCCGGTGGCGGGCAGCCCTGTGCGAGAGCCGCGTTGGACGAGGCGCCGCACCTGCCGCGAGGAAAGCCGTTCGCTAACCTCGTCCAGATCGGCTTGTCCTGCGCACTGGACGCCGACGCGGCGGAGCCTTGGCGCGCGCCCGCGATCACAACGCTCGAGCCGTTGGTCCGTGAGGCCGTCTCACTGCCGAACTTGCTCGGCGACGACCGATCGAGCGTCTACGAGACGCTCGTCGAGGCGCGAGAAAAGGCCGGCGACAAGGCCGGCCAGAAACAGCTCGCGGAGAAGTGGCTCGATTTCCTGGACAAGGTGACGGCCGAGGCGAAGAGTCCCGAGGAGCGCCTCGCCTACGATACCCACCGTGTTCTAGCGGCGAAGGCGCTCGGCGATCCGGCACGCGCGCTCCCCGGGCTCGAAGCGTCGGCGCGTGCCCTTCCCGACGACTACAACCCCCCCGCGCGCATCGCCGAGGTCCTCGGCGACATCGGTCGCTACGACGAGGCGCTGGCCGCATCCAACCGCGCGCTCGCCCTGGCGTACGGCCCGCGCAAGATCAAGATCTACGAAGCACGCGCGGACATCTATGAGAAGAAAGGGGATTCCGCCGCCGCGAAGAAGACGGTCGAAGACGCGATCGCGTTCGCGAGAACGCTGCCTCCGTCACCTCGCGTCGACAAGGCGCTCCAGAGGCTCGAGAAGCGCCTGTCGTAGACCCTATTTCCGCGCCTGACCTTACGCCAACCGGCGCCCAAGCCTCGTCCTGGCCCATCGCACGAAGACCCATGCGAGCGACGCGATGATCAGCCACGGCAACACGAACCCCGCCACGTAAACCACCGTGGCGACCGACGAGACGAAGGCCGCACGCGCCTCACGGAGCGCCTGGCCGATCGCGGCGAACGGGCCGGGCACGGGCGTGGCATCGAGGGCGGTCAGCTCGACCGCCAGCGTCGCCATTGCGACGCGTGCGTCGTAGTAAGCCTGCTGCCCTTCGATCTCCTCTATCTCGCCGACGACCCGCTCGAGCTCTTTTTCGACGTCGATCACGTCGCCGAGCTTTCCGGTGCGCGACGCGAACAGCCCCTGCAAGCGCTCTTCGGTGCCGCGTTTCACGCGCAGGCGCGTCTGCAGGTCGAAGACCGTCTTCGAGACGTCTTCGGTGGTCAGCGTCTCCTGCGTGACCTTGCCCAGCGCGCGCAGCGATTCCAGCACCGACGGAACGCGCGCGGTGGGGATGCGCATCGACAGCGTCGCATAGAGGTTCCCGGCGGCGTTGCGCCCCGAGACAGCGTTTCCGATGAACCCACCGGCATCGACCGCAACGCGCCCCACATCGCGTGCCGCCGATTCGACGTTCTTGGCTTCGATCTTCAGCGTGCCGTTCATCGCCAGTTTCGGGTCGCGCGAGGCCGCCGTCGTCTGCGTGGGCGCTCCGGCGGAGACGTAGAGCGACGCCAGTCGCGCCTCGGAGCCCTCCTGCGCTTTTTCCGCTCGCAGCGCCAGAGCGGGCATCGAGGCTGTGTGACCGCAGGCGAGCGCGGTGAGGAGCAGAACGACCGAACAGGGAACGAGCCACGTCTTCATGCGAGCCTCCTTCGACGCCGCAGAGGGCTCCGCCAGCGCCGACGACAAGATGTGCGACAACGATTCGAGCGGCGAGTTCCCGGCGGAGGGGCGCCGCGAGGCGAACGTACCGGACCGAAGGGATCCCATCGCACCGTCGCCGCCCGGACAGCGTCCGAGCCGGCCGCCGTCCGGCCGGCTTCGAAGGGGCCCCCACGACAGATTGCCATCGACGCGCCGGCCGCGCGAACGCGGTGGGCGGGTGCTGCGGCACATCTTCAGCAGCTAGTACGACAGACCGGGGGTCTTTCTCAGGTATTCCTGATCAGTGACTTGCTTGAGCATGAAGGCGGCGACGTCGGCGCGTGAGATTCTCGACGGAACGAACCAATGGCCGACGTCGGCGCCGACGCGGTAGGCGTCTCGCCGCGGCCCATTCGTGAGAACTGTCGGACGAACGATCACCCAGTCAAGGCTGCTGTCAGCGATGATCCGCTCCTGCTCCTCCTTGTCGGCGAGGATGTTCCGCAGAAAGAGGGGCATGGCAATTACGTTGTGGACCACTCCGAGTTTCCACTTGCTATCCCCGACGCCGAGGGAAGACTCGCAGACGAATCGCGTGATCCCGGCTCGTTCCATGGCCCGAACGATGTTTCGCGTGCCTTCGGAGAGGACCGTCTTTCGCCGAGACGAGAGCAGGATGGCGAGGATCGGCACGCCCAGTTCGACGAGCAGGGCCGCCGCTCGCGGAAGCGCGACCGTTCGGACGATGATCTGGCAGGCGACGACGATCAGAATCAGGGCCCTGATGGGAAGACGAACGCCGAGCGCGGACAAGACGGCGTCCTGTCCTACGACCGCCGACTCCACCGAGTCCGGGTGCAACACGTCCCCCCGGACGACGTGCAAATTGGCGTGCGCCAAGCGGACTTTCTTGGGCTCGCGCGCAAACGCCGTCACCACATGCCCCTGCTCGAGGGCTTGCTCGACGATCCGGCGACCCGTTCCACCCGTGGCGCCGAAGACGAGGAGCTTCATGACGTCTCCATCTCCCCGGAGCGCCGGTAACGCCGAATCCACCATGTCGCGGCATGGTCCGCCAGGTACTTGAGAGCCCAGCCTGCGACGGCGGCCGCGGGGACCAGCCACCAGCCGAGCAGCTCTCGTGCCCCTGGGGCCCCGCCGCCGGTGGCCAGCGACAACGACCACGGGTCGCCGGGGATACACCAGAGTCCGACACGGGATGGAAATACCAGCTTCTGGATCGCCGCGCTCCAAAGGGTCACGACGTAGACGTAGCCGGTGACGTAGAAGACGGTGGCGGTGAAACGCCCGGCGCGCGTGCGGCCGGCATGCCTCAGCCCCTGCAAAATGGCGAGGGTCGATCCGCTGCACTCTGCTCGGGCGATCAGATTCTCGGCCCTGTACTTCTTCGCCAGATCCACGGGATCGCCGAGCGATCGGATGGCGGCCTCGATGTCGGACCCTTGCGAGGCCGCGAGATCTGCGATGTGGCTGCGGATCTCGCGGAGGATATCGGCGATCTCCCCTTCGGGCATTCCTCGCAGCGCGGCGCGCAGCCGTGCGATGAAGGTCTCGATCCTCGCGTCCATGGGTGCAATGATCGTCATCTAGCGCCTCTCCAGAACAGGGGACAACAACTCTCCGAGGTTGGAAGCGAAGCGCGACCACATGCGTGCCATTTCGGCGGCGCGGCGCCGCCCCGTGGTGGTGAGGCGGTAGTACTTCCGGGGATGGCCGGCGTCGGCCTCCACCCACTCCGCGTCGAGGAGCCCCTCAGCGCGCAGACGAGCCAGAAGCGGATAGACGGTCCCCGCCGAAAGTGCGAGATCGGAGTCACTCTCCAAGCGTCGCAGGATCTCGAGGCCGTAGAGCTTCTCCGGCCAGAGGACCCCCAGGATGGCCAGCTCCAGGCACCCCTTCCGGAGCTGAACCTCCCATCTATCGAGGTGGGGGGTGTGCGCGGTGTCCGGGGTCCCTGACCTCGTCATGCAATATAGTATGCAATACGATATATCGGGCGTCAAGCCAGAACTCGCTCGATTCTTGGCCGCTTGCCGTGTCACGCAGACGTCATTCGGCGTGACACTTTCTCGCCTTGACCCTCCAAGCCCGGGGCCTACGTTCTCACTTGAAACGGGTCAAGCCACAAGATCAAGGAGGATCGTGCAATGAGGAAGGTACTGGTGCTCGGGGTGTTCAGCGCACTCGCCCTTGCGCTCCCGGCGGCGGCGCAGGTCGATCCGGGAAAGGGTGAGATCGGCGCCGGGGTCGGCTACACGAGCTTTGATTCGAACAAGTCCCTCAGCAACACCAACGAGAGTGGAACGGCCCTCGGCGTTCGGGGCGGCTACAACTTCACGAAGTTATTCGAGCTCGAAGGTCAGCTCGGAGATACGACCGCATCCGACCAGGGTGTGGACCTCACGATGAACACGTACATGGTCAACGCGGTGTTCAACTTCCATCCCAAGGACTCCATCGTGCCGTACGTCCTCGGCGGCGTGGGGCGCGCGAATCTGTCCGTCGACGCTCCTGGCGGCAGCATCAGCGACCAATCGAACGCGATCGAGGTGGCTATCGGCAGCCGCTTCTACTTCGGCGCGAAGAAGAATGCGGGGCTGCGCGTCGAGCTCGAGAGCCTGAACGAGAAGACGTTCGACGAGAGCTCGACTCACAACGATATCAACGTCGGCTTCACCTGGAGATTCCGATAGCTCTCGAGTACGCAAGTTCCGATCTCGCGACGGCGCCAGGGACGATTCTCTTCGAGAGCCGGCCCTGGCGCCGTTGTCTTAACCCACCTAGTCCTGCGGCCCGACCGGATACTGGATGAACTGTCCGTGTGAGAAGCAAATGTCCTGGTCGAACCGCGTCGTCAGCGTTCCGATGACGCACCCCGACGGCGCTCCGTCCTTGCCGCTCGAGGAGATCGTATACGCCGTCGCTTCCGAGTCGACGACGAACGGGTGATCCCAGCCGTCTAGCTGCGGCATCACTTTGACGAAGCTCGACGAGCCCGAAATCGTGAGCGCCAGCGTAGAAGCGTCCGACGCGACCGGGTACTTGCTGTTGTCGACCGCGTATGCCTCGACGGCGGTGCCGATGGAACGCAAATCAGCCATCGTCCGCTTCTGCTTGCCCTTGTCGATTGCGGCCATCAGATTCGGAAGCGAAATCGCGGCGATGACTCCGATCACGACGAGCGTGATGAGGAGCTCGATCAAAGAGAACCCCCGAGACTGGTGTCGGCTCATTGCGTCGTCTCCTGGCGTCGTCAACGAGCGCTCAAGGTACGAGGATCCGCTCATGAATCAATCGATTGTTGGATGTCCATTTCGTACTCGTCCGCAGCGTGTGGCGCGAACACGTTGATATCGCCGATTGCCATGACGACGCCTCGATGATGGGCCCATCCGTCAGCGGTCGAATCGCACGTCGTCGACGAGGAATCGGAACTGGCCAGGCGCCGCCACCTCCGCGAACATCACGGCCTGAAGGTCGCTCGCATCGATGCCGAGTTGCGAGAACGTTACGGAGACTACACGCCCAGGACCTTCGACAAGTTCATCGTTGCAGCGCCCGCTTTAGAAACGCGGGAAGCTCCTTTCGCCGCCGTTCCATGAATCGACGTACTTGCTTCGGGCCGAGACCGAGGACGTCGGCGAGCGTCGACCGTGCCGCGAACGGATATAGGCAACTGCCGACCAGTGTGAGGAGAAACTGGTCGGCCGGAACGGGAGCCAACTTTTTCCGCTTCACTTCCTCGTCGATCTGCTCGCGCAGCTTGCTCATCATGCGCCGAGCCGCCCTGCGTCTCTCCGGAGTGTAGAAGCCCTGCACCAAATCGGGGCGTCGCGCCGCCTCGCTCAGGGCAAACACCAGGAGATATGGGTGGCGAGTGAGCCTCTCGTGGTAGGAGTCGACGAACTGATCGATCTTCTCGCCCAGCGGAAGTTCCGACGCCATCATTTCGAAGACCCCAGGAACGAATGACGACGCGATGCGAAGCCAGACCGCCCGCGCCAGCTCTGCCTTCGTTCGGAAATGATAGTGGAGAAGAGCCTTGTTCACGCCTGCGTGGTCGGCGATCTCCTGCATGCGCGCGCCGTCGATGCCCCGCCGTACGAAGACGGCGTCGGCGGCATCCAGGATGCGGACCTTGGCGTCAACCTTTTCTCTTTTACCGGACGGTTTAACCATATGGTCAGGCTATGATCGGCGGCAGCAGGCATTCAATTGTCACACTTGAGTTGATGGGGAGCCGGCGGGGGGACCGATATGCCGTGGAACGTGCAGAGTCCACAACCGCGCTCATCAAACGAATTGTACGCGATCGCCCTAGATTCCAACCGGGTGGCCAGACAGCGATGCAGTTCTCGGCAATTCCTCCACTGCGCCGCAGTGATCCTCGCAACGATGGGGGCCGTTGCATCTTACGCCGCGGAACCGCCGCCGGACACCGAGTCGCCGGCCAAGAAGCGATCCCCCTGGTTGGTGCTTCCCGTGGTGTCATCGAACCCGAAGCTCGGAACCACGGGCGGATTCCTCACGGCCTATCTGCATAATTTCGATGCCGAATCGCGCGTTTCGTTGTTCGGGATAACCGCGCAGTACACGACGACGCATTCCTTGATCGGTTCCCTCTTTGCCCGAACGTCGTTCGGCGCCGACCACCATCGTGTCAACGGCATTGTCGTTTACGGCAACATCAAGAACGATTACGACGACTATCTCGGCACAGGCCAGCCGCTCAAGACGAACGACGATGTCCGCGCGTTCGGCGGGCGCTATATGTACCGATTCAAGGGCGACTGGTTCGCCGGGGGTCAGGCGTTGCTCACGAACTACCAGGTGTTCGGCGATTCGGTCGAAGACGACCTGGTGATCGAGACGCTCGGCGTCAAAGGATTCAAGTCGGGAGGCCTGGGTGCGGTCATGATGCACGACTCCCGGGACAACCAGGACATGCCGACGCGCGGATGGTACGCGAACTTCAACAACGTCGCCTACCGCGAGTGGCTCGGTGGCGACAACGATTTCGACGTCTACAGGCTGGATACCCGCGCCTTCTGGGAGCACGGTGGAGGGCACGTTTTCGGACTGCGCCAGTTCAATCAAATCACCGTCGATGCACCCGGAGCCGCGCAGGCGACGGTACAACTCCGTGGCTACAAGATGGGCCAGTACCTCGCCAAGAACATGTCGTCTCTAGAGGTCGAAGAGCGGTTCCACATCGCGAAACGCTGGGGCGCGACGCTGTTCGTGGGCGGGGCGTGGCTCTACGGGGGTGAGACCACCGCGACGAGCAGCGAGGGGTTCTACCCATCCTATGGGGGCGGCTTTCAATTCATCATCAAGCCGGTGCAACGGATGCTCGCCAATCTCGAATACGCCTACGGGAACTCGGACAATTCTGGCATCTATCTAAAGCTGGGGTATGCGTGGTGACGTGCGTTGGAAGAATGACACCACCCGCACCCCTCAAGTGATCCCGCTCGCCAAGTCGAGGGCGATGCGAGGCGCGTCCGGGTTCTCCTCGTGCTTGATGTACACATAGACGTCCACACCATCCGCCACCCAGGCGCGCGCGCGCTCCCTCCACGATGCCAGGTCCTCAGGAGAGTACGAGGACTTCCGGAGCCGCAGGTACGAAAAGCGGGCCGTCACCACGAGCGGCGTCGTGTGCTCGTCGGCATCTTGGATCACCAGTGCGACGCCGCGGCGCCGCAGCAGTTCGTAGACCTCGTCGGCGAACCAGGAGGCGTGTCGGACCTCCAGGGCGGAGGGGAAGCCTGCGGGCAGGTGTTCGAGGAACTTTTCGAGCCGGTCGGAATCGCACCGGAACCAGGGCGGAAGCTGGAAGAGCACGGTGCCGAGCCGATCCTCGAGGCGCGATACGCTTCGAACGAGGTACGCGAGTGTCTCCGACGGCACCGTGAGCTTCTCGGTGTGGGTGATCTTCTGCGACGCCTTGATCGCGAAACGGAAACCTTCCGGTGTGGCAGCCTTCCAGGCGTCAATCGTCTTCGCGTTGGGCATCCGGTAGAACGTGCGGTCGATCTCGACGGTCGTGAAATGGGATGCGTAGTACTCGAGAAACGCCTCACTCGGAAGCGCCGCAGGATAGAAGGAGGGCTTCCATTCCGGATAGCTGAATCCCGATGTACCGACCCATGCGCGCGCCATATGACCTTTCCATCTTGCGCCGAGTGAGCGATACCCGCGAGTAGCATGGCGGAAGGTAGCGGCGTCGACCGGTCTCTGCCGCCCCCCTCACTTCCCGCTACACTTTCAGCCATGCCCCACGTCTTCGAGCCCGCAGCGACCGGCCGCGCCAAGTGTCGCGCTTGCGGCCAGCCCATCGAGCGGGGGACCCTTCGGTTCGGCGAGCGCGTCCCCAACCCCTACGCCGAGGGAGAGACGACCCTCTGGTACCACCCGCTCTGCGCCGCCTACAAGCGGCCGCAGGCGCTGCTCGAGGCGCTGCCGGCGGCCCCTCCGGAACTGACCGACACCGACTCGCTCGAGCGAGCGGCCAGGGCGACTGCGGCACACGAGCGCCTCCCTCGGATCGGCGGTGCGGAGCGATCTCCCACCGGCCAGGCCAAGTGCCGGCACTGCCACGAAGCGATCGCCAAGGCGAGCTGGCGCATCCGGTTGGTGTACTACGAGGAGGGGCGGTTCGCCCCGAGCGGATTCCTCCACCTTGGCTGCCAGCGCGCCTACTTCGAGGGCCAGGACATCGCACCCGCGCTGCTGCACTTCAGCCTCGAGCTGAGTGAGGCCGATCGACAGGAGCTCATACGCAGCTGCCGCGAGAGCTGAGCTAGCGGCCATGTTGGAGACGAATCGCGGGGGTGGACCCGTTCGCTGGGGTGTGTTCCGGGTTTAGAGCGCCATGCACGCATCCACGGACAGCCAACCGGTGTCAAACTAATCTAGTGAATCTCGCGCCTCGCTCTTGAAAGGAACGTCATGATGGATCGTGCCGGAGCCGCAGTTCGCAACCTTTGGCCCCGCGCCGTGAAGCAGTTTGTCCTCCCCAAGATGCTCGCGGTCATGGCGCTCGCGCTGGTGTCGCTCGCTGGTGCACCGTTCACGACGGCTGCCGCGGATCCTATTGCAGCCAGGATCGACGCCGAGCTCTCGGCCGCGTACCCAGCCGGCGGACCGGGCGCCGCGGCGATCGTCGTGCGCGACGGCAAGCCGATCCTGCGCAAGGGTTACGGCATGGCCAACGTCGAGCTCGGAGTGCCGAACGCTCCGGATACCGTCTTCCGCATCGGCTCCATGACCAAGCAGTTCACCGCGGTAGCGGTGCTCATGCTCGTCCAGGACGGAAAGATCGCATTCGACGATCCGCTCACGAAGTTCCTGCCGAACTATCCGGCTCGCGGCGAGAAGATCACCATCGAGAATCTTCTCACGCACACCTCCGGCATCCGCAGCTACACCGAAATGCCCGACTTCGAGTCCAACATGCGCAACGACTACACCGTCCCCGAGATGATCGATCATTTCGCAAAGGAGCCGCTCGACTTTCCGCCTGGCACCCAGTGGCACTACGACAACTCCGGGTACTTCCTGCTCGGTGCGGTCATCGAGAGGGCGAGCGGGATGGCGTGGGGCGCGTTCCTGCAGCAGCGCATCCTCGATCCCCTGAAAATGAAGGGGACCTACATCGGCAGCAATGATCAGGTCATTCCGCATCGGGCCTCCGGGTACTCGCACGACGAGAACGGCAAGCTCATGAACGCGGCGCTTCTCAGTATGACGCAGCCGTACGCCGCGGGCGTCCTGTTCTCCACGGTCGACGATCTCGCCCGGTGGGACGAGGCGCTCTATACGGACAAGCTGGTGCGGTCCGAGCTGCTCGCCCGCGCGTGGACAGCGTTCCGCCTTCCGACCGGCGCCTCGACGGGCTATGGCTACGGCTGGGAAGTCGGTTCGTGGGATGGACATCGCGTTATCGAGCACGACGGCGGGATCAACGGCTTCAGCAGCGACGGCGTGAGGCTGCCCGACGATCATCTTTTCGTCGCGGTCCTCAGCAACGACGAGGACCACCAGCCGGGCGCCGACACGGTCGCCGAACGGATCGTCACCGAGGCCCTGGGCAAGCCCTACGACGCTCGGCCGCGCATCGAGGTCCCTGAACGCAAGTTGCGCGAATACGTCGGCATCTACAGGATCGACGCCGGTTCGACCCGCAACGTCACATACGATGCCGGCAAGCTCTACACCCAACGGTCGGGCGGGCGGAAGGCCGAGGCGATTCCCACGGCGCCCGATCAGTTCTTCTACGCCGAGACGCTGAACACCCTCCGATTCGATCGTGACAGCGCGGGCAAGGTCGTCGGGATGACGATGTCCTCGTTCGGGCGCGAACCGGAGAAGGCGGTCCTCAGCGACGAGAAACCGGTCGAGCGCACGGCGATCCATCTCGATCCGGCGCGCCTCGACGGGTACGTCGGTCGATTCGAGCTTGCGCCAGGTTTCGTGCTCACGATCACCCGGGACGGCGACCGGCTGTGGGCCCAGGCGACGGGGCAGTCCCGGATCGAGATCCTCCCCGAGTCGGAGCGGATGTTCTTTCTGCGGGAAGTCGATGCCCGGCTCGAGTTCGCGCTCGATGCGCAGGGAGTGGCGACCGGGCTTACGCTCCATCAGGGCGGACAGGATGTGCCGGGAAAGAAGCTGCAATAGCACCGACGGGAGTCACTCGCGTGTCGGTCGCTGGCTCGGATACAGCTCCCACTGGAGCGACTGCATTTGCTCGGGCGCCGTCGCGGCGACGCTCGCACGGGCAGCGTGGCGTAACGTGCGCGCGTCGATCCACGGGTACGAGACGGTTTCGTTCAGCATCTTCCCGTGTCTCAGGTGGTCCCACATGCACAGCAGCGCGATATCGAGGTAGGAGAACTCGACGGCAGGCCAGATCATCGCGGCGTTTCCTTCGATCCACGCGAGGCCGTGCTCGATGACGTCGCGGTACCTCGCGAAATAGAGCCAGCTCGCCTGGTCGGCGAGGCCGCTTCTCTTGGACAGAATCAACTCGACGTCGGCTCCCATGACCGCGGAGAGGATCGATAGCGCGTTCCGCTGGGCGGTGGTCATCGAGAAGAATGCGAACCGGTCGCTGCCGTGGTCGTAGGTCTCGAGCAAATACCGGACGATCTGGTCGGACTCGACGACCCAGCTCGCACCATCCCGCAGCACGGGGACGCGCAGAATCGGGTTTCCTCCGAAATCGGCGGGGTCGGCGGACAGGAGATTCGGCACGTACGATTCATCGCAGGCGAGGCCCAGCTCGCGGAGGACGATCCGGACCTTTCTGGAGAAATGCGAAAGCGGCGTCAGGTAGAGCACGCGACCCGTCGTGTCCGTTTTCATCCGTTGACCCCAAGGCACCGGGAATCTGGCGTAGACTGCCGCGGTGCCCACCGCCAAGCATGCTCTCGCTCTCGGCATCGTGTCGACCACGATGCTCGGCACGGTGGGGGCGGCCGGTCCCGCATCGAGTCCGACTCCCTCTCCCCCCGCGCCGCCGGCGATCAAGAGCATGGCCGACCTCCTCGCCGCGACCAAGCCGACCGACTGGCGGCCGCTCGATCCCGAAAACACGCTCTACGTCGACCTCGCCGCCGGACGCGTCGTGATCGAGCTCGCCCCCGCCTTCGCGCCCAACCACGTCGCGAATGTCAAGGCGCTTGCGCGCGAGGGTTACTTCGACGGACTCGCGATCATCCGCTCGCAGGACAACTACGTGGTCCAGTGGGGCGACCCCAACGGCGACGACGCGAAGAAGAAGAAGCCGATCCAGAAAGCGAAAGCCACGCTCCCTGCCGAGTTCGATCGCGCGATGGCTCCCGATCTGCCGTTCTCCCCTCTCCCGGACGGCGATGTCTACGCGCCGGACGTCGGCCTCTCCGGAGGCTTCCCCGCCGCGCGCGATCCGAAGTCCGGACGGATTTGGCTTGCACACTGCTACGGGATGCTCGGCGCGGGGCGCGACAACGACGCCGCGAGTGGAGGAGGAACCGAGCTGTACGTCGTGATCGGACACTCCCCGCGCCACCTCGACCGCAACGTCACGCTCTTGGGGCGCGTTGTCTCGGGGATGGAGCTGCTCTCGGTGCAACCACGCGGTCCGGCGCCGATGGGCTTCTACGACAAGCCGGAGCTGCAGACGCCGATCAAGAAGATCCGCGTCGCGGCGGACGTGCCGCCGGCCCAGCGCACTTCGCTCGAGGTGCTGCGAACAGACACCCCCGCGTTTGCGACTCTCGTGGACATCCGGCGGACGCGCCGCGAGGAGTGGTTCCTGAATCCGGTGGGCCGCATCGAGCTGTGCAACGTCCCGATACCCGTGCGGCCGGTGACGGCGCTCAAGGCGCCCTGATTGCCGTGTCGCATGTGCGGGTCAACATCCGCCCACGAAGCTCGTTCTTTTCACCAGCAGCTTGGGCTTCGTTCCTCCCCCGAAAAACGACTCGAAGTCGCGGTCGGAGATCGTCACCGTCCGCGATGCGCTTTTCGCTTCGCAGCGAACGGGGATCTCCTTGATCGTGCCCAGCGGCAGACTGCGCTCGCCGTCGATCAGGACGAGCTCGACCGTCACGAGAATCCTGTCCGACGCGCGGAGATCGACCACGACGTCGAAGCCGTGGGCGGTCGATTCGAGTCCGGGAGCTCGCGACCGTGTGAGCGCGACACCTTCGAGCGCGAGACCATCCGGGGCGATTCCGGGGGAGACCGGCATACGCCAGGTGCCTCCGGGAGGCATCTCCCCGAGCGCACCGAGATCCGCTTCAACCGCCGTGGTCACGGGAGCCCGTTGGAGCGCCAGCTCAATCGCCGTGGCGTCGGTCGCGGGACAGAGCGCTTGGGCCGCGGCGTCCCGCGTCCCTGCCACGCTCAGGCCCAAGATCACCATGACGAACATCGTTGTCTGCGGAACTCGTGCGAGCATCGGGACTCCTCCTGACATGGCGGTGCGAACGCCTCAGCCGAGCCGGGCCGGCAGGATCAGACGGAACGCCGCCCCCTGACGGTTTTCGGCATCGAGCACGAGGTCGCCGCCCATGTCCCTCGCGAGGCGGCGCGACAGAGCCAGGCCGAGACCCACCCCGGGAACCGGATCCGATGAATTGCGGCCGCCGCGCTCGAACGGCACGAAGATCGCCTTCGCCTGCGCGCCCGGGACGCCCGGGCCGCGATCGCGAACGGTCAAGGACAGCGAGCCGTCGTGAGCCGAGGCGAGAAGCGAGATTGTCGCCTGCTCCCCACCGCGCGCGTACTTCGCCGCGTTGTCCACGAGGTTGATCAGAATCCGGCCGATGGCGTCGGGATCTACGCGGAGCGGCTCGGCGGACGATGCGTCGATCTGGACCTCGAGCGTCATGCCCGACGATGCTGCGGCGCGATCGAGAGGCGGCCGCACGCGCTCGATCAGGGACGGCAGGCTGTGCGATTCGACGTGGCACGGGCCGCGCCGCTCTTCGAGCTGGGCGTGGGCCAGCACGTTGGCCACCATCACCGAGAGCCGCCTGGACTCGTCTTTCAACGTCTGCAGGTAGACGCGTCGCTGCTCTTCCGTGCGGACCACGCCGTCGGCGAGCATCTCGGTATACATCTGAAACGTGGTCAGCGGCGTGCGCAGCTCGTGCGTCACCGCGGAGACGAAGCGACGCCGTCTCTCGCCGAGGTCGATGCTCGTCCGCAGCGTGGCGCCGACGGCCACCAGGGCGCCGATCACGGCAAGCCACGCAAGACCCAGCGCCGCGCGCACGGCCGTGATGCCCACGCCCACGACCGCTCCCGGGTGCGGCGTGCAGAGCACGACCGGTACGTTGACCAGCCCGAGCCCTCGCGTGTCCGCCATCGCAGCGGTCGTGGGGACGCGCACCAGGTCCGCCTCGGGAAACAGGTCGCGGATCTCGCCGAGCAGCCGCTCACGCAGCCGCGGCCAGTCGAGGACGAACCCCGAGAATCGCTCCTCGCCGTCGGTTTCCAGGCGACGCACGAACGCCAGCCCGGGCTGCGCGGGCGACGCCGCATCGAGCCAGGCGACGACCTGGCGCCCAGCGCCGGCCGCACCTGCCGGCCGCGGGACCGCGCAGGCGACTCGGGCGTCGAACTCGTTGTTCGACTTGACGAGCTGGAGATCGAACCACGGCCGGTCGCCGTCGGGTCGCACCGCGCTCTCCGCCTTCTTGTCCACCGCCACATCGGCAAGACCGACCGCCGCGCGGAGCGACTCCAGCCGAAGCGACGGGAGCGGCCTCGGGAGCTTCGGGGAGGTCGTGACGCCACGCCGGTCGACGTCGAAGCTCAGGAGCACGAGATCGGAATCCACGTCGTGCGCGGGCGGCCCCGCACTTTCGCGCGCGAGGAACAGCGACAGCCAGGAGTCCATGCGCCACATCGCCAGCCGCAGCGATTCCTGGTACTCGGTCTCCGCGCGGGCGCTCAGCTCCGAGCGCTCCAGCCGGATGACGACCGCGCTGGTCCAGACGAGCGCGGCGGCGACGACCAGAACGCACGCGCCGAACACGAGCCACCAGCCGGCCGCCCGCTTCATACGCCGTCTTCCCGCTCGGGATCCGCGAGCATGTAGCCCCGCGCACGAACCGTCACGAGGAGTGTGGGGTTCGCGGGGTCGCGCTCGAGCTTTTCCCGCAGGCGGCGGACGTGCATGTCGATCGTGCGCGTCTCCATCTCGCGTGAGTTCCCGCCCCAGACGCGCTGCAACAGCTCGCGGCGATCGAGCGGGCGCCCGCGATGGGCCGCCAGATAGCGCAGGATGCTCGATTCCAGGCTCGAAAGGCGGCGCTTCTCCCCGCTCGCGAGCGCGATCTCGCCCAGCTCCAGATCCACCGTGCGGTCGCCCAGACGCAGCATGCGCACGCCGCGGGGCCGCTCGGCGGAGCGGCGGAGCACGGCTTCGACGCGCGCGAGAAGCTCGCTGGCGCTGAACGGCTTGACCACGTAATCGTCGGCACCGAGCTTCAGACCACGCACGCGATCGTCCTCGGCGCCGCGGGCCGTCAGCACGATGACGGGGAGCTGCGGATGCGATGCGCGCAGCTCGCGCAAGATCTCGAACCCGTCCTTGCCGGGAAGCAACACGTCGAGCAGCAGCAGATCCGGCGACGACGAGAGCACCCAATCGACGGCCCCGTCGCCGCGGGCGTACTCCCCCACGGCGTAGCCCGCGAACGCCAACGCGTCGCACAGCCCTCTCCGGATCGCCGCGTCGTCCTCAACGACCAGGATCGTCGTTTGCGCCAAGCCCAGGGCTCCCTATCGGCCGGGAACGGCCGTGCGGAGACATTGTGAGTCGGAATGCTCGCTTCGGCCGTAACGGCCCTGTAACAAGCGGCGGGTAGGCGCGGTTCCCGGCTTATTCGGTTTCGACTTCCACGTGCTGCAGCATCTGGTCGCGAGTGACGGTCAACGCGTGGCCCTCACGGGCGTGCTCGATCCCCTGGGTCACGACCTCGTCCTTGTCCGCGCCCTTGATGTCCGTGCCGCAGTCGCAGCGGATGATGTAGTGCATCATGCTTCCTCCTTGTCCGGCGGTTCCGGCCGGCGTGTCTTCTCGTATCTCTCCCACGTCTCGAAATAGTGGTGGATTTCCCCGATCACGCCGGCGCCCTCGCCGACCGACGAGGCGACGCGCTTGATCGACCGTGACCGCACGTCGCCAACGGCGAAAATGCCGGGGACGGAGGTCTCGTGGCGCATGGGCGTCCGGACCAGCGGCCACTCATCAAGCAGCTTCTCGTGGCTGAGATCCGTCCCTGCGATGACGAACCCGTGAGAGTCGACTTTGATCCCCGGAGGCAGCCAGCTCGTACGGGGACGGGCGCCGACGAGCACGAAGAGGGCGTCGGCATCGACGATCTGGGTCGTCCCCGCGGCGTTGTCCTGCAACGTGAGGCTCTCCAGCGCCCGCGAGCCGCTGCCGTCCATGACTCGGGTCTGCAGGCGCACCGAGATGTTCCGGGCCGCAGCGATCTCGTGGATCAGATAGGCCGACATGCTCTTGGCGAGCGAGTCGCCCCGGACGACTAGGGTAACGGCGCGGGCCCACTTCGCGAGGTACAGTGCCGCCTGCCCCGCGGAGTTGCCTGCGCCGACAACGTAGACGCGCTCCCCCTGGACCTGCTTCGCCTCCGCCAGTGACGCGCCGTAGAAGACGCCCCGACCGATCAGCTGTTCCAGCGTCGGTAGTCCGAGCCGGCTGTACGTGACGCCCATCGCCAGTATCACCGCGCGAGCGTGGAGTTGTTCTCCGTCGGTCGTCGTCAGCGTGTGAAACCTCCGGCCGCACTGGAGTCCGGAGATCTCCCGCATCGTCAGGAACCGCGTGCCGAAGACCCACGCCTGCTGATAGGCGCGCTGGGCGAGCTCCGACCCGCTGATCCCGCGGGAGAATCCGAGGTAGTTGCGGATCATCGAGCTCGAGCCCGCCTGCCCTCCGATCGCCTCCCGTTCGATCACGACGGTGTCGAGACCCTCCGAGGAGCCATACACTGCCGCCGCCAGGCCGGCGGGCCCGGCGCCGACGATCGCCACGTCGGCCTCGGTCGAGCCGGTCAAGGCGGTGGCAAAGCCGCAGGCCTCCGAGAGCCGGCGATTGGACGGGTCGATCAGGACCGGTCCGCCGAACACGGTCACGATCGGCTCCCGGCGACCGGCCAGTCCGAGTGCGACCAAACGCGACTCCCCCTCGGCAGAGTCGCTGGGAATGTAGACGTGGGGAAGCCCGTTGCGTGTGAGCAGATCGCGCAACTCGTGGCCGCGCGGCGATTCGCGCGGGGCCAGCAGGACGACTTCCTTTGGAGTGCCTTCGTGGGAGCGGGCCCACTCGTAGAGGAACTCGGCGAGGGTCCGATGGAATACCTCGTCCGGCGTTCTCCACGGTTGCAGCAGGTAGTAGTCGATGCACCCGCTCGCGATGCCCCTGCGAATGGCGTCCGCCGTGTCCTTATGACCCCAGCCACCGAAGGGAATGACGAGGGCTCGCTTGGTCCGCGGATGGATGTCCTTGACCGCGGACAGCATGTGGAGGCCTGTCATTTCCGCCATCCACAGGCTCGCCATCACGACGGCCACCGGCTCGTTGCAGTCCTGCATGCCGCGAAGGGTCGCGAGCGCGGCCGCCGGCGACGATTCGATCACGACCCGGTAGTCGCGGCCGTACCGGCCCATGAGTTCCGCCTGAAGTCGATCACGCGATTCGCGCTGGTCGTCCACCGCCAGGATGACCGATGGTATCCGCGTCGTCGTCATACGCTCTGGGTGTCCTACCCGTTGAAATTGCTCGTTTCGACGATGAGGGCGGCTCCGTCGCGTCCATCCGGTAGCACCGCCGGTCCCTCCCAGGTCCGGCAAGGTTGCTCGGTCAACATCGGCGATCCCTACTGATCTCGAAACGCCCTTAGGATACCGCCGGAGTTCATTCTGTACGGTTGGGTCCGGCCGCAATCTGCCGCTGACCTCGGCGGGTCCGCTCGACATCCTGGGCGGGGTCGGTGCGCATCGCGACTATGCAGCGCTCCTCTTGCGGTCCCGTTACGTCGAGCTCGGGACCTCGACCATGAGGCGCTCGCCGGTCTGCTCTACCCCTCGGCTTCGCCTCAAATGTTCCTCATCTTGTAACTGGTGAGCCGATGCGGGTTCCGCGGAGTTCTCCCCCGCCCGTTTGTTGCCGCCTCCGCGAACCGGCCGGTAGAATCTCCTCCTCCATCGAGGGGATCATGCAAGACAGCGCGGGAGATGGGGGACGCGTCATCCGGTTCGGGGTGTTCGAGGCGGACCTCGATTCGGGCGAGCTGCGGCGCCGCGGCGCCCGGGTGCGCCTGCAGGAGCGCCCGTTCCGCATCCTCGCGACGCTGCTGTCACGCCCGAACGAGGTCGTGACCCGGCAGCAGCTGCGTGAGATGCTCTGGGCCGCGGACACGTTCGTCGACTTCGATCATGGGCTCGACGCCGCCGTGAACAAGCTGCGGGAGGCGCTCGGCGACTCCGCCGCCAACCCGCGCTTCATCGAGACGCTTCCCCGCCGCGGATACCGGTTCCTCGCCCCTCCGAATGCCGCGTCGGTCATCCCCCCGATCGAGGACCGCCGCCGCCGGCTCGCGGTCCTCCCGTTCGCCAACGCAACCGCCGATCCCGCGAATGAGCCGTTCTGCGAGGGCCTCACGCAGGAGATGATCATCCGGCTCGGAAGTCTGCTGCGGAACAGCGTCGGGGTGATCGCGTCGAACTCGGTCGCGCGGTACCGGGACCAAGACCGGAGCGCTGATCGCGTCGGGCGGGAGCTCGGCGTCGACTGGGTGCTCGACGGCACGCTCCGGCGTATGAACGGCCGCGTCCGCATCGGCGCGCAGCTCGTGGAGGTCGCCGGCCGGACGCTGCTCTGGGCGGACACCTGGGAAGGGGACGCGACCGACGAGTTCACGCTCCAGCGCGAGATCGCCATCCAAGCCGCGGGATCGCTCGCCCGCGAGGTCCTTCCGCAGCACGCCGACGCGGCGGTCGTAGCACCGGCGTCCGTGCCGCGCTGCCGCAAGCGGCACTTCGCGATGCAGCACTGGCTCCACGCGCGGACGCACGAGGGATTCCGGAACGCGCTGCTCCATTTTCGGGACGCCGTCCCGGAGAACACCGAGTGCGCCGTTTGCCTCTCGGGACTCGCGCAGATGTACGTCCTCGGGCTCCAGTACGGCCTCTTCCGCCCCGACGAGGCGATTCCCGCCGCGAAGAGGCTGGCGCTGCGCGCGCTCGAGGTCGACCCCATGGTGTCCAACGGGCATCTCATCCTAGGGTTCATCCGGCACCGAACCGAGTACGACTGGGACGGCGCCGAAACGTCGTACCTGTACGCCCGCCAGCTCAACCCGAGCTGCGTCGACACGCTCCACAACTACGCGACGCTGCTCTCTCACCTCGGCCGCAACGACGAGGCGATCGCGGCGATCCGGCTCGCACGCCGACTGAATCCGTACGCGCTCGTCCTCGGCGCGGAGGAGTGCTGCATTCTGGTGAACGCCGGGCGGCCCGCGGAGGGGCTGACGGCCGTGGCCGCCGTCCAAGAAATCGATCCCGAATATCCGATCGCGCACAACTCGCGCGCGCGCGCCCTGCTCGTCCTGGACCGCCCCGCCGAGGCGTTCGACGCGGCGGAACGCGGCCTCGCACGCGGTGCCGACATCCCCGCCATCATCGCCACGCGCGGGGTCGCGGCGGCGCGCTCCGGGCGTCCGGGCATCGCGCGCGACGCCCTGACGGCGCTCGCGTCCAACGACCTCGGCAGCTACGTCTCACGCGTCCACGTCGCGCGGCTCCATGCCGCCCTCGGTGAGACCGATCACGCCGTTGCCCGGCTCGGGGAAGGGTACGAGCGGCGCGATGCCGAAATGACCGAGCTCGCGTGCGAGCCCGAATGGAACGGGATCCGTGCGCACCCCGGGTTCCAGGCGCTCGTCGCGAAGTTGGGGATTACGTGCTGACCTGAGGACCAGTTTCGGTCCCTGGTGTTCAAGACGAGCAGCTAGAGAGCGTTAGGTAGTGGAGGCGGCGGGAATCGCCGTCGCGCGGCCGCGAAGCGCAGCGGAGCGGCCGCTATCAATTGTGAGCGCGCGTAGCGCGCGACAACCGACACCGATGACCGCCGCTTCATGATGGGGGACCGACAGTCCCCGCGCGTTCTTCGCACGGGGACTGTCCGTCCCCTTCATGGTGGAGGCGGCGGGAATCGAACCCGCGTCCAAGGTTTTGAGAAAAGAGCGATGGCGCGCGACTTCCGTTGCCAAGGCTCGATTCTCCGCCGAATCCGTTGCCCCTCCGAGTCCCCTGGAGTCCCCTCCAGTCCCCTGGAGTCCACCGCAGTCTTGGAGATATTTTGGAGATGAGGTCGAACTCCCCCGCTCG
>Ga0306926_10000007_pt1 | contig 203398 bp, 153 predicted proteins | sample flu12Cox44000178_FD_203759 | JGI IMG/M metagenome (GOLD analysis project Ga0306926, IMG submission 203759) | Lab enrichment of tropical soil microbial communities from Luquillo Experimental Forest, Puerto Rico - flux8day.12C.oxic.44.000.178 (v2)... | ecosystem: Environmental > Terrestrial >... | reverse complement strand
TGTGGTCCGTGCGTTGACAGCACATCGCGGGGTGAATCTTCTGGCTGCGTCCACCCTCATCGCCGAGTTGGGCGACCTGACTCGGTTCGATAAGCCCCGCACCCTGATGGCTTTCGTCGGCCTGGTGCCTTCGCTGACGGCCAGCGGTCTAGAGCGGCGCACGGGACGCATCACAAAGACGGGTAACGCGCACGCTCGGCGCTGTCTTATCGAGTCGGCCTGGGCATTCCGACATCCCGCGAGGCGATCGAACCACTTGCAACGACGGTTGGAAGGTCAACCTCAGGATGTACAGGATTTGGCCTGGAAGGCCCAGGTACGACTGTGCGGTCGCTACCGACGACTCACCGCCCGTGGCAAGCAACACAACAAAGTCATCTGTGCGGTTGCCCGAGAGCTCGTCGCCTTTCTGTGGGCAACAGCTCGCACGGTGGCCGTGCCGGCGTGATCTAGAAGGGGCGGCTGAAGATGACGGGTCGGGTCGGCCACGGTACCGGGAGAACCCTCGGACGCACTATGTGCGGCCCAGGCGACTGTGCCGTGCACGACACTAGAGCGAGGCAGCTCCCAGACGGAACGATGACCGGTGGTACCCAACCCACGCATATCAGAGGGATCGACCGTCGAAAGAAGGTCCCCTCGACCCGTCATCTCCAGCCGCCCGAACCCCGAGCCAGACAGCCCGCCGCTCAGGCGGCGATTGACAGGTCAATCCATATCAGTGCGTCGTCCCCTCACACGGCCCAGTCGAACCGGGCAGGGTCGGCGTCGGGGGGAGGCAGCTCGGCGAAGCCGTCGGCCGGCACGCGCTGGTGCGCGCCGTCCTCCCGCTCGATCTCGACGGCGAAACGGACAGCCTCCGAGAGCCCTCCCAGCCGGTCGAGCGGGATCGCGGCCTCGAGGATCCGGTCGAGCCGCGTGCGCAGCGCCCCCGCATCCTCCCCCGAGCGGGCGGAAAGCGTGAGCTCGGGCTTCTCCGCGACCCGGACGGTCAGCGTCGTCCCGTCGAGCGCGCCGCGCTCGAACGGATCGACGCGGAGGAACAGCGTCGCCCCGTCGCTCCCGAACAGGAGCTGACGGACCAGGCGCGCCGAGGACTGCATCGCGCCGTACACCGCCTCGACGCGGCCGGCGGCCTGCCACTCGAAGTAGTCGGTCACTCGCCCGTCGAGGTTCGCGCGCACCGGCCCGGTGGGCCGGATATGCGGGACCGCGCGGGCCCGGCGCAGCGGCTCGCGGACCCGGTCCGGCACGTCGGCCCCGGCCTCCTCGTACGCCGCGCGCAGCTTGTCGCGAAACGCCGCGTCGAACTCCGCCGCGTACTCGGTATGGTGATCGTCGCCGAACCACCAGAACCAGTCGCTCCCCTCCGCCGAGAGAAGCGCCCGCCAGGCCGGGTCGTGCGCGTCGGGCGCGCCTCGCGCCCGGAAGACCGCATCGCGCGCCGCCGCGAGCAGCTCCCACGCGCGGTTCTTCTCCTCGTGCCCGATCCACGTCGCGAGGTTCCTGTAGATCCACGAGCCGGCCGCCACGCGCGGGAGGTCGCGCGGCGGCGCTCCCGCCGCGGCTTCCGACGCGGTGACGGTCGACAGCCCGGGCTCGGCGGCGATCGCGCCGTAGAGGGCGTCGAAGAAGGGGACGCCGTGATCGGGGTAGTGCTCCCAGGCGTTCTCGCCGTCGAGAATGACGCTCGCGACGTACGCGGTGCCGTCGTCCGGCAGGAGGCCGCGCAGGTAGGTCAGGCGGCCGAGGAAATCTCCCGCCGCGTCCGCCGGAGCGCGCGCGGCGTAGCGGAAGCCGATCCGGTCCGACAGATCGTGATCGCGAAAGAGCAGCACGGGACCGCTCCCGTGGCGCCACGGCCTGTACAGGGTCTCGGCGCGCCGCCGTTCGGCGGCCTCTCGGTCCGCGGGCGCGTCCTCGCCGAGCGAGGCGAACAGCACGTCCTCGTCGCTGGCGGCCCACTTCCACCCGGCGAGGCCCATGCGGTGGAGCGCCGCCTCGGAGATCGCGCCCTCGCTCGGCCAGCCCCCTTCCGGGCGCCGCCCGAACGTCGCGGCGAACCCGTCGAGCGCCATGGCGAGCTGGAGGTCGGCGTCCTCGGGATGGCGGAACGTCACGCCGGGGAGATCGAGACCCGGCAGCGCCTCGTGGGCGCTCGCGAAATCACACAGCAACGGAAGGATAGGGTGGTAGTACGGCGTCACCGAAAGCTCGATCCGTCCCTCGGCATGGAGGCGGTGCCAGAGCGGGATGACGGTTCCGAGGAACTTCTGCTGGCGATCGAGGAGCGCGTGCTTGTCGTCCTCGGTGAACCCTCGCCCCTTCCCCCGCAGGCGCGTCAGCAGCGGGTCGGAGGTCAGCGTCGGCCCGCTCCAGGCCAGGTGGAAGAGGACCTGGAGATCCCGCAGCGCCCCGTCGTCGAACCGGGCGACCACCGCGCGCGGGATCTCCGCCGCGCGTGCCGTGCCGCGCAGGTCATAGAGCTCGTTCAGCCGCCGCAGCCCCGCCGCCATCGTCGGGCGGTTGAGCGAGAAGAAATGGCCGACGACGAACGTCCGCTCGTCCTCGGTCAGCGCCGCGGCCGGCTTCCGGGCGAGCTCGAGGAACCGGTCGGGCTTTCCCTCCCCCGACGCGAGCGCTTCGATCTGCGCGACGAGCGTCGGGACGATGTTGAAGGTCGCGCGGATCCCCGGATGGCGCTCCACGTGCGCCGCCATGTCGGCGTAGTCCTTCAAGGCGTGGAGCCGCGTCCACGGCATCGACGGCGCGCCGGTCTCGGGGTCGATGTAGTCGGGCTGGTGGAAGTGCCAGATCAGGGCGAGACGAAGCGGAGCGCGCATGACGGGGGCCGCGCGGTCAGCGTCCGAGCCGGGCGAGCGCCCAGTCGTAGAGCTGGACGTACCCGCGCGCGGAATCGCTCCAGGAGAAGTTGAGCGTCATCCCGTTGTGCTGGATCGCACGCCACGCCTCGTGGTCGGTCTTGAAGACGAACAAGGCCCGCTGCATCGCCATCCACAGGTCACCCGCATCGTACTCGACGAAGGAGAACCCCGTGTAGGCGTCCCGGACGGTGTCCGCGAGCCCCCCGGTCGCGCGCACGACGGGGACGCTCCCGTAGCGCATCGCGATCATCTGCCCGAGGCCGCACGGCTCGAACCGCGACGGCATGAGGAACATGTCGCTCCCGCCGTAGATAAGGGGAGCCACGTCCGGGGCGAACGCGAGCACGGCCGACATCTTTCGCGGATGGTAGGCGGCGATGTCGCGGAACATCGCCTCGTAGCGGGGAGCGCCCGTCCCGAGCACTACGAACTGCGCCTCGCCGGCCTGGCCGGACATGAGCAGATGGACCGCGTGGCCGACGATCCCCATCCCTTTCTGCTCGTCGAGGCGCGTCACCATCCCGACGAGCGGCACCGCCGGATCGACCGGCAGGCCGAGGCGCCTCTGGAGCGCCTCCTTGTTGGCCGTCCTGCGCTCCGGGGTTGCCGCGTCGAACGTCCGCGCCAGCTTCGGATCGGTCGCCGGGTCCCAGACGTCGAGGTCGAGCCCGTTGAGGATCCCGTGGACGTCGAAATGGCGGAAGCGCAGGAGCCCGTCGAGGCCGGCGCCCCCGCCGGGCGTCATGATCTCCCGCGCGTACGTCGGGCTGACCGTGTTGACCATGTCCGCGTGGTAGATCCCGCGCGCCATGAAGTTCAGCTCGCCGAATCCCTCCTCCCGGATCCGGGGCACGTCCGTGCCGAGATACGCGAGCACCTGCCGGGGGCACCGCCCCTGGTGCGCGAGGTTGTGGATCGTGAAGACCGAGGCGACCCGGCCGTGCCGGCCCGCGGCGCGCCCGGCCGTCGCCAGCCAGAGGGTCGCCGGGGCGGCGTGCCAGTCGTGCGCGTGAACCACGTCGGGACGCCAGTCGAGCCGCTCGGTCAGGGCGAGCGCCGCACGGGAGAGGAACGCGAAGCGGTACGGGTCATCGTCGTATCCGTAGATCCGCTCTCGGCCGAAGAGGCTGCGCTCCGCGATGAAATAGACCGGGACGTCGCTTCCCGGCAGGCGGGCTTCGAGGACGCCGGCCTGCTGCGCGCCGCCTCCCAAGGGCACGGTCAATCCGCCGCCAAGAGGCGTCAGCGCCGGGTCGCCGGAGGCGTGCGCCTTCTCCTGCGCGGCGTAGGCGGGCATGACGACGCGAATGTCGTGGCCCAGCGCCGCCAGCGCCTTCGGGAGCGCGCCGACGACGTCGCCCAGGCCTCCGGTCTTCGCGAAGGGCGCGACCTCCGCGGAGATCGTGAGTATGCGCAGCGGCGGCATGGACCGCCGATTCTACCCTCGGCTACGTGGGATTCTGCGCCGCCGCGGGAATCGGCTTTCCAGCCTTCTGGAGCTCGGCGTTGATCATCTTGGCGAACGCGGGAAAAGGCTGAGCGCCGTTCAGGAAGTGTCCGTTGACGAAGAACGCCGGAGTCCCGGTGACGCCGAGCTTTCCCGCCTCCGCGATGTCCGCCTGGATCTGCGTCTTGAACTTCGCGTCGTCCATCGACTTGGTGAACTGCGCGACATCGAGATTCAGATCCTTCGCGTGCTTGATGAAGTCGTCACGCGAGAGCTTCTGCTGGTTGGCGAAGAGCTTGTCGTGGTACTGCCAGAACTTCCCCTGCTCGTTCGCGGCCATGGCGGCCAGCGCCGCCGGCATCGCGTTCTGATGGAACGACAGCGGCATGTTCTTCCAGACGATCCGGACCGAATCGCCGTACACCTTCTGGATCTGATCGAGGGTCGCACCGACCCTCGAGCAGAACGGTCACTGGTAGTCGGAGAACTCCGCGATCGTGACGATCGCGTCCGCCTTTCCTTCGGCCGGCGCCCCGTCGAGGTTGATCGCGTAGACCTTGCTCGGGTCGGGGCCCTGGGGCTGGGCGGGCTTCGCGCCCGATGCGACCTGGCCCGCCAGGGCCGTGACCCGGCCTTCGAGGGTCGCCAGCTCCGCGGAGGTGGACTTCTGGATGTTGCGGGCCTCGGTCCAGACGTAGAAGGAGAATCCGATCGCGACGACCGCCACGATCGTGGACACCCACTCGATCCCGCCACCCGAGCCCGATCGGGTCTCGCCGCCTCCGGCCGCCGGTTGCTCGCGCTCTTCGCGGCGCTCGCGATTCTTCTTCGACATTCTCGTCCTCCGCGCCTACAGCTGCAGCTTGGCTTGCTGTTCTTTTACGGCGTTCGCGGACGCCTGGAGGGATTTTAGCTCGTCCCCTGTCAATTTGACCTCGTACACCGTCTCGACCCCCCGGGCGCCGAGCTTGACGGGGACGCCGACGAAGCACCCGGAGATTCCGTACGCCCCCTCGAGGTAGGCCGCGCAGGGCAGGATCTTCTTCTTGTCCTTGACGATGGACTCGACCATCTCCACGGAGGAGGCCGCGGGGGCGTAGTAGGCCGATCCGGTCTTGAGAAGCGCCACTATCTCGCCTCCGCCGCCGGCCGTCCGCTTGACGATCGCGTCGATCCGCTCCTGCGAGCAGAGCTCGGTGAGCGGGATCCCGCCGACGGTCGTCAGCCGCGGGAGGGGCACCATCGTGTCGCCGTGGCCGCCGAGGACGAGCGCCGCCACGCTCTCCACCGACACCCCGAGCTCCAGGGCGACGAACGAGCGGTAGCGTGCGGTGTCGAGCACGCCCGCCATCCCGACGACCCGCTCCTTCGGGAAGCCGGTCACCACCTTCGCGACGTAGGCCATCACGTCGAGCGGGTTCGACACGAGGATCAAGATCGCGTGCGGCGAGGTGGCGCGCACCTTCTCCGAGCAGGTCTTCACGATCCCCGCGTTCGTGTTCTGGAGATCGTCCCGGCTCATCCCGGGCTTGCGCGGGATCCCGGCGGTGATCACGACGACGTCCGACCCGGCGGTGTCGTCGTACGAGTTCGTCCCGCGGACGGCGGCGTCGAAGCCGAGCACCGGGCTCGCCTCGAACAGGTCGAGTCCCTTCCCCTGGGGCGGTCCTTCGAGAATGTCGAGGAGCACGACGTCGCCGAGCTCCTTCGTCGCGCATCCCATCGCCACGTGCTCGCCCACGAATCCGCCGCCGATGACCGTGATCTTCTTGCGCATGAATGACGCCTCCGGGAATGGGGAGCGAGGTTAGCAGACCGCGGAAAAACCGGGCAACAGCCGGAGGTATCCTTTGCGGACCTCGGAGGACGTCATTCGATGGTCGCCGCGTTCGTGCTCGCCGCCGCCGTCGGAGTCTCCGCCGCCGAACCGCTCGTGCCCGGCGTTCCGGCCACCACGTCGCTCGCCACCAAAGCGGGGCGCTCGTTCTCGGTCGTGCTGGGACGGGACGAATGCGCCGAGATCCGAGTCGTCCGGTGCGATTCTCCGGTCGCGCTCCTGCTCCACGACCCCTCGGGGGCGCCCGTCCGGCAGTGGATCCGCGACCCGGGCGCGGCCTCGGGCTCGGTCTGCCCCCAGGCGGTCCGCCCGGACGCGGCGTGGGTCGCGGACACGAGCGGAGCCTGGACGCTCGACGTCCTGCCGCCGGAGGGCTCCGATCCGTTCGAGGCCACGCTCGTCTGGGCCGTGCGGCGGAAGGCGAGCGCCGCCGACCGCGTCCGGTGGAAGGCTGAGCTTGCGGACGCGCGCGTCGGTACGCTCCTCGACGCCGGGAAGGCGAAGGAGGCCGCGAAGGCGGCGGACGAGCTGCTCGCCTTGCGGGAATCGGAGCACGCGGGAGATTCGCTGGCTCTCGCCGCCGACGTGGGCTGGCTGGGCGTCCGGTTCTACCAGTCGGCGCTCTGCCGGGGCGGGGCCTGGGAAGTCTCGGAGAAGCTCGTGCGCAAGACGCTCGCGCTCCGGGAAGCCGCGCTCGGCGGCAACGACCTCTGCGTCGCCGACAGCCTGAGCCTGGTGTCGTCGGTGCTCTACGGCGAGGGACGATTCCGTGAGGGTGAGACGCTCGAGGCGCGCTCGCTCGCGATCCGCGAGTCGCATCTTCCGGGCTCGCTGCCCGCATGGCGCCGCGGGCTGCGCGACGTCGGGCTGCTCCGGCTCCAGCAGGGGAAGTACGCCGAGGCCGCCGTCCCCCTCGAGCGCGCCCTCGAGTCGATCGAGGCGGACACGCCCCCCGACCCGCACCTTCTCGCCGACGCAATGCACAACGTCGGCGAGCTCTACCGCAATCAGGACCGCTACGACGCCGCGGCGGAGGCGTTCACGCGCGCCGAGGCGCTCGAGCGCGGAGCGAGCCCGCCGGACTGGCTGCTGCTCTCCGAGATCGCGACGAGCATCGCGGGCGTGCACCTGGACCGCGCGGAGTACGGCGAGGCGGAACGCTGGTCGAAGCGCACTCTCGAGATCCTCGCCGCGCACCCGGACGTGGCCTCCCCCGACCTCGTCGCGATGGGAAAGAACAACCTAGGGGAGATCTACCGCCGGCAAGGGCGCCTCCGGGACGCCGAGCCGCTGCTCGTCGACTCGCTCGCCGCGGCGCGCGACGCGCTCTGCCCGGAAAACCCGGCGCTGCTCTTCTTTCGCGTGAACCTCGCCATGCTTTACGCCGAGGATGGACGCATCGACCGCGCGGAGCCGCTGTACCGCGAGTCGCTCGAAGCGCAGGAGAAGGTCCTCGGTCCCGACCACCCCAACGTCTCGTGGAATCTGCACGACTACGCCGACACGCTCGCCGATGCCGGCCACCTCGCCGAGGCGAAGCCGCTCTACGAGCGCGCGCTCGCGATCCGCGCGGCGGTCTACGGCGAGGAGCACCCGGTCACGGAGACGACGCGCATCCACCTCGCCCGCGTACAGTTTTACGACGGCTCGCGGCCCGCGGACGCGCTCCTCCCGGAGGTCTCGGCCGCGCGAGCAGCTCTCGCCTCGTCCCCCGCGTATCCCGAGTCCGGCATCGACGCGCTCACGCTCGAGGCCGACCTCCTCGAGCGGACCGGCCGGAGAAAGGAAGCCCGCGCAGCACTCGCGAGCGCGCTGTCCGGGATCGAGTCGTTGCGGCCGCGCCGCGGAGGAGGAGACAAGGCCCGCGCCGATTTCTTGCGACGGCACCTCGACGACTACGACCGGATGATCGCGTGGTCGATCGCCGACGGCGATCTCGGAACGGCGTTCGCGGTCGCCGAGCGATCGCGGGCCCGCGCGCTACTCGACCTTCTCACCGCCGGCACGGGCGACCTCGAGCGCTCGCTCGATCCAGCGACCCGGGCGAGGCTCGCGGCGCGCGAAGCCGAGTCCGCCGCCAGGCTCGCGGAACTTCAGGGGCGCTTCGACTACGAGCGCCGCCGCGAGGACGTGACCCCCGAGGAGCGGCGGCGGAACATCGCCGATCTCGAAGCCGGGATGGAAGCCGCCGCAAGGGCGCTCCAGCTCGTCGCGGACGACGCGAAGAACGAGAGCCCCCTCTGGCGCGACACGGTCGGCCGCGGCCGGGGGGTCCCCTCGCTCGAGGCCGTCCGCCGCGACCTCGTCGCGGCCGGGGGAGCGCTCCTCGAGTTCCACATCGGGCGCGAGGGATCCTGGCTGTTCGTCGTGCCGGCGGCCGGCGCGGCCTCTGTGATTCCGCTCGCGATCGAGCCGGCCGATGCCAGGACCCTCGGCATCGACCCGGGGCCGCTCGATGCGTCGCGTCTCGAAGCCGCGCTCGGCGACGGACCGCGAGCGATCGGCGTGCCGCTCCTCCGCCGCCTCGCGGAGGCTCCGGGCGAAGGACTGGACGACCCCCAGGAGACCATCGCGGAGCTGGCCGCGCTGCGGCGCGTGCTGGTGCCGGACGCGGTCTGGTCGAGCCTGAGGCGCGAGCGCGAGGCCGTCATCGTTCCGGACGGACCGCTCGCCGCGTTCCCGTTCGAGGCCCTGGTCTCCCGCGCAGCCGGCTCGTGGGCCGCGGCCACGACGTGGCTCGATGCGGGGCCCCCAATCCGGTACGCGCCCTCGGCGACGATCCTGGCGAGCGTCGGCTCCGGCGGGTCGCGCGCGGGAGTCGCCGGCGGGCTCCTCACCGTCGCGGACCCCGACTACGGCGGCCGGTTCCCGGCACTGCCGGGGACGCGCCTCGAGAGCGCGGCGATCGCCGATGCGTTTCGCCGCGCCGGGAAGGGCGGCGGCATCTTCTCCCTAGAGGGCGCAGCGGCCACCGAGGCCGCTGTGCGCGAGGCGCTCCCCTCGCACCGGTTCGTCCACCTCGCGACGCACGCCCTGTCGGCTCCGGACCGGAGCGATCTCCTCGCCGGCCTGGCGCTCGCGGCCGGGCCGAAGACTCCGCCCGACCCCGGGGACGACGGCCTCCTGCGTCTGTACGAGATCGACTCTCTCGAGACCTCGGCGGACCTCGTCGTGCTCTCGGCGTGCGACACCGGCGTCGGGCGGCGCGTCGCCGGGGAGGGGGTGTTCTCGCTCGCGCGAGGATTCTTCGCCGCCGGAGCCCGCCGCGTGGTCGCGAGCCTCTGGCCGGTGCCGGACGCTTCGACGGCGACGCTCATGGGCGCGCTCTTCAAACGCGTCGCGAAGGAGACTGCCGCGCAGAGGGACGCCGACTACTCGACGGCCCTCCGGGACGCCAAGCGGGCGCTGCGCCGCGAGCCCGCCACGGCCGCCCCGTTCGCCTGGGCGCCGTTCACGCTGACGGGGCGGCGCTAGTCTCTCGTCCTGGGGACGTTCCTCTTTTCTTGCGCGGCTCCCCGGATACCGCCGCGCTGCGAAAAGTAGGAATGTCCCCAGGACGGGAGACTAGGGAGTCGCGTCGAGCGTCGTCACGTACTCGTAGTCGGTGCCGGAGCGGCCGGTGACGTCCTCGAACGACGTTCCGCTCCCCGTCCCGACGAGCACGTACGTGCCGGCGCCCGCGGGACGCCTCCATGTCCTATAGACGCAGGTCCCGGACTGGCAGCTGGGAGGGGCGGTCCAGGTGAGGTGAACCCCTCCGTCGGCGCGGCGGGCGGCATCGAGCCGCAGGACGCCGAGCGCGGCGCCGGAGTTCAGCTCCTCCGATTCGCACTGCGCGGTCGTGCACGCCGATTTCGTGCGGCGGGGATCCGAGAGGATCGTGTCGACCTCGGCCACCGTCTGTCCGACGGTCGTGTTGTCGCCGCAGGTCGATACGATCGGCTCCGGGTCGATCACGCGCCCCTTGCAACGATTCAGGAGGAGCGTCATGTACTGCCCCTCGGCCTGCTTGCACTTGTCGTTGCGGGGCTCCACGTCCAGGACGGTACAGACGTCGGCGACGCCCGTCACCCAGGAAAACGTGCGCGAGCGCGCGACGCACGCGGCGTCCCCCGCGGTCAGCGGCTCCTGCCGCTCCGGGCCGTCGCACTGGTGCCGGTAGAACCCGAGTCCGTCCGGGCAGTCGCTCGTCGGCTCGTTCCGGCAGCCGACCGCCGGATCGCACAGGTCGAGGGTGCAGGAGATCCCGTCGTCGCAGGAGATCGGCGTGTGCACGCAGCCGAGCACCGGATCGCAGGTGTCGGTCGTGCACAGGTCGCCGTCGTCGCACGTCGCGGAGATGTCCGTGTGCGTGCACGCGCCGTTGACGCAGGCGTCCGCCGTGCAGCGGTTGCCGTCGTCGCACGAGGCGGACGCCGCCGGCTCCTCGTCGACGCGTCCGTCGCAGTTGTCGTCCTTGCCGTTGCAAACCTCCGTTGCCCCCGGGTGGACCTTCGGGTCCGTGTCGTCGCAGTCGACGCCGGCCGGATATCCGTCGCCGTCGCCGTCGACGCCGCAGGTGCTCGCGCGCGTCGAGAAGAACACCGAGAGCTGCCCGTAGGGATCGCAGGTCGACGAGAGGGTGAACGGCGTGATCCCCTGCTTGATCGTCAGGACGTAGTCGCCTCCGACGGCCAGCGGGAAGCGCACCGCCGCGTCGGAGACGCTGTCGACGCGTCCGGGATCGAACCCCGGATTCACGCCCACCCGCAGCTGGGAGTCGCCGCCGCCCCCCGTGATGCTCGCGCCGAGCAGGCTCCAGCGCTTCGGGTTCGACGCGTCGGCGAAGGTGTCGTCGAAGGCGACCCAGGAGGGATCGAGGATCGCGTCGTCGGTCGGGCAGGTGAGCCCGCCGTCGCACAGGCACAGCGCGCGCGCGAGCGGACACGACGCGCAGTCTCCCGGGTTCGGGCAGTACGTCTGGCCCGCGGGGCAGACGGTGCCGCCGCACTCGGCGAGGAGCACGCCCGCGCACGCGGCGATCTCACAGTACCGGGCCTTCCGGATCACGGAGATCTGACCGAGCAGATGCGTGACCGGATCGATGCAGGTGCCGTCCGGGCCGCAGCCGGCGTTTCCCGGCGCCACGCAGTCCGCGGCGGTCGCGCAGAGGGCCGTCGCATCGGGGCACGGCCCGATGACGTTCGAGATCTGGAGAACGCCCTCGGGGCGCTCCGCCGTGAAGAAGAACGTCTGGGGCTCGTACGGCTGGTCGTTGAACGAGCGCCCGAGGCGCTTGTCGAGAGTCTGGGCAGACGCGGGCAGCGCGAGCAGCGCGAGGAGAGCCGCGAGGACCGGCGCGCGTTTCATCGCCGCCTCCTCACGGGCACACCGGTGCGCCGGTGTCGAGCCACAGCGTCAGCTGCGCGGAGCGGCAGTCCCGGAGGTTGGCGTCCGCGGGAACGAACGTCCACTTGACGTGGATCACGTAGTCCGCTCCTGGCGTCAGCGGGAAACGCGTCAGCGCGACCGAGGTGGGCGGAAACGTCGGGTTGCCGGACGGGTCCGGTGGGAAGTCCCCCTTGCGCAGGAAGAGATAGGAGCGCGTGGCATCGTGCACGAATTCCGCCTGGCCCAGCGCCCACGACGCCGTCCCCGTCCCGTCAAAGGTGTCCGCGAACGCGAGGTCCGACGCGGGAATCGTGGGGTCGCTCTCGTCGCAGGTGAGGCAGCGGCACAGATCGCTCACGTTCGAGCCCGGATCGTTGCAGGTCCCGCTGCCGTCGCACACGGCGCCGGGGCATTCCGGAACGGGCACTCCGCCGCAGGCGAGGATCGAGCAGAAGCGCGCCTTTGCGATCACGGCGACGTAGCCGACCTGCGCGTCGACCACGGCCCCGCACGCTCCGTTGATGCATGTCTCCGGCGCGACGCAATCGGTGTCCACGCTGCACGAGGAGCCCGAGAAGCAGACGCCGGTGGGATGGCCGAGTGCTAGAACCGCCTCCGGACCCTGGGCCGTGAAGAAGGAATCGGCCGGATAGTACAGGTTGCTGTCGAAGTTCCGGCCGAGCCGCTTGCCGAGGGTCTGCGCGGACGAAGGGAGCGCGATCAGCAGCGCGCACGCGCTCGCGAGAAGTGCTGTTCGCACACCGGCTCGTGCGGAGAACGGCACCGTGGCGGCCTCCAGGCGGGGGGTTGATTCATTCATACGGCCCCCGGACGGTGGTGTCCAGCAATTCTGCTCAGTCGAGCCGCCCCGCGAGGAGCGCCGCGTCCGCCGCCTCGAGGCGCAATCCCGCGATCGCGCGATCGCGGGCACGCTTGGCCAGGGTCGAGTCCGGCTGGATCGAGAGCACTCGGATCGCCGCCGACAGGAGCGGGGTCCAGCTCGACGTTTCGAGGTAACGGCCGCACCGGAGCACGTCGGCCGCGGTCGCTCCGCCGGGAGCGCCGGAGAGATCCGCCATCCGGCGCTCGAAGGTCGCGGCATCGTCCGCGGCGGCCGGCGGGGAAACACGAAAGGCGACCCACTCGGAAACCGGCGCCCCGTCGGCCGCGCTCTCGAGCCGCCACGCGTACAGCTTGGACGGGTCGAGCGCGGGGAACCCGTCGGGAGACCAAGGCCCGTCGCCGTCGAGCCCGCCGCTCGTCCACACGACCTGCTTCCCCGTCGCGACGCTGATCCGGGCGGGCCGCGGGCCGCCCGCGGCGACGAAGCGCGGCCGAGCCGTCAGCGTCACCTCGTATCGCGGCGAGAGCGGGACGACGCGCAGGTCGGGCGTCACGCCCCACGCGGCATCCGAGCCGCCCCGCATGCCCGCCACGACGATGCTTCCCTCTGGGTCGTTGAGGATCCAAAGCCCCGACTCCGACGCTTTCACGACACCGGCCGGAAGTGCTCCGTCCCGCGCGCCGGCGCGCGCCGCGGCACCCCGCGCGGGGACCGCGAGCCTTTCTCCCTCCTTGACGTGGACGATCGCTCCGCCCGCGAGATACACGATGGCGCCTCCCCCGGGTCCGGCCTTCACCACGTCGCCGGCCTCGAGCCGCATGCCCAGCTCGACGTGAGGCGCGGCATTGGAGCCGGCCCGCTCGACGGCGACCGGGGGACGCATCGAAGCGAGCACGCCGGCGGCGGGTGCGACGACATCGGAAGCCGGTGTCGCGGGAGGCCACGCCGGAATCGACAGGAACGCGGCCACGACGAGCGGTCGAAGCGTCATTGGGGTACCCCCGGGCGGCGCTTGCGGCCATCATACGTCACGCGGCCGGCCTATCGTGTCGCGTGCTCCATGCGAGCCAGCCCCGCGCGCGCGAGGTCGGCCGCCTCTCCCGTCGCGCCCTCGACGATCGCGCGAGAGTAGTTCTCCCTTGCGTCGGCGCTGCGCCCGAGCGCCTCGAGGGCGCGCCCGAGCTCGGCGAGCGTCGCAGGGCGCTCGGACGGGGTCAGCTTCCCCTCGAGGGTCGCCTCGAGCGCAGCCCGCGCAGCCTCCGGCTGGCCGGCTTCGAGGTGCGCGACGCCGAGCGTGCGGGTCAGCAGCGCGCCCTCGAGGGACGCCGCGGGATCCGGATGCTCGGCGACGACGAGGGCGGTGGCATCGGCCGCCCGGCCGTCCGCGATCATCGTGCGGGCGAGCTCGTTGACGACCAGAGGCCGCAGCGACGAATCGCGCGCGAGGCCGAGCGCCTTGGTCAGCTCCGCCGATGCCTCGGCCCGGCGCCCGGTCCGTCCGAGCGCGGCGCCCAGGTTGTATCTCACCGCGGCGGCATCGGGGAACTGCCGCGCGCAATCGCGGAGGATCGTGACGGCCCAGTCGGGCGTCGACTCGATCGCCGCGAGCTGCCCGAGGTTGGTGCAGGCGGGAAGATAGCCGGGATCCGCGGAGTGCGCTTCGACGAACGCGGCACGTGCCTCGTCGCGGTCTCCGCGCTCGAGCGACGCGCGTCCGCGCTCGTTGAGCGCCCGCGCCCTGCGCTGCTCGCTCCACCTCCATCCGTACCACCCCGCGACGAGGATCGCGACGAGCAAGACGCTCAGAACAACCACCCGCCTGGCCCGCCGGCGCTCGGGAGAGCGCCGCAGGACTGCGTCATCGAGCGCTTCCACGACGGCGCGCATGTCGGGGAACCGCCGCGCGGGATCGCGCGCGATCGTCCGGGCGACGATTCCCTCGAGATCCGCTGCGAAGCCCGGCGCGACCGACGGAACGCCACGCGTGGGGCGACGGCCGGAGAGCATCTCGTGCAGGGTGACGCCGAACGCGAACTGATCCCCGAGGGCCGTCGCGGAATGGCCCTCGAACACCTCCGGCGGCATGTACGCCGGGGTGCCGGCGAGCCGGCGCCCGTCTCCGAGCGGAGCCGTCACCGTGTCCTCTCCCGCGATCGCTCCCGCGATGCCGGCGCCCGCCCCCGACGGAGCGCCGGCGCCGCCGCGAAGGGCGAGACCGAAGTCGGCGACCTTCACGAGGCCATCCGCGGTGCGCAGGAGGTTCGCCGGCTTGAAGTCCCGGTGGACGATCCCTGCTCGATGCGCCGCGGCGAGCGCGTCCGCGGCATCGCGCGCCATCGTCAACGCCTCGGCTTCCGGGAGCGGGCCGGCCGCGATCCGCTCCGCGACGGAGCCGCCCGGCATGTACTCCTCGGCGAGGAATATCCCCGACGGACCGACTCCGACCTCGTGCACGACCAGGATGTGCGGGTGGTGAAGCGCCGCGAGCGCCGCCGCTTCGTGGCGGAGCCGCTCGGCATCCGGGGCCCCGGATCCCGCGGGAACCGTCTTCAGGGCGACGGCGCGTCCGGGGATCTCGAGGTCCTCCGCGAGGTGGACGATTCCGAAGCCTCCCCGGCCCAGCTCGCGCAACACGCGGAAGTGCGCGACGCGCGTCCCCGGCGAGAGCGTGAGTCCCGAAGGCTCCCGGTCGGGGTGGAGCGGCTCGGTGGGGTCGCTCACGTGGACCGTTTCGACTTCCGTGCCTTGGTGGCCTTGCGCGCCGGCGCGGCCTTCCGAGCCGGCCTCCCCTTCCGTGCCGCGCGGGCCGGCGGCTTCGCGCTCTTGCCCTTCGCCGTCATCGTTCCGGGCCTCGCGTGGCGCGGCTCGTAGACGCCGATCGCGCCGCCGCCGGGCAGGGTCATCTCGGTCAGCTTCCCCCATCCTTCGTCGCGGACGGCGGTGCAGGCGATCCGCCGCGTCTTCATCGCGGCGACGAACTGGGCCACGTCCTCGCACATCAGATAGAGCTCGTGACGGTCGTTCTCGCTTCCGGGGTGCACGGCGACCTCGGACGGCGGCATCCCGAAGATCAGCCAGCCGCCGCCGACGTCCACGTGCGGAAGCCCGAGCACGTCGCGGAGGAAGGCGCGATCGGCGTCGGCGTCGTTGCTGTAAACGATGACGTGGGCCCCGTTGATCATGCTCGCTCCTTGCGCCGCCCGCTCCCGCGGGATGGCGAACCGGGCCGATTGTACGGCCGGAGCGTAGGATGGCCTCTGGGGGACCTCATGCGAGCCGGAGGACGGGCCATCGCCGCCGCGATCGTCGTTTCGACCGCGGCCTTTGCCGCCCGCACCCTCGACAAGCGCGTGGACGTGGGCGGCTATCGCCTACACCTCCGGTGCGTCGGGGAGGGCGGCCCGGTGGTCGTCCTCGATGCCGGCGCGGGCGACACGCTGGGCACCTGGGACTGGGTGGTGCCCGGCATCCGGAAGCTCACCCGCGTCTGCGCCTACGATCGTGCCGGGCTCGGAAAGAGCGATCGCGGACCGGCGCCGCGCACGAGCGAACGCATCGTCGGCGAGCTGGCCGAGCTGCTCCGGCGCGCCGAGATCCCGCCCCCGTACGTCCTGGTCGGGCACTCGTTCGGCGGGCTCAACGTGCGCCTGTTCGCGGCGCGCCACCCGGAGCTCGTCGCCGGGCTCGTGCTCGTGGACGCCACCCCGGAATCCTTTCCGGATCGCGAGGAGTCGCTAGTCACGCCGGCCGAGCGCGAGAAGCGCCGCACCGAGATGGCGGCGGGCCCGGCGGCCTTTCGCGAGGAGGTCGCGGCGATGCCGTCGAGCGCCGCCGAGGTCCGGAACGCGGTCGCGGCCGCCCCGGCCGGCCGGTTCCCGGTCATCGTGATCACGGCGGCCCGCGCCGCGGATCCGCCGGCGTTCCGCTCGGCGTGGCTCGACATGCAGCGCGCGATGGCCGGGACGTTTCCGGAGGGACACCAGGTGATCGCCTCGGCGAGCGGGCATTACATCCAGTTCGACCAGCCCGACCTCGTCGTCGATGCGGTTCGCGATGCGCTCAACGCCCGTCGGCCAGGCTCGACGCCGATCGCGCGAGATCGTCCCGGAAACTAGGATTCACCTGGAATCCGAGCCCGACGGCACGATCGAGCGCCGCCTGCGCGTCGGCGAGCCTCCCCTTCCGCCAGTAGGCGACGGCCAGGTTGTTCTGGACCGGAGCGAACTTCGGGTCGCGCCGGGCGGCCTCTTCCCACGCCGTGATTGCGTCGTCGACACGCTGCAGGTCGAATAGCGCGTTCCCCTCGAAAAAGTACAGCCTCGCCGGCGGCTCTTTGGCCGTCGTCGGATTGGGGGCATCCATCGTCTCGAGCTCCGCGATCTGGCGATCGACCTCGGTCCGTTCGCGCTGAATCTGACCCTCGCTCTTCCCGGAGCCGGTCATCGTGCCGCTGTCGCCGCCGCCGCCCTCGCTCCGCGCCGCCGCCATGTCGAGCTGGCCCTTGATGATGCGCAGGCGCGTGAGCTCCTCGCGCGACTTCGCGTACCGATCGGTCGACAGCTCGAGAATGAGGCCGGACAGCTCCCGGTGGCACTGCTGAGCGCGCCGGTATTCCTCCAGTGCGTCTTCGAACCGCCGCTCGCGCATCGCGAGATGCCCGAGGCCGATGTGGGCCTCGGGAAGCCCGGGGTACTTGACGATCGACTTCTCGAAGTCCTCGCGCGCGCGCGCCGTGTTCCCCTTCTCGAGCGAGGCGAGCCCGCGCTGCGCCAGTCCCATCGCGATCTGGATCGTGCGCGCGTTGGAATCGTCGGCGCGGACACCGGCCCATCCGATGAGGGCCATCCCTGCCGCGGCGGCCATTGCGACGTAGCGCATGGCGACTTCTCCAGCCCCGATTGAATTTACCGCGATTCGGGCGGCCGCAGGGGGCGATACTTTCAGTACTGAACCAGCGACCCCTCCCGCTTCGCCTTCTGGATGGCGATCCGGGACGCGAAAAGCCCCAGGGGAACGAGCACGGCGGTCAGGACGGCGAGCCGCAGGATCTCCCCCTGCAGCGCGGAAAGATCGGCGCCCTGGAGGAGCGACCCCCGGACGACCTTGAGGGACCAGGTCATCGGCAGCCATGCCGAGACTCCCCGAACGCTGGCCGGCAGGACCTTCGCCGGAAAGATCACGTTTCCGAAGAAGGTCGTCCCCATCGTCAGGATGAAATTCACCGGATCCCCACGCTTGAAGTAGAGGATGAACGAGGCGGACAGCAGCCCGATTCCGGCGGACGAGAGCAGCGTGAGGACGATCCCGAGCATCAAGGCGAGTGGGCTCGTGACGTGGAGCTTCACCCCGAACAGGAAAACCGCCGCGAGCAAGTAGACGACCAGCCGGAGGGCGCCCCAGGTGAAATCCCACGCGGCCGAGGAGAAGATCACCATCGAGGTAGGGGTCGGCGACACGAGCATCGCCTCGAGCGTCCCCAGGACCTGCTCGCTTCGGACCTTCTCCGAAAAGGAATAGAGCGCCGTTGCGAAGTAGAGCTGGAACGCGATGCCGACCAGGATCCATGGAAACGGCTCGATCCCGTCGAGGCCCGCGGTCTTCGGGTCGATCATCCGGCTCGCGAAGTAGAAGACCGCGACGGCGAACACCATGCCGAACAGCTGGAGGACGAACGCGAACCGGTACGACAAATCGGTCAACAGGTCCCGGTAGAGGAACGCCCAGATCTTGGTGAAGAACCGCTTCACGCGGCGCCTTTCGCGGACTCCTCGCGCATCAAGCGCGCGAAGGCTTCCTCGAGATCGGGCTCCACCCGGTCGCAGGCGTGGACGACGCAGCCGGCCGCCATGACGGCGGCGAGGAGGTCGTTCAAGCGCCCGTCGCCGTCGAGCGCCACCACGGCCCGGTGGATCCCGTCGAGCTTCTCGGCGGAGACGACACGAAACGGCCCGGCGATCCCGTCGCGCCAGTTCGACACCTCGAGCCGCACCTGCCGCTCGTCCATCCCCCAGCGCCGCACCTCCCCGACCGTGCCAACCTGCCGCACCGTCCCCTTCACCAGGATCGCGAGGCGGTCGCAGAGCATCTCCGCCTCGCGCAGATTGTGGGTCGCGAGCAGGATCGTCTTCCCCAGGCGCCCCTTCAGCTCGTCGCGGATGAACTCGCGCAGGGACAACGACGACGCGGGATCGAGCGAGCGCGTTGGCTCGTCCATGAGGAGGATCGGCGGGTCGTGGAGAAGCGCGCGGGCGACGGCCAGGCGTTGCTTCATGCCGGAGGAGTATCCGGAGAATCGTTGACCGGCGGCGTGGGACAGCTCGACCCGCTCGAGCAGCTCGTCGATGCGCGATTCGATCCGCGGCCCGGGCACGTCGTAGAGCCTCGCGAAGAAACGGAGGTTGTCCCGCCCCGACAGCCGCCAGTAGAACGACCGCTCGTCGGAATGCACGAGGCCGATGTTGGGCTTGACACGGTTCTCGCGGCGGACGTCCTCGCCGCCGACGACCGCGCGGCCGCGGTCCGGAAGGACGAGGCAGGAGAGGATCTTGACGAGGGTCGTCTTGCCCGCGCCGTTGGGACCGAGCAGACCGAAGATCTCGCCGGTCCTGACGTGGAGGTCGACGCCGCGAAGCGCTTCGATCCGCTCTGCCGGGACGAACGGCTTCGTCACGATCTCCTTGAGCGAGCGCTTCTTCGCGAAGGATTTCTCGAGACGAAAGCCCTCGATCGCGTACTCCACGCCGCCTCCTTCACGAATCGGACCGGCATTCTAGCCGAGGCGGCGGGTCCTCCCGGTCAGCCCCGGGCGGCGGCGATCGCGGCGTCGTAATCGGGCTCGTCGCCGATGTCGCCGACGAGCTGCGCGTGGATCACGCGGTTCGACTCGTCGAGCACGACGACGGCGCGGGCCGTGATCCCCTCCATCGGGCCGTCGGTCATCAGGACACCGTAGTCCTGGGCGAAGGCGCGGCCGCGCATCAGCGAGAGCGGGATGACGTGCTCGAGGCCGGCGTCGGAGCAGGCGCGCTTCATCGCGAACGGGAGGTCGGCCGAGACGACGAGCACGACCGTGTTCGCAAGGCCCGCCGCCAGCGTGTCGAACCGCCGCGCCGAGAGCGAACAGACCCGCGTGTCGAGACTGGGCACGATGTTGAGGATCTTCCGCTTGCCCGCGAAGGTCCGGAGCGTGACGTCCGCGAGATCGCTTCCCACGAGACGGAAATCGGGTGCCGCCGTCCCCGCTCGGGGCAGCGCGCCGGAAATCGTGATCGTTTTGCCGTCCATCGTCACGGTCGCCATGGGGTTTCCTCCGGGACGCCGACTGACGCTAGCACGCAGCCTCCCCGGAGCGTACATTTCCCCGGTCGAGACGAACGTGAGAGCCCTCCTTCCTCGCGACGGCACGGCGTCCCCGCTCCCGCCTCACGTGGCCGCGGCGTTCGACGCGCACCCGCTCCTCGATCCGCACCTCCCGAGCCGTCACCCGGCGCTGACTCGCCTCTGGCTCGATACGTACCGGCACATGCAGCGCGAGCCGGCGTTCCACGATCGGATCGTCCGCGGGTACACGGCGCCCGCGGGGAGCCGCCGCTCGTCGGCCGCCGATCTCACCGGGTACTTTCATGACGCCGACGCGTATCTGAACGACCTGCTGCGCCTGGTTCCCGAGCCGGTCGCGCGGCACCTGGCACCCCTTCCGGAGACCCGCGGCCGCAGCTCCCTCGGCGATCTGCTCAAGGCGACGTTCGAGGCGCCCCATGCGCGCAGCCGCTATGAGGCGCAGCGCAAGCTCTACCTCGCGAAGATCCTGTTCGACATCGAGCACTCCCGCACCGTCCGCGACGGCCCGCGGCATCGGGCCTACTTCGAGCAGCTCGTGCGGGACGCGCTGTGGAGCGACGTCGAGCACCGGACCGAGGTCGAGATGTTCGGCGGCCTCGAGAGCGCCGCGGACGGCTCGTTGCGGTTCGTCACGGGCTCGAGCGCCCAGGCCGGCACCCGCGCGTTCCGCTTCCGGCCGAGGCGCCTCAAGGCCGAGGGGCGGGAAGGAGCGATCGACGTCTTTCACTACCGCTCCCGGTTCAAGCGGGAAGCGGACCCCGCGACCGACCGGCGGGAGGACGACGGCTGGCTCAAGATCGCCGAGGCCCCGCGCTGGCCCGGCCTCGGACGGCGCAGCGGGTCGATCCTGTCGAAGATGATCCGGCGGGCGATCCCCGATCCGCGCATGGTCCAGGACCTCCTCGGTGCCATGTTCATCGTCGGAGACCGCGCGCAGACCTACGCGCTCGAGCGCCGGCTCGTCGCCGCGTTCGGCGGCCCCCTGCGATGGCGCGACCGCGTGGACACGCTGGGCGGGCAGCGCGACCGGGGCCGTCTCGACGCGCAATCCGCGAGCGGCTTCCGCGTGCTGAAGGGGATCGTCGACGTGCTGATCGACGACCCCTCGTCGGACCGGCCTTACTTCTTCTCGGTCGAGATCCAGATCTTCCCGCTCGCCGACTATCTCTCGACCTTATATGACACTCATTTTGCGAGCCACTCCGCTTACAAGAAACGGCAGTTCCTGAACGAGCTCCTCCCCGTCCTCTTCCCCGCCGGGATCTACGGAGGCACCAGCGCGATGCTGCCTGGAGGAGAGGACGAGGTCGGCGCGCTCGACCGCTCCCCCCGCCCGGGCGTATAACGTTCGCGGCCTGCCCGGCCGGCCACCTCGCGGAGGATCCATGCGAACCCGACTCGCGCCGATCGCACTCGCCTGCCTGTCTTCCGTCCTCGCCTTCGCGGCCGACCCCTCATCTCCGCCGAAGGCTCCGGCCTCTCCGGCCGCGATCGCCAAGGCGCCCGCACCCGCGGCCCCTGCCGCCACCGCGGCGAAGACGGGCACGATCACCGGGCGAGTGACCGGCGCCGACGCGAAGCCGCTCGCGGGTGCCGTGGTCCGCGCGGTGGCGACGGCGAAGCCGGTCGCGATGTCGTCGATCGCCGGGCGGCGGCGGGCGGCGCGCGCCGAGGCCGCGAAGATCGCAACCGCGACGACGGCGGCGGACGGGACGTTCAAGCTCGACGCGCTGCCGAACGACTCCTACACGGTCCGCGTCGACGCGAAAGGTGTCGCCCCGGTTCTCGCGGAGAAGGTTCCGCTCGGCGCGACCCTCAATCTCAAGATGAAGCCCGGGCTCCCGGTCACTGGGAAGGTGCTCGACCTCTCGACCCAGAAGCCGGTCGCCGGAGCGACGGTTCGCGCGCTCGAGCACAACGCCGAGGCGTTCGGCCTCGATGCCGCGCGCCAGACCACCACCGCGGAGGACGGCACGTTCGCGATCGCCGACTGCCCCCCGGGCGCCGTCACGCTCGACGCGATCGCCCCCGGGCGGGCGCATGCCCGCCTCGAGGACGTCGTCGTGAAAAAGCGTGCCGAGGACGAGGCTCCCAAACCGGACGCGAACACGCTGTTCCTGCGCCCCGGTGGGCGTCTTGCCGGACGCGTGGTCGGATCGGACGGAAAGCCCCTGGCGGACGCTTCGGTCTCCGCGACGGCCGGGGACGGGGCGATCCTCACGATGCTCCGCGACGCCCCGCGCCCGCAGCGGACCGACGCGTCGGGACGTTTCGACTTCGACGGCCTGCCCGCGGGAAACCGCTGGACGCTCCGGGCCCGCAAGCCCGGCCTCGCGGATGGCGAGGCCGCCCCGATCGCGCTCGAAGCCGGCACCGATCGCTCCGACCTCGAGATAAAGCTCGAAAGCGGCGCGACGCTGACCTTCCGCCTGGCCACCGCGGACGACGTCGGCGTTACCGACGCCGAGCTCGCGCTGCGCCCGGCGGCGGCGCCCGGTGGGGGAGGCGAGCGGTCCCGCTCGTTCAGGTCGATGGCCCCCAACAACGTCGCAACAGAGCAGATCACGACGAAGTCCGACGGCACGTTCACGGTGAAGAACCTCGAGGCCGGGACGTTCGACGTCACGGTCTCTCCGGCGGAGTACGCGGACGTCGCGAAGGAGGCGGTGCGCCTCAAGGCCGGCGAGACCGCCGACCTCGGGACCCTCCGCGTCAAGGAGGCGAAGAGCATCGCAGGGCGCATCACGGACCAGAGCGGCCAGCCGGTCGCGGGCGCCACGATCGCTGCGATCTGGCTCGATGGGATGACCCCGCACCCGCGCGAAGCGAAATCGAAGAGCGACGGCCGCTACAAGCTGAGCGGTTTCGGCGATCAGCCGGTGCGCGATGTCTGGGTCAACGCGGAGGGATTCGCGACGAGTCGGAAGGAAGGAGTCATGCCCGGCGACACCGCGGCGGATTTCGTTCTCGACAAGCTCGGAAGCGTCACCGGCAAGGTCCTCCTTCCCGACGGGAGCGTTCCCCCCGCGTTCCGCGTCTCGGCTCATCCCGAGGCCAAGGAGGGACAGGAGCGCTTCGGGTTCCGGATGATCGTCGGGATGGGTAGCTCCGACGCCGACAAGCTGTTCGTCGATCCGGCGGGAAACTTTCGGCTCGACGGGGTCGCGCCCGGGAAGGTCACGATCGAGGCGCGTGCCGACGGCGTCGCCCCCGGGCGCAAGTCGGGGCTCGACGTCCAGTCCGACCAGACCGCGGACGCCGGGACGATCACGCTCGCCGCCGGCCGGTCGCTGCACGGCCGTGTGCTGGCGTCCAAGGACGACGCCCCGATCCCGGGAGCGACCATCACGCTCACTCAGCCCGGGACGTTCATGGTCCGCATGGGCGCCGACCCGCCCGATGGTGCCGCGATCTCGCGTGTGGACGGGACGTTCCAGATCGACGGCCTCGAGCCGCGCTCGTACAACGTGAACACCAATCAGCCGGACTACTCCCCCGCCACCGGGCGCGTCGAGGTGACGGCCGACCAGGACGTCGACGACTTCGTCGTGCGCCTCTCCAAGGGGGGCACGCTGACCGGCCTCGTCCGCGACGCGCAGAAGCAGCCGCTGCCCGGCGTGCAGGTCCTGGTCGCGAAGATGCCGATGAGCGGCGGGCCCCAGACGACGACCACCGGCTCCGACGGGCGCTACACGCTCGACAAGCTCCCGCCCGGCGACTACATCGTCATGAAGGCACCCGCACCCGGTCAGCCGATGATGCTCTCGTCCGGGATGAAGCAGGCGAGTGTGGCCGAGGGGATCACGACCGAGTTCGATCTCGACGACGCGTCGAAGATCAACCTCTCCGGGCGAGTGCTGCGCGCGGGGCAGCCGGTGCCCGGAGCGACGATCCTGCTCTCGGCCGACGGGTCCGCCGGCGGACCGAGCGTCGACGTGAAAACGGCCCAGGCCGACGATGCCGGGCGATACCAGGTGGGTCTCGATACGGCGGGGCGCTATGACGCCACGGTGAGCGCCGGCGGGATGTCGTTCGATCGCGGCAGGGCGATCACGATCGACGTGCCGGACCAGCCTGCCCCCGTCGTGGACATCACGCTCAAGTCGTCGGGGATCTCGGGGCGGGTGACCGATGCCGACGGCAAAGCCGTCGGGAGCGCGTCGGTGACCGCGGTCGCGATCGAAGGCGACAAGTCGGCGCAGCCGTTCCGGGCCCACTCCGAGGTCGACGGCACGTACCGGATGGAGAACGTCGATCCGGGGACGTACAAGCTCACCGCCGCCGCCTCCGGATTCCGCAATGCGGAGCTGGCATCGGTCACCGTCGCGGCCGACATCGAGACACCGGGGATCGATATCCGGCTCGACTCGGCGCTCAGCGTGAAGGGGCACGTCCTCGATGTGAACGGTCGCGGGATCGCGGGGGCGATGGTGGTGGTCGCCGGGACCGGCACCGCCTCGTCCGGGCGCGACACCGCGCCTGCGACCACCGACATCAACGGCGCGTTCGTCGTGACGGCGCCGGTGGACGGGCCGCTCGACTTCACGGCGATTGCCGGTGGGTACGCCCCCGCGCGCGCCACCGGGGTCGTGCCTGCGGACGACCAGGACGTCACGCTGCGCGCGCCCCGGGGCGGACGCATCCGCGTCACGGTGACGGGAGCGAACGGGCAACCGGTGCCCGGCGTCTCGGTCTACTGCAACGCGGTTCCGGATTTCCTCGGCAGCGGGATGCTCTCGTTCGTCAATCGCCCGACTCCGACCGGAGCCGACGGCAGCACGATGGCGGGACCGCTCGCCGCGGGGACCTACTCCTGCGCCGCGCGCTCCGGGTCGAAGTCGATCTCGAAACCCGCGTCCGTGGACGACGGCGGGGAGAGCGCGATCTCGATCGCGCTTCCGTAGAGAGCCGAGCGCGCGGCGAGGACGGCGCTTCCCGAGCGGACCCGCTAGAATGGCGGGCCATCCGATCGAGGAGTCCGACCATGACCGTGACGTCGACCGGTGCGCCGCTGACGGTGCTGACCGAGGACGAGGCGCTCTTCCGCGACGGCGTCTCGGAGTTCGCCCAGGCGGAGATCGCCCCCCGCGCCCGGGCGATGGACGCGGCCGGTCGATACGACGAGGATTTGCTTCCGAAGCTGTTCGAGATGGGGCTCATGGGCATCGACATCCCGGCCTCGCTCGGCGGCGCCGGCGGCACGTTCTTCCAGTCGTGCCTGGCCGTGGAGCAGATCTCCCGCGCCGATGCCGCGGTCGGGGTCCTGGTCGACGTCCAGAACACGCTCGTCAACAACGCGATCGCGAAGTACGGCACATCCGAGCAGAAGAGCCGCTACCTCGCCCGTACCGCCGCCGACACGGTCGCGTCGTATTGCCTCTCGGAAGCCGGCTCCGGCTCCGACGCCTTCGCGCTTCAATGCCGCGCCGTCCCGAAGGGCGACCGGTTCGTCCTCGACGGCCACAAGATGTGGATCACGAACGCCGCCGAGGCGGGGCTGTTCCTCGTCTTCGCGACCGTCGACCCGTCGGCGGGGTACAAGGGAATCACCGCGTTCCTCGTCCTGAAGTCGGACGCCGGCTTCTCCCTCGGCAAGCGCGAGGACAAGCTCGGGATCCGCGCGTCGTCCACGTGCGAGCTGCTCTTCGAGGGATGCGCGATCCCTTCGGACCGGGTCGTCGGACAGATCGGGCGCGGGTACAAGATCGCGATCGAGACACTCAACGAGGGACGGATCGGCATCGGCGCGCAGATGCTCGGGGTCGCCCAGGCGGCGCTCGACGCCGCCGTCCGCTATGCGAGGGAGCGCGTCCAGTTCGGAAAGACCCTCTCCGAGTTCCAGGCGATGCGCTTCCAGCTCGCGGACGCCGCGACGCGGCTCGAGGCGTCGCGCCTGCTGGTCTACAACGCGGCGCGCTTGCGGGACGCGGGGCTCCCCTTCGCCAAGGAGGCCGCGATGGCGAAGCTGTACGCCTCGGAGGCGGCCGAGCGGATCGCGGCGCAGGCGGTCGAGGTGCTCGGCGGGAACGGCTACACGACGGAGTACCCGGTGGAGAAGCTCTACCGCGACGTGAAGATCGGAAAGATCTACGAGGGCACGTCGTTCATGCAGCTCTCGACCATCGCGAAGTCGCTGCTCGACGAGTGACGGCGTGAGCGCGCCCGCCGACCTGTTCCTCCGCGCATGCCGGAAAGAACCCGTTCCCCGGCCTCCCGTCTGGCTGATGCGGCAGGCGGGGCGCTACCTTCCCGAGTACCGCGAGATCCGCCGCCGCGTGGACTTCATGACCCTGTGCACGACCCCCGATCTCGCGGCGGAGGTGACGGTCCAGCCGGTCGACCGGCTCGGCGTCGATGCGGCGATCCTCTTCTCCGACCTGCTCGTCCCGGCTCCCGCGATGGGCCTGACGCTCTCGTTCGTGCCCGGCCCCGTGATCGACCCGCCGGTGCGCACGCGCGCCGCCGTCGACGCGCTGGAGTCCTACGAGCCCGAGGAGGATCTCCCCCACGTCTACGAGACGATCCGCATCCTCAGGCGCGCGCTCGACGGCCGCGTGCCGCTGATCGGCTTCGGCGGCGCACCGTTCACACTGGCGGCGTACCTCGTCGAGGGGGAGGGCTCGCGCGCCTTCGGGCACTGGAAGCGGATGATCTTCGCGGAGCCGCACTTGGCCGACGCGCTGCTCGACACGCTCGTCGTCTCCCAGACCGCCTACCTCGTCGCCCAGGCCCGCGCGGGCGCGCAGGCGATCCAGCTCTTCGACACCTGGGCCGGACTGCTCCCCGCCGCCGATTTCCGTCGGTTCGCCCTCGATCCCGCGCGGCGCGTCATCCAAGCCGTGCGCGCCGCGGGAGTGCCGGTGATCTACTTCGCCCTCGATGCCGCCCACGCGTGGAGCGCGATCCGCGATTGCGGCGCCGACGTCGTGGGCGTGGACTGGCGGTCGAGCCTCGAGGACGCCGGGGCGGCGCTCGGCTCGGGCTACGCGCTCCAGGGAAACCTCGATCCCTGCGTGCTGCTGTCCGATCCGGACACGGTGCGGCGTCGAACCCGGGAGATGCTCGAGACCGCGCGCGGGGCCGCGGGCTACGTGGCGAATCTCGGCCACGGGATCCTCCCCGACACGCCGGTGGAGTGCGCCGCCGCGTTCGTCGCGGCGGTCAAGGGGTGGAGCGGCTAGCTTCTCCGCCCCCCTACCTCCCGAGCGTCCAGCAGACGCCGAAGTGGATCGCGATGTCCGACGAGTTGTCGAACTCGATGACGTTCTCCGTGAGCGCGGCATAACCCCGTGCCGATCCGGCGAGCGGGAATCGAACGCCCAGGGTCAGATCCTTTTCGTCGTTTCCGAGCGGCGCCGAGGTCTTGTTGCGCAAGGGGGACTGCTCCCAGACCGCCTGGAGCCACAGCGAGGTCGTGCGGAATCTGTACCCGGCCGAGGCCGCGGCGGAGGCGACCGGCGTCAGCGGCAGCCCGTCGAGGAACGCGCCGTTCCCGGGAAGGACGAAGCCTCCCTGGAAGGCGAACGTCCACGCGCGCCCCCGCTTCCCGACCGCAACCGCAGCGCCGAAGTCGGGAGCGCCGGTCGACAACAGCCGCGACGTCGAGGCGATCGCGACCTTGACTCCTGCCTCCATCGCGAACGACCAGGCCCGGGGGTCGCGGTGCGGCCCCCATCTCATGAACAGCACCGGGTCCGCGACGCCCGTGTCCTCGTTCCCCGAGACGAATTCCTCCCGGCCGCCGATCAGGACGCCGAGCGCCCGCTCGTTCTGTGTCACCGCGCCGCGGTAGTCCTGGGTGAGGTGGAGGACGTCGTGGAAGGCCTCGATCGTCGGGTCGAGGAATCCCCCGCCGAAGTGGACGAGCGGGACCTGCCCGCCGACGGTGAACCCGGGCGCCGGGGACCCCGATACCGTCAGCGCCAGCTCCGTGACCTCCCCGTCGAAGTAGTACAGGTCCCGGCCCGGGTTGGCCGCAGCCACCGCCGCGAAATCGGCCGCGGTGAACGGCTGCCGCGACGTGCGGGCGCCGAGGGCCAATCCGATCTCCTGAGAAAAGACGAAGTTGTTCGTCGTCGTGATGCCGAGCTGGACGTCCCACGCTCCCGGATCGGGGAACCCCGACGGGAACGGAGGGACGTGCATGACGAGGAATCCGAACGGAACCTGGATCGCGATGGGCAGGACGTCGTCGTCCTCCGCCGGGGAGGCCGCGAGCGCACCCCCGGGCGCCGCCAGGGCGGCACCGAGGGTGACCGCGAGGAGCCCGCTCTGGAATCCGCGGGTCACGCGCTGCCGATGAGGATGCCCGAGAGGAAGACGAGCACGCCGCCGACCACGACCTGGAAGGCCGCCGCGAGGAACGGCGTGTCCATGTAGCGGTTGCGAATCCACGCGATCGCGAACAGCTCGACGAAGACGACCGCGGCGGCGATCCCCGTGGCGAGGACGAAGTTCGAGATCAGGTACGGGAGCGCGTGGCCGACGCCGCCGACGAAGGTCATCACGCCGCAGACGAACCCCCGGAGCAGAGGCTTCCCCCGGCCGGTCAGCGACCCGTCGTCCGAGAGCGCCTCCGCGAAGCCCATGCTGATCCCGGCGCCCACCGCGGCGGCGATCCCGACCAGGAACGCCGCCCACGAGCTGCGTGTGGCGAATGCCGAGGCGAACAGCGGGGCCAGGGTCGACACCGAGCCGTCCATGAGCCCGGCCAGGCCCGGCTGGACCACCTGCAGGACGAACAGATGCCGCGAGGTGCGCGCCTCCTCGTCCCGCTCGCTCGCGGGCTGATGCGCGGGGTCGAACGTCGACGACGCCTCCTCGTGCCGCCGCTCCTCCTCCGCGAGATCGCCGAGGAGCTGGCGCATCTCCGCGTCCTTGGCCTGGGCGGCGGCCTTCTCGTAGAAGCGGGCGGTCTCGAGCTCCATCAGCGCCACCTGGCGCCGGATCTGCCCGACGTTGCCGCCGGTCACGGAGTGCACCGGGTCGCGCCGCACGAACCCGCGGACGTCCCCGCGCCGCACGAGCGGGATCTCCTCGCCGAACTTTCTGCGGAAGAGGTCGATCAAGCGGTGGCGGTGTCCGTCCTCCTGCGCGCACATCCCGTCGAGGACGGCGGCGGCCTTCGGGAAGTTGGGGCGCAAGAGGCGCGCGAACTCCCGGAAGATCCGCGCGTCCTCCTCTTCGAGCCCGATCGCAAGGGCCAGGACCTCCGGAGCGGACAGGTCCTTGAAGTTGCGGCGCATCGAGCCTCCGTTCGACCGGCAGCGGAGAGTACCATCGCGCCGCCGCGCGAGGTTGTACACTACCCCGTCGCCACGCACGGCACAGGAGGACGCGCTCCCTTGACCCTCGCCGAACGCCTCGACCTCACGCGGTGCACGCCCGCGCAGCTGTGGACGGCCCTCGACCCGGAAACGAAGCTCGCCGCCGCGCGCTCGCTCTACGCGCACGACTGGGGGAACGCACCGACGAGGCGCGAAGCCGATGCCGCGATCATGATCGGGATGCGCTTCCGCGAGGCGGCCGTCCGGCAGCTGCCGGTCGACAAGCGCGCGAGCTACCTCGCGCGCTCGATCCGGCCGAGCGATTCGCTCGCCGGCTCGCTCGTCCTGGCCCTCCATCTCGAGCAGCGCCGCCCCATGCTGGCGGCGTTCCTCGACGCGCTCGGCATCCCTCACGAGAACGGCCTGATCGCGGAGAGCCACACGCTCGAGACCCCGGCCGCGGCGGCGCTTCGCAAGGCGGCCGACGCGCTCCGGACGCGATTCCCGGCGCACGAGGTCGAGGAGTACCTCGCGTGCCTGTACGTCCTCGATCGCGAGACCTGGGACGGTCTGGCCGCGATCCTGGGGGGAGCGCCTTCCGCCGCGGTCAAACGCTGAAGGCGCGGGCCCTCGGCCCGGGGAGCGCCGCCGCCTCGCTGTGGAACAGGAAGGCGTCGATGGCCCTCCGGTCCTCCGGACCGAACTTCTCGAACTCCACGCCCACCCCCGGCCCGCGCGTCTCTTCGGCGCGCGGGTCGCCCGCGGCCACCGTTCGGACCACCCGTCCGATGACGTGGACCTTCCCCTGGGCCGTGGGGAGCGGGAACGACAGCGCGCAGCGCATCCCCACGTCGATCACCGAGGAGGTCGCGACGAACAGTCCGCTCGGCGAGAGATCCTGCGAGTACCCGAGAAGATGCGGGCTCGTCCCGTCGAGGAAAACGGGCGTGCGCAGCGGCACCCGCGGGCGGCGCGTGTAACACCAGACCCGGTTGCGCCCCAGGGCACGCGCCTCGTCCAGCGCCTCCTTCGCCCGGGCCAGGAGATCGTGGACGTTGTCCGCGTCCGCGGGGTACGACGCGGCCCCGAGGGACAGCGTGATGCCGACGCCTTCGTCATCCGCGTGCTTCGACTTGAAGCGGAACCGCTCCACGGTGGACCTGAGGCGCGCGGCGATCTGCCGCGCCGTGCCCCGCCCGAGCCCGGGGAACAGGATGCCGAAATCGTCGTCCTCGAAGCGGGCGACGACGTCCTCGTCCCGCACGCCCGCCCGGAGGATTCCCCCGAGCTTGACGAGAACCCGCGTGGCCGCCGTCGGGCCGTGCAGGTCGGCGACCGCGCGCAGCCGGTCGACATCCGCGAGGACCACCGCCACGGGACGGCCGGTCCCCGAAGCGGCGCGCAGCTCCGTTTCGAGACGGCCCGTGAAGGTCGCCCGCGACTCGAGCCCCGTCAGCGTGTCGCGGCCCGCGGGCGGGGGCTCGATCTCGTCCTCCGCCCGCGCGATCACGCGCAGCACGCTCACGATCGCGTGATCCGAGACCGGATCGGGGCGCGCGACCGAAGCCTCCACCTCGAGCAGGGCGCCGTCTTTCGTCTTGAGGGTCAGGTCGACGCTGTCGCGCCGTCCAGGGGGCAGCGGGCCCTGGGCGAGAACCGGCGATGACGACGCCCTCCGGACCACCTCCGCGGCCGTCCACCCCGTCAGCCGCTCCATCCCGCTGTCGAAACCGACGATCGCGCCGTCACGGTCGACGAGGAACGACCCCGTGTCGAATCCGCGACCCTCACGAACCTCGCGCAATCTCCGGAAGCTCTCCCCCGACCGCTCGTAGCGCATCGACGCCCCTTTCGACGAATTCGTAATCGCGGCGGAACATAGTTTCCGGAAAACGCCGCGGCAACCGACGTGCGTAGAATTGCCGGCCATGACGTGGCTGCGAGGGATTCTCTGGGCCGGCCTGGCCGCGGCCGGCGCGATCTCGTTCGGCACCATCGCCTTCGTGCGCCACGAGCCGGTCTCCGCCGGCCACCTCCTTCTCGCGGCGGTCGCGTCGCTCCTGATCGGATACCGCTTCTACTCGAAGTTCCTCGCCGCGCGCGTGCTGGCGCTCGACGACCGGCGGGCGACGCCGGCAGTGCGCCTGGCCGACGGCCGCGACTTCGTGCCGACGAACCGCTGGGTCGCCTTCGGGCACCATTTCGCGGCGATCGCGGGGCCGGGGCCGCTGCTCGGGCCGACCCTCGCGGCCCAGTTCGGGTATCTCCCCGGGACGATCTGGATTCTCGGCGGCGTCCTGCTCGGGGGCGCGGTGCAGGACTTCGTGATCCTCGCCTTCTCGCTGCGTCGCGACGGGCGCTCGCTCGCGCGGATGGTCCGCGACTCGCTCGGACCCCTCGGGGCGGTGGCCGGGACGGTGGGCATCCTCTTCATCATGGTGATCCTGATCGCCGTGCTCGCCCTCGTCGTCGTCAATCTCCTGGCGGAGAGCCCCTGGGGCCTGTTCACCTGCCTCGCGACGATCCCGATCGCGGTCCTGATGGGGGCGATCATGAAGGGGCGTGGAGGCCGCAGCGTCGCGATCGCGACGATCGTCGGCATCGGGTTGCTCGTGCTCGCGGCAGCCTACGGCCGCCTCGCCGCGGCCCACCCCGCCCTCGGCGGAGCGCTCACGCTCGGACGGCTGCCGCTCGCGTGGGGGCTGATCGCGTACGGGCTGACCGCGTCGATCCTCCCGATGTGGCTGCTGCTCGCCCCGCGGGACTACCTGTCGACGTTCGTCAAGCTCGGCACGATCTTCCTCCTCGCCGCCGGGATCGCGCTCGTCCGCCCCGAGCTCAAGCTCCCGGCCGTCACGCCGTTCGCCTCGGGAAACGGGCCGCTGTTCGGGGGCGGGCTCTTCCCCTTCTGCTTCATCACGATCGCGTGCGGCGCGATCTCCGGCTTCCACGCGCTGGTGGCGAGCGGGACGACCCCGCGCCTGCTCACGCGCGAGACCGACGCGCGCATGGTCGGGTACGGGAGCATGCTGCTCGAGGCCTTCGTCGCGATTATGGCCATGATCGCGGCCGCGTCGCTCCCCCCCGGCCAATTCTTCGCGATCAACTCGAAGATGACGCCGGCCTGGATCACGGAGCGCGGGTTCCCCGTGACGCAGGCGCAGATGGACACGCTCGCCGCGCGTGTGGGAGAGAAGACGCTGATGGGGCGGGCGGGCGGCTCGTCGTCGCTGGCGGTCGGGATGGCGTCGATCTTCCGCGACGTCGCCGGCGGCGATCGCGCGGTCGCCGTCTGGTACCACTTCGCGGTGATGTTCGAGGTCTTGTTCATCCTCACGACGCTCGACGCCGGCACGCGCGTCGGCCGATACCTCCTCCAGGACGCGCTCGCGCGCGCCTCGCCGCGCCTCGCGGGGGGAAGCTGGGCCGCCAACGTCTCGACGAGCGTCGCCTTCGTTGCGGTGTGGGGGTACTTCCTCGTCGCCGCCGTCCTCGACCCCCAAGGGGGGATCCGCGCGCTCTGGCCGCTGTTCGGGCTGTCGAACCAGCTCCTGGCGGGAACCGCGCTCGCCATCGCGACGACGATCCTCGTCCGGACGGGGCGCGCGCGCTTCGCGCTCGTGACCGGGGCCCCGCTCGCGTTCCTCTTGACCGTGACCATGACGGCGGGGATCCAGCTGATCGGAAGCGCCGACCCGTCTCTCGGCTTCCTCGCGAAGGCGGCCGCGTCCACCGACCGCGTCGAGGCCTGGAACGCGCGGCTCGACGCGGCGGTCGCGGCCGTCCTCCTCGTCCTCGTGGCGACGGTCGTCGCCTCGGCGGCCCGGCAGATCGCGGGGGTGCTCGCGGGGCGCATCCCGGTTTCGCCCGAATTACCCCCGGAGGGCGGGGGCGGGCCCGTGTTCGGCGAGGTGCGCCCCGTCGGCGGCCGGACGCGCTGTTGCTAACATGGATGATCAGACGAGGTGACGCGATGGCAAGCGGCGATCCGTTGGTGCGCGAGAAGATCCTCCAGGTCCCGAAGATCCTCGCGGAGCTCGATCTCGACGCGTGGCTGCTGTACGCGCGAGAGAGTGCCACCGTGCACGATCCTTCGTTCGACCTGGTCGTGGGAGGGAACGTCACGTGGCATTCGGCGTTCCTGCTCACCCGAACGGGCGAGCGCATCGCCGTCGTCGGAAGCCTCGATCGTGCGGGGGTCGAATCGCACGGGCACTACACGGAGATCGTCCCGTACGTCTCGGGGATCACGGCCGATCTGCGCCGCGTCCTCGCGCGGGTCGATCCGAAGCGGATCGCCGTGAACTACTCGGTCAACGATCCCGCCGCGGACGGCCTCACCCACGGGATGTGGCTCGCGCTCCAGACGAGCCTCGAGGGAACGCCCTACGCGGAGCGTCTGGTCAGCTCCGAGCGCCTGGTCGCGGCGCTGCGCGGTCGGAAGACGGCGACCGAGCGCACCCTCATCCGCGAGGCGTGCGACGTCACGGTCGGCATCTTCGAGGCCGTCACGAAGAAGCTGCGCGCGGGGCTGAGCGAGAAGCAGTTCGCGGCGATGATCGTCGAGGAGATGAATCGCATCGGGGGGCTTGCGCCCGCGTGGGAGGCGGAGCATTGCCCCGCGGTGTTCACCGGCCCCGACTCGGCGGGCGCCCACGCGGGACCGACCGACCGGAAGATCGAGCCGGGGCACGTCGTCAACGTGGACTTCGGCGTCCGGCGAAACGGGTACTGCTCCGACCTCCAGCGAACCTGGTACGTGCTGCGCCCCGGCGAGACCGAAGCACCCGCGGCGGTCCGCAAGGGGTTCGAGACGATCCTGAAGTCGATCGCCGACGCCGCTGCCGCGATGAAGCCCGGAAAGACGGGGGCGGAGATCGACGACGTCGCGCGCGGCGTCGTCACCGGCGCGGGATACGCCGAATACCCGCACGGGACCGGCCACCAGATCGGCCGCGTGGCGCACGACGGCGGCGGCGGGCTGATGCCGCGCTGGGAGCGCTACGGGAACACGCCGATGCTCCCGATCGAGGAGGGCCAGTGCTTCACGATCGAGCCGCGGCTGACCGTCGAGGGGCACGGGATCGCGACCTGCGAGGACATCGTCGCGGTGACGGCGAGCGGGACGACCTTCCTTTCGCGGCCTCAGGAAGAGCTCTGGCTGGTGCGCAGCTGACCGGAGCGAGCCGCTTGATCCGGACGGTATCCCTCAAGCCGAAGGCCTATCACCTCTTCGAGAACACGCTCCGGATCAAGAACCGGATCGTCGGCGTCGGCTGGCACAGGAAGGACCCGTTCCGTCATTTCGGCCCCGGAGGGGTCGACGAGGCGGAACGGCTGTGCCTCGAGACGGGCCGCGACCTACTCGGCTACCTGAGCGTCCCCGCGGACGTTCCCGCCGAGCGCCTCACCGTGACACGGCGGCGCTCCGCGGCCGCGAGGCACGCGGTCCTCGCGTTCGGCTCCCCCGCCCCATCGGGGTTCCCGGAGAACGACCGTGTCGTCGCGCGGCTCTTTCCGGCGCGCCGGCCGAGGAAGGACGCCGCGGCGATCGTGTTCCACCATGCGCTGTTCCAGAAGAGCTGGGCCTTGTGGCGCTGGTTCCTGACGCCGCTGACCGACCGCTTTCCGGTCGTCATGATGGCGGCGCCCTACCACTTCGAGCGGACCCCCGCGGGACAGTTCGCCGGCGAGGGGAGCGTCAACCCGAACCCGTTCCGGCTCTACCAATCGTTCCGCCAGTGGGCCTGGGACCAGAAGGCGCTCGCGACCGCGATGCGCGAGGGGGTGGGGCTGACGCCCGTGGCGGTGATGGGCTTCAGCCTGGGTGCGTTCCAGACTCTCCTGACCGCCGCGGCGGGCGGGATTCCCGAGCTGCCCCTCGTCTCGGTCGCCTCGACGAGCCGCTACGCCCACGGGCTCTACGAGGGCGTCCTCGGAGCGGGGACGGTGGACGGCCTCACGCGCGCCGGGATCGACCGGGCCCGCCTCGAGCGGATGGTCGAGGCGATTCAGCTCGAGCGGTACGTACCGAGGCTCGCGGACCGGCAGGTTCTCTTCATCGCGGGGCGCCACGACTTCGTCGACCCGCCCCCCTCCGGCGAGCGCCTCGAGGCGGCCTTGCGCCCGACGCGCTCGGTGTGGCTCGACGTGGGGCACGCCACGACGGTGCTCGAGCGCGACCGCGTCGCCCGCGAGGTGCTCGGTTTCCTGGAATCACTCGGCCTTTCCTAGCCCGGATCATTGGGGAGCCTTTCCCCTCCTCTCCTGAATACATTCCTGCGGCACGCCACGGCGGCATGCGGGCTCCCAATGATCCGGGCTAGCGGAGAAGGCTAGGGAAGACCAGCGCTGCGACCCCTGCGTGGACCGTGAGGCGCACCGGCCCGCGCGCGGTGTTGCTCAGGCCGAGGGAGCCCGGGCGAACGATTCGTTTCGCGAGCGTCCAGGCGGTGCCGGTCAGCGTGACGCGCGCCGTGCGCCGGAGGGCGAAGAGGGAGACCAGCGCGCCGGTCCGCGTCGCGACCCGGACGCCACGGGCCGTGATGACGACGAACCCCCGCGCGCTCGGCGCGAGCACGGCCGTCAGCTGCGGAGCACACGCCCCCGCCTCGAGGACGTTGGCCCACTCGTGATCGAGACGGCCGCCGATGAGGCCCGCGACGACGACGATGTCGGCGCCGCGCGCGGCGGCCTCCTCGAGCGCTCCGGCAAAATCACTGAAGTCCTTCGCGGCGGCGTAGATCCTCGACGAAACCCCTGCGGGAGACGCCGGGGTCGAGTCGAGATCGCCGACGAAGAGGTCCGGCCGGCGTCGCGCGGCGCGGCACGCGGCCAGGCCGCCGTCGACCGCGATCAGGAGCGGCCGCCGGTCGAAGCGACGCGCGTGCGCGAGCGCGCTCGCGAAGTCCGCCCGGGAGGCGCCGTCGAGCGCGACGAGAGCGGCGCGGCGGCGCCGGCCGCGCCCCGGGCCCGGGAGCGCGATCAGGCGGGGAGCGATGGTCGCGGCGCGCGTGGTCACGTTTGGGGACATTCTCCTTTTTCCTCTCCTGGGATAATCCCTATTCTTCGCAGCGAGGCGGTATCCGGAGGAGCCGAGCAAGAAGAAAGGGATTATCCCAGGAGAGGAAAAAGGAGAATGTCCCCAAAACGAAAAAGCCCCGGGGGAACCCCCGGGGCTTTCGGTTATCGGCGCTTCAGGCTTCAGACGCGAACGACGTTCTCGGCCTGCGGGCCCTTCGGCCCCTCCTTGATCTCGAACTCGACCTCCTGGCCCTCGTCGAGGGTCTTGTACCCCTCCGCGTGGATCGCGGAATAGTGGACGAAGACATCGGGCCCGTCCTCACGCGCGATGAAGCCGTAACCCTTGCTGTTGTTGAACCACTTCACTTTACCCTTGGCCACGATCGGTACCTCCTTGCTTCCCACAGAGCGTTCTGCTCTAACTCGAGACCGCCGCCCTCGGCGGCCCGGATGCCGTCGCCGCAGCCTTCCGGCCATAAAAGAAAAAGGACCACGGGCGGCCTTTGGAGTGCGCCGGTGGTCCTATTGCCTACGGACGGAACCGATGCTGCATGGCACCGGAGCCCAGTGTAGAGCCTGCCCGGAGACCACGCAACTCGCCGTCTGAGGGCCGCTCAGGCCTCGACGGGGGACTTCTCCACGGCCGGCTCGATGTCTCCCGGCTCTTCGTCGGAATCGCCGGAAACAGGGGCCGGAGTGGGAGGCACGGCCGCGGCCGCCCGGGCGCGCTCGCGAAGCGCCGGGCCGAACGCCAGGTCGAGAACCTGGTCGATCTCCGAGACGAACCGGAACGTGAGCGCGTCGCGCACCGGGGCCGAGACGTCCTCGAGGTCCTTCTCGTTCTTGTCCGGGAGGATCACGCAGCGGATCCCCGCCGACTTCGCGGCGATGACCTTTTCCTTGATTCCGCCCACCGGCAGGACCTTGCCGCGAAGGGTGATCTCGCCGGTCATCGCGAGGTCGGAGGGGACCGGCATGCCGGTCAGCAGCGACACCAGCGACGCGGTGAGCGTGACGCCCGCCGACGGCCCGTCCTTGGGCGTGGCGCCCGCGGGGACGTGGATGTGGAAGTCGGTCGCGTCGAACAAGGACTCGTCCAGACCGAGGGACGCGGCGTTCGAGCGGATCCACGAGAGCGCCGCGAGCGCCGACTCGCGCATGACGTCCCCGAGCCGGCCGGTGATCGTCACCTTGCCGCGCCCCCGCATGCGGGTGGACTCGACGAAGAGGATCTCGCCTCCGACCGAGGTCCACGCGAGGCCCACGGCGACGCCGCTGCGGTCGGTCCGCTCGGCGATCTCGCGGAAGAACCGGACCGGCCCGAGGAACTCGCGGACCGCCTCCGGCGTCAGCACCACGCGTTGCGTCTCGCCCTCGACGACCTTGCGGGCGACCTTGCGGCAGACATTCGCGATCTCGCGGTCGAGGTTGCGCACCCCGGCCTCGCGCGTGTAGTCGTTGATGATCGACCTGAGGCCGTCCTCGGTGAACTCGATCTGCTCGGTCGTCAGGCCGTGCTCCTCGATCTGCCGGCGCACGACGTGCGCCTTGGCGATCTCGAGCTTCTCCTCCTCGGTGTACCCGGGGAGCCTCAGGACTTCCATCCGGTCGCGCAACGCCGGCGGGATGGTGTCGAGCACGTTGGCGGTCGTGATGAAGAAGACCTTGCTGAGGTCGAACGGGACCTCGAGGTAGTGGTCCGAGAACGCGTGATTCTGCTCGGGATCGAGCACCTCGAGCAGCGCCGAGGACGGGTCGCCGCGGAAGTCGGTCCCGACCTTGTCGATCTCGTCGAGGACGATCACCGGGTTCTTGGTGCCGGCGCGCTTGATGCCCTGGATGACCCGGCCGGGGAGCGAGCCGATGTAGGTCCGGCGGTGGCCGCGGACCTCCGCCTCGTCGCGAATGCCGCCGAGGGAGATCCTCCCGAACTTGCGCCCCATCGCGCGGGCGATCGACTTGCCGAGCGAGGTCTTCCCGACTCCGGGAGGGCCGGCGAAGCACAGGATCGGCCCCTTCAGGTCCTTCTTGAGGGCGCGGACCGAGAGGAACTCGAGGATCCGGTCCTTGACCTTCTCGAGGTCGTAGTGGTCCTCGTCGAGGATCCGGCGCGCCTCCTTCACGTCGAGCTTGTCGTCGGTCTCCACCGCCCAGGGGAGCGACACGAGCCAGTCGAGGTACGTCCGCGAGACCGTGTACTCCGCCGCCTGCGGAGGCATCTTGCTGAGGCGGTCGAGCTCCTTCTCGGCGACCTTCTTCGCCTCCTCCGGCATGGACGCGCCGTCGATCTTCTTCCGGAACTCCTCGATCTCCTGCGCGCGGTCGTCGTCCTCGCCGAGCTCCTTCTGGATCGCCTTCATCTGCTCGCGCAGGTAGTACTGGCGCTGCGTCTTGCCGACCTCGTCGGCGACCTGCGACTGGATGCGCGAGGAGATCTCCTGGAGCTCGACCTCGCGGGTGACGATCTCGACGAGCTTCTGGACGCGGTCCTTGACGTTGTTCCTCTCGAGCAGACCGATCTTCTCCTCGACCGAGATGTTCAGCACCGACGCGGCGAGGTCCGACAGGCGCCCGGGATCTCCCGAGCCGGCGGAGAGCACCATCTCGCCGAGGTCGTTCGAGATGTTCTGCGAGCTCTGGACGAGGCGCTGGAACTGGTTGATCAGGCTGCGCACGAGGGCGTCGAGGTCGACGCCCGGCTCGAGGATCTCCTCGAGCGTCGTGACCGAGGCTTTCATGTACGGCTCGGTCGCCGTGAACCGGTCGACCCGGATGCGCCGCATCCCCTGGATGATCAGGTTGACGTTGTTCCCGTTGAGCTTGACGACCTTGAGGATGCGCGCGGCGGTGCCGACGCGATACATCCCCGCCGGATCCGGGTCGTCCTCCGACGGAATCCGCTGCGAGACCACACCGATCAGCTTGCTGTCGCCGACGACGTCGTCGAGCAGGTTCAGCGTCTTGCGGCGGCCGACGGAGATCGGCATGATCGCGTGCGGATAGAGCACGCTGTTCCGCAGCGGCAGGATGCCGAGCTCGGAGGGGACGTGGACCGTTTCGATGGCAGCCATGGGCCCTCTTTTCTGATCGGTCTCGATCAAATACTAAGCGCCCCGGGGGGCACGGGCCACCCCCCGGGGCGCAGCAGGGGCTTCCGCACGGGTGCGGAACGGCAAAGAGCTTAGGCGGCGCGGATCTCGATCTTCTTCGGCTTGGCGGCCTCGAGCTTCGGCACGGTCAGCTCGAGGACCCCGTCCTTGTAGACCGCGACGACTTTCGACGGGTCGACGGTCGTCGGCAGCGAGAAGCTCCGCGTGAAGGTCCCGTAGGTTCTCTCGAGCCGGTAGGCGTTCTGCTCGGAGACCTCCGTCTCGCGCTTGCGCTCGCCGCGCAGCGTGAGGACGCCGTTCTCTATATCGACAGCGATGTCGTTCTTGTCGATGCCGGGCACCTCCGCCCGGATGACCAGATCGTGACCCTTCTCGTAGATGTCGACCGCCGGCGCCCAGGCGCCGAACGCGTCGTCGACCCGCGTTCCCGTGCTCCAGCGGACCAGCTCCTGCAACGGATCCCAGCGAACGAGTGTCATGGCGTCTTCTCCTCCTCGAATCGTCGTCGCCTGCTTTCGTTTCCGGCGACGCCCTTGGGGTTAAGACGCGGCTTTCGGAGTGTCAAGCCGGCCCGGCGGCGGGCGTCTAGCGCAGGAGCTTTTCGTGGCGGGCGGAGAGATTTTCGGGGAGCGGACGGTAGTCGAGCGGCTCGAGCGAGAACGAGCCCCGCCCCTGCGTGTGCGACCGAAGCGCGGTCAGGTATCCGAACATCTCGCCGATCGGGGCCACGCCGCGGACGACCGCGGCGCCGCGGTGGTACCCCGTGTCCTCCACGATCGCGCGGCGCTGCTGGAGCGTCTTCATCACGACGCCGACGTATTCCTCCGGAACGCGCACCTCGAGCCTTCCGTACGGCTCGAGCACGACCCCGTCGGCCGCCCGGAGCGCCTCGCGAAACGCGTGCGAGGCCGCGGAGTTGAGCGCGATCTCGGGCTGCCCCGACTCGGCGAACTCGGCCGCGAGCAGCGTGGCCCGGATGCCGACGACCGGGTAGCCGTAAAGGCCTCCGCCGTTTGCCGCGTTCGCGATGCTCTCGAGGATCGCCGGCACGAGGCTCGCGGGGACGGCTCCGGCGCCGAGGCGATCGATCACCTCGGGCGTCGCCGCGCAGTCCTGGAGCGGCTCCACGGAGAGCGAGACCTTGGCGAAGAGCGCGTCGCCGGCGACGACACGGCGGTACTCGGCGGTGCCCTCCGCGCGCGCCCGGACGGTCTCGCGGTAGGACACGCGCGGCTTGCCGGAGCCGAGCTTGATCCCGAAGTCCCGGTCGATGCGGCTCAGGACGACGTCGAGGTGAAGCTCCCCCATTCCGGAGAGAAGCGTCTGCCCCGTCTCGGGATCGGTCGACACGCCGAGCGTGGGATCCTCCCGCCTCAGGCGGGGGAGCATCTCCGCGAGCTTGTCCCGGTCGGCGCTCGTCTTCGGCTCGATCGCGATCGACACCACGGTCGCGGGGAAGCGGATCGGCTCGAGGAGAACCGGCCGCCCCTCGTCGCAGAGGGTGTCCCCGGTCATCGACCGGTGGAGCGCTCCGACCGCCACGATGTCCCCGGCCTCGACCGTCTCGACCGCCTCGCCGCGGTCCGCGTGCATGCGGAGCACGCGCCGCAGCCGCTCCCGCTCCTTGGTCCGGGGATTCCACGCGCGCCCGCCCGACTCGAGGGTCCCGGAGTACACGCGGAGGTAGAAGAGGTCGGCCGCCTCCGCGGCCTGGATCTTGAACACGAGCGCGGCGAACGGAGCCTTGTCGTCGGGAAGCCTCTCGACCGGCTTGCCGTCGCGCGGGTCGATCCCGTGAGCGGGCCCGACCTCGAGCGGGGAGGGAAGCAGATCGCACACCGCATCGAGCAGCGGCTGAACGCCGGCGTTCCGCAGCGCGGCGCCGCACAGGACCGGGACCGCGGCGCGGCCGATCGTGGCCGCGCGGAGCGCCTGCTTCAGGTCGGAGGTGGCGATCGGGCGCTCGGCCAGGAACAGCTCGGCGAGCGGGTCGTGGATCTCGGCGAGCGCCTCGATCATCCCCCCGCGGCGCGTCGCGGCCTCGGCCGCGAGCGCTTCGGGAATCGGACCGCTGACGACGGTCCGGCCGAGGCTTTCCGCCTCGAACGTCAGGTATCGCTCCTCGACGAGATCGACGATCCCCGCGAACGTCTCCGCCGAGCCGACGGGCATCTGGATCGGGATCGGCCGCGCGCCGAGCCGGTCGCGGATCGAGGCCACCGCGGCGTCGAAGTCCGCCCCGGTCCGGTCGAGCTTGTTGACGAACGCGATGCGCGGGACGTGATAGCGATCGGCCTGGTGCCAGACGGTCTCGGACTGCGGCTCGACCCCCTCGACGCCGTCGAAGATGACCACGGCGCCGTCGAGCACGCGCATCGCCCGCTCGACCTCGGCGGTGAAATCGACGTGCCCGGGCGTGTCGATGAGGTTGATCCGATGGTCCTTCCAGGTCAGCGTCGTCGCCGCCGCCGAGATCGTGATGCCGCGATTGCGCTCGTCCTCGCGGAAGTCCATCACGGCCTGCCCGTCGTGGACCTCGCCGAGCTTGTGGCTCCGCCCGGTGTAGAACAGGAACCGCTCGGTCGTGGTGGTCTTTCCGGCGTCGATGTGCGCGACGATGCCGATGTTGCGGACCTTCTCTTTTGGGAACGACGGCATCGCGCGCGGGCCCGCGGTCAGTTGACGAGGCTGCCGCCGTCGGAATCGAGCCCGCCGTCGTTGGCCTCGGGCTCGGACTCGAGGCGCTGCCGCTCGACCTCGATGGCACGGAGGATGTCTTCCTCCTCGGGGATGCGCACGTTGTGGATGGCGCCGAGCAGCAGGACCCCCTGGCCGACGAGCGCGGGGTCCTCCTCGAGCCAGTCGCGCAAGGGGTCGATCAGCTCCTGGGTGCCGAACAGGCTCACCCACTCCGCGGTCGATCCGGGGCCGACCTCCTCCATGAACCACACGAGGTTCGCCTTGACCGCCTCGTACGACGCGCGTGTGCCGAGGTCGCACAGGAGCACCAGGATCGAGTGCGCGGCGTCGGGCTCGACCGCGCGGGCCTCGATCTTGGCGCGCGCCGGGGCCACGACGGCCTCCCCCATCGCCGACAGCGCGCGCTCGGCGGCGCCGTAGACGTACGAGTTCTCGTCGGAGAGATACTCCATCACCTCGGGAATGAAGTGGACCGCGCGCAGCGCCCCGAGCGTCTCGAGGGCGACGACCTTCGGGAAGAAAGGACCCTGGGCCTCGAGCATGCGCAGGCACCAGTCCTGGGCCTTGCCGGCCCGCACCGGGTCCTCGCGGCAGATGACGGCGATCGCGGCCGGCAGCTCGTCGAGGACGAACGCCGTCTCGACCTCGGCGAGCTCCAGGAGCCGGTCGAGGTCCCCCCGCGCGCGCTTCAGCGCGAGCATGGGGTTCAGGTAGCGCGCGATCGCGAACGCCGCCGACAGCTCGAACCCGACGACCCACTGCTGGAACTGGTGGCCGAGCTTCTCCGAGCCCTCGAGGATCGGCGTCGTGGCGAAGGCGCCGACCGCGGCGGCGACCCGCGCGGGCATTTCGTCTTCGGGATCGGCCGGAAGCTTCGCCGCGGCGCCCCGCGTCCAGTCGGCGATCGCGCGGACGACCTCTTCGTGGTCCCCGGCGCGGAAGCGCTGGGCGAGCTGCTTGATCGTGGTCTCGCCGAGGGCGGCCAGGATGTCGCAGTCGTACCCGGACTCGACCGCCTTGATCGTCTTGCGCAGCTCGATGCGTCCGGAGGGACCGGTGCGGAAGCACCATCCGGCATCGTCGATCGAGAGCGCATCCATCAGGGTCCGGAACCCCTCCCCGGCGCGGTGGGAACCGCGCCACTGGAGGGCGGTGACGAACCGGGAGAGAACGTCCGGGATCTCCGACGCGCTGACAACCCGGAGGGCGCCGCGCAGCGCCTGCGGCTCCGCGAGGAGCTCTCCCTTCCGGGCGACGAACTCCCGGACGAGATCGCGGGCGGGGGGCGTCCCGAGGTCGGCCAGCGTCTCGACCACAAGCGCGACCGCGGAGTCGTGCAGGTCGCCGCGCTGGAGCACCGTGGCGGCGAGATCGACCGTCCCGGAGTATCCGAGCCGGGCGAGCGCCTGGAGGCAGTACCCGGGCACCGTGCCGCGCAGCAGCTTGAAGCCGCGGATCAGGATCGCGTGGTGTTTGGACCCGCCGTGCTCGCCGAGATGGCGCGCGACGCGCTCGGGGGTGGCATCGTGGTCGTCGAGGACGAACGGGGCGACGACGTCGCAGGCTTGCTCGGGAAAGTGCCGGATGAGGCGGTCGATCGCCCAATAACGGACCTCGGCATCCTCCCACTTGGTGAAGCGGGCCAGCTCATCGAAGCTCCAGATCTGGTCGGACAAGTACACCTCCGGGTTGCTAGGGAATTGTATCAGCCGGGGCGTTGTCAGACCGACGCGTAGAGCGCCGGCACGTCGGGCGGGAGAAAGCGCGCGCCCCAGGCGAGCAGCGCCGAAACGGCCGGATCCTCCCGGAGCGCGCGATCGGCGACGAGCGGCGCGGACATCGACGCGAGGGCCAGGTCCGCGATCGTCGGCGCTCCGTCGAGCAGATGATCGCGTCCCGCGATCCGGTCGACCGCGATCGCGGCCACGCGCCTGGCCTCGGGAACGTCGCGCGCGTACCCGGACGCGCTGATGCGGAACCGATCGCGCACGCGGCGGATGGCGATGCGCTCCTTGAAGCGGCGCGCCCATCCGTGGTCGTGAGGGAAGAACATCCGTCCGAGCGCTCCCGGCGTCGACGTGACGTTCCAGTAGGCGATCCTCCTGGAGAGGGCCATGAACGCGTGGTCGGCCCAGTCCTCGAGGAGGACGCACTCGGCGCGGTCGCGCGGATCGGAGGGCACGAGAGGGGGATCGGGATACGTCTCGTCGAGGTACAGGAGGATCGCGGTGGAGTCCGCGATCGTGCGAGAGCCGTCGACGAGCACGGGCACGAGTCCTTGACCGGAAGCGGCGACGACCGGAGCCCGATCCACCGGAGAGATGTTCTGGATCTCGTGGTCGAGCTTCTTCAGGGCTAGCGCCGCGCGCACCTTGATGCAGTTGTGGCTGAACGGCATCTGGATGAGCTTCATGCCGCGGCCTTCCGGTGCAGGTGGTCCCCGATCCGTCTCACGCGCGACATCTCCTCGGCCGAGAGCGGCCCGAGAGAAAGGGCAGACGAGGCCTCCTCCATCTGGCGATCGTTCGAAGGGCCGCAGAGCACCATGTCCACGCGGGGATCGGAGAGGGAGAAGCGATAACAGTCGGAGGCACGCAAGGGTGCCTCGCCGGCCGGCATCTTCTTCGGATCGAGGAACTGGCCCCACCGCGTCGCCGTGTAGGCGATCGTCCCCGGCGGGTTCTTCGCGGGGAGGAACGGCAGGATCTCCGACTCGGCGCCCCGGTGGGCCGCGTTGTAGCGGAACATCACGACGTCGAACGGCGCATTGAGGGCGCTGGCGATCCGGCCGAGAAGCGGTCGGTGGTGCCCCGAGATCGCCAGGAACCGGACGAGCCCCTTTTCCTTGGCGCGGCGCGCGGCATCGACGACCCGCGCGCTCGGCAGCTTCTGGTGATAACCGAGGATGAGAATGTCCGCCCGCTCGATCCGCAGCGCCCGGCACCCGCGCGCGACGAAGGTCTCGAGCAGGAACCCGAGGCGATCGTAGGTCTGGAGGGCGACGACGATCCGATCGCGATCGGTCGCCGCGAGGTGCCGCACCGCCTCGCCCATCCCGCGGCGCCTCATCGATCCCCAGTAGAAGAAGTTGATGCCGTGCTCGTGGTAGGCCTTCTCGATCGCCGCGGCGCCGACGCCGTAGCTCGCCCCGATGCCGATGGGCGCCACGCGAAGCCCCGTGCGCCCCAGGATCGCGGTGCCGAACGCCGCCATGCGCGACATCCTACCGTGTACGATGGCGCCATGCGGTGGATCATCGGGGACATCCACGGTTGTGTGCGCGAGCTCGACGACCTGCTGCGGAAGATCCGATTCGATCCGGCGTCCGACGAGCTGTGGTGCACCGGCGACATCGTGAATACCGGGCCCGACTCCTTGCGGGCCTTGTCGCTGTGGCTCGAGGCCGGAGGCCGCTCCGTGATCGGGAATCACGACGCGTATGCGCTTCTCGCAAGATCGGGGGCGGCGCCGCGGCGCAAGGATCGCCTCGAGGAGCTGTTCGAGAGCGAGCGGTGCGACGAGTTGCTCGGCGTGCTCCGTGCGTTTCCGGTGATGGCCCGATTGGAGCGGGAGGCGAAGCCGGGCGTCGTCCGGCTCGTGCACGCCGGCTTGCATCCCGAATGGAAGGAGCTGGACGAGATCGCCGAGCGGGTGGATTCAATGGTGCACGACGACGAGTGGCTCCAGAGCGACGACGTTCAATTCATGACGCGAGTCCGCTGCTGCGACGTGAAGGGTGAGCGGATCCGCTTCGTCGGCCGGCCGGAGGATGCGCATCCCCCATATAGGGAATGGGATGCCTTCTACAAGGGGAGCGACCTCATCGTCCACGGCCACTGGGCGATGCGCGGCTATTACCGCGGAGAACGGACTTTGGGGCTCGATTCGGGGTGCGTATACGGGGGGAGGCTGACGGCGTGGGCCGTGGATGAGGAGCGGGTGGAGAGCGTGGCGTGCCGTGAAACGACCGGGTACTAGGGGCGAGACGGAACGTCCCTAGATTCTCCGGATGTACTCGAAATCCAGCGGCTGCCCCTTCACGCCCCGATCCGGCGCGGCGATCCAATGCGCCATCTTCCCGCGCTCGAGCACGGGGAGCATCAAGGCCTGCACGTGGGCGCGGTCGGCAGCACTCGGGAGCCACTCGAGCTTCCGGCGCTCGAACTCCTCCTTCGAGATCGAGTTCCCGTGCGGGTCGAAGGGGAAGCCGGCGTAGATCCCCATCGTCCGGTTGAATCGGCGGCTCGGCAGCGTGATGGTGTAGTCGATCCCGGCCTCCGCGATGATCTTGTTCCACCGGTCGACGCCGCGCTGGTTGTCGTCGATGTACGCGTCGCGCAGCACCTCGTTCATCGCGTTGCGCATCGGGACGTCGCGGTCGGTGAGCTTTCCCTCCTCGAAGATCGGGATCCGGTACGTGCCGTGGAGGGCGACGTGGTCCTCGAACTTCTCCTCGTGCTCGCGTCCTTTCAGGCCCGAGGCGAAGTAGTCGGCGGCGTTCGTGGAGATCTCGCCGCCGAACAGGTCGAGGCTCGAGGAGTACCAGAAGTTGACGTAGCGCTGAATCAGGTCGAGATCGATTCCGCCCTGGGCCCGCGCGTCCTCGTTCTTGTCGGCCTTCATCAGCTCGCAGGCGCGCTTGACGACGCGCCCGACGCCCGTCTCGCCGACGAACATGTGGTGCGCTTCTTCCGTGAGCATGAAGCGCGTCGTGCGCGCGAGCGGGTCGAAGCCGGACTCCGCGAGAGCGAGGAGCTGGTACTTCCCGTCCCGATCGGTGAACATCGTGAACATGAAGAAGGAGAGCCAGTCGGAGATCGGCTCGTTGAACGTCGAGAGGATGCGCGGCTTGTCCACGTCCCCCGAGCGGCGCTCGAGCAGGTCCTCGGCCTCCTCGCGGCCGTCGCGGCCGAAGTAGGCGTGGAGGAGATAGACCATCGCCCAGAGGTGGCGACCCTCCTCGACGTTGACCTGGAAGAGGTTGCGGCAGTCGTACATCGACGGCGCCGAGTCGCATAGGAGGCGCTGCTGCTCGACCGAGGCGGGCTCCGTGTCTCCCTGCGTGACGATGATCCGCCGGAGCGCGTTCCGGAACTCGCCGGGGACCTCGTTCCACGCGGGGCTGCCGAAGAAATCGCCGAAGCCGATCTTCTTGTCCGGCTCCGGCTCGGTCAGGAAGATCCCCCACTTGTAGTCCGGCATCTTCACGTAGTCGAAGTGCGCCCACCCCTTGGCGTCGACCGAGATCGCCGTTCGCAGGTAGATGTCGTCCGCCTGGAAGTCGGCGGGCCCCGCCTCGTGCCACCACTTGAGGTAATCCGGCTGCCACTTCTCGAGCGCGCGCAGGAGACGCTTGTCCTGCGAGAGGTTGACGTTGTTCGGGATCTTCTCGTGGAGCTGCATCAGGTTCTCCTGAAATCGAAGGCGGGCCGCTCGGGCTTTCCGTAGAGGGTCAGAGCACCGCGCTCGCCGACGGCGTTCGGGCGCTGGAAGATCCAGTTCTGCCAGGCGGACAGGCGCGCGAAGATCTTGCTGTCTCCGGTCTCCGCACCCGGAAACCGCAGCGAGGCTTCCATTCCCGTCAGAGCGTCGGGAGACAGGCTCGAGCGCTCCTCCACCGCGACCCGCACCTCGTCGTCGTAGTCGATCTCGTCGGCGACGACGGTCACGAGCCCGGCGTCCTCGGTGTCCGAGGCGTCGTAGACCTTCGGGGCGTCGGCGATCGCCCTGACCTTTTCGGGCTCGCCGTAGAAGCGCGCTTCGAGGCGCGTCAGGCCGTGGCTCATCGGGTAGGCGCCGCCGTTCATCGCGGTGATCGCGATCTCCGCCGGATGGTCCTTGTCGTGGAGCATGTAAGAGCGGTCGGCCGCGAGCGCCAACTCGAAGAGCGTTCCCGCGAAGCACGAACCCGGCGTGACGAACGCGTAGAACGACCGCGCCGTGAGATCGAGCCGTCGCAGCGTCCGCGCGATGAAAAGACGGACCTCGTTGACGAGCCAGTCTTCCGGGAGCGCGGCGAGCACGGCGTCGACCTCGAGGCACGCCGCGACCTCCCCTTCCGTGCGCAGGAGAACGAGACCGATCTCCTCCTCGTTGTGGCGCAGGTGGAGCAACGCCTCGTCCAGCTCGCGGAACGCCTGGAGAGGCCACCAGGAGCTTCCGAGAGCGCGAATCGCGGCCGGATCGCCCGGCAGTCCCCTCGGCGGCCCCGAGACCGTGAGCGTCGCGGTGCGCTTGTCCCGGTCGATCGCGAGGCGCACGTGCGTCCACTTGATCGTGTCGCCGTCGCGGCTCGACGTCAGCGGCGTGAGCGCGATCCCGGTCTTCGATCTCGAGGGCGACGTGCCGGAGAGAGCCTTGGCGCGCTTGTCCACGGCCTCGGCGAACCGGCTCCTCGTCGCGACCTCGTCGACCAGGCTCCACTCGACCGCGCGGCGTCCCTTCACGCCCTCGGCGACCGTGCAGAACATGTCCGCGAGATCCCGCCGCACCTTCCGCTTGTCGACCAGGCGGGTCAGGCCCCCTGTTCCGGGGAGCACGCCGAGAAGCGGGACCTCGGGGAGGCTCACCGCGGAGTTCCCGTCGTCGACGAGCACGATCTCGTCGCACGCGAGTGCCAGCTCGTACCCGCCGCCGGCGCACACGCCGTTCAACGCCGCGAGGTACTTCTGCCCCGAGTGCATCGAGGCGTCCTCGATCGCGAGGCGCGTCTCGTTCGTGAACTTGCAGAAGTTGACCTTGAAGGCGTGCGACGAGGTCGCGAGCATGTTGATGTTGGCGCCCGCGCAGAAGACCCGCTCGCTTCCGCTCGTCACCACGACGCAGCGGACCTCCGGGTGCTCGAAGCGCAGGCGCTGAACGGCGTCGTAGAGCTCGATGTCGACGCCGAGATCGTACGAGTTGAGCTTCAGCCGGTACCCCGGCCGCAGCGGGCGGTCTTCCTGGACCGCCATCGTGAGCCGCGCGATGTCGCCCTCGATCGCGAGGCGCCAGTGGACGTACGCATCGGGCGTCCTGGCGAAGGTCACCGGCTCGGGCTTCGTTGTGGTCTCCAAAGGACGACCTCCATCCGGAATTGGGAAGGTCGCAATATACTGCACTCAAAGGGCCCTTGAAACCCCAAATGTTGTGCAATATAGTGCACAGCATGCCTGTCACCGTGAACGGCTCCGAACACCACGCGCTGCGCCTGCTCGGGGCGCGGGTTCGCCGCCTGCGGGACGCCCGCGGCTGGAGCCGGGCCGACCTCTCGGAGCGCTCCGGTCTGTCTTTGAGATTCCTGGCGCGGATCGAGGCCGGGGACGGAAACATCTCCCTCCTCCGGCTCATCCACCTGGCCCAGGCGTTCGATCTCGCCCCGGAGTCCCTCCTCCGTGCGCCGCGCGCCCGCAGTCCGGTCATCTCCCTGGTCGGGATGCGAGGGGCGGGCAAGAGCACGATCGGCCCCGCGCTCGCGCGCGCGCTGTCCGTCCCCTTCGTCGAGATGGACGCCCTCGTCCAGGACGCCGCCGGGCTGCCGCTCGACCAGATCTTCGAGCTGCACGGCGAGAGGTACTACCGGAGGCTCGAGCGCGAGACGCTGCAATCGATCCTCTCGCGCTCGCAAGCCTCGGTCGTCGCCGCGGCGGGAGGCGTCGTCAACGAGCCGACCACCTGGAAGACGCTGCTCGACCGGACGACGGTCGTCTGGCTGAAGGCCCGCCCCGAGGATCACTGGAGCCGCGTGATCGGACAGGGGGACCGCCGTCCGATGGCGGACAATCCGGACGCGATGGGAGAGTTGCGCGCGATGCTGGCCGCGAGAGAGGGCCGTTACGCTCAGGCGCACGTCGTGGTCCCGACCCAGGGGCGGAGGCCGGACGAGATCGTGGACGCTATCGCGAAGGAGCTCGCATCCCCGGACATGAGAGTGGAATGACGCGATGACCACCGCGCGCGTGCTCGCACCTGCCGTCGCCGGGACCTGGTACCCCGCGCGGCGATCCGAGCTCGAAGCGCTGGTCGACCGTCTCCTCGACGACGCGGGCGAGGCGGTGGAGGCGCGCGGGATCCGGGCCGTGGTCGTGCCGCACGCCGGGTTCGCCTATTCGGGAGCCGTGGCCGCCGCCGCGTTCCGGGGCCTCGCCGGGAGCGCCCCGGACCGGATCCTCCTGCTCGGGCCGAGCCATTACTTCTCGTTTCGCGGCGCCGCCGTTCCCGGCGCCGCCGTGGCGCAGGAGACTCCGCTCGGCGCGGTCCCCTTCGATGGCGCCGCCCTCGAGACGCTGCGCGAGGCCTCGGGCTTTCGCGCCGACGACCGGCTGTTCGTCCCCGAGCACGCGCTCGAGGCCGAGATCCCGTTCCTGCAGCGCACGCTCGGGGGGGAGGCGCCGATCGTCCCGATTCTCGTGGGGAACGCCACCACGCACGCCGACGCCGTTCAGATCGCCGGACGGCTCGCGCCGCTCACGACGCCGCGCACGCTCACGGTCGTCTCGTCGGACTTCACCCACTACGGCCCTCGATTCGGGTACGTCCCGTTCGAGGACGACGTGCCCCGCCGCGTGCGGGAGCTCGATCTCGGCGCGGTGAACGCGATCACCTCCGGCAACGGCGCGTCGTTCGTGCGCTACGTCGACACGACCGGCGCGACGATCTGCGGGCGCCACGCGATCGACGTGGCGCTGGCGCTTCCCGGAATGCGAGACGGATCGCTCCTCGCGTACGACGCCTCCGGCCGGATGACCGGCGCGTGGGACAACTCGGTGTCGTACGCGTCGATCGCGTTCCCCGAGATCGTGAGCCGCCCATGACCGCCTCCGAGGGTCAGGCGCTCCTGCTCCTGGCGCGCGCGGCGATCGTCGACCGCCTGCTCGGCGGCGGCGCGCTCCAGGCGGCCCGCCGGGGCGTCGCCGTGACGCCCGCGCTCGAGGAGCGCAGGGGCGTGTTCGTCACGCTGAAGGTCCCCGAGGCGGGCGGCGGCCTTCGCCTCAGGGGGTGCATCGGGTCGATCGTCGGAGAGGAGCCGATCCGCGACGGGGTCGTCGCCGCCGCGCGCGCCGCCGCGTTCTCCGATCCGCGATTCCCGCCGCTGACCCCCCAGGAGCTGGACGACGTCGTCCTCTCGGTGTCGGCCCTCACGGTCCCGTCCCCCGCCGGCAGCGCCCATGCGATCGTCGCGGGAGAGCACGGCGTCGTCCTCGAGGCGGGGTCGCACCGCGCGGTGTTCCTCCCCCAGGTGGCCGCGGAGCAGGGATGGGATACACCCACGCTCCTGGCGGAGCTCGCCCGGAAGGCGGGCCTTCTGCCGGACGGCTGGCGCGAGGGCCGGCTGTTCACCTTCCGGAGCGAGAACTTCGGAGAGACCCCGGACCCCTGATAGAATCCCGCGCCGTGACCCCGCTCGAGACCACGGCGCTTGCGCGCGATCGCGCCCGGTCGGCCGCCGCCGTGCTGCCGTCGCTTCCCAGCGTCCTCGAGGCGCTGCGGAGCGTCGCGGAGTCGGCCAAGCCCCGGGTCACGACGATGGTCGTCTTCACGACCGCCATCGGCCTCAGGCTCGCCCCCGGATCGATCGGCATCGCGCGAGGGCTCGTGCTCCTTGGCGGGACCGCGCTGCTCGTCGCCTCGGCGAACATGCTCAACAGCTGGTACGAGCGCGACACGGACGCCCTCATGATCCGCACGCGCACGCGGCCGATCCCGGCGGGGCGGATGGATCCGTGGGTCGGCCTCGCCACGGGGATCGGACTCGGCGTCTTCGCGATCCCGATCCTCGCGCTGGCGATCAACCCGCTCACGGCTCTCCTCGGCTTGATCGCGCATCTCGCCTACGTGCTCGCCTACACGCCGCTCAAGCGGATCACGCCGTGGGCACTCGAGGTCGGAGCGATTCCGGGTGCGATCCCGCCGCTGATGGGGTGGACCGCGGCGACGGGGAGCCTGGCGTGGCCGGGAATCTTCCTGTTCGCGCTGATGGTCTTCTGGCAGCTTCCGCACTTCCTCGCGATCGCGATCTACCTCGAGGAGGACTACCGGCGGGGCGGCCTCGAGGTGCTCTCGGTCAGCCGCGGCGCGGCGACCGCGTCACGACGCCTCGCCATCTACACGATCGTCGTGGTCGCGGTGAGCCTCGCCGCGCAGCCGCTCCGGCTCGCGGGCCTTCCGTACACGATCGCGGCGTCCTTGCTCGGGGCGGGGTTCGTGCTGCTGGCCTCGCGCGGCTTCCGGGCGACGGTGGGCGGGGCGTGGGCCCGGAAGACGATGCTCTACTCGATTCTCTGGCTGACCGCGCTGCTCGTCGCGCTGGTCGCCGGCTCGCGCTGACCGCCTCCTCGCAACGCCCGTCTATACTCCGCGGAATGCGTCGGACCCTCGTCGAGGCGATCGCCGAGAGGCACGTCGTCGACGGCCCCGCGGGCCGTCCCCCGCGCGCCGGAGACCTCGTCACCCTGTCCCCCGCGCGCACGATGTCGCACGACAACACGTCGGCGATCATGAAGCGATTTCGGGAGCTGGGAGGGACGCGCCTGGCGCACCCGTCGCGCGTGGTGGTCGTGCTCGATCACGACATCCAGAACCGGTCGGCCGCCAACCTCTCGAAGTACGCGGCGATCGAGGCGTTCGCCAGGGAGCAGGGCGCGGCGTTTCACCCGGCCGGATCCGGCATCGGGCACCAGGTGATGGTGGAGCGACTCCACGTGGCACCCGGGCAGCTCGCGGTCGCGGCCGATTCCCACGCGACGACCTATGGGGCCATCGGAGCGCTCGGCGTCCCGGTCGCGCGGTCCGACGTCGCGGGGATCTGGGCGACGGGTTTGTTCTGGTGGGAGATCCCGGAGACGGTCCGCGTCGTTCTCGCCGGCCGCCTCCCCCGGGGCGCCACCGGAAAGGACCTCATCCTGACGCTGTGCGCCCTCTATCCGGACGACGCCGTCGGCCGCGCGGTCGAGATCGACGGGCCCGGGCTCGCGTCGCTGACGATGGACGATCGCCTCACCGTCGCGAACATGACCTCCGAGTGGGGTGCTGTCGCCTGTGCAATTCCCGCCGACGCCCTGACCCGGCGCTTTCTCGAGGAGCGACGCTCCGCCCTGGGTGCTCCGACGCCGTCCCTCGGCGGCGGCGATCCGCCGCGTGCCGACGCGGACGCGGCGTACGCCGCGACGATCGAGGTCGATCTCGAGCGAGTCGCCCCGCACGTCTCCGGCCCCGACACGCTCGAGCGCTCGATCCCCGTGACGGAGCTCGAGCGGGAAGGCATCGCGATCGACAAGGCCTATCTCGTCTCGTGCGCGAATGCCCGCCTGTCCGACCTCGAGGCCGCGGCCGAGATCCTGCGCGGCCATCGCATCGCCGACGGCATCTCGCTCTACGTCGCCGCGGCGAGCGCCGACGTGCAGCTTGCAGCGGAGGCGAGCGGCGCGTGGGGCGCGATCCTGGGCGCCGGGGCCTCGCCCCTTCCGTCCGGGTGCGGGCCGTGCATCGGCCTCGGCGACGGCCTCCTCCGCCCGGGCGAGACGGGAGTTTCCGCCTCCAACCGGAACTTCAAGGGACGCATGGGATCGTCTCAGGCGCGCTGCTACCTCGCGAGCCCCGCGGTCGTCGCGGCCTCGGCGCTGGCGGGGCGCATCCGGGGGATCGACACCGCTCCCGGCGCGCCCCTCGAGCGACGGATCACATTCCATGACGTTCGCATCGAGCGCGACGCGTCATCCCCCCTCCTGCCTTACGGGCGCGCCAGTCTGTCCGGACGAGCGGTCCTGGCGCTCCGCGACGCGATCGATACCGATGCGCTGTGTCCGGCGCGGTTGGTCTACGACGATGCGGCAAGCCCGGAAGCGCTCGCGGCCGCGGTGTTCGAGTCGTTCGCTCCGGGATTCTCGGGCTCGATCCGTCGCGGCGACGTGCTCGTCGCGGGGGCGCGGTTCGGGATCGGATCCTCCCGCGAGCAGGCGGCGCGCGCGCTGATCGCGCTGGGGATCGCCGCCGTCGTCGCCGCGAGCATCGCCCCCGTATTCCGGCGGAACGCGCTCAACCACGGGCTGATCGCGCTCGAGGCCCCCGATCTCGTCGCGAGGCTTCGCGATCGCCATCCGGAAGCCGTCGCGCGCCCCACGATCGCCGCCGAGCCGGTGGCGATCGAGTTCGAGCGGCTCACGATCCGTGTCGGAGAGACGGCCTCCCCGTTCCGCCCGCTTCCCGAGATCGCCGTGCGGCTCGTCGAGGCCGGAGGGCTCGACGGCTTCCTGCGCCGCAGGATGGGAGCGGAGCCCGCGTGAGCGCCAGACGCACGATCGTCGTGATGCCCGGAGACGGGATCGGACGCATCGTCATCCCCGAGACGTTGCGCGTGCTCGAGGCCGTGGGGTTCGCGGCCGACACCGTCGAGGCGGAGATCGGGTGGTCCTGCTGGGTGCGCGACGGGGATCCCCTGCCCTCGCGGACGATCGACCTCCTGGCGCGGCATCGCATCGGGCTTCTCGGTGCTATCACCTCGAAGTCGGCTCCCGAGGCGGAGGCGGAGCTGGCGGACGGCCTGAGGGGTTGCGGCCTGAGGTACCGCAGCCCGCTCTTGATGCTGCGGCAGCGGTTCGATCTGTCGGTCTGCGTCCGTCCGTGCCGGAGCTGGCCGGGCAATCCGATGAATTTCGTCAGGCGCGCAGAGGATGGATCGGTCGAGGAACCGCCGATCGATCTCACCGTCTTCCGGCAGAACACGGAGGGGCTCTACGCGGGCGTCGAGTGGAGCGATCCCCCGCGCCCGGTCCGGGACGCTCTCGCCGCGCACCCGCGGTACGCCCCCTTCCGGGAGGTGGCCGGCTCCGACCTCGCGATCGCCGTGCGGATCGTGACGCGAGCCGCCTGCTGGCGGATCCTCGAAGCCGCCTTCCGTCATGCCGGAGCGCGGGGACACCCCGCGGTGACGCTGGCCGAGAAGCCGAACGTGCTCCGGGACACCTCGGGGCTCTGGCGCGAGGTCGCGCGCGAGGTCGCGCGCGAGCATCCCGGCGTAGCGCTCGACGAGACCGCGATCGACGCGCTCCTCCTGGATCTGGTGCGGAGGCCGGAGCGGTTCCACGTGATCGTCACCTCGAACCTCCTGGGAGACATCGTCTCGGATGCCGCGGCCGGTCTGACCGGCGGCATCGGCCTCGCTCCGTCGGCCAACCTGGGCACGGAGGTCGCGATCTTCGAGCCCGTCCACGGCTCCGCTCCGGGGCACGCCGGAATCGACCCGCCGGTCGTCAACCCGATCGCCGCGATCCTCGCGGGCGCCCTGCTCCTCGACCACGCGGGCGACGCCGGGCGCGCGGCGCGCGTGCGGGCCGCCGTGGCGGCGGTCATCGCCGAGGGGCGCGTCCGCACGTACGACATGCTGCGCCTCCCGCACGGTCCCGACGTGCTCGCGCACGGCGCCGCCACGACCGCCGCGATGACCGACGCGGTGATCGCCCACCTCCCGCGATCGTGACCTCGCCCGGCCGCGTCCCCCTGCCGATCGACGCGCACCTCGACGAGATCGCAGCGATCGCCCGGAAGCGCCGCGCGCTGGTCGTCACGGCACCGCCCGGCGCGGGGAAGACGACCCGCGTCCCCCCGGCGCTCGCCCCGGACGGCGCCGTCCTCGTGCTCGAGCCACGGCGCATCGCCGCCCGAGCGATCGCCCGCCGGATCGCGGAGGAAAACGGCTGGACCGTCGGCGAGGAGGTCGGCTGGCAGATCCGGTTCGAGCGGCGCTTCTCCCGGAACACGCGCCTGCTGATCGCAACCGAGGGGATCCTCACCGCGCGCCTCCAGATCGAACCGCTCCTGCCGGGATTCCGCACCGTCGTACTCGACGAGTTCCACGAGCGCTCGATGCACGCCGACCTCGCTCTCGCCCTGGTGCGCCAGGCGTGGCTCGAGCGAGGCGATCTGACGCTGGTCGTGATGTCGGCGACCCTCGACGCGGCTCCGGTCGCGGCGTTTCTCGATGGCGCCCCGATCGTGAGCGTTCCGGGACGCGCGTTTCCGGTGAGCGTCGAGCACGCGCCGCAGGTGAGCGCGGCCGATGCGATCGAGGCCGCGTACCGGGACGGCGACGCTCACCTGCTGGCGTTCCTCCCCGGGGCCCCGGAGATCGGACGCCTTTGCGAGGAGCTGGCCCGGCGGCCGGCGCTGCGCGCCGCGCGCATCCTCCCCCTGCACGGCTCGCTCGACGCCGAAGCGCAGGACGCCGCGATCGCGCCCTCGCGCGACCGCAAGATCGTCCTCGCCACCAACCTCGCGGAGACCGCGCTGACCGTCGAGGGCGTCGGGTCGGTCATCGATACCGGGCTGCACAAGGTAGTGCGCCTCGATCCCGCGGTGGGCGTCGACCGCCTCGAGGTCGAGCGGATCTCGCGCGACTCCGCCGATCAGCGCGCGGGTCGCGCCGGGCGCACGCGCGCGGGTCGCGCGATCCGGCTCTGGGACGCGCGCGACATCCTCCGCGATCACCGCGAGCCCGAGATCGCGCGCGTCGATCTGTCCGCTCCGCTCCTCGAGATTCTCGCCCGGGGGTACGACCCGGCGACGTTCGAGTGGTTCGAGGCCCCGCCCGGGGAATCGATCGCCGCTGGCCTCGGTCTCCTCGCCCGCCTCGGTGCGATCGAGGCCGGCCGGTTGACGCCGCTGGGCGATCTGCTCCGCCGCCTCGGCATGGGGCCCCGCCTCGGTCGAATCCTCGTCGCGACCGGCGGAAGCGCGCTGGGCGCTACGGCCTGCGCGCTCCTCTCGGAGCGCTGGGCGCCGGCAGGCAAGCACCCGGCTGGACCGTCGGACCTCCTGGCGCGGATCGACCGGATGCGCGAAGCGCCGCCCGCGATCCGGGCCAGCGCGGACGAGATCGGCGCGCGAGCCCGGAGCATCCTCGGACCCTCGGCGAAGGCCGAAGGTCCCGACGAGGAGATCCTGGCCCGGGCGGTGCTCTCCGCGTTTCCCGACCGGATCGCGCGCCGTCGCACACCCGGAAGCCCGAGGCTCGTGCTCGCGTCGGGGCACGGTGCCGCGCTCGCGCGCGAGAGCGTCGTGCACGACGGGGAGCTTCTCGTGGCGATCGACCTCGAGGCGGGGGCGCGCGGCCCCGGATCGGAGGCGCGCGTGCGGATGGCGAGCCGCATCGAGCGGAGCTGGCTCGGCGCGGCGGAAAAACGCGTCGAGCACCGGTACGACCCGGCGTCGCGCGCGGTGCGCGCTATCGAGCTCGAGACGGTCGACGGGCTCGTCCTCGCGGAGCGCGGCGTCCCTCCCGACCCCGACGCGGCCGCACCGCTGCTCGTGGAGGCCCTCCTTGAATCCGGTGCCCTGTCCGACAAGAGCGCCGCGGCGAAGAGGATCCTCTTCGCCGGCCTCGCGTTCGACCCGCGCGCGCTCGCCGAGGCCGCGTGCGCGGGGCGGACGTCGCTTCCCGAGGTCGATCCCGTCGATCACCTCAGACCGGATGCGCGGCGCACGCTGGAGCGGCTGGCACCCGCGGCGATCAAGCTCCCGAGCGGACGCATGGCCGCGCTCGACTACCGCGACGACGGCTCGGTCGCGGCGTCGGCAAAGCTGCAGGAGCTGTTCGGCCTCGCGGAGTCCCCTCGCCTCGGCCCTGAGGCAAGACCCGTCACCTTTTTGCTGCTGGCCCCGAATGGCCGGCCGGTCCAGACGACACAGGATCTGCGCGGCTTCTGGGACCGGACGTACCCCGCCGTCCGACGGGAGCTGCGTGGCCGGTATCCGAAGCATTCCTGGCCGGAGGACCCGTGGACGGCGCCGCCGAAGCGGCGGTGAGCCTTCAGGGGGCCTTGGCCGTCTGCTTCGGCGAAGCGATCAGGATGTACTGATACGGGAGCAGCGACTCGTCGCGGCCGGTGACCGTCCACCCGGCCTCGGTCAGCTCGGCGGCGACCGCGTCCGGGGCGAGCTTGTGCGCGTCGGGCGGGCCGACGGGAAGCTCGCCCTTCTTGAAATCGATCACGGCGACGCGCCCTCGCGCCGAAAGCCCTCTCGCGATCTTCCCCAGGTAGTGCAGGCGATCGTCGAGGTGGTGCCAGGTGTCCACGATCAGCACGAGGTCGACGCCGTGCTCGGGGAGCTTCGGATCGTCTGGGGGGACGAGCACCGCCTTCATCTGAGGAAGCTTCTCCCGCTGCGCGCGCGCCTTCATGTACTCGACGAGCTTCGGCTCCACGTCGAGCGCCAAGACCTGCCCCGCCGCGCCCACGGCCCGGCCGAGGCGGACGGAGAAGTAACCCGTTCCGGCGCCGAGGTCCGCGACGGTCATCCCGGGTACGACGCCGACCGCCGCCAGAACCGCGTCGGGCTTCTGCCAGCGATCCCGGTCGGGAGCGTCGAATACTTTGACCCACTCGGACGGATCCTCGAACCGGTGGTGCATGGTCGCATCGTGCCCCGAAGGCTCGGGCGCCGCCTTCGGCGGGGCGGCGGCCAGCGCGAAAAGCATCAGCATTGCGAACACGACAACTCCCCGCTGGTAGACTCCGCTCAGGGTTCGGGAGACATCGTGATCGGAATTCGCCGGGAAGACAAGAACCGGTGGGAGCGGCGTGTGCCGCTCACGCCGGATCACGTCGCGGAGCTGACGCGGCGGGGCGTGCCGGTCGCCGTCCAGCCCTCGGAAGTGCGCGTCTTCCCCGACGATGCCTACCGCCGCGCGGGAGCGCGCCTGTCCGAAAACCTCGCGGAGTCCGACGTCGTGATCGGCGTCAAGGAGGTCCCGCTCGGCAAGCTCACGCCGGGAACCACGTACGCGTTCTTCTCCCACGTCATCAAGGGGCAGCCCGCCAACATGCCGATGCTGCGCCGCCTGATGGACCTCGGCGGCACGCTCGTCGACTACGAGCGGATCGTGGACGATCGCGGGAGGCGGCTGATCTTCTTTGGACGACACGCGGGCTTCGCCGGGATGCTCGACACCCTCTGGGCTCTGGGACGCCGGCTCGCGCACGAGCGGATCGACTCGCCGTTCGCCCCGATACGGATGGCGCACGAGTACGCGGACCTCGAGGACGCGCACCAGGCCCTTTCGCGCGTCGGCGACGAGATCCGGCGCGACGGCCTGCCGCCGGCGCTCCATCCGGCCGTCTTCGGTTTCACCGGCTCGGGAAACGCGTCGCGCGGAGCGCAGGAGATCTTCGACCTCCTCCCGCACGAGGTCGTGTGCCCTGAACGCCTCGAGGACCTGTTCACGAATCCCGACACCCCGCGAAACCTCCTCCACAAGGTCGTCTTCGGACGGGGCGACCGGATCCGGAGGAAGGACGGCGCTCCGTTCGACGCGGCCGCGTTCTCGCCCGGAGACGGTCTGCACGAAAGCGCGATGGCACGGCACCTGACCCGCCTGACGGTCCTCGTCAACGGCGTGTACTGGACGCCGGGACATCCCCCGGTGGTCGGTCCGGATGACCTCGCGGCGATGTGGTCCGAGCCCGACCCGCCGCGCCTGAGGGTGATCGGGGACATCTCGTGCGATCTTCCGGGCTCGATCGCGGCGACGGTCAAGATCACCACTCCCGGAGATCCCGTGTACGTCTACGAGGTCGCCACGGGCCGCGCGGTTCCGGGGGTGTCCGGTCACGGGCCCGTCGTGCTCGCGATCGACAATCTCCCCTGCCAGCTTCCCGTGGACGCGTCGCAGCACTTCGGGGACGCGCTGTCGAGGTTCGTCCCGGCGATCGCGCGGTGTGACTGGACGGCGCCGTTTGCCTCGCTGCGGATCCCGGATGAGATCCGCCGCGCCGTGATCGTGCATCGGGGGGCGCTGACCCCGGCGTACGCATATCTCGGCGCTTACCTCGCGGAGCGGGCCGGGCGCCTCGCGTGAAGCGCGTGGCGGTCCTCGGCGCCGGCCTCGTGAGCGCCCCGCTGGTGAGGCACCTCCTGGGGTACGACGACGTGATGGTCACCGTCGCCGACCAGGATCGGTCGAAGGCGGAGCGCGCGATCGGGGGCCACCCACGGGGGCGGGCCCGCGCGCTCGCGGTCGGCGATGCCCGCGCCCTCGACGGGGTGATCGACGCGTCCGACCTCGTCGTCAGCCTCCTCCCGGCCCAGCTTCACGTCGCGGTCGCGAAGATCGCGGTGGAGCGGCGCCGCCCGCTGATCACGACCTCCTACGTGTCGCCGGAGATGAGGGCGCTCGACGGAGCGGCGAGGAAGGCCGGGGTGATCGTCCTGAACGAGATCGGCCTCGACCCCGGGCTCGATCACATGTCGGCGATGCGCGTCATCGACCGCGTGCGCGCCGCGGGCGGGAGGCTCGAGACGTTCACGAGCTGCTGCGGCGGCCTCCCCGCTCCCGACGCGAACACGAACCCCTGGCGGTACAAGTTTTCCTGGAGCCCGCGCGGCGTGCTTCTCGCGGGGCGTAACCCGGCGCGGTGGCTCGAAGGCGGGAAGGTCGTCGAGCTGAAGGCGGAGGATCTGTTCAAGAGCCCCGCACCGCTCGAGGTCCCCGGGCTCGGGCGTCTCGAGGTCTACGCGAACCGGGATTCGACCGCGTACGTCCATCTCTACGGCATCGAAGGCGTCGAGACGATGTTCCGCGGCACGTTGCGCTGGCCCGGCTGGTGCGAGACCCTCGATGCCGCCCGGCGCCTCGGCCTGCTCGAGATAGACGAGCGGGACTATCCGGCGGGGACGACCTGCGCGGCGTTCGTGGAAACGCTTCTCGGGGCCGGCGCCGGAACCGCGCGTACCCGTGCTGCGGAAAGCCTGGGGCTGCCACCCGACGCGCCGGTAATCGAGCGCCTCGCGTGGACGGGATTGTTCTCCGAGCGACCCATCGGGATGACGCGCGGCTCGCCTCTCGACGTCCTCTGCACGCTCCTCCAGGCTCGCATGGGATACACACCCGGCGAGCGCGATCTCGTCGTGCTGACGCATCGGTTTGGATTCGTCGAGGCCGGCAGCGGTCGGAGATCGATGACCTCGACGCTGATCGCCTACGGCGAGCCGCGGGGCGATTCCGCGATGTCCCGGACCGTCTCGCTCCCCGCCGCCGTCGCGGCGCGATTGATCCTCGACCGCCGCGTCGCGCTCACCGGCGTCCACATCCCCGTCGACCGCCAGATCTACGAGCCAGTGCTCTCCGCGCTCGAACCGCTCGGGATTCGGTTCACTGATTCGTAAGTTCGGGGCAGAATCTCCCCAACTCTAGTCGGCCTGGCGCATCCACCTGAATATTTCGGGAATGGTGGGGCGCTTTCCGTACATCAACAGCCCCGTGCGGAACAGCCGCGCCGCGAAGCGGATCACGACGAGCACGGACGCCGCGAGCGTGGCGAGCGTGAGGATCACCTCCCACCACGGCACGCCGCCGCCTCCGATCCGCATCATCATGGTCACCGGGGCGGTGAGCGGGATGTAAGAGAGAATCCTTGCGGTCGTGCCGTTCGGCGACTTGATGAGGAACATCGAGAACCACATCGGGATGGCGGCGCCGATCGCCCAGAACATGCCGAGCTGCTGCATGTCCTTCGCGGTGGTCCCGATGACGCCGGTCGCGGTGATCAGGGTCCCGAACAGGAGGAAGCCGAGGACGAAGTAGCCGAGGCAGAGAAGGACCACCATCGGCGAGAGCGTCATTCCCGCGACGAGCAGCAGGAGGGGAACGACGGCCATCGAGAGCCAGATCGCAAGCTGCAGGAGCCCGGCGGCGCCGAGCCCGAGGAGCTTTCCGAGGAGCAGCGACTTCGCGTCGATCGACGACAGGATGATCTCGATGACGCGGCTCTCCTTCTCCTCGCTCACCCCCTGGATGAGCTGCCCCGCGGCCGTCAGCAGCGAGATCAGCAGCATGATCGCGAATCCGAACGGCACGCCGAGCTGACGGACCATCGCGACCAATCCGCGCTCGGTCCACCCGCCGTCCGGCGCCTTCGTCAGCGTCGTCACGTTGACCGGATTGAGAATCCGGTCCGAGACCTCCGGCGCCACCGCGCCCGCCATGAGGCTCTTGACCATCAGGCGCCTCAGCGGCGCCTGCGCGAGTTTCCCCTCGGAGAGGATCGACTCGCTCGGATCGTAGGCGGTGATCGCGCCCTTGGCGACGTAGTCCTGCGGGACGACGTAGACCGCTCCGATCTCCTTGCGTGAGAGCGCGTCCAGGGCGGTCTTCTCGTCGGGATACGGAAGGAAGGTCGTCCCCGAGAGGAGGCTCTTGATCGCGCCGGACGCGGGATTGGTCGAGCTGGCGGCCATCCGCGCCGCCTGACCGACTGCCGCGCGCGCCTCGTCGGGGACCTCGCTCAGGGCGGACGTCGGGCCGGCCTCGAACTTGACGATCCCGCTGTGATCGACGATCCCGGCCTTCCCGACCGGTTGGTCCATCTTCGCGGCGCTCTTGGTGATGAGAAACGCGATGCCGACGTACGCCCCGACGAACACGGGCATCCCGAGCGTGCCGATGAGCCAGCTCGGCCGCTTCACGGTCGAGAGGAACTCCCGGCGCACGACGATCCAGGACTTCCCTTTCATGCCGGGACCTTCTGCTGCGTCGTGACGACGTGGACGAAGATGTCCTCGAGCGGCGTCGGCGCCGCCTCGAAGTGCGTGGGAGACAGCCCCGCGGCGAGCGCCTCGGCGAGGAAACGGTCGGGCGAGAGCGCGGGGTCGAGGGTCAGCTTCATCGCGACCCCGGCCGGCTCGGCGCGCAAGACCCCCGGCCGCGCCGCGAAGTCGCCCTCGCCATCGACGAGCACGAAGTTCCCGCGGTCGCTCGCGTGGCGCAGCTCGTCCTTGTACTGCGCCTTGATCCCGCGCACGGTCCCGTAGAGCACGCGGCGCCCCTGGTCGATCATCGCGATGCGGTCGCACAGCTCCTCGACCTGGTCCATCTGGTGGGTCGAGAGCACGACGAGCTTCCCGCGCGCCTTGAGGTCCGCGATCATCCGCTTGACGACCCGGGCGTTGACCGGATCGAGACCCGAGAAGGGCTCGTCGAGGACGACGATCTCGGGGTCGTGGAGGAGCGTCCCGACGATCTGGACCTTCTGCTGCATCCCCTTCGAGAGCGCCTCGACCTTCTTCTTCGCCCACTCGCCGAGGTCCATCGCCTCGAGCGCGGCCATCGCCTTGGCCTTCACGTCCGGTCCCGACATCCCCTTGAGGCGGGCGAAGTAGTCGAGCACGTCGATGACCTTCGACTTGCGATAGAGGCCGCGCTCCTCCGGGAGGTACCCGATGCGGTCGTGATCGGCGGAAGTCGACGGCGTCCCATTGAGCAGGATCCGCCCCGCATCGGGGCGGAGTATGTCCATCATCATCCGGATGAGAGTGCTCTTCCCCGCGCCGTTGGGCCCGAGCAGGCCGAACACTTCGCCGCCGTTGATCTCGAACGAGACGTGATCGACCGCGACCTTTGTGTCGAACGCCTTGACCGCGTCGTCGATCCGGATCTGGGGCATGGAGGCGGGATTATAGGCCGCCTCGAGTCCGATCGCGGAGGCGGCCTGGTAGGATCGACGCTCGCGAGGTCGCGCATGCGCCTGCAGGCCGTCACGTTTTTTTTCACGCTGCTGCTCACCTCGGGCGTTGCGGCGCCGGCGCCCGCGACAACGGCTCCGCTCCACCACGCCCTCCTCGTCTCCGTCGATCCTGCTTCGCACACGATCGCCGTCGACGACGCGATCACCTCCTCGGACGGCGCCGACCTTCCCGATCTCCCCGAGGACGCGCTCCCGTTCGACGTCGCGCACGTGTCGCGGCCGGACGCGAAGACGATCCGCCTCAGGTACCTGGCGACGATCGACCATCCGATCTCGCGCGAGGGAGAGGATTACGCGCGCGGCTTCGCGGAAACCGACGGGACGATCCAGCCGGAAGGCGTCTTCCTCGGCGAGACGTCGCGCTGGTACGCGCACTTCGACGACGACCGGCTCGTCACGTTCGACCTCGAGATCCTGCTGCCCGCCGGCTGGGACGCGATCTCCCAGGGGAAGCGGACGATCCACGAGGCGACCGGCTCGGGGATGCGGGTGCGATTCTCCTGCGACGACCCGCAGGAGGAGATCTGGCTCGTCGCGGGGCCGTGGGTCGAAACCTCCCGCGAGGTCGAAGGCGTGTCCGCGCTCACGATGCTCCGCGCCAAGGACGACGCGCTCGCGGCGAAGTACCTCGATGCGACGGGACCGTACGTGGCGATGTACGCGAAGCTCCTCGGACCGTACCCCTACCCGAAGTTCGCGCTGGTCGAGAACTTCTGGGAAACCGGGTACGGGATGCCCTCGTTCACGCTGCTGGGGCCGCAGGTCATCCGCCTCCCGTTCATCATCACGACCTCCTACCCGCACGAGATCCTCCACAACTGGTGGGGGAACGGCGTCTACGTGGATCCCTCGCTGGGAAACTGGAGCGAGGGGCTCACCGCCTATCTCGCCGACCATCTCTTCGCCGAGCAGAAAGGGGGCGGGGCGGCGTACCGGCAGGAGGCGCTCCAGAAGTACGCCGACTACGCCGCGCGCTCGAAGGACTTCCCGCTCGCGTCGTTCACCGAGCGGCACAGCGCGTCGACCGAGGCGGTCGGGTACGGAAAGTCGCTGATGCTCTTTCACATGATGCGGCGGGAGCTCGGCGACGAAACGTTCGTCAATGGGCTCCGGGCGTTCTACAAGGAGAATCGATTCCGGCGCGCGAGCTTCGACGATCTCCGGCGGGCGTTCGAGGCCGCCGCGGGACGGAACCTGGCACCGGCGTTCACCCCCTGGGTGACCCGGACCGGGGCGGCGCGCGTCATCGCCAGGGACGTCCGCGCGACGGGGAGCGGGTCGACGTGGCGGCTGTCCGGAGAGCTCGTGCAGGCCCAGTCCGGCCCGCCGTACCCGCTGTCGGTACCGCTCGCGGTGACGCTCGAGGGGAAGGACGCCGCGCTGCAGACCGTCGTGCACGCCGAAGCCGAGACGACCGCCTTCACGCTCGACCTCCCGGCGCGGCCGTTACGCCTCGACGTCGACCCCGAGTTCGACCTGTTCCGCGCGCTCGATCGCGAGGAGTCTCCCCCCGCGCTTTCGGGCGCGTTCGGCGCCGACAAGGCGTTCGTCATCCTCCCGTCGAAGGCACCGGCGGATCTGCTCGACGCGTATCGCGGACTCGCCGCCGAGTGGAACCACGGACGCCCGACGCCCATGCGCGTCGTCCTCGACGTGGACGTGCGCAAGCTGCCCGACGACGAGGCGATCTGGGTCGTCGGGTTCGAGAATCGGTTCCTCGACGCCGCGGCCAAGCCGATGGCCGTCTACGGCGCGTCGGTCTCCCCGGCGGGAATGAAGATCGCCGCCGAGGAGACACCGCGGAACGACCACGCGATCGCCGTCGCCGTCCGGCGCGCCGACCACCCCGACCTGGCGCTGGCCGTGGTCGCCGCCGATCACGCGGCCCAGGTCGCCGGCCTCGCCCGGAAGCTCCCCCACTACCACAAGTACTCGTACCTGGCCTTCTCCGGCGACGAGCCGACCAACACGGTGAAGGGCCGGTGGTCGGTGGTCGCCTCCCCGATGACCGTCTTCCTCGACCCGGACCGGAAGCCCTCGGAGACGCCGATGGGATCTCTCGCCGCGCGCGCGGCGCTCGCCGAGCTTCCACCCGCTTTCTCCAGGGAGAAGATGATGGCCACCGTGCGCGCGCTGTCCGCTCCGGAACTCGGCGGACGCGGCCTCGGCACGCCGGAGATCGAGAAGGCCACCTCGGCGATCGCCGATGCGATGCGCGCGGCCGGGTTGGCGCCCGCCGGGGACGAGGGCGGCTCCTACTTTCAGCGCGGCACCGGCTCCTTCGACGGCAAGGCGCTCCCGCTCGTGAACGTCGTCGGGATGCTGCGCGGAACGAAGTCGGACGTCCTCAAGGAGTGGGTCGTCGTCGGCGCGCACTACGACCACCTCGGCACCGGAGGCTCGCTCGCACGCTCCGGCAACGCCGGCAAGGTTCACCCCGGCGCCGACGACAACGCGAGCGGCGTCGCCGTGCTGCTCGAGCTGGCGCGTCAAATGGCCGCCGCCGGCCCGAGCCCACGAACGATCGTCTTCGCCGCGTTCTCGGGAGAGGAGGAAGGGCTCCTCGGCTCGAAGCTGTTCGTCGCCCGCGGGAGCGCGGCCGGACCGGCCCTCGCGATGGTGAACCTCGACACCGTCGGCCGCCTCGGGAAGGGATCGATCCTGGCGCTCGGCTCGGGGTCCGCCGACGAGTGGATCCACATCGTCAACGGCGCCGGGTACGTTACCGGCGGGCAGGTGAAGGCCGTCATGACCGACCCGGGTGGAAGTGACCAGAAGAGCTTCCTCGATGCCGGGGTCCCTGCGGTCCAGCTGTTCACCGGGGCCAACGCGGACTATCACACGCCGGGCGACACCGCGGACAAGATCGACGCGGATGGTCTGGTCTCGGTGGCGGCGGTGACGCGCGAGATCGTCGCGTACCTCGCCGAGCGCGACCGCCCCCTGACGAGCCATGCGGGCGCGGGCGCCGCGATGGCGGTCGCGCCGGCGGCAACGTCCGCGGCGCACCGTGCATCCCTGGGCGGGGTGCCCGATTACGGCGCCTCGGGTCCGGGAGTTCGCTTGAATGGCGTCACGCCGGGATCGCCGGCCGAGAAAGCGGGGCTGCGCGAGGGGGACGTCATCGTCGGTATCGGAGATCGGGGAATCGAGACGCTCCAGGACTACGCGAGCGCCCTCAAGGCGAAGGCGCCGGGGGACGTCGTGACGGTCCGATTCCGGCGGGACGGCAAGGAATCGTCGGTCGAGGTGGCGCTGGGCGAGCGGTAGAGCGCCTCCGGTTGACCCGATCCCCGCCGGGAGCCGATAATCCGCCTCCCATCGAAGTCATCGCCCGGTGGCCTGCCGGGCAGCGAGGACGCATGACCGCACGAACCCCGTCTGGACGCGCCACGCAGATCGCGGCCGTTTGCCTGCTCGCCGCCGGCCTGACCGGATGCGGAGGCGGAGGGGGCGCCTCGGCGGGAGCCGGCAAGGGCGGCGGCACGATTCTCATCGGCCACTACGGGTCGATGACGGGCTCCGAGGCGACCTTCGGGCAGTCGACCGACAACGGGGTCCGCCTCGCGATCAAGGAGGTCAACGCCGCCGGCGGGATCAACGGTAGAACCGTCGACCTCAAGACCTACGACGACCAGGGGAAATCGCAGGAGGCGGGAACCGCCGTCACCCGCCTGATCACCGACGACAAGGTGGTCGCGGTCCTGGGCGAGGTCGCCTCGTCGCTCTCCTTGGCCGGGGGACGCGTCGCCCAGCAGTACGGCGTGCCGATGATCTCGCCGTCGTCGACGAATCCGGCGGTCACCCAGATCGGCGACATGATCTTCCGCGTCTGCTTCCTCGATCCGTACCAGGGCTGGGTCGAGGCGAAGTTCGCGCGCGACTCGCTCAAGGCCCAGAAGGCGGCGATCCTGTACGACCAGGCGCAGGCGTACTCGAAGGGGCTCGCGCAGTACTTCAAGGAAGCGTTCGTGAAGCTCGGCGGGACCATCACCACGGAGCAGGCCTACACCGGCGGCGACCAGGACTTCTCCGCCCAGCTCACGACCATCCGGCAGACCGCTCCGGACGTCATCCTCGTCCCCGGCTACTACACCGACGCGGGAAACATCGCGATCCAGGTCCGCAAGCTCGGCCTCACCGCGCCGATGCTCGGCGGGGACGGGTGGGACTCGTCGCAGCTCGCCGCCATCGGCGGCAGCGCGATCGAGGGGAGCTACTTCTCGAACCACTACTCGATCCAGGACACCCGCCCCGAGGTCCAGAACTTCGTGACGAAGTACAAGGCCGACTACGGACGCACGCCGGACGGCCTGGCCGCGCTCGGGTACGACGCGGCGCGCTTGCTCTTCGACGCGATGAAGCGCTCGGCGTCCCTCGACGGGAAGATGCTCGCCGCGGCGATCGCCTCGACGAAGGATTTTCCCGGCGTGACCGGGAAGATCACGATCGACGAGAACCGCGACGCGCGGAAGTCGGCGGTGATCGTCCAGGTCAAGAGCGGGATCCCGACCTATGTGACGACGATCGACCCGCAGTAGCCGGCTCCCGCGACGATTCGACGTGACGAAGTTCCTGCAGACGTTGATGGACGGCGTCGCCGTCGGGAGCCTGTACGCGCTCATCGCGCTCGGCTACACGATGGTCTACGGGATCCTCCAGTTCATCAACTTCGCCCATTCCGACGTGTTCGTGCTCGGCGCGTGGCTCTCCTACACGCTGGCCGTGGCGTTCGGTTACGCGGCGGCCGGCGCGCACCCCCCGCTCGCCGCCGGCCTCCTCATCCTGGTCGGGGCCATGGCGGCCTGCGGCCTCGCCGGCTTCACGATCGAGCGCCTCGCCTACCGGCCGCTGCGCAGGGCCCCGCGCCTGAACGTCCTGATCACGGCGATCGGCGTGTCGCTGCTCCTCCAGAACGTGGGGCAGCTCAAGTGGTTCTTCGGGACGCAGCCGCAGCGGATGCCGAGCCTCATCGACGACAAGATCCTCGCGGTCGTCGCCGGCGTGCAGATCCACCTGGTCGACCTCGCCGGGGCCGGCACGGCGCTCCTCCTGATGCTCGTCCTGGACTGGCTGATCTTCCGGACGCGGATGGGCCGCGCGATGCGCGCGGTCTCCCACGACACCGCCGTGGCGGCCCTGATGGGGATCAACGTCGACGCGGTGGTGTCGTTCACGTTCGTGCTCGGCTCCTCGCTCGCGGCGGCGGCGGGGTTCCTCTACGCGATGAAGTACCCCGGCCTCAACCAGCCCGCGCACGCCACCTGGGTCCTCCTCGGCCTCAAGGCCTTCGTCGCGGCGGTGATCGGCGGGATCGGGAACGTCCGCGGCGCCATGCTCGGCGGCGTGCTCATCGGCTTCATCGAGCTGTTCGGGGCGGCCTATCTATCGCCGCACCTCCGCGACATCTACGTCTTCTCGATCCTGATCCTCGTCCTCCTCCTGCGCCCGAGCGGGATCCTCGGCAAGGCCGTCGCGGAGAAGGTGTGATCCGGAGCGCCGCTCCCGTCGCCGCCGGGTTCGCGATCGCGGTCCTGCTGCAGCTCGCCGCGGGGAGCGTGGTCGGGCCCTTCGCCGTGAAGCTGCTCATGGACATCGGGATCAACGTCGTGCTAGCGGTTTCGCTCAACCTCGTCAACGGCTTCACCGGCCAGTTCTCGATCGGACACGCCGGTTTCATGGCCGTGGGCGGCTACGTCGCGGGATGCATCACCTACTACGGGTCGTTCCTGCTCTGGGGAGGTGCTTCGGTCCGGCCCGGCCTCCTGTCGGGCGGCACGCTCCTCTTCCTCGGCGCCTGCCTCGTGGGGTCCCTCGTCGCCTCGGGCGCCGGATTCCTGGTCGGCCTTCCGTCGCTGCGCCTCCGCGGCGACTACCTCGCGATCGTCACGCTCGGGTTCGGGGAGATCCTGCGCGTCATGCTGCAGCGGACGGGAGACGTCCTCACGGACCCCGCGTCGGTGAAGGGGGCCGCGGCGACGACGCTCGCCACGAGCCTCGGCGGCTCCCTCGGATTCTCTGGGCTGCCGTATTACACGAACCTCCTGTGGGTGTACGTGTTCGTCACCGTCACGCTGGTGGTGGCGCTGCGATTGAAGTTCTCGAGCTACGGGCGGGCGTTCCTGTCGATCCGCGAGAACGAGATCGCGGCGGAGGCGGTCGGCGTCAACACGACCCGGCTGAAGGTCCGCGCGTTCGTGCTCGCCGCGGCGTTCGCGGGGCTCGCCGGGGGGCTGTTCGCGCACGAGGTCGGCGTGTCGCTCAACCCGAGGGAGCTGGGGTTCCAGAAGTCGTTCGACATCGTGATCATGGTCGTGCTCGGCGGCATGGGCTCGGTCTCGGGGGCGGTGCTCGCCGCGATCGTGCTGACGCTCCTGCCGGAAGCACTCCGGAGCTTCTCGGAGTTCCGGATGCCGATCTACGCGCTGGCGCTCATCCTGATGATGATCTTGAGGCCCCAGGGCCTGCTCGGCCTGCGCGAGGTCTGGGAGCTGCCGTGGCTCCGCAGGCGCTCCGCCGGCGGCGGAACGGAGACGGCGTGAGCGCGCTCCTCGACGTCTCCGGGATCTCGATCTCGTTCGGCGGGCTCAAGGCGGTCTCGGAGTTCTCCTTGGCGATCCCCGAGCGCGGCCTGTTCGGGCTGATCGGCCCCAACGGCGCCGGGAAGACGACCGTCTTCAACCTGCTCACCGGCGTCTACCGGCCGGACGAGGGGACGATCCGGCTCGCCGGGCGGGACCTCGTCGGGCTCAAGCCGCACCAGATCGCGGCGGCCGGGATGTCCCGCACGTTCCAGAACATTCGCCTCTTCCCCGATTTGTCCGTCCTCGACAACGTCCGCGTCGCCTGCCACGTGCGCGGACGGCACGGGATCGCCTCGACGGTGCTGCGATTTCCCGCGCACGTCGCCCAGGAGCGCGGCATCGAGGAGCGCTCGCGGCGCCTCCTGGCGCTGTTCGACCTCGACGCCCGCCGCCACGAGGCCGCGCGCTCCCTCCCCTACGGCGACCAGCGCCGCCTCGAGATCGCGCGCGCGCTCGCCACCGAGCCGAAGGTGATCCTCCTCGACGAGCCGGCGGCCGGGATGAACCCGCGCGAGACGCACGCGCTCGCGGGGCTGATCCGGAGGCTGAGGGAGGAGTTCGGCGTGACCGTGCTCCTCATCGAGCACGACATGGGCCTGGTCATGGAGATCTGCGACCGCATCACCGTGCTCGACTACGGCGTCACGATCGCGGCGGGGGCGCGCGACGAGGTGCAGAAGAACCCCCGGGTCATCGAGGCCTACCTCGGCCAGCCGACCGAGGAGGCGTCCTAGTGTCCCGTCCGCTCCTCGCGATCGACGACCTCTCGGTCCATTACGGGGCGATCCGCGCGCTCCACGGCATCTCGATCACCGTCGAGGACGGCGAGATCGTGACGCTGATCGGCGCAAACGGCGCCGGGAAGTCGACGACGCTGCGCGCGGTGTCCGCCCTGTGCCGGTGCAGCGAGGGGACGATCACGTTCGACGGCCGCAACCTCGCCGGGCTCCGGCCGCACCAGGTGCTCCGGCTTGGCCTCGCCCAGGTTCCGGAGGGGCGCGGCATCTTCCCGAACCTCACCGTCGACGAGAACCTCGACCTCGGCGCGTTCGCGCGCAAGGACGCCGCCGCGGTCGCCTCCGACCGCGATCGCGTGTTCGGCCTCTTCCCGCGCCTTTCCGAGCGGCTCTCCCAGCGCGCCGGGACCCTGTCGGGGGGCGAGCAGCAGATGCTCGCGATCGGACGGGCGCTGCTCGCGCGGCCCCGCCTCCTCCTGATGGACGAGCCCTCGCTCGGGCTCGCCCCGCAGCTCGTCCAGACGATCTTCAAGATCATCCGCGAGATCAACGCCTCCGGGACCACGATCTTCCTCGTCGAGCAGAACGCGCACATGGCGCTCCAGATCGCCCGCCGCGCCTACGTGCTCGAGGTCGGCCGGGTGGTGATGTCCGGGGACGCGAAGGAGCTGGCGGCGAGCCAGGAGGTCCGGAAGGCGTACCTAGGGATCGGCTGATCCGTAGCGTCTGTCATATGAGCGGCGGGAGACCGGATCGCCCTTCCCGGCGGCGCGGCGCCCCTCCCTTTGCAATAATCCCGTGGCTCATGTCCCCCCCGGCCTCGCTCGCCCGCGCCCTCGCGGCCGCCGGACTCGTTTCGGCGCTCGCGGCGGGGCCTGCCGCGGCCGAGTCGATCCCGATGCCCGAGTCGCCCGGAAGGGGGATCGCCCCCGGGGCGTTCCCGGCCGCTCCGCCGTACGCGGCGGCGGCGATCCCCCCGGAAATTCTCGCCCGGCGCGACCGGCTGACGCTTCTCGACGTGCTCGACGTGGCCCTCCGGAACGACCCGACCACGCAGATCGCGTGGCGCGACGCGCGCTCGCGGGCCGATACGATCGGCGTGGCGCACGCCGAATGGTGGCCCAGCCTCGACCTGCTGCTGTCCGGCACGCGGGCCCAGACGGTCGTGCAGGGGGGCCGGTTCAACGCCATCCAGACGACGTACGGTCCCGGGGCGGCGGTGACCTGGCTCGTGGCGGACTTCGGCGAGCGCAACGGCGACATCGCGAGCGCGCGCGCCGACGCGCTGTCCGCCGTCTGGACCCACGGCGCCGCGGTGCAGCAGACCGTCCTTCGGACCATCGAGGCGTACGTGGCGTACCTCGACGCCAAGGCGCAGCTTTCCGCCGCCCGCATCACGGAGGACGAGGCCAAGACCAACCTCGACGCGGCGCAACAGCGGCGCGACGCCGGGCTCGCCACGATCGCCGACGTGCTCCAGGCGAAAACGCAGCTCTCCCAGGCGACCCTCGCCGCGCAGACGATCGAGGGGAGCATCGGGAGCACGCGCGGCGCCCTCGCCACGGCGATGGGATTGCCGGCGAACGTCACGTTCGACGCCGGCGAGCTTCCCGCGGAGCTGCCCGCGATGGAGTTCGGCCAGGTGGACGACGCCATCGGCAAGGCCCTCGGCGCTCGCCCCGACCTCGCTTCGGCGCGGGAGAGCTGGCTGAAGGCCGAGGCCGACCTGCGCGCGACGCGCGGGAGCTGGCTCCCGAAGCTCGGCCTGACCGGGGCGTACAACCGCAATTACTACGAGCCCCAGACGTACGCGTCCAGCAGCAACACCTGGTCGATCGGCCTCACGCTCCGGATCCCGGTGTTCAACGGGCTCCAGAACAAGTACGAGATCGCGCGGGCGCGCGAGGACCGTGAGAAGGCGGCGGCGCAGGCGCGGCAGGTCGAGCAGACCGTGATCAACGACGTCTGGACGAGCTGGTACGACGTCAAGACCGCGACCCAGCGGGTGACGACCTCGAAGGACCTGCTCGGCAGCGCCACCGAATCGGAGAAGGTGGCGCTCGGGCGGTACCGCGAGGGGGTCGGCTCGCTGCTCGACCTGCTCACCGCGCAGTCGGCCCTCGCCACCGCGCGGGCGCTCGAGATCGCCTCGCGCGCCGACTGGCTGGTCGCCGCGGCGCGATTCCTTTACAGCACGGGCGCGTTGACCGGCCCGGAGGCGCTCCCCCGCACGGCGGGTGACGAGGTGTCCCGATGACGAGACCGACACGGTGCGCGGCTCCGGTCGCGACGCTGCTCGCGGCGCTTTGCGCCGCGGCGTGCGGAGGCGACCGCGCGGCGGTCGCGACGACGCCGCCCCCCGCCCCGGTGGTGGTCGGCCAGGCGGTGCGCCGCAACGTGGCCGTGACCCTGCGCTCCTTCGGAAACGTCGAGCCGATCGCCGTGGTGGCCGTCCGGTCGCGCGTCGCCGGGCCGATCGTCCAGGTACACATCGCCGACGGGGCCGACGTGACCAAGGGCCAGACGCTCTTCACGATCGACCCGCGGCCGTTCCAGATCGCCCTCGACAAGGCCGTCGCCGCGCTCGCGCGGGACCAGGCGTTGCTGACGAAGGCCGACGCGGACGTCGCGCGCTACACGAGCCTGGTGGCCAAGGAGTACGTCACCAAGGAGCAGTTCGACGCCGCGACGTCCCAGGCCGCGTCGCTCCGGGCGACGATCCAGGCCGACCAGGCCGCGATCGAGGACGCGAAGCTCGACCTTTCGTACTGCACGATCACGGCCCCGATCGCCGGGCGCGTCGGGAGCATCGCGATCAAGGCCGGCAATCTGGTCAAGGCGAACGACGATCCCCCGCTCGTGACGATCTCGCAGACCCGTCCGATCTACGTCACGTTCTCCGTGCCGGAGAAGAGCCTCTCGGCCATCCGGGCTCGCGCCGCCGCCGGACGCCTCGGCGTCGCGGCGCGGGAGCGCGGCGACACCGGTCCCGGGCACTCGGGGTCGCTCGCGTTCGTCGACAGCTCGGTCGACACGGCGACCGGGACCATCCGCCTGAAAGCGGCGTTCCCGAACGACGATCTCGGTCTCTGGCCGGGCCAGTTCGTCTCGGTCGCGCTGGAGCTCTCCGAGCAGCCCGATGCCGTCGTCATCCCGTCCTCCGCGCTCCAGGTCGGCCAGCAGGGTACGTTCGTGTACGTGGTCTCCAAGGACTCCGTGGCGGAGCCGAAGCCCGTGACCGTAGACCGCTCGCTCGACGGCGAGACGGTGATCGCCTCCGGCCTGTCCGGCGGCGAGACGGTCGTGACCGACGGCCAGATCCGCATCGTGCCCGGGGCGAAGGTCGCGCCCCAGCAGAAAGGGCCCGAGCCGGGAGCCTCGCCATGAACATCTCCCACGGATTCATCCGGCGCCCCGTCGCCACCACGCTCGTGATGGTGGCGATCCTGGCCTTCGGCTGGGTGTCGCGCGGCCAGCTCCCGGTGAGCGACCTCCCGAACGTCGACTTTCCCACGCTCCAGGTCTCGGCAGCGCTTCCGGGCGCCTCCCCGGAGACGATGGCGGCCTCGGTCGCCACACCGCTCGAGAAGGAGTTCGGCACGATCGCCGGTCTCGACTCGATGAGCTCGTCGAGCTCCCAGGGGAACACGCAGATCACGCTGCAGTTCGTGCTCGATCGCAACATCGACGCCGCGGCGCAGGACGTGCAGTCGGCGATCTCCCGGGCCGCGCGAAACCTGCCGACGACGATGCCCACCCCGCCGTCGTTCCAGAAGGTGAATCCCGCCGACCAGCCGATCCTCTACCTGGCGCTGACCTCCGCCACGCTCGCGATGTACGACCTGGACGAGTACGCCGAGAACATGCTCGCGCAGCGCATCTCGCAGGTATCCGGCGTGGCCCAGGTCCAGATCTACGGCTCGCAGAAGTACGCGGTGCGCGTGAAGGCCGACCCGACCGCGCTTGCGGCGAAGGGGATCGGGATCGACGAGGTGGCCAACGCTCTGCGCAACGCCAACTCGACGACCCCGACGGGGGCGCTGTGGGGGCAGAACCGGACGTACACGGTGGAGACGAACGGCCCGATCCTCCGCGCCGAGGGGTACCGGCCGATCATCGTCGCCTCGCGCAACGGCCAGCCGGTCCGGCTCGACGAGATCGCCCGGGTCGTCGACGGAGTCGAGAACGACAAGACCGCCGCCTGGTTCAACGGCCAGCGCGCGATCGTCCTCGCGATCCAGCGCCAGCCCGGGACCAACACCGTCGAGGTCGTCAAGTCGGTCCGCGCGCTGCTCCCGGAGTTCGAATCCAAGCTCCCCGCCTCCGCCCAGCTCAAGATCCTGTTCGACCGCTCCGAGACGATCCGGGACTCGGTCCGCGACGTGCAGATGACCCTCGCGCTCACCCTCGTCCTGGTCGTGCTCGTGATCTTCCTGTTCCTGCGGAACGTCTCCTCGACGCTGATCCCGAGCCTGGCGCTGCCGCTGTCGATCCTCGGGACGTTCATCGTGATGCGCGGCTTCGGGTACAGCCTCGACAACCTCTCGCTGATGGCGCTCACGCTGGCGCTCGGATTCGTCGTCGACGACGCGATCGTCGTCCTCGAGAACATCGTCCGGCACATGGAGATGGGGAAGGCCCCGCTCGAGGCCGCCATCGACGGCGCCCGGGAAATCGGGTTCACGGTCGTGTCGATGACGATCTCGCTGTCCGCGGTGTTCATCCCGATCCTGTTCATGAGCGGGATCATGGGACGGCTGTTCCACGAGTTCGCCGTCGTCATCGGCGTGGCCGTGCTGATCTCGGGGTTCATCTCGCTCTCTCTGACGCCGATGCTCGCGAGCCGCTTCCTGCGCGGGGGCCACCAGGAGCACACCTCCCGGGCCTACGCCATCACCGAGCGCTGGTTCGACCGGTCGCTCGCCTGGTACGACGCGGGGCTGACTTGGTCGCTCCGGCACCGTGCCTCGATCATGGTGCTGACGGCCGTCATGATGGTCGCGACGGTCTGGATGTTCCTGGTGATCCCGAAGGGGTTCATTCCCGACCAGGACACGGGGCAGCTCGTCGCCTTCACCGAGGGGCAGGAAGGCATCGGGTTCGACTCGCTCGTCGAGCACCAGCAGGCGATGATGAAGATCGTCCAGGCCGACCCGGCGGTGGACGCGTTCATGTCCTCGTGCGGCGCGCGCGGGTCGACCGGCGCCAACCAGGGGATCCTCTTCTTCCGGCTCAAGCCGCGCTCCCAGAGGGAGGGCGTGAACGCGGTCATCGCGCGGTTGCGCGCGAAGGTCGCGGTCGTTCCCGGGATGCGCGCGTTCTTCCAGAACCCTCCCCCGATCCGGCTCGGCGGGCGGCTGACCAAGAGCCAGTACCAGCTGACGCTGCAGAGCACGGACACGCGAGAGCTCTACGACTTCGCGCCGAAGCTCGAGGCGGAGATGCGGAAGCTCCCTCAGGTCCGGGACGTCACCACCGACCTGCTCTTGAAGAACCCGCAGGTCAACCTGAAGATCGACCGCGACAAGGCCTCGAGCCTCGGCTTGACCGCGGAGCAGATCGACGACGCGCTCTACTCCGCGTACGGCTTTCGCCAGGTGTCGACGATCTACGCCGCGAACGCGTCGTACCAGGTCATCCTCGAGGTCGACCGCCGCTACCAGACCGAGCCGTCGCTGCTGTCGCTCCTGTACGTCCGCAGCGCCGCGGGCGCCCTGATCCCGCTCGATACGATCGTCTCGACCACACAGAACGTCGGACCGCTGACGGTCAGCCACTCGGGCCAGCTCCCCTCGGTGACCGTCTCGTTCGACCTCGCCCCCGGCGTCTCGCTCGGACAGGCCGTCACGGCGATCAACAAGCTCGCGACGCGCGTGCTCCCCGCGTCGATGACCACCGCGTTCCAGGGGACCGCGCAGGCGTTCGAGGCCTCGCAGCAGGGGCTCGGGATCCTGCTGGTGGTCGCCGTCCTGTTCATCTACATCGTTCTCGGCATCCTGTACGAGAGCTTCATCCACCCGCTGACGATCCTCTCCGCGCTCCCCTTCGCGGGTTTCGGCGCCCTGCTGACCCTGATGGTCTTCGGCCGCGACCTGTCGGTCATCGCGTTCGTCGGCGTGATCCTGCTCGTCGGCCTGGTGAAGAAGAACGGCATCATGATGGTCGACTTCGCGGTCGAGGCGCAGCGCAACGAGGGGAAGGACGCGTTCCGCGCGATCCACGACGCGTGCCTCGTCAGGTTCCGCCCGATCATGATGACGACGATGGCCGCCCTGTTCGGCACGCTCCCGATCGCGCTCGGGTTCGGCGCGGGAGCGGAAGCACGGCAACCGCTCGGCCTCGCGGTGGTCGGCGGCTTACTCTTTTCGCAAATGTTGACGCTGTTCGTAACACCCGTCGTCTACACCTATCTCGACGCCGTGGAGACGTGGGCGACTTTCCGGAAGCCGGCGCAGGTCGCGCACACGGCCCCGACGGGCTGAGGAACATATATTCGAGGGAGCGCATCCCGACGCCGCCGGGGGAGTTGGGGAGGCTTCCATGAAAACGATGACCGTCCTGGTCTGGGTGATGCTGGCGTCCGTCGCGGCCGCCGCTCCGCCGGATCCGGGGCCCGAGATCCGGCTCGCGGCAGGCACGTTCCGTCCGGGCGCGCCGTCGTCCGCTCCGGCGTGGTTCCGCACCGTCCCGGTTCCGGCCGCCGCGAGCGGCCTCGAGTACGTCGTGGCGATCGCGCGGGAGCCGCTGTCCGACGAGCAGCGCGCGGCGGTCGAGGCGGCCGGAGCCTCGATCGTGGACTACCTGCCCGTGCACGGGTATCGCCTACGCCTGGCCGCCTCCTCCGAGACCGAAGTCCGCCGCCTTCCGTTCGTGACGTGGCTCGGCGCCATTCCGCCGTACCTGAAGCTCTCGCCGGAGATGGAAGCGCTCGCGCAGACTCCGCCCGCCTCGAGCGCGGTGCGCATCGTCCTCTTCGACGGCGAGCCGGAGACGCGCGTCCTCGCGGCGCTCGACGGCATGCGAGCCCTCGCGACCGCGGCCGGCCCCGGCCGCGCCGTGCGCGTCACCGCGACGCTGCCGGCCGACCGGATCGCGGGCACGCTCTCGGCACTCGCGTCGCTTCCCGAGGTGGAGGCGATCCTCCCAGCGCGCCGGGTGATCCTATCGAACCAGGACGCCGTCTGGGTCCACCAGTCGTTCGTGGGGCCGTCCCCGCAGCAGACGCCGGTCTTCGACCACGGGATCTTCGGGTGCGGGCAGATCCTCGGGATCGCCGATACCGCCCAGGATTACGACTCCTGCTTCTTCCGCGACACCGTCAACGGCGCGCCGCCGATCGTGACCTGCTCGACGCCCCCCTGCCCCGCCGCGGCGACGGCGCCCAACCGGCGGAAGGACATCCTCTACTACAACTGGTCGGGAGGGCCGGTCGGCGAGGAGGACACCTGCCCGTCGACGATCACGGGAACGAGCGGCCACGGAACGCACACTTCCGGATCGCTCGCCGGGGACACGACCCCGTATGCCGACTGCTCCGGCTTCACGACCCCGGCGCGCAACGGCGGCGACGGGTTGGCGCCGGGAGCGAAGCTTGTCGTGCAGGAGCTCGGGGACAACCTCGAGTACCTGAACGATCTCGGCGGGACGCAGTGGAACATCGCCGACGTCGCCTTCCAGAGCGGCGCCCGGGTGGAATCGGAATCGTGGGGCAACGCCTGCTACGACCAGCTCGGGAATTGCATCCCCGGGTGCACGGCGCCGTACGACGACTTCTCACGGGACGCCGACCTCGCGATGTGGAATCACCCGGACCTCCTGATCGCGGTCGCCGCGGGGAATTCGGGGTACTACTGCGCGCCGCCCCTCGCGATCGGATCGCCCGCCACCGCGAAGAGCGTGCTCGTCGTCGGATCCGTCGGGCACGGGAGCAACGCGTCGACTGTGTCGGATTTCACCAGCGCGGGCCCCGTCGAGGATGGCCGCCTCGGCCCCACGGTGCTGGCCCAGGGGGAAGCCACCGTGTCCGCGGCATCCGACGCCGTCATCGGAACGAACAATTGCGGGACCTGCTCGCTCGACGGCACGTCGATGTCGACGCCGACGGCCGGGGGGCTCGCGGCCCTCGTCCGCGAGTACTTCACCGCCGGCTACTACCCGGGCGGCGCCCGGAACGCAGGCTCCGCGATGACCCCCTCTGCGGCCCTTCTCAAGGCGATCCTCATCGACTCCGCGGTTCCCATGGGCGCGCACGCCCCGGGTCCCGACTTCCAGTCCGGCTTCGGCCGCATCCAGCTCAACCAGACGCTGACCTTCACGGGAAGCACGTTCCAGCTCCGCGTCGACGACCGGCGCGAAGGGGTGACGACCGGAGGTCTCGTCAGCCACGCGTACGACGTGTCCGCCGGAACGCCGTTCCGGGCGACGCTGGTGTGGAGCGATTACCCCGCGGCCCTCAACGCGGCGGTGGCGCGCGTGAACGAGCTGAAGCTCGAGGTCGTCGACCCGACCGGGACGACCTGGTTCCAGACGCTCGACGCGGCGACCGGCCTTCCGACGATCACGTCCAACGGCGCGCTCGCGCACGACACGCGCAACGTCGAGGAGCGCCTCGTCTTCCCGGCGCCCCAGGCCGGCCGCTGGATCGTGCGCGTGCGCGGCGTCAGCGTCCCGTGGGGACCGCAGCCGCTCGCCCTCGTCGTCCACGGGGCGCTCACCGATTGCCCCGCTCCCGCCGCACCGCCGGCGCCCACGCTCGCCACCCCCGCCACGCATCAGGTCCAGGTCTCGTGGTCCTCGGTTCCGGGGGCTGCGAGCTACGACGTCTACCGCAGCTTCGGCGCCTGCCCGGGCGGCCCGTACGTCCCGGTGGCCTCGGCCGTTGCGGGAACGTCCTTCCTCGACACCACGGTCACCGGGGGAGCGACCTACAGCTACGTGGTGACCGCGGCGTCCGATGCGGCGGGAGCCTGCGAGTCCGCGCGCTCGGCCTGCGCCTCGGTGGTCCCCACCGGCGACTGCGGGCTCGCCCCGTCGTTCCCGGGAGCCGTCGCGGGCGGAAGCGCCGGGCTTGCGAGCTGCACGATCAACGTCTCCTGGGCCGCGGCCTCGCCGTACTGCCTGGGGGACGTCCGGTACAACGTTTACCGGGGGACGACGAGCAGCTTCGTCCCCTCCCCCTCGAACCGGATCGCCCGGTGCGTCATCGGCACGAGCTTCGCCGATTCCGTCTCGCTGCCGTACGGAGCCGCGCGGTGGTACATCGTGCGCGCCGAGGACGCGACGACGGGGCACGGCGGCCCGTGTCGCGGCGGGAACGAGGACACGAACGCCGTCGCCGTCTCCGCCGCGGCCGACGGTCCGACGAGCGTGGGCACCTGGAGCGACGACGCCGGCGACACTGGAACGGCCAAGATGAACACCGCGGTGCCGTGGGTCGTGTCCACGACCGGAGGCCACAACGCTCCGGACTCGTACGAGGCGAGCAGCTCCGACGGAGTGTGCGCCGATCTGAGGACACCCACGCTGACGCTGGCGGACCCGGGCCAGGGGCCGCAATTGACGTTCTGGTCGAGCGACGACCTCGAGTACGATCCCACCGGCGAGATCGCTGGAACCGAGGGATCGGTCGGCCAGGTCGAGATCGCGATCGGCCCGTCGTTTTCCGGCTGGACGCGCGTCCCGTTGACGCCGGACTATCCCACCTCGGTGGACTTCCCGTACAACGACTGCCCGACGACGCAGAACCCGGGCCGTTACTTCACGGGGAATCTCCTGACGTACACGCAGTACCAGGCGTCGCTGTCCAACTGGGCCGGGGGAGACGTCAAGATCCGCTTCCATCTCTCGGGGGACCACCTCTTCCCGGGCGGCCACTGGTGGATCGACGATCTGGCGGTAACCAAGGCGATGGTCCCGGGATCGTGCACGACGATCGGCGCTGGCCCGCCGCCTGTTCCGGACGGCGGCCCTGTCCCGGGCGCGCCGCTGCGGGCGTCGCGGAGCGGGACGAGCGTTTCCCTGACCTGGGACGCCTCGCAGTGCACCGCCACCGCCGTCAACGTCTACCGCGGCGCGATCGGGAGCTACGGCGCGTTCACGGGCGGCACGTGCAACCTGCCCGACACCGGCTCGGCGACGGTCGCCATTCCGGACAATTCCTGGTTCATTGTCGCAGCCACCGACGGTGCCACGACGGACGGGAGCTACGGAGAGGCCTCGACGGGGGCCCAGATCACCTACGGCGGCGCCTCCACGGCCTGTCCGGCGATCACCTCGCACGTGACCAACAACGGGTGTCCGTGACCGCAGGCGTGCGAACATAGGAGCATGACGTCGATCGATCTGAGCGCGCCGGCGGCACGGACCACGGCCCCGGCGGAGGCGGGTGCGTCTCCCTACGGCGCCGACGTCGCGGGCCTGCCCATCCCGATCTGGGGGGCGTTCCTCTCGTGCCTGGCGATGGTCCTGGGATGGAACTGGGACATCAGCTGGCACCGGTCGATCGGCCGGGACACGGTCTGGACGATGGCGCACGTCGCGATCTACATCGCGCTGCTGCTCGCGTTCGCATACAACGCCTGGCTCGTCCTCGCGCACACGTTCGGCTCGCTCCGAAAGGCCCCCGGCATTCGCATACTCGGGTTCAAGGGCCCCTCGGCGACGTTCGTGACCCTCTGGGCGCTCCTCCTCCAGTTCGTCTCGATCGTCTTCGACAACTGGTGGCACAACGTCTACGGCCTCGACGTGGACGTCTTCAGCCCGCCGCACGGCCTGCTGACCTGGGGGCTGACCGTCTTCTACCTCGGCCAGTTCGCGGTCGTGGCCCTCTGGCGGAACACGTCCGGCCCGGAGGCCGAGCACAAGACGCGCGTCCTCTGCATTCTCATCTGGGGCCTCCTGCTCGGACACATCTCGATCGCCCCCGATCCGAACTACGGCCCGATGGCCGTCCGCTCGATCTTCTTCGTCGCGTCCACCTCGATGGCGTTCCCGTTCACGCTCGTCTTCCTCAACTCGTACCTGGGACGGAAGAGCGCATCGGCGCTCGCGGCGCTGTTCTGGCTGGCGGTCGGCCTCTTCCTGATGCAGCTCTTCCAGTTGTTCCCCGCGACGCCGCAGTTCGGTCCGGTCTACCACCGCATCCCGCACTTCCTGGCCCCGCCGTTCCCGATGATGCTGGTCGTGCCGGCGATCGCGATGGGGTGGATCCTGCCGCCGGGTCACGGCAAGTACGGATTCGCCAAGTACCTCGCCGCCAGCGTCGTCTTCGTCGCCACGTTCACGGCGACCAACTGGCTGGTTTCGGGTTTCCTGATGTCGCCGCTCGCCGAGAACCGCGTCTTCGGCTACGGCGGCTATCCCGGACAGGTCTTCGAGGAGCACTACCGGGCGGTGAGCCCGCTCCACGCCGATGCCGCGGGAGCGCTGGCGCTCGGAACCGCGGTCGTCATCGGCATCTTCTGGGCGTGGTTCGGCGACCGGGGAGGCCGGTGGCTCAAGGAGATCGTCCGTTGATCCGGCGCCTCGCGATCGCGCTGACGCTCGTCCCCTTCCTCGTCACGCCGACGCGCGCCCATCTCAACAGCCCGAACGTCTACCTCGAGGAGGCGGTCGGCCCGTGGCCCGCGATCTCGACGGTCCAGATGCCCCCGGCGGTTCCCGGCGAGGCGCGCGTGGAGATCAAGCTCTACGACCTGCACCCGGGGGAGCCGGTCCACGTCCGATTCCGCGAGATCCCCCCAGCGGGAGACGACGCCGCCCCGCCGTGGGTCGACGCCACGCCGCTGTCGGCCGACGCGAGCTCCTTCATCGCGCCGATGCCCCTGATGCGTCTCGGCGTCTGGAAGGCGCGCCTGGAAGTGAGCGGAGCGCGCGGCACGGGCACGATTGACATCCCCGTCGCGGCGACGATGCCGCCGTCGCGGAGCATGACGCCGTCGCTGATCCTGATCCTCGCCACGCTCTCGTCGTTCCTGCTGGTGACGGCAACTCTGATCACGCGAGCGCTCAGCCGTGACGTGTACACGGCGGGACGGCCGGTCAAGCCGCGCACGACGACGATCATCACCTGGGTCACGGCCGCGGGCTTTCTCGGCGTCCTCGGCATGCACGGTCTCGCGTGGCGGCACTTCAACGACCTGCTCGCGATGCGCACATCGCGCTCGATGCGCGCGATCGTGACGCCGACCGCGGGTCCGCTCGTCGCCGGCAAGCCCGGTGAGCTCGATCTCCGCGCGGTGCTCGGCAAGGGAAGGCAGGTCGAGGACGTGGCCCCCGACCACGGCAAGATGATGCATGCCGTCGTCGTCAAGGTCCCCGAGATGACCTACTTCCTACACGCCCATCCGCGCATGGTCGAGCCGGGGCAATTCCTGCTGACGCTGCAAGCTCCCGAAGCCGGCCGCTACGAGATCTTCGCCGACGTTCTCTCGTCGTACGGGGTCGCCGACACGCTGACCTCGTTCGTCGACGTGGGACCTGGCGACGCCACCCGCGCGACGTCGTTCCCCGACCCGGACGACTCGGACACCGTCACGAAGCCGATCGGGGACGCCGCGACCTCCGGCACGACCTACGACATCGGCTCCGGCCTGACGATGCGTCGCGTCTCCCCCGCCGGAACGACGATTCCGGCCTCCACGCTCGCCGACCTCGGTTTCGAGCTCGACGGCCCGGACGGCAAGCCAGTCGATGCGCTCCAGCCGTACATGGGAATGGCCGGCCACCTGCTCATCCTCCGCGACGACCGCGTGGTGTTCGCCCACGTGCATCCGATGGGGACGGTGGCCAACCGGATGTCGATGCCCGGCGCGCACGCCGCGATGTCTCCCGAGGAGCACGCGAAGGCGATGGCCTCGATGGCGTCGCGCATCGAGGGCGCGCGGGTGTCGTTCCCGTTCGGCTTCCCGTCGCCGGGGCGCTACCGCCTGTTCGTCCAGGTGAAGTACCAGGACGCGGTGCGGACGGGCGTGTTCGACGTCGACGTGCGCTGATTCACGTCTACCGCATATACCCCAGCGACTTCAGAGCCTCGATCTGCGCCGGGTCGAGCTCGCGAACCGGCCCGCGGGGCGGAGGCGGCTTCGGCACCGCGACAGAGAGGCCTGTCGTCTCGCCGGGCATCGGGTGCTCCTCGCCGGGATCGCGCATCAGGTCGAAGCCGTCGTCCTCGCCGTTCTCGGCGACGATGCGCTTCAGCTCCATACCCACCGCGGCGGCGCGCCGGGCGCGGATGCTCTTCAGCTCGTCCCCGAAACGGTTGAGCGCCCACATCGAGGTCGCCACGTCAGTCCGCATGTGCTCGGCGTGCACCACGCGGTCGGCGAGCGAGACCTTCCCGTCGATCACGTCCCGGAGGTCGGTGCCGTCCGTCGGTGGGGCGTCGATCCCGACCATGCCGAGCACGGTCGGCATCACGTCGAGGAGCGAGACCATGTCGGGGATCACCTTCCCCTTCGGAATCCCCGGCCCCGCGATCGCCATCGGGACGTGGATGAGCGTCTCGTAGAGGCTCGTCATGTGCCCCCAGAGGTCGTGCTCGCCGACGAGGTCGCCGTGATCCGAGACGACCACGATGAGCGTGTCGTCGCCGACGAGGTCGAGGATCTCGCCGAGGTAGGCGTCGGCGGAAGCAGTCGCTCCATCGACGAGGTCCCACGTCGTCGGGAAGATGTCCTTCCCGGGCTTCGTCCCAGCCCACTGCGCCTCGTGGCTGACGTTTCCGATCCTCTCGAGATCGCCTGACGAGAGGCGCCGGTCCGTGAACTTCGCCGCGAGCTGGGCGTCCTGGTAAGGGGCGTGCGCCTCGAGGAGGTTCACGAACGCGAAGTACGGCCGGCTCTTGTCGCGCTCCTTGAACCACTGCTTGAACGCCGAGACGACGTGGCCGCCCCCCTTGTCGTGCGTCGAGCGGGACATCCGCGCGGCGATCTGCAACCCCACGAGCCATCGGCGCGTGACGTGCGGCCGCCACGACTCGTCGAACAGACCGAAGCCGCGCGACATCCCGGTGCCCGCGGCGATATACGGGTTCCCGGAGAAACCCACCGTCTGCCAGCCGTTCTTCGCGAAGTCCTCGGCGAGCGTGTCCACACCCTCGTCGAGGAAGAAGTGCTCGAAATCGGCGCCGTGCTTGCTCGAGAGGAGGCCGGTGAACAGACCTGCGTGCGAGGGGACCGACCAGCAGGAGCTGGCGTAGGCCCGGTCGAATTTCACGCCGCGGGCGGCGAGCGCGTCGAAGTGCGGGGTCGTCGGCCTGTCGTACCCGTACGCCGAGACGTGGTCGCGCCGCATCGTATCGAGGACGACGAGGAGGACGTTCGGTCCGCTGGCCTCGCGGGCCGCGGACGGAGGCGGGATGGGGACGCGCGCCGCGGGGAGCGCCGGGAGCAGTGCCAGCGCCGCGAATCCCGACGCCATCGGCCATCCCCAGCGGCGGAACGCGCCGGAAGCCCAGACGGCAGCGAGTGGGACGCTGCCGAACGCCACCGCCGATGCGACGCCGAAGGTCTTCTGCGCGAGGAACGCCGCGACGATCACCGGCGCGGCGCGCACGTACGCGTTGAGGCGCCAGCGTGCCGGGGCGACGAGCTGCGCCGCGAGATCGATGAGCGCGCCGGCGACCGCGTATCCCGCGAGCGTGAACAGCAGCTCGCGCCACACGCCCCCACCGCCGAAGCTCGCGAAGAACTCGCGGATGAGCAGCACGCTCTCGCTGAAGAGGAGGCCGGCGCCGAGTGCTAGGCCGACGGCCGGGAACACGAGGCGCGGGGTGGCTTTGGTCTCGGGCATGGCGACGGAGCGTACGACGTAACGCGCGCGGCGGCAATGCGCGGGACTCGCTCTGATAAGCTTGCCGGATGGACGCCGCGCAATCGCCCCGACCGGTCGCGTTCCCCGGATTCTGGACGGCGGTCGGGATGACTTATCTCGCCTGCTGGTCGCAGTACGCCTGGAGCGCGGTGCTGGGTCGATGGTTGCCGGCCTCCGCGGCACTCGGGCTCGCGCTGGTGCTGACGTTCCTCCTCATGGCGGCGCTGGCGCTCTCCTCCGTCGGTCCGGACTGGCGCTTCCGGTTCGGCCTGGCGCCGTTTTCCCGGCGGTTCGTTCCCGCGATCGTGCTCGTCGTACCGGTCTGCCTCGTCACCCTGGGCCTCCAGGCCGCGATCATCTCCACGCTCGCCCGCGGGCGATCGCTGGGGGTGTGGGAGTGGCACGGTCCTGTGCTTTCGAGTTCCTCGGATCTGGGGCTCTTGACCGGGCTGTTCGTCGTCGTCGTGCTGATGCCGGTCTCGCTCGAGATCTTCTTCCGCGGCCTCATGCAGCAGGGGCTCGTCGCGCGGCTCGGTGTGCGATGGGGGGTGCTCGCGGCGAGCGTGTTCTACGCCGCGGCCGTCGCGGGAGTGCACACGGACGTCAAGACCTTCTCGGCGGTCTTCTGGAGCACGCTCGTCGCCGGGATCGTGTTCGGAATCATGCGACAGGCTTCGGGGTCATTGTGGGCCCCCGCCGCCGCGCACGTCGCGACCAGCGCGGTCCACGCGATCCTGAAGCTCGCCGCGACCGTCGCCCCGATCCCGTGCATCTCGACACCGGGACGGTTCGTCCCCGCGCCGATCGTGGGCATCGCCGCCGCCTGCACGGCCGCGGGCCTCGGGCTCGTCGTCTGGGCGGCAAGACGTCCCGCGGACTGATAACCTGCTCGCTCCCCACCCACCTCGCAAGGAAGGACACCATGCCCGAGTTCATCTTCACGATGAAGGACCTGCGCAAGACCGTCCCGCCGAAGCGCGAGATCCTCAAGGGGATCTGGCTGTCGTTCTTCTACGGGGCGAAGATCGGCGTGCTCGGGCACAACGGCGCCGGCAAGTCCTCGCTGCTGCGGATCATGGCGGGGCAGGACGAGCAGTTCACCGGAGAGGCCTTCCCCGGGAAGGGCGCTTCGGTCGGCTTTCTCCCGCAGGAGCCGAAGCTCGATCCCGCGAAGACCGTGCTCGGAAACGTTGAGGAAGGGGTCGCGAGGCAGAAGGCGATTCTCGACCGGTACAACGAGCTGATGGCCAACTACTCGGACGAGACCGCGGACGAGGCGGCGAAGCTGCAGGACCAGATCGACCACCAGAACCTGTGGGACCTCGACACGCATCTCGAGATCGCGATGGATGCGCTGCGCTGCCCCCCCGGCGACTCGGACGTCGCCACGCTGTCGGGCGGCGAGCGGCGTCGGGTTGCCCTGTGCCGCCTCCTCCTCCAGAAGCCGGATCTTCTCCTCCTCGACGAGCCCACGAACCACCTCGACGCGGAATCGGTCGCCTGGCTCGAGCGGCACCTCAAGGAATACCCCGGGACCGTCGTCGCGATCACGCACGACCGGTACTTCCTCGACAACGTCGCGGGCTGGATCCTGGAGCTCGACCGCGGGGCCGGCATCCCCTGGGAGGGGAACTACTCGTCCTGGCTCGACCAGAAGCAGCGGCGTCTGGCGCAAGAGGAGAAGGCGAGCACAGCCCGGCAGAAAACGCTCGAGCACGAGCTCGAGTGGGTGCGCATGGCCCCCCGCGCCCGACACGCCAAGAGCAAGGCGCGCATCACGGCGTACGAGGAGCTGCTGCGTCAGGACACCGAGAAGCGCATGGACCAGCTCGAGGAGCTCTACCTGCCGGCGGGGCCGCGCCTGGGGGACGTGGTCGTCGAGGCGAAGGGGCTACGCAAGGCGTACGGCGAGAACGTGCTCTTCGAGGATCTGTCGTTCAACCTCCCCCCGGGGGGGATCGTCGGCGTGATCGGAGCGAACGGAGCCGGGAAGACGACCCTGTTCCGGATGATCGTCGGGCAGGAGCAGCCGGATGCGGGATCGCTCCGGATCGGCGAGACGGTCCGCCTCGGCTACGTCGACCAGAGCCGCGACGTGCTCAAGGGCGAGGACACCGTCTGGCAAGCGATCTCCGAGGGAAACGACATCATTCTCCTGGGGAAGCGCGAGGTCCCCAGCCGCGCGTACGTCTCCTGGTTCAACTTCAAGGGGTCGGACCAGCAGAAGCTGGTGAAGGACATCTCGGGCGGAGAGCGGAACCGCGTCCACATGGCGCGGATGTTCAAGACCGGCGGGAACGTGCTGCTTCTCGACGAGCCGACCAACGACCTCGACGTCGACACGCTGCGCACTCTCGAGGAGGCGCTGGTGAATTTCGCGGGGTGCGCGGTCGTGATCTCGCACGACCGCTGGTTCCTCGACCGCATCGCGACGCACATGCTGGCCTTCGAGGGGGACAGCCAGGTCGTCTGGTTCGAGGGGAATTACCAGGAGTACGAGGCCGACCGGCGCCGGCGCCTGGGCGCCGAGGCCGATCGGCCGCATCGGATCAAGTACAGGAAGCTGACGCGCTCGTAGGCGCGTCCCCCATGGTCAGCTCTTGGTCGCTTCGCCCTTGGGCTCCATCTTGGTCGCGGTGATCCAGGTCTTGCCGTCCTTCTGCGAGACGGTCCCGGTCACGGTCGCTTCCTTCGAGCCCTTGCACGCGTGGCCGAACTGCTTGGCGACGTCGTTCTTCATGACGTAGTAGTTGACGGTCTTCCCGCCCTGCTCGGTGACGAGGACGTTCTGGCAATCCTTCATCCCCGCCTCGTGCAGCTCGCACTTGGCGCACGTGAGCTTTCCGGAGACCGTGACGGGCTTGGCATCCTGGGCGAGCGCCAGGCCGGCGAGGCCGAGGACCGCGACGAGGGCGAGGATCGAACGCAGAGGCTTCATGAGGGCTCCTTCGAGGCGGCGGCCGCCCCTTGCGGCGCCGCTAGAAACGAGTTCCGGGAGATTCTATCCTGCGTCCGTCGAGCGCGCTGGGAGGGTTCGGCGGCGGGTGACGGCCGGATCTTCGGCCTTGACGAAACAGGCCGGTTGAGGGCACCTTTTGGGGGGAAGGAGACCGATGCGCGAAGCCTCGATCGAAACCATTCATCACCTCGTCGAGAAGCTCGACGCCTCGGTCCGGGTCGGAGAGGTCCACGCCATCACCAGCCGCGTGAAGACCGCGCTGTGCGACCTGATCCGCGCGCACGATCTCGAGATCCCGGAGCGCTTCTGCCTCCCCCACCCCGACCGGTACGCGCGACGGCTCCTCCACCGTGACGAGGATCTCGGCTACACCGCCGTCGTGATGACCTGGGGGCCCGGCCAGACCACCGCCCTCCACGATCACTCCGGCATCTGGTGCGTCGAGGGAGTCGTCGCGGGGGAGATGAACGTCACCCGGTTCGATCTCGTCGAGAAGGTCGGCGAGCGGTTCCGCTTCCAGCAGGTCGAGCAGGTCCGCGCCGGTGTCGGCTCGTCGGGGGCGCTCATCCCGCCGTACGAGTACCACGTCCTCGGCAACGCCCACTACGACCGCGTCTCCGTGACTCTCCACATCTACGGCGGCGAGATGGACCACTGCCGGATCTACCAGCCGCAGCTCGACGGCCTCTGGACGGTGTGCGAGAAGAAGCTCGCGTACGACGAATAGCCCCGACCTCTTGGCCTCGAAATCCTCCCCTCTCGCGATCGTTCCCGGCCTCGCGCTCGTCGTCGCGGTGGCGATCGCGGCGCGCTACCTCCACGGCAAGATCCCCGCGGAGGTGGCGAAGCTCGTCGGGGACGTGATCGTCGCCGTCGCGCTCGGCCTCGTCGTCGGCAACGTCATCCGGCTCCCCGGCTTCGTGAAACCGGGGATCCAGTTCGCGTTCCGGACGCTGCTGCGCCTCGCGATCGTCCTGCTCGGGGCGACGTTCTCGCTGAAGACGGCCCTGTCGATCGGCGGGCGCTCGATCCTGATGGTGGTCGCGCTCATGACGCTGGCGCTGCTCGTCGCCCACGCGCTCGGCCGTTTCCTCGAGGTTCCCGGGAAGCTGTCGACGCTCATCGGCGTGGGCACCGCCGTGTGCGGCAACACGGCGATCTCGGCCGTGGCCCCGGTGATCGGCGCCCCGGACGAGGAGACCTCGTTCGCGATCGCGACGAACACGCTGTTCGGCACCGCCGCGGTCTTCGCCTATCCGGTTCTCGGCCACGCGCTCGGCATGGCGGACCCGGTGTTCGGCACGTGGGCGGGGACCGCGGTCAACGACACCTCCCAGGTCGTCGCCGCCGGGTTCGCCTACAGCGCCGCCGCGGGGAAGGTCGCCACCGTCGTGAAACTCACCCGGAACTTGCTCATGGGCGGCGTGATCCTGCTCATGGGCCTGCTCTACGGCCGCGGCGGCGGAAAATCGGTCTCGCTCGCGGCGCGGATCAAGCAGTCGATCCCGGGGTTCGTCATCGCGTTCGTCGGGATGTGCATGCTCAACACCTTCGGGATCGTCGAGAAGCTCGGGACGATCGTCCACCGCGATCTCGGCTCCGATGCCCAGACCGCGGCGAAGTTCCTCATCCTCGTGGCACTCGCGGGAGTGGGCCTGGGCACCCGCTTTTCCGCGATGCGCCGGATCGGATTGCGCCCGTTCTGGGTGGGGCTCGCGACCGCGCTGACGACCTCCGGCGCGAGCTACGCGATCATCCACTTCTTCGGACCCGCGGGACGGTGAGCCCACGGTCCTCGTGACCGTGCCTCGAGTCGATAATTGTTCAATGCCCGGGGCGTTGCCCGCGTGCCGGCCGCACCCTAGGTTTTAGCCTGGGGCTGCAGCGAGTGCTCGCAGGGGGATGCGGATGGGAGCCACAGGCCAGGTGGGGTCAACCGTGGTCGCGCGTTTCCGCGACGGCCGGATCATGAAGGGGACCGTCCAGAACTTCCTCCCGACGCGTCCGCTCTTTCACCTGTACACGGTCGACGGGAACTCCCAGTACGGGATCGCGGTCGCGCTCGCGGACCTCAAGGCCCTGTTCTTCGTGAAGAGCTTCGAGGGAAACCAGAACTACGTCGAGGACTCCGACGTGACCCACGCCGAGGGGGCCGGACGGAAGATCGTCGTAACATTCATGGACGGCGAGGTGCTCACCGGCGTGACGACCGGATACAGCGCCTCGAAGCCGGGATTCTTCGTGACGCCGACCGATCCGATGAGCAACAACGACCGCGTGTACGTCGTTGCGAAGTCGGTCCAGAACGTCGCCTGGGCCGAGGCCGCGATCGCCACTCCCGTGGGAGCTCCGGTCCTGAAGCGCTGATCCCCGCGACCGCTACTTCGCGGCCGCCTCGAAGTGGAAATGCACCTCGAGCGTCGGGTACTGCCAGGACGCCGGCAACGGCGGAAACGGCTGGGCGTCCTTGACCGCCTTGGTCGCCGCGTCGTCCCACGGCTTGAACCCCGTCGTCATGTTCTCGCGCAGCCCCTGGAGCGTCCCGTCCTTCCCGATCAGCGCGATGAGGACGGTCTTCTTGCCGACCGGCGCGCCGGGAGCCGACTTCCACGCCTTGAGCACCTTGTCCGCCGCGATCTTCTGGTAGGCCGTATCGGTGAACGCCGGGGTGAAGTACGCGGTGAACCTCGGGACCGGCTTGACCGCGGGCGCCGCGAGAGCGGCGGAGGCGACGAGCAGCGACGCGATCCCGGCGGCGAGTCTCATGGACGGGCGCCTATCTTACCCGGGCTCGGGTTGACAAAACTCAGGGAGGCCGTATCATTCCATCCGTGCATCCGGATAGACTGATAGTTAATCGACCCGCCCTGTTCGACCAGATGGCCGTTCTCGGCGATGCCCTGCGGAGCCGGATCCTGGTCGTCGTCGAGCGCGGCGAGCTGACGGTCGGCGAGCTGTGCCGGGTGGTCCAGGCGCCGCAGTCGACGGTCAGCCGCAGCCTGAAGACCCTGCTCGACGGCGGCTGGGTCGTCTCGCGGGCCGACGGGACCAACCGGCGCTACGCCATGGCGTCTGGCGCCCTCGACCCCGACCGACGCGCCCTCTGGATGCTCGTCCGCAAGGAGGTCACCTCGACGTCCGCGGCGCGACAGGACGAGCGGCGCCTGGGACAGGTGATCGCCGCGCGGCGCTCGCGGTCCGAGGAGTTCTTTCGCTCCGGCGCCGGGGCTTGGGACCGGCTCCGCGACGACCTCTTCGGGCGGCGCTTCGTCTCCGCCGCCCTCCTCGGGCTGCTGGACGGTGACGCCGTCGTCGCCGACCTGGGCTGCGGCACGGGCCAGACGGTGGAAGCGCTCGCCCCGTTCGTCTCGAGGGTGATCGGCGTCGACGGGTCGGCCGCCATGCTCGCCGCGGCCCGAAAACGCCTCTCGGCGATCGACAACGTCGAGCTGCGCGAGGGGTCTCTCGAATCGCTTCCGATCGACGACGCGAGCCTCGACGCCGCGACGATGTTCCTGGTGCTGCACCACGTCGCCGAGCCCCGTCGCGCGCTCTCCGAGGCCGCGCGCGCGCTCAAACCCGGCGGCCGCCTGGTCCTCGTCGACATGCTCCCCCACGACCGCGAGTCGTACCGCGAGGAGATGGGGCACGTGTGGCTCGGCTTCCGCTCCGACGTGCTCGAAGGCCATCTCGCCGCGGCCGGCTTCGAGGCCGTCCGCACGTTCTCTCTGCCGCCGGACTCCAAGGCCAAGGGTCCCGAGCTGTTCGCGGCGCGTGCGGTCCGTGGCGCCGCCGCCGTTTCCCGAGTCGCAACGTCCTCAAGGAGAAATCCATGACCCCCACCGCCGCCGCTTCGATCCATCCTTTCGACGCCGCCGCCAAGGCCGGCCGCGCTCCCTACAAGGTCGCCGACCTGGCGCTCGCCGAGCTCGGCCGCAAGGAGATCCGGCTCGCCGAGCACGAGATGCCCGGCCTGATGGCCGTGCGGCGCAAGTTCGCGGCCGGAAAGCCCCTGTCGGGCGCCAGGATCATGGGAAGCCTGCACATGACCGTGCAGACCGCGGTCCTGATCGAAACCCTCGCCGATCTCGGCGCCGACGTGCGCTGGGTCTCGTGCAACATCTTCTCGACGCAGGACCCCGCCGCCGCGGCGGTGGTCGTGGGCCGGCCGAGCACGGGCGGGACCGCGGCCGCTCCCCGCGGGATCCCCGTCTACGCGTGGAAGGGGGAATCGCTGCAGGAATACTGGTGGTGCACCGACGAGGCGCTGCTCTGGCCGGACGGCTCCGGTCCCACGCTCATCGTCGACGACGGCGGTGACGCGACGCTCCTGATCCACAAGGGCGCCGAGTTCGAGACGAAGGGCGCGGTCCCCGCGTTCGACCCGAGCGCGGACCCGGAGGAGTGGGGCGTCATCCTCGATCTGCTGCGCGCCGGGATGACCAAGGACCCGGAGCGCTGGCGCCGCACGGCGAAGGGAATCCGCGGCGTCTCCGAGGAGACGACGACCGGCGTCCACCGGCTCTACCAGATGATGGAGGCGAACACGCTCCTGTTCCCCGCGATCAACGTCAACGACTCCGTGACCAAGAGCAAGTTCGACAACATCTACGGCTGCCGACACTCGCTCCCCGACGGGCTGGCGCGCGCCACGGATGTGATGCTCGGCGGGAAGCTCGCGGTCATCTTCGGCTACGGCGAAGTCGGCAAGGGGTGCGCCCAGGCGCTCCGTGGTCAGGGGTGCCGCGTCGTGATCGCCGAGATCGATCCGATCTGCGCCCTGCAGGCGGCGATGGAGGGATACCAGGTGACGACGCTCCAGGAGGTCCTCACGCACGCCGACATCTTCATCACCGCGACGGGGAACAAGTCGATCCTGACGGTCGAGCACATGGCGCGGATGAAGGACAAGGCGATCGTCGGGAACATCGGGCACTTCGACAACGAGATCGACATGGCCGGACTCAAGAAGTACCCGGGCATCAAGAAGGTCAACATCAAGCCGCAGTACGACGAATGGGTGTTCCCGGACGGCCACTCGATCCTGGTCCTCGCGGAGGGACGCCTCCTGAACCTCGGATGCGCCACGGGGCATCCCAGCTTCGTGATGTCGGCCTCGTTCACCAACCAGGTGCTGGCGCAGCTCGAGCTGCACGCGAACGCCGACAAGCTCGAGCGGAAGGTCTACATCCTCCCGAAGAAGCTCGACGAGGAGGTCGCCCGGTTGCACCTCGAGCATCTCGGGGTGCGCCTGACGCGGCTCACCGACGAGCAGGCGAAGTACCTCGGTGTCCCCGTGGACGGGCCTTACAAGCCGGAGCACTACCGCTACTGAGTCTCCGGCCCCGCCTCCGGCGGGTCACCGCTTGGAATAGAAGCCGTCGAACGCGGTGGACCAGGAGGTCCCTCCGTCGCTCGAGACGGTCCAGGTCTGCCGGACACGCCCGTCGGGGAGCTTTTCCCAGGCGATGCGGTTGACGATGGTCTCCCCCTTCGGCCCGACGCCCGGTCCCTCGAGGACCATCCGGCCGTCCACGATCCCTCCGGCGAGCTGAAGGAGCGTCCCCTGGCTGTCGACCCAGACCTGATGCCAGCGCCTGTCCGTGGCGTCGTAGACGTTGAAGCTCGAGCCGGTGCCGCCCTTCGCACCGTTCCAGTGCTCGGCCAGCACGCATCCGTCGTGCTCGAGGGTGATGTGATTGGTGCCGGCGGGGTTCCCCTTGGGGCCCGCCACCGCCCAGTCGCCGAGCCAGAAATCGAACTGGCGGTACTCCGCCGCCGTGCACGCCTTCGCCGGCGCCGGGAGGGTCGGCGGCGGGGGCGTCGTCGTCCCGGCCAGGGACCAGGCCGCAATCAGCTGCAGGAGCGTTCCCGTGGCGACGACCGATCGGCGCATGGACCTCCCTCCCTCCCTCGTGTGAGTGTCTTACGCGCCGGGCGCGCTCCCGGACGAGGGAGCGGCGAGTCCCGCGGAGACCCCACCGCGGCCGGCCCCCTAGATCAGCTCGAACTCGGCGACGACGGGCAGGTGATCGCTCGCGACCCGGGAAACCGCGAGCCGGCAGCTCCTTGCGGTCAGCAGCCGCATCTTCCCGCGAAAGTAGACGCGATCGAGCGCGCCGGTCGGCGAGAACGCGGGGTACGTGCGAATCGCGCCCCGAAGGCCCTCCCCGTGCTGGGTCGCGCTCGTGAACCCCAGGATCTCCGTGAAGATCGGGTGGAGCTGCGATAGCCAGTCGTTGAAGTCGCCGGCGACGAGGCACGGGGCATCCGCCGCGACTTCCGTGAACTCCCGGGAGCGCGTGAGGAGGCCGACCTGGCGGGTGCGCTCCTTCGCGGACAGCCCGAGGTGGAGGTTGAAGATCTCGACGTCCTTCGGGGCGTGGTGCCCCCGGTCGACGCGCAGCCGGACGTGGAGGCATCCGCGGCGCTTCCGGTCGTCCACGGTGAGATCGATGTTCCGGTGGACGACGATCGCGTGACGGCTGAGCACCGCGTTCCCGTACCGCCCCTTGCGCAGGGAGACGTTGTGGCCCGCGACCCAGTGCGGGTACCCGGCGTCCTTGGCGAGCTCCCGGGCCAGGTCGAGCTCGCGGGAGCGCGGGGCGCCCTCGTCGACCTCCTGCAGGAGCGCGACGTCGGCATCGTGGTGATCGAGGATGTCCCCGATCCGCTCGGGACGGAAGCGCCGGTCAACCCCGATCGCACGGTGGATGTTGAACGTGAGGACCCTGAGCAGCAATCAGGAGACCTAGCTGCGGCGGACCGGCGGGGGCGGCGGCGGCAGGTTGTGCGGGTCGATTCGCTGCTGGATCCACCCGTCGTGCATCAGCGCCGAGACGACGTTGCGGGCGATCGAGAGGAGCGCCTGGTCGTCGACCGGCGCGGCGTCGATCTCGGTGCGGCCGTTCGTCCGCCACAGGACGCTCCCGTCGGCGGCCGAAAGCACGATCTCGAACGGGATCGTGATCAGGCTCCCGGCCGTCACCCGGGTCCCCGCCCGGACCGCCAGGTCGTAGTCGCCGGTCTCGCCGGAGGCAAGCTGCCGCGTATACGCGAGCGTGCGCATCTCGCGCTCGACCTCGGCGGCGAGGACCCCCGCGTCCCGCGCGGGCAGTCCCTCGACCTTGACCGCGACCCCGGGCATCGCAAGCCGGTGGGCGGGCCCCGGATCCCCCTGCAGATCGACCGTGGTGCGGACGGAGCCGGCGGCCGCGGACACCGAGGCCGCGACCAGGATCGAGCACGCGCTGCGACGAAAGATCATGGACCACCTCGCGGCCGTCACGCTCCGTTTACGACGGAAGAGCGGGACGCGCCATCACCAACTCCGTAATCGGGCCGGTGCCAAGCGTCGTTACAGGCGATCGCCATTCTGCCTCAAGTTGGCGTGCGGTCAGTCGCGCCTCTTGCGCGCCGTCAGGATCGGCACCTGCCAGACGGCGTACCCCTCCGGGTTGCGGATGCAGGAGATCATGTCCTCGAACAGGGCGGCGGCCTCCTCCCGGCTGAACCGGGTATAGGCGGCGATCGAATCGACGTACCCGTCGCGCCACGCCTCCCAGATCGCGGCGAAGGTCTCGCGCGGGACGCGAAGCGTGTCGACGACGACGTAGCGCATCGCCACGTCCTCGACCGGAAGCCCGGAAAGGCGCCCGTAGGCGGTGCGCCCGACGTGAAGGTCGGTCCCCGTGGCCGCGCCGTACGACGGGGGACCCTCCAGCCAGAAGCGGTCGGCGTCGAGGCGCGTGGGGTGCATGTGGATCATGCCGTAGTCCTCCACGAGGAAGTGGAGGCGCCCCCCGGGCTTGGCGACGCGGACCATCTCCGCCATCGCCTCGGTCGGTCGCGGCACCGCCTGAAGCATGTGGCGGCAGACGACCAGATCGAACGTGGTGTCCGGATACGGGAGGGCGAATGCATCGGCGATCCGGAACCGGACGCGGTCGCCGAGAGGGCGCGCGCGCCGGCGCGCCACGTCGAGATGAGCGCCGATCAGGTCGACCCCGGAGAGCGTTGCGTCGGGGTAGAGCTCGGCGAGGCGGAGCGTGATCTCCCCGGTGCCGCAGCCCACGTCGAGGATCGCCAGGGACCCACCCAGTCGATACCCGCGGAAGATCTCGACTTCCTGCGGCCAGATCGCGAGCGCCTGGTGCTCGAGGTTGCGGACCATCGATTCGTCCGCCATCTCGCGGTACTGCGGATTGTGCGAGTGCTCGGGGTCGCTCATCGCCAACGATCGCTCCGGAGCAAAAAAGGTCGCGTTTCCAGGACGATTCGGCGCGGGGTTCACCGCCATGGTGCCACGAATCGCCGCGATTTGCCCCAGCGCGATGTCCGAACCTACGTTTTTCGCACGTGGCCGACGTGCTTCAGATCAGGAGGATGAAAGCGCGCGCCGAGCTCGCGGCCGCCGCCGATCCGTACGCCGCCTTCCGCAGGATCCGCGGAGAGCACCCGTACCGCCGGGCGGTACCCGGCGGCCACGTCGACTACCGCGCCCGGAGGCGCAGGGGGGCGGCGGTCACCTACTTCAACTTCGCCCTCGCGCGCGAGATGGGATTGATCCCGCGGGACCATGCCGCCACGCTCACCAAACCACTCGCGCGCGCGGTCCTCGACACGTTCGCGCTGCGCATCGTCAACGAGTACGACGTCGCGAGGCGGGGCGTGCGTCCTTCGCCGTGGCTGCTCGGACCGTACATGGCCACCCGGTACCTGCAGCTCCAGCACGTCGATCGGCGCGGGACGACCTCCGGCGACGGCCGCAGCATCTGGAACGGGACGGTGCGGAGCTCCGGCACGACGTGGGACATCTCGAGCTGCGGCACCGGCGTGACGCGGCTCTGTCCCGCCACCGCCGCCCGCAACCGCTTCTATGCCACTGGGAGCCGCACCGCGTCGTACGGCTGCGGGACGGCGTCGGTCGGCGAGGGTCTGGCCGCCGCGCTGATGAGCGAGTCGTTCCTGAAGCTCGGCATCGCGACCGAGCGGTGTCTCGCCGTCATCTCGCTTCCGGACGGCTTCGCCGTGAACGTCCGCGCGGGAAAGAACCTGCTCCGCCCCTCGCACCTGTTCGCGCCCCTCAAGCAGAACGATCTGCCGCGCCTGCGGGCGGCCGTCGACTACGCGGTGGCGCGGGAGCGCGGCAACGGCCGTCTCCCCCGCGGCGGCAGCGCCGCGGACGCCTACCGTGCGCTCGCCGAGCACGTCGCGGAATCGTTCGGCCGCGCGGCGGCGACCTTCGAGCGGGAGTACGTCTTCTGCTGGATGGACTGGGACGGGGACAACGTCCTGCTCGACGGCGGCATCGTCGATTTCGGGTCCGTGCGCCGGTTCGGCCTGTATCACCGCGAGTACCGCTACGACGACGGGCCGCGCTGGTCGACCACCCTGCCCGAGCAGAAGCGGAAGGCGCGCGATCTCGTGCGGTGCATGGCACAGATCCGCGAGGCGCTCCTGTCCGGGGCTCGCCGGCCGCTGCGCGACTTCCGCGCGGACCCGCTGCTCGACGTCTTCGACCGCTCCTTCGCGGACACCCGCGATCGCCTGCTCCTGCGGCACATGGGATTCGACCGGCGCGCCGAGAGGGAGCTGATGGGGCGCGCCCGCCCCCTCTTGCGGCGGTTCGACCTCGCGCACGACCGTTTCGAGCGGGTCCGCTCGCGGCGCGGGAGGGTGCGGGTCCCGGACGGCATCACCTGGAACGCCATCTACTCCACCCGCGACCTGCTCCGGGAGCTGCCGCGCCTGTTCGCTCGCGATCCGGAGCCGGTCTCGGCATCCCTGTTCCTCGCGATCGCGGCGTCCTCCTACGCGCGGCGCGCCGACCGCAAGCCGACCCGCGCGCGATCGCTGGCGGCACGCGAGTTCCAGAGCGCCTACCTGGCCCTGGTCCGCCGCGCGGCCCGGCTGACGGGCCGCCCCACGAAGGAGCTGTTGCAGGAGATGGCGACACGCGCGGGGGCCGCGAACACGTACGCGCGGATGACCGGAGACGCGGTGGCGCATGCCGCGGCGCGGCTCTCGCGGGCGCGGCGCCGGATCGGCCCGGACGCCATGTACGAGATCGTCGATCGCCTGGCTTCTCTGCAATCACGGGAGCCGGCCGGGCGCTCGGCGAGCGAGGCGCCGCGCGACGAGTTGGCGCGAAAGGCGTTCGACGACATCCTCGGGCTCTTGGTCTCCTACCGCGACGGCCTGTAGTGGGGACATTCTGCTTTTTTGTCTCCTAGAAGAGCCGAGCAAGAAGAAGGGGGACTGTTCTAGGAGACAAGAAAGCAGAATGTCCCCGATGCGATCCTTTGCGTACGGGTCGAACCTCGACCCTGCCGACCTCGACCGGTGGTGCGCCTCGCGCGGTGTGCCACGCGTGACGCTCGACCGCCCGGTTCGCGGATTCCTTCCAGACCGCCGGCTCGCGTTCAGCCATCGTTCGACCACCCGCGGGGGCGGAGTCCTCGATGTCGTGGATGCGCCGGGTCACGCAGTCGAGGGGATCATGTTCGCGGTATCCGACCGGGCGCTCGAAATCCTCGACCGGAAGGAGAGCAGCGGGCACGTCTACCGCCGGGTTCCGCGGACCATCCTCACCGAGGACGGGCTCGCGTCCGAGGCGTCGGTGTACGAGGTCGAGCCCGGCCGCCGGCTCCCCCACGTCCCGCCAGCCGCCGAGTACCTCGAGATCGTCCGGCGCGCCTACGCGGCGCACGGAATCGACGCGGCCGCGCTCGACGCCGCGGCGGAGGACGAGCGCGCCCCGGGTCCCGTCGCACACCTGTTCGTCTACGGGACCCTGATGAGCGGCGAGTCCCGCGCGCACGTCCTCCCGGCGCACGGTGCCGCGCTCGCGGGGTCGGGGTCGGTCCCGGGGCGGCTCATCGATCTCGGCGACCACCCCGGTCTCCTCCTCGGCGGGGACGGCTCTTGCGTCGAAGGGGAGCTTCACCGCCTGCGCGAGCGCGAGGCGCTCTTCCGGGAGACCGACGGCATCGAGGGATTCCCGGGTTACGACCGGTCGCCTTGGGTCTACCGCCGGGCGATCGTCTCCGCGCGGACGAGCGCCGGAGGCTCAGTGCGCGCCTGGGTGTATATCTACGACGGTCCGCCGGGCAGGAGCCGGATCCTTCGGTCCGGATCCTGGCGGGTGAAGGACGTCCCTTAGCGGGAGGCCGCATACGGCGTCGATCGTGAACCCCGAGGGGTCCGGGATCCGCCCCTCCGCGAGGAGGCCGGAAACGATCGCCTCGCTCGGCGTGAACGTGTCGCGCCGGGCGTAGTCCGTTCGCCGCGCGGCGACGGCAGGATGGTCGAGCGCGCCGCAGAACCGGGCGAGGTACGGCCGGACCTTCTTCCAGCGCTTTCCGAGGTAGACGTTCGGCTGCCACGACTCGTCCCACTCCGGGGAGACCAGCGGTGCCAGGTCGAACGGCCGCGTGAGCACCCAGCCTGCCGGCGTCTTCTTCAGCGCGGGATCGGCGGGATCGCACAGTCCCGACCAGAACAGGAGGCCCTGGTAGTTCGCCTCGAGATCGGCGAGCGACATGACGCCGGAGGACGTTCCCCCGAGAACCGTGCGCTCGGTCGTGACACCTCGGAGCACCGCGCGGCGGATCGCCTCTTCACGGGGGATCCCCTTGCGCACCATGGAGCGATACCACTGATTGAGGAACGCCCCTTCCGAGAAGAAGTGGCTCAGCTTGTCGGTTCCGAAGCGGATCCCCGCCACCTCGATGGTCGGGGACGGCGGCATCCAGCGGACGACATCGAGCGGGCTCGTGTGGTATGCGTACACGTACTCGCGGCGGAATCTCAGCTCGTCCGCCTTTCCCTCCGGCACCTTGTGCACGAGCGACGTGTTCGTCGTCCAGAGCTCGGGCTTGAGGAATATCGGATAGGTGAAGCGCCGCCGGATCGCGCTCTGGACGTTCTTGCAGGTGCACTTCGCGCCGCGGGCGTTCACCTTTTCGAGAGCCGCGGCGATCTCGGAGTTGACCTCGGCGTTGATGGCGTCGCCGGCATCCTCGAGCGTGCGGTCGAAGGCGTAGTACTGGTCGGTCTCGAGGGCGCGGACGGAAGGAGCCGCGATCGCGATCATCGTCGCGATGCCGCACGCCAGGCGCAGGCGGCGCATCTCTAGAACCCCCATCCGGCGCCGAAGAAGACGCGCCAGTCGGCCTCGGGAGCCCCCGCGCCGACGTGCCGGTACACGCCGAATGTCAGCGCGAACTGCGCCGCGGTCGCGGCGGCCTCGACGCCGGCGTAGTCCGCTCCTTCCGGTGCATCCCACGCACCCCTCCAGGTGCGCAGGTACGCCGCGCGCGCGCCCCACCCGACGAAGGCATGACGCAGGAACGAGCCCGAGGCTCCGGTCTCCCCGACCAGGCTGCCGTATCCAACGGCGAGCCCCGCGCCCGAGAGGCCGAGCGTGCCGTGAACCGTCGGACCCTGGATCAAGCAGGTCGTCGTGCAATCGAAGTCCCGCGGGAGCCGGGTCACGATGAACCCGCTGCTCGCGGTCAGGCGGCGCGGATAGTCGATCTGCACGCGACCGAGCGCGTAGACCCTCCGCGTCGTGTCGGCGTCGTGGGCGCGCACCTCGTCGATCGTCGGGTGCACGCCGGGGGGCTCGGGAACGGGATGCGGCGCTCCGGCCGGGGGCGCCTCGTCGGCGAAAGCGCCCGCTGCGATCCCGACTGCGACGACGATGCAGACCACCATCGTCCGCGACGCCGGCCCCCCGCTCATCCGTGTCGTCCTCCGGGCGCCGGCGCATTATAGTCGGCGCCGTGGCGGGAGCCGTCTCCATCGGAAAGCGCCTCAGGTTCACGGCGGAGACGGCCGCGGCCACGGCACTCGATCGCGCGGGGCGCACGCTCCCCCGGCGCGCGCTCGGAGCGATGGGCGCCGCCGTGGGCGCTTTGGCCTACCGGCTCGACCGCAAGCACACCCGCGTGGCGCTCGCGAACCTCACGGTGGCCTTCGGCCGCGAGAAATCGGAGTCGGAGCGGCGCCGCATCGCGCGCGCCTGCTGGCGCCACTACGGCCGCATCGCCGCCGACGCCGCGTCGTTCCCGCGCCTGAGAGCCTCCGACATCGGCACGCACGTGCGGTACGTCGGGGTCGAGGTGCTGCGCGAGGCGTACGCCGAGAAGCGCGGCGTGCTGGTGATCTCGGGCCATTTCGGCCACTGGGAGCTGACCGCGTACATGCAAGGGTTTCTCGGCTGTCCGATGCTGATGATCACGCGCACGATGGAAAACCAGAGGCTCGAAGCGCTCCTCGCCCGCGTCCGCAGCGGCTCCGGGAACCGCGTCTGCTCCAAGACCCGCGCCCTCCGTGAGTCCGCGAAGGCTCTCGCCGACGGCATCGGCGTCGCCGTGATGATCGACCAGGACGCTCGCGAGGCCGGCGTGTTCGTCCCCTTCTTCGGCCGTCCCGCCTCGACGATCCCGACCGTCGGGCTGATGCACGTCCGGACCGGCGCCGCCGTCGTCGCCACGTTTTCCTACCCGGAGCCGGACGGGACCTGGCGGATCGAGTACGAGCGGCTTCATTTTCCCGACCTGACCGGCGACCGCCCGAAGGACGTGCTGCGCATCACCGCGGAGACGACGGCGCTGCTCGAGCGGAAGATCCGGGAGCGGCCCGAGCTGTGGATGTGGATGCACCGGCGGTGGAAGACGCCGGCGCCCGCGCCGTGAGTGGCCTCGCCTACTCGAGCAGGATCGTCTCCCCCACCGCCATCACATGGAGCTTCCCCGTCGGTCGCTTCGTTGCCCACCACTTCCGCAACCGCTCGACCGGCTCCCGCAGCGGCTCGTCGGTCAAGCGGAACGCGCCCCAGTGCATCGGGACCATCGCCTTGGCACCGAGCGTCAGGAACGCCTCGCCGGCCTGCTCCGGATTCATGTGGAACCACTCCATGAACCAGGCGGGCTGGTAGGCTCCGATCGGGATCATCGCGAGGTCGATCGAGCGGAATCGCTGCGCGATCGTTGCGAAGCCATCGAACGCGGCGCTGTCGCCGGCATGGTAGATCGTCGATCCTTCCGCCTGGATCACGTACCCGCCCCACCAGCTCGTGTTCGTGTCCCAGGGTCGGCGGCGCGACCAGTGGCGCGCGGGGACGAACGTGATCCGCAGACCTCCGACCGTCACCCGGTCCCACCAGCGCATCTCGCGGACGTCGGCGAAGCGCCGCTTCCGGAACCAGCGGCCGAGACCTTCGGGGACGAGGACCGGGCTCCGTCGTGGCAGAGCGCCGATCGACGCCGCGTCGAGATGGTCGTAGTGGTTGTGCGTCACGGCAATCGCGTCGATCGCGGGGAGATCCTTCGCCTCGAGGCCGGCCTTCCCGTGTCGCGGAATCGTGCCGGCGATCCTGCTGGAAAAGACCGGGTCGACGAGGACCGTCCCTTCGGAGGTTTGCACCAGGAACGAGGCGTGGCCTATCCACGTGACCCTGGGCCCGTTCACGGGGTTGCGGATCCGGGCAAGGTCGGGCTCGACCCGGGGCGCCGGCTCCCCCGGCGGCCCGATGCGGCGCCGCCCCGTCAGGCGGTCGAAAAGCGACCACTTCAGCACCGCACGGAATCCGTGCGGTCTGTGCCGGGGATCGAGATTCGCGTACGTCGGCATCGGCGCTAGACTAATCGACGCACGGCTCCATTTCGCCAGGATCGACGGTGACGGACACGCTCGGGGGCATCGGCTCGCAACGACCGGACGGCGCGCGCTGGCTGGCCAGGCGGACGCGTGCCGTGTTCGCGCCCTATCCGAAGGCGCTCCTCGGCGACGTCGAGGCGATCCACGACCTCCGTGTCGCCGCGCGACGCGCGAGGGTCGCGCTCGCCCTGATGGCGCGGAAGCCCGAGGGGAAGCGCTCACGGCGGATCGACCGGGTGCTGCGGGACGTCGCACGGGCGGCCGGACGCAGCCGGGACCTCGACGTCGCCGCGGAGCTACTCGACGCGCTCGCTCCCCCGCGCGGGAGAGCCGCGCGCGCACGGGCCACGCTGCGCCGGTCCCTCGCCGGGGGGCGGTCGAAGCGGCGCACGCTCTCGCGCGACGCGCTCCTCGACCTCGATCTGGCCGGACTCCGGCGGGATCTGCGCGGGGCCGAGGCGCGCGGCCCGGCTGCGGTGGAGGCGATCATCAAGCGCATCGAGGAGATCACGCGCGAGGAAGGAGAGAAGATCCTGGCGCGGCTGGAAGAGAGCGGGCGCCGCTACCACGCCGAGGCGATGCACGAGATTCGCCGGAGGGCGCGGCGCCTCCGCTACGCCGCGGAGGTCTCCGCCGCGCTCTTCGGGTTCGGGGGCGAAGCGGTCAAGATCTGGCGAGGCGTGCAGACGCGCCTCGGCGCGCTGCACGACCATGACGTGCTCTCGGGCTGGCTGACCGCTCGCGCCGAGCGTGCGGACGCCGCGGGCGACGTCGAGGTCGCGAGGGCCGCGCGGGCGGCCGCGGCCCGCGTGCTCCGCGATGCGCGGCGGCTGCACCGGGAATTCCTCGCGGACGATCCCCGCTCGACCCTCGAGCGGGGGCTGGCCGCGATGCGGCCCGTTCAGGCCGCGCCGGAAGGCCCCGCCGACGGTGGTTCGACCGTGCAGGAGTCCTCCGGGGCGCCCGCCCCCGGCGTCGTCATCGATTTCCCGCGGGCGGCCGGCTAGACCCGCTCGCGGGCGCCCTCGCGGCGACCGAGCCGATCGCCGCACGCACCGCGCTCCCCTCGCGCGAGTCGAGGCGAACGCAGTCCCCCACCGACTCCGCGACCTTGGAGAGCTCGCGATCGGTGCCGGGGGCATCGTGCCTCGGATCCGAGAAGAACGTCCGCGCCGCGGCGAGCCGCTCCGTCGAGCACCCGGCGGCGAAGTACGGGAGAAACACGATGAAGTCGGCCGGGAGCTTCTCGCGGATCGTGTCGTAGTGGGCGGTCATCCAGCTCCAGGTCTTGGCGCGCGCCCCCGGCGTGTCGGTCATCCCGCGAGGAATCGTGAACAGCTCCTGGGGACGCAGCGGCCCCGCGAAGACGTAGTCGAGCGCGCGGTCCTGGAGGGCGGGATCGCGGAACTCTCCGAGGGCCCCGAGGTAGCGCTCGCGAACCTCGGTATCCGAAGCCGACTCGAACCGTGCGACGTACCCGTCGAACATCGTCGCGTCCCCGGTGAGCGCGGAGAGCGCCAGCGCCTCCTCGGCAAGGGTCGGATCGACGGACGTGGGCTGCTCAGCGTACGCCTTGGCGAGGCGGCGCATGTCGGAGAGCACCGCCTCGTCGTGCCCCCACCGCCCCAGCATGTCGATCAGCCCCGGACGGAGCGAGGTCACGGTCGACGGCTCCCCCTCGGTCCGGGAGATGCCGATGCGGGCGAGCGCCGGACGCAGCAGGGTGCGCACGGTCGCGGCGAACGCCGGGTCGTCGGTGTCGGAATAGAAGGTTCCGCGCACGGTCGCGAGTCCCGCGATGACTGCCGACACGACGTGCGGATCCGGGTCGGAGGCGAATCGGTCCAGAAGGTGAACGTACCGGTCCCCCGTCACGGCGCCCGAGGAGAGCAGGGCGCCTGCGTTGCCGAGGATGCCCAGACGCTCGCGGGTCGTCAGGCTCGACGCGGATCCGATCAGCGCCTCGCGGGCATCTCCGGACAGGGACCACCGGTAGTATCCCGATTCTCCCGCGTTGGGGTGGATCCACGCCGGCGTCTCCGGCACGCCGAGCGAGACCACTTGCCGCGCCTTCGTCAGGAGCACGCGCTCCGTCCGGAGGCCGCCCGGCGCCGGAATCGAGAGAACCATCGGAATCTTCCAGGTCGGCCGATTGGGCGATTGCGCGCCGGCGTTGACGAACCGCTGCTGGGTCAACCGGACCTTCCCCCCCGTGAGCAGATCGGCGGTGACCAGAGGGACGCCCGGCTGGTCGAGGAACGACGACAGCACCGACTTGACGTCCTTGCCCGAGGCGCGGCCGAGAGCGCTCCAGAGGTCGTCGGCCGACGCGTTGCGGTCGCGATGCGCCTCGAGATAGGCGAGGACGCCCTTCCTGAAGACGTCGGGCCCGAGCCAGGATTCCGTCATCCCGATGACCGCGGGTCCCTTCACGTAGGCGAGCGCGTCGGCCGATTGCAGGAGCGAGGCGAGCGACGAGACCGGCTGGCGCATGGCGTGCGTGGACAGCAGCGCGTCCTCGTCCATCACCGCCTGGACCCCGGCGACGCTCGCGATGTCGACCTCGAACCGCGGGTAGACCTGGGCGACGATCTTGTCCTCCATCCAGGACGCGAACGACTCGTTCAGCCACGTGTCGTCCCACCAGGTCATCGTGACGAGGTCGCCGAACCACATGTGCGCGAGCTCGTGGGCGACGTCGACGGCCACGTGAAGGCGCCCCTCGTCGGTGATCGTCCGCGGATCGTGGAGGAGCACCTCGTCCTTGAAGGTGATCGCGCCGGGATTCTCCATCGCGCCGTACCAGTACTCGGGAACGGCGATGAGATCGAGCTTCTCGTACGGGTAGCGGCTGCCGAAATACCCTTCGACGGCGGCGAGGATCGCCGGCGTCATCGCCGTCGCCTCGCCCGCGAACGCCGCCGACCCCTTCGGCCCCACGATCCGCGTCGGGATCGAGGTGCCGGGGACCGGAACGGTCTCGAGCGGTCCGGTGGCGATCGCGATCAGGTACGAGGGGAGCGGGCGCGTCGGCTTGAAGACGATCGTGCGCTTGCCCCCGGCGGTCGTGACGCTCTCCTCGGGCGTGTTCGCGATCGCGACGTGCTCGGACGGAACCGTGAGCGTGACGCGCCACGGGATCTTGAACGAGGGCTCGTCCCAGCAGGGAAACGCCTTCCGCGCATCGATCGCCTCGAACTGGGTGAACGCGTACCACTCGTCGCGCGACTTCAGCCGGTAGAGCCCCACGGCGTGGGTCCCGAAGTCGGTCGTGAAGTCGATCGAGAGCGTGTAGGAGCCGGCGGGGATCGTCGACGGCGCCGACAGCGCCACCATCCCCTCGGCTTCCGTCCGCGACGTGAGGACGATCGGAGGGGAGGCGCTCCCCGTTTTCGCGAGCGCGATCCGGGTCAGGTCGATCCCCTCGGCGTGGAGTCGGAACGTCGCGACGGGTCTCGAGACGCGGAGCGCGACCTCGACCGAGCCGGTGTACCGAGGATCGCGCGGGTCGAGATCGAGCCTCACGGCCTCGGACAGCGGGACCACATCGGTGCCGAGCCGCTGGATCGGCTGTGCTGCGGCCGGAACGGCCAGGAGCATCCCGGTCAGAATCAGCGCGCAGGGCATCATCGGATCCTCGTCCGGCGACAGGATAAACCGGGCGCCGCCCCGGCCGGGAACTTCTGCTAAGGTCGCCGCTCCCGAATGTCATGGTTGGAACCCACCCGCTCGCTGCTGATGACCGGCCTCGCCGATGTCTGGTCGTCCGTGCGGGAGGAGTCCCGGCGGCCGGGAGACCGGTTCGGGCTCTACCTGATGGTGATCTCCGCGGCGGCGTTCGCGGCGATGGCCGCGTTCGCGAAGAAGCTGCTCCCGAACACGCCGATGCAGGCGGTCGTCCTGTCCCGCGGCGTCCTCATGACGGCGGTGTTCGTGACCGCGGCGCGGGCGCAGGGGGTCCCGGTCTTCGGACGCTCCCCGACGATGCTCTTGCTCCGTGGGCTCCTCGGGTACGCCGCGCTGTCCTGCTACTTCTGGTCGGTCCAGCATCTCCCGCTCGGGGACGCGGTCCTCCTCCAGTACAGCCATCCGGTGTTCGTGGCCGCGATCGCGCCCTCGCTTCTCGGTGAGCCGACCGGCCGCTACCACTGGCCGCTCATCGGCGCCGCGCTCCTGGGGGTCGCCCTCATCGTCGGACCGGCGGGGGCGCTCCTCGGGCCCGCGCTGGTCGGACTCACCGGCTCGATCCTGTCCGGGTGCGCGTATCTCGCCGTGCGCAAGCTGTCGCGGACCGAGCATCCGCTCACGATCCTGATCTGGTTCCCGCTCGCGACGATCCCGCTGGCGCTCGTCGCGACGATCCACGCCGGAGCGGCGGCCCTCCCGCACTCGCTCCGGGAGGTCGCCGGCCACCTCGCGGTGTTCGGCTCCGCGCTGATCGGCCAGACCGCGCTCACTCACGGCCTCGCCCGCGCCGGCGCCGCGCGGGCGACCGCGGTTACGATGACGGGGCCCGTGTTCGGGCTCGCCTTCGGCTGGCTCCTGTTCGGGACCCCGCCGAGCGTCACGTCGGTGGCCGGGACCGGCCTGGTCGTCTTCTCGGTCGTCTTTCTGTCGCGTGAGCACCGGTCGTGACGGACGTCACGCTCCGGTCTTGATCGCCTGGATCGCCTCGCCGAGGCGGGCGAGGAAACGGGAGCGGTCCGCCTTCGAGTACGGGGCCGGGCCGCCGGTCATCTCTCCCATCTGACGGAGCTGGTCCGCAAGCTCGCGGTGGGCGAGCGCGCCCCCGATCGAGTCCTCGGTGAAGACGCGCCCGTCGGACGCGATCACGCGCGCTCCCTTCGGGAGGCAGCGCGCGGCCAGCGGCACGTCCGAGGTGATCACGATGTCCGCCGGACCGGCGCGCCCGGCGATCCAGTCGTCCGCGGCGTCGAGCGCCGATTTCACGCGGACGTGCTCGATGTCGAGGCCGCGCGGCACGTGGAGACGGCCGCCGGAAACCACGATCACCTTGATGCCGTGACGCGCCGCGAGGCGGTAGACGTCGTCCTTGACCGGACACGCATCTCCGTCCACGAGGATAAGTGGGGGCATTCAGCTTTTCCTTCCTGGCGGCATTCCTCTATTTTCGCAGCGCGGCGGTATCCGGGGAGCCACGCAAGAAAAAGAGGAATGCCGCCAGGAAGGAAAAGCTGAATGTCCCCACTTACCGCTTGGGCGCGTGCTTGTCGAGAATCGCGTCGAGGCGCGAGCGGCCGCGGCCTCCTTTGGGGCGCGGCTTCGCGTGCGCGGCGTGGGGCTTCCCCTTGGGCGGAGCGCCGCGGCGCCCCGCCCCGCGCGCGGCGCGCGCCGCGGCGATCCGCTCGTGAATCGGGATCTCGAGGCGCGCCTCCGGCTTCGCGGCGTAATCGAACCCAGGGACGGTCACGCGCGGCAGCCGCTTTCCGATCGCCCGCTCGATCGCCGCGAGGTCCCCTTCCTCGTCGGGGGAGACGAACGTGAAGGCGTCCCCGGTCGCGGCGGCACGCGCGGTGCGGCCCACGCGATGGATGTACGCGTCGGGATCCGCGGGAACGTCGAAGTTGACGACGTGGGAGAGATCCTCGACGTCGATCCCCCGCGCGACGATGTCGGTCGCGACGAGCACGCGGGAGCGCCCCGCCTTGAACCCTTCGAGCGCTTGCGTGCGCTGGCTCTGGCTCCGGTTCCCGTGGATGCGGGCGGTGGGGAATCCTTGTCGCTCGACGAAGTCGGCGAGGCGGTTCGCCCGGTGCTTCGTCCGCGTGAACACGATCGCCTCGGAGATGACGTCCCGCCGCAACAGCTCGCACAGCAGCGCGGATTTCAGCTCGCGCGCGACCGGATAGACGGCCTGCGTGATGCCGACCGCCGGGGCGGACTTGCGCTCGAGGTTGATCGTGACCGGGTCGTGGAGCATCTCGCGCGCGAGACCGGCGATCTCGCGGGGCATGGTCGCGGAGAAGAACAGCGTCTGCCGCTTGGCGGGGATCTGGCGCAGGATGCGCCGGATGTCCGGGAGGAAGCCCATGTCGAGCATCCGGTCGGCCTCGTCGAGGACGAGGATCTCGAGCGAGGCCAGGCGCGCGTACGGGGCGCGGAGGTGATCGAGGAGCCTCCCCGGCGTGGCGACGATGACGTCGACGCCGCTGCGCAGCGCGTGCTCCTGCGGCCCCATGCCGACGCCGCCGAACACGGCGGCGCCGGTCACCGGGGTGTGCACCGCGAGATCCTCGAGGTGGGCGTGGATCTGCGCGGCCAGCTCTCGCGTCGGGGTCAGCACGAGCGCGCGGGTCGCGCCGCGGGGCCTCTTGATCAGGCGGTGGACGATCGGGAGCACGAACGCGGCGGTCTTGCCGCTCCCGGTCATCGCGCACGCGAGGACGTCCCGCCCGGCGAGCGCCGGCGGGATCGTCTGCTCCTGGATCGGCGTCGGCGCCGCGAAGCCCATCTCGCGGATGCCTTTGGCGAGATCGGCGTGGAGCCCGAAGCGTGTGAACGGCATGCGATCGTCCGGGCGCTACGGTTTGAGGGTCTTGAGGATTTCGGGGTTCGGCTCTTCCATCGCGAGCACCGAGTGGCAGGTCTCGCAGTCGTTCGCGATCGTCTCCCCCTTGTCGTCCGTGTGCTCCCCGTCGTGGCACCGGAAGCATCCCGGAGAGTCCATGTGTCCGAGGTGGTTCGGGTAGCTGCCCCACTTGATGGCCATCGAGGGGAAGACGTTTCCGCAGTAGATCGCCGCCAGCTCGGCCGCCGCGGCGTCGACCCGTTTCGCCTCGGCCGCCGGGTAGGACTTCGCGTAGAACGCCTTGATCGCCGCGGGGATCTTCTGCCGCGCGTCGTCGTGCGAGGCGTAGTCGGCCTCGAGGGCCTTCATCCCCTCCCGCCGGATGAACGGCAGCGTCTTGTCGATGCGGCCCTCCGCCATCGAGCCGTCGATCTCGCCGGCCGGCATCCGGTAGACGTGGCTCGGGCGGTTGTGGCAATCGATGCAGTCCATCTGCCGCCAGTCCTGAGGCTTGGCCTCCGGCGCCGCGCCCTCCGCCGGCTTCGCCTTGAACAGGTGCACGCTCCCGTCCGGCCGGGTCAGCTCGACCTCGCCGATCGTCTGCCGCTTGTCGTCGGCCCGGTAGCGGATGCGCACGCCGGGATCCACGTGCCAGTGGATGCCGTGCGAGGCGCTGCCCTGCATGCCGCCCACGCGGAGCAGGAGCACGGTCTTGACCTCGGTGTTCGGCTCGTCGTCCTGGAAGTGCGTGATCACCTTGAGACGGTCGCCGACGAACTTCGTCGGCCAGTGGCACTGCTCGCACGTCTCCCGCGCGGGGCGCAGGCTGTGAACCGGCGTCGGAATCGGCCGCGGGTAGAGCTTCAGGTTGACCGAGATCAGCTGCCATGAGCCCGACAGCTTGGACTTCACGAACCAGCCCGCCCCCGGCCCGATGTGGCAATTGACGCAGGCCACGCGCGCGTGCGGGGAGCGCTGATAGGTGGTGTACTCGGGGCTCATGACCGAATGACACGCCGCACCGCAGAAGGAGGTCGAGTCCATGACCTCGACCGACTTGTAGGTCGCCACGGCCAGGATGACGATGTTGATCACCGTCGCCGCGAAGAACACCAGCAGGAGCGACCGCGTCCTCCCGATGTTGAGATCGATCACCGGAAGATGCGGCGGCGCTTCGCCCCGCTCCGCCGCGCGGCGCTCCCGTCGGCGCTGCCGGATGATTCCGACGGGGATCAGGAGGAGGCCGGCGACGAAAAGGGCCGGCATCACCACGAACGACAGGATGCCGAGGTACGGCCCCCCCTCGAACCCGAGCGACTCGATGAGGAACAGGCAGACGAACAGGACCGCGGCGGCCGTCGTCAGGGCCGCGCCGCCCAGACTGATCCCGTTGCCGGTGATCGCCTGGAGGAACGATCGCAATGGGCCTGGCTTATCGCTCATTCACGCGTGAACACCGCGTAGAGGATAAGGCAGAAAACCGTCAAGCCGACACAGACCGCGACACTTCCCGCCATCCGGCCGCGGAAACGCCTCCGGGCCGGGATCTCGGCCTCGATCAGGGATTCGAGCCTCCCCTCCCGGACGAGGCGCTCGTATTCCTCGGGGCGCTCGTGCCGGAATTCCTCCTCCTCGACCTGGCCGGTGAAGATCACCGTATCCATCGGGAACTTGTCGGGGCGGAGGTGGCCGTTGAAGAAGTGGATCGTGAAGATGAACGCGACCGCCAGGAGCGCCTCCTCGCCGTGGATCAGGAGGCCGACGTTATAGATCCACCCCGGGAGAATCCGCGCAAACGCCGACGGGAACCACAGCAGCAACCCCGAGCCGCCGATGATGAACATCCCCCAGAAGACCGCCCAGTAGTCGAATTTCTCCCAGTACGTGAAATGGTCGAATCGCGGGCGCGGCCCGCGCCTGAAGAACCAGGCGAAGTGCGCGGCCATCTCCTTGAGGTCGCGAGGCTGCGGCACCATGGACGCGGGGCCCCAGAGGATCCCGTATTCCCTCTTCACGATCAGCCGGTGGAGCAGGCGGGCGACGTGGGCCGCGAACGTCACGATCAGCAGCACCGCGAAGGTGCGATGGAGGATCCCCGCGGCGTGCGGCCCCCCGAGCAGCGCGGCGAGATGCTTCGCCCACGGCGCATCGTGGAAAAGCAGCGGGAGCCCGGTGACGGCGAGCCCGAGGAAGCTCGTCATCAGCGCGAGGTGCGTGCGCCGGTGGTATGCGTCGAAACGGCTCACATAGCGCATCGCGTCACTTCGCCTTCGCCTTTGCCGACACGGGCTTGTCCTTCCGGAGGACGCGCTGGAACCAGAGTCCCGTGTGGAGGCCGAAGAAGACGAACACGCCGCCCGGGAGCAGGTGCATGAATCGCGCGGCCCAGTAGAGCGGCGGATTGCGCCCCGCGTCATGCGCGTCGGCGTGCGGGTCGTAGCGGGCGAAGCTCGCGTTCGCGGCGGGGTGGCACTTGCGGCAGGTCTCGGTGCGATGGGCCGTCGAGACCGTCGAGCGCGGATCGGTTTTCGGGAAGATGTCGTGGGCCTGGTGGCAGTCGGAGCAGCTCGCCACCCGGGCGAAGCCGAGGCTCGTGCTCTGCCCGTGGAACGTGTCGCGGTAGGTCCTCATCGATTGCCGGTGGCACGACCCGCACTCGACGAGCACGTCGAGCTTCCACGCGTCGGTGTCGGTGCGCCTGATCTCGTGCGCGGTGTGGCAATCGGCGCAGACCGGGACGGTCGCGTCGCCCGCCGCCAGGCGGGAGCCGTGGATGCCCTCCGAGTACCGGGCGAGGATGCCGGCATGACACTTTCCACAGGTCGCGGGGATGTTCGCCCGGAACACGCTTCCCGCCGGATCGGTCCGGCGGCGGATCGCGTGATTGCCGTGGCAGTCGGTGCACTTCGCTGAGACGAGCAGGCCGCTTTTCTCGAGGACGCGGCCGTGGATGCTGTCGTGGTACTTCGCGACGACGTCCCCGATCTTGATGCCTCCGGCCGCAATGATCTTCGGGTCGCCGTGGCAGCGCCCGCACGTGTTCGGGAGGTTGAGCGCGTACGTCCGGGACGACGGGGAGGTGCTCGGCTCGATGTCGTGCGTCCCGTGGCAGTCGACACAAGTGGCCGCCAGGGTCTTGCCTGCCTGCCGCGCCTCGGCGTGGACGCTCTTGCCGTACTCGGCGACCGGATCGGGGTGGCACGACGCGCAGGCGACCGGGGCGAGCTTTTCCGGATGCGGAAGCTCGGCGTGGGAGAGATCCCGGTGGCAGTCGGTGCACGAGAGGGCCGCGTGCACGGAGGCCGCGAACCGCTTCGCCGGCACGTAGAGGGAGCGGCCGTCGTCCCGTTTCGCGTCGGCGTCGCCGTGGCACGCCAGGCAGTCGTCGTTCGCGGGGGCGGGAGGGAGCGGCGCCGCCGCGGCGCGCGCCGCGAGGGCCGCGGGCAGGAGCCCCGCGGCCGCGATTGCGAGCCGCAGGAGCCGCGCGGCGCTCATGACGCGCGGGACTCCGGTGTGACGAGCCGGCGAACGGTCGCCAGGAGGTCCGCGAGCGCGAACGGCTTGAGGAGAATCGACTCCGCACCCTGCGGGTCCGGCATGCCGCCTGCGTCGACGGCGTGGGAGCAAGTGACGAGGACGACCCGGGTCGACGGGTCGTAGCGCTTGGCCGCCTGCAGCACGTCGAAGCCGCACCCGTCGGGCAGGAGAACGTCGGTCAGGACGAGCGCGAAGCGCCGATCGCGGAGTAGACGGAACGCCTCCTCGGCGCCACTGGCCACCTCGAGGTCGTACCCCTCGCGCCGGAGGACGAGGGAGACGTCCATGCGCAGCAGGCGGTCGTCCTCGACCACGAGAATCCGGGGCGGACCTCCCATGCGTCTCCCTCGGGGGATGGCGGCCGCGCGCGGCGCCCCGCGTCCCGCGTCCATGGAAACGCAATAGGCGGGCCAAGGCACCGCCCCTCGGGCGCGCGCCGAATCCACAGAGCTTGCGGTGTCACCTGGGTCATATGGCCGACCGATTGCGGACTTTCCCCCACTCGCTGCGAGTCCTTGGGGTCGTGTAGCATCCCGGGCGTGACCGGGCCGCCTCCGAACGAGCGCACGAAGTCGGCTTTGTCGGCGCGCGTGCGCGGCGTTCTCTTCCCTGGAGGCGTGCGCGTCCGGCACTTCATCCTGATCCCGCCGCTCGCGATGGCCTTGATCCTTCTCGCCGCGCGCGGGGTCGACCGCGCGGTTGTGCCGCACCTCGCGTCCGAGGGGGGCCACGACCTCTACCGCACGCTCCGCACCCTCGTCATCGGGCTCGCGATGGCAGCGATCATCGCGTTCCTGGCGGTCCAGTACCGCACGGGGTACGAGCGGCGCCTTGAGGAGGCGCGTGACTTCCTCTCACGCATCATCGAGGGCACCGCGGACGCGATCATCGTCCGGGACGCGCAGGGCCGCGTCGCGTCGTGGAATCCGGCCGCCGACGCGATCTTCGGCTGGACCCGCGACGAGATGACCGGGCGCACGGCCGACATCCTCGTCGCCACCGACGCAGAGACCCGCGAGAGCCTCTCTCGCATCGACGCCGCGCTGCGGGAAGGGCACACTCTGCGAAACATCGAGACCGACGGGCGCCGGAAGGACGGCACGCCGGTGACCGTCGCGCTTACGGTCGCCCCGCTCTACTCCGGCGGCCGGGAGTTCGCCGGCTCGACCGCGATCGTCCGCGACGTCACCGCGCTCAAGCAGATGGAGAGGCAGCTCGTCGAGAGCGAGCGCCTCGCCGCGATCGGCGAGCTGGCCGCGGTGGTCGCGCACGAGGTGCGCAATCCGCTGGCGGGGATCCGCGGCGGCTGCGAGCTCCTGCTCGAGGGGTACCCGAAGGACGATCCGCGACACGACATCGGCTTCGAGGTCATCCACCAGGTCGACCGGCTCAACCGGATGGTCCACGACCTGCTGCTCTACTCCCGGCCCAAGGCCATGGACCCGGTGCCCACGGACCTTCACGCGCTGCTCGACCGGATCGTCCAGGTCCTGCAGGATGATCCCGACGATGCCGCAGTGACGATCGAGCGCCGATTCGACTCGCCGGTCGCCGTCGTCCCGATAGACGGCCGGCAAATGGAGCAGGTCTTCATGAACCTGGTGCTGAACGCGATCCAGGCGATGCATCACAAGGGAACGGTGACGATCGCCACCCGGGCCGTGCACGACGGCGTGGCGGTTTCAGTGAGCGACACCGGCCCCGGGATCCCGGCGGACGCCCTCCCCAGGATCTTCAAACCGTTCTTCACGACGAGGGCGCAGGGCACGGGCCTGGGCCTCGCGATCGTCGACAAGATCGTCCGGGGCCACGGCGGGACCGTCCGCGTCGAATCGCAGCCGGGAACGGGGGCCGTGTTCACGGTCACGCTCCCGCAGGGGGCGTGATCGATGGAAACCCACGAGAAGATCCTGATCCTCGAGGACGAGAAGCTGCTCCGGATGACGCTGCGCAAGCGGCTCGAGGACTCGGGATACCGCGTCGTCGAGGCGGGGACCGGAGCGGCGGCGCTCGACCTGATTCGCGAGGACGAGCCCGACCTTCTCCTGCTCGACTTCAAGCTCCCCGACATGACGGGCATCGACGTCCTGCGCCAGGTCCGGGAGATGCACCTCGACACCTCCGCGATCCTGCTGACGGCCTTCTCCTCGATCGGTAGCGCGGTCGAGGCGATGAAGCTCGGGGCCCACGACTACCTCAACAAGCCCGTGGATCACGAGGAGCTCGCCGCCACGATCGCGAAGGCGCTCGAAACGACCCGGTTGCGGCGCGAGGTCCGCCGTCACCGGAGCGAGCTCGTGCGGCTCTACGGCATCACGAACATCGTCGGGCGCTCGAAGGCGATGGAGCAGGTTCTGATCAAGATCCGGAAGGTCGCGGACTCGGCGGCCTCGACCGTGCTCGTCCGCGGCGAGTCGGGAACCGGGAAGGACGTGGTCGCCAAGGCGATCCACTACGCCAGCAGCCGCGCCGACAAGCCGTTCATGAACATCACGTGCACCGCGTTGACCGAGACCCTGCTCGACTCGGAGATGTTCGGGCACGAGCGCGGCGCGTTCACCGACGCGAAAGCCCTGAAGAAGGGCCTTCTCGAGGTGGCGAACCAGGGCACGGTGTTCCTGGACGAGATCGGCGACATGGGGGCGGGGCTCCAGTCGAAGCTCCTGCGGTTCCTCGAGGAGAAGACGTTCAAGCGGGTCGGCGGCTCGCAGGACATCCACGTCGACGTGCGCGTCATCGCGGCGACCAACCGCGACCTCGACAAGCTGGCCCGGGCGGGGACGTTCCGCGAGGACCTCTACTACCGGCTCAAGGTCGTTCCGATCGACGTCCCCGCCCTGCGCGACCGCAAGGAGGACATCCCCGACCTCGTCGAGCACTTCCTCGAGCAGTTCAACCGGGACTTCAAGAAAGCCACGAAGGGCATGACCGCCGAGGCGCTCGCGGTCCTGGCGCGCTACGACTGGCCGGGGAACGTCCGCGAGCTCCGGAACGTCGTCGAGCGCGCGATGATCCTGGAGGACCGCGACGAGCTCGACGTCACCGACCTCCCCGAGGAGATCCTCCAGGCCGCGGGGGGCGCGGAGTCGGGCGACGACGCCCCCGCGTCCGGCGGGGCCCCGGCGGTCGGCGCAGCGGCCGTGATCCGGCTCCCCGAGGACGGCGTCTCGCTGCGCGACGTCCAGTACGAGCTCGTGCGGCAGGCGATGGAGCGCACCGGCGGGAACCAGACGAAGGCGGCGCAGCTGCTGCGCATCAGCCGAGACGCGCTCCGGTACAAGATCAAGAGCTTCGGTCTGACTTGAGCCGTCCTCCGCTAGAGCTGGATGACGCCCCGGCGGACCGCGAACTTCACGAGCTCCGTCCGGTTGTGGACGCCCAGCTTGTCCATCAGGTGCTCGCGGTGCGCCATCGCCGTCTTGACGGAGATGTCGAGCGTGCTCGCGATCTCCTTGTTCGAGCTTCCCTCCGCGACGAGCTTGAGCACCTGCTTCTCCCGGTCGGTGAGCGACTCGTAGGGGTCGATCTCCCCGGCGTCGCTTCCCGCGTTCGCTCCCTCCGCGAGCACGTCGCGGGCGATCTCGGGGTCGAGCACGAGACCTCCCCGGTGCGCCGCGCGGATCCCCGAGACCAGCTCGGCGGCCGCGGCCTTCTTGAGGACGTAGCCGGACACGCCCGCCTTCAGGAAGCGGGAGACGTACTCCCGGTCGTCGTACTGCGTCAGCACCAGGATCCGGACCTGGGGGTGCTCCTTCCGGATGGCGAGCGTCGCCTCGAGCCCGCCCAAGCCCGGCATCGCGACGTCCATGAGGACGACGTCGGGAGACAGGCGCCTCACCTCGCGGACCGCCTCGTCGCCGTCCTCGGCCTCGCCGACGACCTCGATGTCGACCGTGTCGCGCAGGAGCGCGCGCACTCCTTCGCGCATCAGCGCATGATCGTCGGCGATCAGGACGCGAATCTTCGCCATGCTAGGTCTCCTCGGGGAGCGGAACGCGGAAGCTGACGCGCGTCCCGGCCCCCGGCGACGAGACCACCGTCGCCTTGCCGCCGATGAGCTCCAGCCGCTCGCGCATGCCGAGGATCCCGAGGCCGCGCCCCGAGGCGACGGGGCCGCCGAGGCCGTCGGCGTCGAATCCGCGGCCGTCGTCCTCGACGTCGATCTCGAGGATCCCTCCCGTGACACCGACCTCGATCAGCACGGTCTCCGCGTCGGCGTGGCGGGCGATGTTGCTGATCGCCTCCTGGACCGCGCGGAATACGGCGATCTCGACCTCGGCGGGGAGCCTCACGGACCCGTCGTCGAGCTCGAAGCGGACGTGAATGCCGCGCGGCGCGAGGTCGCGCTGCGCCAGCCAGCGGATCGCGGGGAGCAGACCGAGGTCGTCCAGGATCGACGGCCGGAGGTCCCAGATGATCCGGTGAAGCTCGTCCACGCTGCGGGTGGCCATCCCCTGCGCCGTGGCGATGCGCTCGAGGCGCGTCTCTGCGGAGGGCGCCTTCCCCGCCTCGTCGAGCTTGATCTTGAGCGCGGTGATCGTCTGGCAGGTCTCGTCGTGCAGCTCGCGGGCGATCCGCTTTCGCTCCTCCTCCTGCGCGCCGATCACCTTTCGCAGCAGCTCGCCGCGCGCCCGGTCCCGCAGGAGGGCCCCGCGCATCGCCTCGAACGAGCGCCCGAGACGCCCGATCTCGTCGTCGCCGAGGCTCGGCAAACGCTCCGTGAGGTCCCCGCGGCTGATGCGCGCGGCGGCGACCTCGAGCGCTTCGAGGGGCCGCTTGACGCTGCGCGCGACCCCCCAGGCGAACAGGGCGCACCCCCCGGCGAGCGCCGGGGCGAGAAGCAGCCACCGCCTCTGGATCGCCCGCGCGGCCGCGAGGTTCTCGGCTCGCGTCTCGGCGAGGACGAGCGTCCACGGCAGCACGGTGAGCTTCGCCGAGGAGGTGAGATCGTCGGGCGCCGGAGGGGGCATGGGCGGGCCGGCGACGAGCCGGCCCTCGCCGTCGATCAATCGCATCGGCATGTCGAGACCCCCCCGGCGCTGCGGCAGCAGCATCTGCCACGCCGGCGATCCCGGGTCGAAAACGCCGACCGAAGCCCCCGCCGCGGACCCGGTCGCGTCCTTGAGCGGCACCACCGCGTAGAGAGCATCGTCCGCGCCGGCGTCGCGGTCGCGAACGACGTCGGGAACGCCCCGCCGGATCGCGGCGAGCACCGCCGGATGGGCGGAGAGGGCGAAAGGCGGCTCCGGCATCCGGATGGAGCCCGAGGCCACCAGCGCCCCCGCGCGATCGACCATGAACGCATCCGCGAGAAGGCGCGATCGCAGCCGGGCGACCCGCAGCGCGTCGCGCTGCGCGGCGCGGATCGTCCCCTGCGGCTGGTCGCCCGCGGGGACCGCCGCGAGGGCCTCGAGCGCGGCGCGCAACCCCGCCTCCACGTGAATGGCCGCGGTCTGCACCAGCAGCCGCCGGTCCTCGAGGATCGTCTCCCTCAGCTCGGCAACGCCCGCGAGGCCCGCCCAGCCGAAGAGCGCCATCGGCGCGAGCGCCGCGAGCAGGACCAGGATCGCGATGCGCGTCTGGATCCCGCGGCGGATCGGCTCGCGGTCCATCGCGTCACGCCTTGCGCTCGCGGCGGGCGAGCTCGAGCGGATGCTCGTGCTCCATCCGGTGCCGGCTGATCCGGCCGGTGAACATCGTCAGGTCGAACGGGAACACGTCCGGGTTCAGGTGCGCGTTGTAGACGTGCCAGACGGTCACGACGAGCAGCGCCATCAGCCCCTCGTTGCTGTGCGCGACCTTGGCGACGGGAATCGCGACGCCCGGAAAGACACGCGTGACGAGAATCGGGAAGTACAGGATCAGCCCCGTCGCGATCATGACGAGCCCGCCCATCACGAGGCCCCAGTACTCGAACTTCTGCCGGTAGTCGAACCGGTCGAATCGGGCGGGCACGTCCACCACGCCTAGGTAGTACTTCAGCGTCTGCACCGCATCGCTGAAGTCCTTCCGCCCGGGAACCATGCTCGGGCGCGCCTTTCCGGTGAGAACGAGCGCGATCACCGTGCCGAGATGGATCGCGCACACCGCCGCGAACGCGAGACCGGCCATGCGGTGAATCCAGCGCACCGACTCGACGCCGCCCATCGCGTCCACCAGGACGCGAGCCCAGCCGGAGCCGCTGAACTTCTGCGGAAAGCCGGTCAGCGCGAGGACGACGAACAGGAGCATCACGAGGAGGTGCTCGAGGCGCTGCCGGAGGGAGAAGCGGACGAGATCGTCCTTCATCGGTTCACCACGATTCGCCAGAGCTGCAGCAGGATCTGGAGGCACAGACCCCCGATCAGGAACGGGATGAAGACCCCGTAGAACACCTTGACGGCGTGAACCGCCGGCGCCTTGCCCCAGCTCGGCTCGTAGTGCGACAGCCAGGCGTCGGGGAAGTTCTCGCCCGCCGTCGGATGGCACTTCCGACAGGTCTTTACGAGGTTCGCGCGCAGCACCGGGGAGCGCGCGTCCCCGGTCTTGGCGATGTCGTGGACGCCGTGGCAGTCGATGCACAGGGCCGTCACCCGCACGTCGCTTCGGGCATCGTTGTGGCGCGACCGGGTCAGCGTCGCGGTGACGCCGTGGAAGTCGGACAGATAGGACTGCACGACGTTCGTGGACAGCCCGTACCGCCCCATCATCTTCGCGTCGGTGTGGCAGCGCGCGCACAGCTCCGGCGTCTTCACGAGCCAGGATTCGATCCGGGGATCCGAGATGTCGTGCGCCCGGTGACAATCGGTGCAGATGGGGACGTCGCGGTTCCCGTCCCGGGCGAGCGCGCTTCCGTGGACGCTCTTGAGGTAGGTGTCGGCGACGTCGGGATGGCATGCCGAGCAGGTGTCCGAGATGCGCGTGCGCGGCTTGGCGGCCGGAGCGACGTCGTGCGCGCCGTGGCAATCGGTGCAGACGGGAGCGGCGTGGTTTCCCGCGGCGAGGACCTTGGCGTGGACGCCGTCGAGGGATTGCGCGTACTTGTCGAAATGGCACGGCTTGCACGCCTCGCGGAATCCGGAACGGAACTCCTCGGCGGTCTTGGCCGCCCGCTCCGGATGCGGCACCTCGACCATTCCCGAGTGGCAATCGGTGCAGCGCAGGCTCCTTCCGTGGACGGATCTCGCGATCGCGTCGCGATCGACGTGGAGCGAGATCTTTCGCCCGTCCGGGAGATCCTTGGTCAGGCCCGCGTCCCCGTGGCAGGCGAGGCAGGTCTCGATCTCCTCCTCCGCCGTCCCGGCCGCGGGAACGGGCGCGAAGACGAGGAGCGCGGCCATCAGGCCGAACGCTGAGGCGGCCGGGCGCACGATCAGCACCCACGCACGGATTTCGCCCCCCAGGAGAATGCCTCTTCGTTGAGGGGGATCATCGCGCACTTGGCCGCGAGCGCCTGGCGAATCGCGGTGAGGAAGGTCTCGGCCGGGAACAGGGACGTCGCGGCATGGAGCGCGCCGAGCGCGACGACGTTCTTGACGACCGGTCTCCCGAGGTCGCTCGCGATCCGCGCGAACGGGATTCCGACGACCCGCAATCCGTCCGGGAGCGGCGGGGCCTCGAGCACGGTCGAGCTGTCGTAGAGCACCGTCCCTCCCGGGCGAACCTGCGGACCGAACTTCGCGAGGCTCGGCGCGTTGAACGCGACGAGCACGTGGGGATGTGGGGAGGCCGGGTCGAGCACGTCCTCGCGGGCGACGTGGACATCCGCGTAGGACGTCCCGCCCCGCGACTCCGGGCCGTAGCTCGGAATGTGCGTGGCGTCGAATCCTTCGTTGATCGCGGCGCGGGCGACCAGGAGAGCCGCGGTCTGCGCTCCGTCCCCTCCCGCCCCGGCGAGCTTCAGCGCGATGTCCGAGGGATCGACGTGCGCGGGGAAGCCCGGGCTGAACCTCGGCGGAGCCTCGTCGGTGGCCTCGATGGCCGCGGTCAAGGACGGCACGTCGAACCGCGGCCGGTTCGGGACCGCGCGCGGCTCCGCGGTCACGTCCTTCTTCACGCCGAGCGGGAACACGGCGGTCATCGCGTCGCGCACCCAGGCCTCGGCCTCGACGGGGGTCATCCCGAGGTGCGTGGGACACTCCGCGAGAACCTCGACGAAGCTGAAGCCGCGGTTCTCGACCTGAAGCTCGATCGCCTTCCGGATCGCCTTCCTCGCGCGCGTGCGCTGCTTGTTGTCGTACAGGGCGACGCGCTCGACGTAGACGGGCCCGTCGAGCTGGGCGATCAGCTCGGCTACCTTGAGCGGCTGGCCCATCCAGAGCGGCCGGCCGCCGGGCGTCGTCGCCGTCGACTGGCCGAGCAGGGTCGTCGGGGCGAGCTGGCCGCCGGTCATCCCGTAGATCGCGTTGTTGATGAAGATCACCGAGATCGGTATCCCCATCTGCGCGGTGCTCACGATCTCGGCAAGGCCTATGGAGGCCAGGTCGCCGTCGCCCTGGTAGCTGATCACGATCGAGCCGGGGTTCGCGACCTTGTGCCCGATCGCCACGGCCGGGGCGCGGCCGTGGGCGGCCTGCGTGTTGCCGACGTCGAAGTAGTAGTAGAGGAAGACGCTGCAGCCAACCGGCGACACCGCGACTGTCCGGTCCTGGATGCCCAGCGCGTCGATCGCTTCCGCGAGGTACTTGTGGGCGAGGCCGTGGCCGCACCCCGGGCAGTAGTGCGTGGCGTGGCCTTTGAGGCCTTCGCCGTGCGCGTGGCGCTCGAACCGCTCGTAGAAGACGGTGCTCATGAGCGTGCTCCCGCGAGGGCGACCACCCGATCCACGATCTCGCGCTGGCCGGGGAGGACCCCGCCCATCCTCCGCACCGCATCGATCGTCGCGGCGGTCTGCGTTTCGTCCTTGCTCATCGCCAGTCGCATCTCGTCCTCGAGCTGCCCGGCGCTCGCCTCGACGACCACGATCCGCCCCGCCCGCCCGGCCACCGCGCGGAAGGCGTCGATCGGGAAGGGCCAGAGGGTCACCGGGCGGAACAGCCCGGCCTTGATCCCGCGCGCGCGGAGCTCACGGACCGCCCCCTTGGCGATCCGCGCGGGAGAGTTGCAGGCGACGAGCACGACGTCGGCGTCGTCGCAGAGGAAGCGATCGGCGCGCTGCTCCTTCGCGGCGATCGACCGGTACTTCTCGTTCAGGTGGGTGTTGTGCGCCTCGAGATCGGTCTCGAGGAGCATGATCGAGCAGATCAGGTTGTCGCGATGCGCGGCGTCCCCCCAGACGCTCCATGCGGGCAGGCCGGGACAGAGTGCGGTCTTCGGCAGGTCGACCCGGCCCGTCATCTGGCCCAGGTACCCGTCGCCGAGGAGTATCACCGGATTGCGATACGCGAACGCGAGGTCGAACGCGAGCATCGTCAGATCGAGCATCTCCTGAGGCGTGGCGGGAGCGAGGACGATGGCCTGCGTGTTGCCGTGCCCGAGCCCGCGGCAGGCGAGCTTGATGTCGGCCTGCTCGGGGCCGATGTTTCCGAGCCCTGGTCCGCCGCGCATCACGTTCACGAACACGGCGGGAAGCTCCGCCCCGATCATGTAGGAGATCCCCTCGAGCATCAGGCTGAAGCCGGGCGACGAGGTGAACGTCAGGCAGCGCAGGCCCGCGCCCGCGCATCCGTACATCATGTTGACGGTCGCCGTTTCGCTGACCGCCTGCAGGAAGACGCCGTCGAGCTTCGGGAGGATCTTCGCCATCAGCTCGGCGCCCTCCGTCGACGGCGTGATCGGGTAGCCGAAGAAGTGCCGGCAGCCGGCCAGCAGAGCCCCGATGGCGGACGCGTACGTCCCCTTCACGACGAGCGGTGTCGCCCTGGGAAGGTCCAGGGGCGCGTCGGGGATCGATGTCGCGGGCTCCGTCCGTCCCGGTCGGCGCCCGAACAGCATCGCGGGGTCTTGCAGCTCGAACTCGGCGTCGTAGGCGGGAGTCGCGGCGAGGCCGTACGGCTCCGGGCACGCGGACATGCAGAGCCCGCAGCCGTTGCAGCGTTCGAGGTCCATCACGATCGGGACGAGTCCTGTCTCGGGGTTGATCCCGGCTCCGGAGGACAGGCAGTGCTTCGGGCATGAATCGATGCAGCGCCCGCACCCCTTGCAGAACTCCGGAAAGAGAAACGGCTTGGGTCGTTCGGCGAGCTCGGTCATCCGATCGTCCTCCAGACGAGCGTCGGGTACGGAGTGGAGCAAGGACGGCGCCAAAAAGGATAATCAGATATTCAACTCCCTAAAAAACCATTTTCGGTCTATACTCACACCCGTCGCAAATGGTCCTGGGCTCCACTCCCGGGGAGGTCGCTGATGGAATCTCGCCGGACAGATCGCAGCAACTCGTTTAATTTCAATTACTTATCTCTATGCTGCCCGGAGGCTCAGGCGGACGGGGTCCCCTGCCCGGCGCTGGGCCGATCTTGCGAAACGTGCGAGCGCGCGCTTGCCGCCGAGATCGCCAGGTCGATGGAGCCGGTCCGGCCGGTCGGGAACGACTGAGAGAGGCACGGGGGCTGGGTGCTTTCACGGAGCTCGGAGTACGCGGTGCGCGCTGTCGCCCACCTGGGCGCGGGAAAAAACCGGAAATTCGTGCTCAGCCGGCAGGTCGCGCACGATTTGGGCTTGCCTCCTCCGTTTCTCGCCAAGATCCTCCAGACGCTCGTCTCGACCGACGTGCTCGAGAGCCAGCGCGGACGGGGAGGCGGATTCAGGCTCCGCCGCGACCCGGATCGGTTGACGCTTCTGGAGATCGTGGAGCCGTTCGACCACCTCGCCCACCGGACGTTGTGCGTCCTCGGCCAGAAGCTCTGCTCCGACGAGCACGCCTGCCCGCTCCACTACGCGTGGAAGTCGGCCCGGCACACCTTCATCGACGCCCTGGCCCGCACGACGCTCGCGGACGTCCTTCGAACGGAGTTTTCGGGGAGCTTCCCGCTGGGTGTCCCCCGCGCCACGAGCTCCGTGGTCCCCGAGCCGTAACTCTTTTTCCCGACCCCCTTATGTGGCACGCTGCGCGCATGGGGGAGGTGCGCACGTCGCGAACCTTCGAGCGCACGGTGGCGTCGCTCGAGGAGATCTTCGAGTTCATCGGCCAGTTCTTCGCGGACGCGTCGATCCCGGAAAGACATCTCTTCCCGGTGCAATTCGCGGTGGAAGAGCTCTTCACGAATCAGGTGAAGTACGCGGCGGGCGGGCATGCGCCGATCCTCGTGGCGATGTGCCGCGACGAGACGGCCCTGCACGTCAGCGTGACCGACTACGGCGTGCCGCGCTTCGACGTTCGCGAGGCGCCGGAGGCGGCCGTCGATACGCCGATCGAGGCGCGCCGCCCCGGCGGCCTGGGAATTCATCTCCTGAAGAAGATGGTGGACGAGATCGCCTACGACTATGTCGGCGGAACCAGCACGACCACGATCACGAAATCGCTGAGGTGAGAGATGCTCGACATAAAGCAGATCGAGGGGGGCAAGGTAGTGATCTCGGGGCGATTCGACGCCTCCCAGGCGGCGAAGGCCGAGTCGGTTCTCGACGCGCTCTCCGGAGCGCCGGTCCTGGATCTCGGCGGCCTCGAATACATCTCGAGCCTCGGTCTCGGGGTCCTGGTGAAGACGGAAAAGAGGCTGAGGGGAAGCGGCGGCGGCTTGACGCTCGTGAACGTCACCCCTCACATCGTCGACGTGTTTACTTACGCCGGCCTCCATTTCATATTCAAGATCGAGCCGGCGCCGCCGAAATAGCGTCCCCGCCAACTTTTCCGGCGGTCGCCTGTACTTATGACGGATGAACCAGGAGACGAGCGTCTGGTCGCGGCGGCACGAGGCGGGGACGAGCCTGCCTTCGGCGAGTTGGTCCGGCGCTACCAGGGACCGATTTACAACGCCGTCCTCCGGATGGTCCGCGACGCGGAGGACGCCCGAGACCTCTCCCAGACGGTGTTTCTCAAAGCTTTTCGCGAGCTCGGCTCGTTCAACCCGCGCTACAAGTTCTACAGCTGGATTTACCGGATCGCGATCAACGAGTCCCTCAACCACCTCAAGCGCAGCGGGCGACAGGAGCCGCTCACGGGCGACCTCCGTTCCGGGGCGGAGGGCGCCATCGAGGCGCTCGTGGAGCGCGAGCGCGACCGGCAGGTGCAGGACGAGATCATGCGGCTCCGCCCCGACCATCGGGCCGTCCTGGTGCTCCGGCACTTTCTCGACCTGTCGTACGAGGACATCGCGGAGGTCATCGGCGTCCCCGAAAAGACGGTCAAGTCCCGTTTGTTCTCTGCCCGACAGGAGCTCAAGGACCGGCTCGTGCAGAAAGGCGTGCTGAGATGAGCGCACCCCCCGACATCAAGACCCTCATTCAACTCGAGATCGACGGCGCCCTTTCCGACGTCGAGCGCGCCGCCCTCGAGCGATCGATAGCGAACGATCCGGCCGCCCGCGAGGAGCGAGAGCGCATGAGGGCCCTCGCGGCGACGATCAGCGGCCTCGATCGGGTTTCCCCGCCCGCCGGATTCGCGGACGGGGTCGCGCGCGCGATCCGGACACAGCGGATGCCGAGGCGCGGCACCTGGCCCGAGCGTCTCCGGAGCCTATGGAGCGACCATCGGAGGCAGTGGGCTCCGGTGGTGTATGCCGTCTGCGCGGGCGCGGCGCTCGTCGTGCTGGGGTTGCAGGCGGCGGGACGGGGTTCACTCTTCCGTGCGCCGGTGGCCGGGGAAGCGGCGGGAACGATGGGGGCGCCGCGCGCCGCCGAAGGAGTCACGCGCGTGCCTCTTCGGGTGGCGGGGTTCGAGGGGTCGGCCGAGGTCCGGGACCTGGGCGACCGCTACTCCGTCTCCGCGCACCTCTCCGGGGCGCCGGGGTCGGAGGTCGTCCTGCGGTTCGACCCGGCGCTCGTTGCTGTCAGGCGGGCCTCGGGGAGCCCGGCCGTCTCAACCGGAACGGTCCGCTGGGCCCGGCCGGCGGACGGCGAGCTCTCGTTCGACCTGACACCCACAGCCGAGACGGGAGCCACCGTGGAGATCGACGTCGTCACCGAGGCGGGGAGCCAGAAGGCCGGCGTCATAGAGCTGCCCGGACGGGGATAGGTGAGGAGAATCAAGCGTTTGGACCAACCAACCCGGCCTCGGGTTGTAGTTCTGGCAGGGGGATCGGAGAAGTTCCGATACTGACTTCGAGAGCGGAGGATTCATGAGCAACGGAAAACATGTCAGCGCGAAGGTCGTGTTCATCGGCGGCGGGCTCCTGGTGGCGAGCGCCCTGGTGCTCTTCTTCAATCACTACCCGCCCGACCCCAAGGACGTCGTGGGGACGGTTGGCGGCGCACAGCGCTACCACGCCACCCAGATCACCGGCGACGACGTCAAGGTCACGCCGTCTGACATCGCGACCTGGGCCCAGAACGAGTCGTTCAGCCGGATCGTGAACGACCCCGAGGCGCGCCGCCTGTTCGCCGACCAAGCGTTCCAGCATGCGATCTCGGACGAGGCGGTCCGTAACGTCGTCGCCAACGACGCCTTCCGGCTGGCGCTGCGGGACGACGCCTTCCGCCAGACGCTCCGGACGGACGCCTTCGTCCGGGCCGCCAGGGACGAATCCTTCCTACAGGCCGTGAGGGATGACTCGTTCCGCCAGGCGCTCAAGGACGACTCCTTCCGCCAGGCGGTTTCGAGCGATGCGTTCCAGCATGCGCTCGACAACGCCGCCTTCCAGCATGCCCTGTCCAACGACGCGGTCCGGAACGCCCTCAACAACGGCGCCGTCCGCGACGCCCTCCGGAGCGATGCGTTCGTGCACGCGATCTCGAACGACGCGTTCGTCCGGGCCATCTCGAACGACGCATTCGTCCGGGCCGTCTCGAACGACGCGTTCGTCCGGGCCGTCTCGAACGATGCGTTCGTCCGGGCCGTCTCGAACGACGCGATCTCGCATGCGCTGTCCAACGGAGCGTTCCTGCAGGCGCTCTCGAACGACGCTCTCCGCCAGAATCTAGTGCTTCAGGCCACGAGCCGGGACGGGGCGCGCGCCGAGTAAGCCCGAAGACCGGTTACAATCCGCTCTCCCGGACGAGGGGGGCGGGCCCCCGATGGCCATCAGGGGCCCGCCCTCCCGTTCGTTCGCGCGTTCGTCATGGGGGGCGGACAGCTCGATGCGATCTGCCGGCGCAGTCCGTGTTCTCGTCGGCTTCATGGCCCTCCTCACCGCGCTCCCCGCCTGGGCGCAGCTCAGCAAGATCGAGACGCAGGACCTCCGGCTCCTCTACCGCGATCCGCTCCAGGCCTATCTCGTCGACCACGTCGGGCGCTGCTTCATCAATTCCCTCGACTTCGAGACCCGCCTGGTCGGCTATCACCCCTCCGAGAAGATCACGGTCCTGCTCAACGACTTCTCCGACGCGGGAAACGCGAGCGCGTCGGCGATCCCGCACAACACGCTGCTCATCGAGACGGAGCCGATCTCGGTCGCCTACGAGACGGTCTCGCCGAACGAGCGGATGAACTGGCTCATGAACCACGAGCTGGTTCACATCGCGATGTCCGATCAGGCCTCCTCGGCCGACCGGCGCGCGCGGGCGGTGTTCGGGGGCAAGGTCGCTCCGAACCCCGACGATCCCGAGTCGATCCTCTACTACTACCTGACGACGCCCCGCGATGCCTCGCCCCGGTGGTACCACGAGGGCATCGCGGTCTTCCTCGAGACGTGGATGGCCGGCGGCCAGGGACGCGCCCAGGGCGCCTACGACGAGATGGTCTTCCGCTCAATGGTCCGGGACGACAGCACCTTCTACGATCCGATCGGCCTCGTCGCCCAAGGAACCAAGGCCGACTTCCAGGTGGAGGTCAACTCGTACCTGTACGGCACCCGCTTCATGACGTACCTCGCGCACCGCTACTCACCCGAGGACGTGATCCGCTGGGTGGGCCGCGGAGAGGGGACCGCCGCCTACTACACGAGCAATTTCCGGAAGGTCTTCGGCGTCCCTCTCGAGGCCGCCTGGTCGGACTGGATCGCGTTCGAGCGGCGCTTCCAGCAGGACAATCTCGCGGCGATCCGGAAGTACCCGATGACTCCGTACAAGGACGTCGCTCCCGCGGCCCTGGGCTCCGTCTCCCGCTCGTTCTACGACGCCAAGACCCGCAAGATCTACGTCGGGTTCAGCCGTCCCGGGCTCGTCGCGCACATCGGCGCGATCTCGCTCGACAGCGGCGCCGTCACGCCGATCCTCGAGGTGAAGGGGCCCGTCCTGTTCACCGTGACCTCGCTCGCCTGGGACCCGGGGAGCCGCACCCTGTTCTACACCGCGGACAACCACGACGAGCGGGACCTGCGCGCCCTCGACCCAGACACCGGGACCTCGCGCACCCTGCTGTTGAACGCGCGCATCGGGGACCTGGCCTTCGACGCCGCGGACCGGTCGCTGTGGGGGATCCGCCACTTCAACGGGATCGCGACGCTCGTGCGCATTCCGTACCCGTACGCGGAATGGCATCAGGTCCGGTCGTGGCCGTACGGCGAGGTCCCCTACGATCTCGACGTCTCCTCCGACGGCACGCTCCTTTCGGCCGCGGTGGGCGGCGCCGACGGACTCCATGCCGAGAAGGTCTTCCGGACGGAGGACCTGCTCGCCGGGCGCGCCGATCCGGTCGCGAGTTTCGATTTCGGGACGTTCCTCCCCCAGAGCTTCACGTTCACGAGCGACGGGAAGAGCCTTCTGGGGAGCTCCTATTACACCGGCGTCTCGAACGTTTTCCGGTACACGATGGCGACGAAGGCGCTCGAGGCGGAAAGCAATGCCGAGACGGGATTCTTCCGGCCGATGACCCTCCCGGACGGGTCGACGTTCGTCTATCGCTACTCGGGGGCGGGCTTCGTCCCCGCGACGATCGACGCAACGCCCGTCCAGGACGTCAGTCCGATCACCTTCCTGGGCGCGACACTCGTCGAGGAGCACCCGGTCGTCAAGAGCTGGCAGGTCGGCTCGCCGGCGAAGATTCCGTTCGAGGAGATGGTCCTCGCCCGCGGTCCGTACCAGGCGGGACGGAGTATCGCGTCGGAGTCGTTCTATCCGATCCTCGAGGGATACAAGGACTCGGCCGCGGTGGGGATGCGGTTCAACTTCTCCGACCCTCTCCAGCTCGACCGGATCGTCGTCAACGCCTCGTACTCTCCCGACACCACCCTCCCCACGAACGAGCGGCTCCACGTCCGGTTCCAGTTCAAGCGGTACGACTGGCGGGTCGAGGCGAAGTGGAACGGCGCCGACTTCTACGACCTTTTCGGCCCGACGAAGACCAGCCGGAAGGGGTACTCGGGCCGGTTCGGGTGGGACCACGACCTGATCTACGACATGCCGCGGCGGCTCACCCTGACCGTGGACGGCGCCTACTACGGAAACCTCGACACGCTTCCCCTCTACCAGAACGTGCCCTCCCCCGCCGACCGGCTCGCGAGCGGCTTCGTGCGGCTGCGCTACACGAACCTCCGCTCCTCGCTCGGGCACGTCGACGACGAGAAGGGACAGAAGTGGGACCTCTACACCGGGGCGAACTACTCGACCGGCAACGTCATCCCGCAGATCCTGGGGACCTACGACGCGGGTTTCCAGCTCCCGCTCGCGCACTCGTCGATCTGGACCCGCAGCGCGGCCGGCGTCGGGTTCGGCGACCGAAACGACCCGTTCGCGCAGTTCTTCTTCGGCGCCTTCGGGAACAACTGGGTCGACCACCGCGAGGAGCACCGCTACCGTGAGTTCTACGCGTTCCCGGGGCTCGACATCAACGAGATCGGCGGGCGCACGTTCGGACGATCGACCCTCGAGTGGAACATCCCGCCGATCCGCTTCCGGCGGTTCGGGGCCTCGGGGCTCTACGCGACGTGGGCGCGGACGTCGCTGTTCACCTCGGGCCTGGTCACCGACTTCGACGGACGCGCCGTGATGCGCACGCTGGCGGATGTGGGGGCCCAGATGGATTTCCGGTTCGTGGCGCTCAACCGGCTGGATATGACACTCTCCGTCGGCGCGGCACGGGCGTTCGAGCACGGTCAAGGGCCGCGCAACGAGGCGATGCTCTCGCTCAAGGTGATGCAGTGATCGTCCTGCTCGGGCTCGTGCCCGTCGTGCTGTTCCTCGGGGCGCTCGTCACGCTCGACAGCTACAAGCTCGTGCCGCTGCGCTCGATCGCCGCCGCCATCGTGGCGGGGGTCGGAATCGCTGGGGTCTGCTACGTCCTAAACGTGCTGCTGGGCGTCAAGATGACCCAGCCGGCCGACGCCTACTCCCGCTACCTGGCCCCGTTGATCGAGGAGGCCGCGAAGGGCGTGTACGTCCTCTGGCTCGTGCGCCGCGGCCGGATCGGCTTCCTGGTGGACGCCGCGATCTACGGGTTCGCCATCGGAACGGGGTTCGCCGTCGCCGAGAACGCCTACTACTTGCATGCGCTCGCCAACCCCTCCCTCACGCTCTGGCTCGTGCGCGGGTTCGGAACCGCCGTCATGCACGGCGGCGCGACCGGGATCCTCGCGATGTCGGGGAAGGCGCTCTCCGACCGCGAGGGCGCGTCGCGGGTGCTCCCGTGGATCGCGGGCCTCGCGATCGCCATCACCCTTCATTCCGTCTACAACCACTTCTTCCTGTCGCCGGTCACGTCGACGGCCATGATCCTGGTCGTGCTGCCGCCGCTCGCCGCCCTCGTCTTCCGGCACAGCGAGAAGTCGCTCGAGTCGTGGCTGAACGTCGGATTCGACTCCGACACCGAGGTCCTCGAGAGCATCGTCTCGGGCCGGCTGTCGCAATCGCCGGTAGGGATCTACCTCCAGTCGCTGAAGGACCGGTTCCGCGGCGAGATCATCGTGGACATGCTGATGTACCTGCGGCTGCACCTCGAGCTGTCGCTGCGCGCGAAGGGCCTCCTCATGATGCGCGAGGCGGGGTTCGACGTGGCGCTCGATCCTGCCGATCACGCCAAGCTCGAGGAGCTCGACTTCCTCGAGAAGAGCATCGGCGTCACCGGGAAGCTCGCGATGGCGCCGTTCCTGCGGACGAGCCCCAAGGACCGATGGCAGCTCACGCTGCTCGGGAGACGAACGGGGGCTGTCGGAGGATCCCGATGACCGATCGCGAAGCCGTGCTGGAGAAGATCCTCGACATCACGCGGGAGCTCGCACGGCCGCTCGACCTGACGTCGCTGTTGACGAAGATCGTCGAGGCCGCCCTCGACATCCTGGACGCGGACCGCGGAACCGTCTTTCTCTACGACGCCGAAGACGACGTGCTCGTCTCGCAGGTCGCCACCGGGGCGGGCGCGCTGCGCATTCCGGCGACCCGCGGGTTCGCGGGGGAGTGCGTCCGGACGCGCTCGACCGTTCTCGTTCCCGACGCGTACTCGGACCCGCGCTTCAATCCGGACGTCGACAAGGCGACGGGGTACAAGACGCGCTCGATCCTCACGGTCCCGCTCGTGGGCCACGACGACGCCCTCGTCGGCGTCCTCCAGGTGCTCAACAAGCGGTCCGGGCCGTTCGGCCCTCCCGACGTCGGCGTGGCCACGGCGCTTGCCGCGAGCTGCGCGGTGGCGATCCAGCGCGTGCGCTTGCTCGAGGACCTGGTCGAGAAGGAGCGGATGGAGAAGGAGCTCGCCGTGGCCCGCGAGATCCAGACGCGGGTGCTGCCGAGCACGATGCCCGTCCTTCCGGGATACGAGATCGCCGGGTGGAGCCGTCCCGCCGATCAGACCGGCGGCGACATCTTCGACGTGATCGAGCGCGACGGGCGCGTCATCCTGCTCCTCGGGGATGCCACCGGGCACGGCGTCGGGCCGGCGCTGTCGGTGACCCAGGTCCGTGCGATGCTCCGCATGGCGGTGCGTCTGGGTGCCACGCTCGACGACGCGTTCCGGAACATCAACGATCAGCTCTCCGACGACCTGACCCCGAACCGGTTCGTGACCGCGTTCCTCGGAACGCTCGACACGAGCGACCACTCGCTCGTCTACCACTCGGGCGGTCAGGGGCCGATCCTGCTCCGCCGCGCGGCGACCGGCGGCACCGCCTTCGAGAAGGCGACGACGCTCCCGATGGGCATGATGCCGATCGTCCGCCTGCGCGACCCCAGGACCGAGACGGTGGCGCCGGGCGACGTGCTCGCGCTCGTCACGGACGGGATCTTCGAATACGAGAACCGGTCCGGAGTCGCGTTCGGCGAGGCGCGCGTGGCCGAGCTGCTGGGCGCGGACCCTTCGGCCTCCGCGGCGGAGATCCTCCGCAGCATCGTCGAAGCAGTCGAATCCTTCGCGGAGGGCGCGCCTCAGAACGACGACATGACGCTCGTGATCGTGCGGCGGCGACCCTAGAACTCGAGCTCCATCCCCTCGCGCGCGACGCACGCGGTCGGGAGCTCGGCGCGCGTGATTTTCTCGATCTCGTCGAGCTGGGCGTCGGTGTGCTCGGGGTGATGGTGGAAGAGCACGAGGATCTTCACCTGCGCCGCACGCGCCGCCTGGACGGCGGCGAACCAGGTGCTGTGACCCCACCCCTTGCGAAGCGTCTCGTACTCCGCCTGCATGTAGGTGGCGTCGTAGATGAGGTAGTCCGCCTCGCGCGAGAAGTCGGCGAGGGCGGCGTCGACCTCGGGGACCCCGTATTCGTGGTCCGTCGCGAAGACGAGCCGGCGCCCGCCATGGTCGAGGCGGTATCCCAGCGACCCGTCCGGATGCGTCAGAGGCAGGGAGTCGACGACGAGGTCTCCGACCCGGACGGGCTTCCCGTCGGCGCTCCGGTACTCGCAGGAGGCGGGTGCTCCGCCGAGGCGGACGGGGAAGTACGGCGGCGCGATCAGGTTTTCCAGGTTCTGCCGGATCGTGCGCCCCTCCGTGACGAATCCGTGGAACACGATCGAGGCGGCCGGGTCGTACAGCGGCTGGAACAACGACAGCCCTTCGATGTGGTCGAAGTGGTAGTGGGACAGAAAAACGTTTATTTTGGTCGGTTTACCGCCACGAGCCCGGGAGATCTCGGCCCCGAGCAGACGCATTCCGGTCCCGCAATCGAGCACCAGGTACTCGTCCTCGGCGACCTGAACCGAGGCACACGGCGTGTTCCCGCCGTACCGGAGCTTGTCGGCGGCAGGAGTCGCGACCGTGCCACGGACCCCCCAGAACTTGAGCCGAAACGTGCTCGACATCCGTCTGCGCCCCTCCCGTGGCCGGCGGCCGCGGCTGATTCTAGCCGATGCGCCGGTCCGCACCGGCGGGGGACTTCCCGGCCCGCCCGGATGCGGAAAAATTCTTTTTTTGGGTGCATAATGTCGTAACTTCCTAATGCCGAGGGGAGAACTGGCTGGAGACGGTCAGCGTGCACGGCCTGGTGTGCGGTCCAGCCGGTCGCTTGGGGGATCTCATGATAGGGAAACATTCGCGTCGTGTCGGAGCGCTCGCCGCCGTGGCCCTCGGCTTGATCGTATCGGCGCTTCCCGCGACAGCCGCCACGACCACGGTCGACCTGGACGCCCAAACGGCGAACGGATCCGAGAGCCAGTGCGACCTGAACGTCTTGCAATCGTTCCCGGTGAAGATCGAGAACGTGGTCACCAACCGCGCGATCGGCGATGCGTTCAACTTCTCGTGGCCGTCGGCGGGCCCGGGGGGCTTCACGTCGTCCGCGACCCCGGGAACGGCAGGCGGCGTGGGCGCGAAGTGGACGTGGACCACGAATCAGACGGTTTACTCGTTCACCGGCAACTCGTGCGCGAACGACATCTGCTTCGCCAAGACCGCCGGTCCCGACGCCGAGGCCGGCCGTTGCAGCCTGGCGTGCCTGGACGACGGCGTCTCGCTGACGGTCCGCAAGGGCGCCGCCTCCGGCGAGATCGATTTGAGCTGGTCCGGCGGGACGGCGAATTACACGGTGTACCGCGGGACGAACGTCGCGACGGTCGACGACCCCGCGAACGCGCTCCTGACCACGAGCGCGCTGAGCTACGCGGATGTCCCTCCTTCGGGCACCACGGTGTACTACAAGGTCCGGGCGAGCAATTGCGTGACCACGAAACCGTGTCAGGCCGACTCCGGCTGCAACCCGGTGAACGAAGGGACGTGCATCAATCGGGGGCCATTCTTCGTCCCCGGGCGCTCGCTCACGACGACGGACATCACGGTCTCCTCCTCGTCGCTGACCTCCAGCCTGATCACCTTCTTCAGCCCGCCGAAGGAGGTCTTCCGCATCACCAACTCCTCGTCGCCGGGGGGCGTGCAGGAGACGCTGACCAACAGCTCGACCGCGCCCATCACCGTCGTGACCGAGGCTTCACCCCCCGGGTGCTGCCCGGCGAACCCGAGCGTGCCCCACCAGCTCCGGTGCGGCGACGTCTGCGTCGACTACCTCAACGATCCCGAGAATTGCGGCGGCTGCGGAATCGTCTGCGGCGACGACTCGTGCTGCTCCGAGGGCGTATGCACGCCGGTCTGCCAGGAAGGCCAGATCCTGTGCGGCGGCGTTTGCGTCGACCCGTCGTCCGACAACGCGAACTGCGGCGCCTGCGGAAACGACTGCGGCGACGTTGGATGCTGCAGCGCGGGCGAGTGCGTCTCCGCGTGCGGGGACGGAAGCACCTTCTGCAACGGATTCTGCTACGACCTCACGGCGGACCCGCAGAACTGCGGCGGCTGCGGAAACGCGTGCCCGAGCGGGAACATCTGCACCAACGGCGCCTGCGTCGCCTGCAACGGCGACCTCGGCGGCACTGACGTCTGCGGCGACCAGTGCGTGGACTTGAGCACCGACCCCTACAACTGCGGGAGCTGCGGGGTGAGCTGCAACACCCACTGCGGCGAGGGAACGCGCGGCGTGTGCTCGGGCTCGGAGGGCCTCTACACCTGCACCTGCGTCGAAGGATCCCCCGGACCTCCGCCGCCCCCGGGACCTAGCTCCACGCCTCCGACCTGCACGCCGGGAGATCCCGAGAAACCGGGCACTCCCGTGAGCTGCCCCAGCTCCGGGTCCGAGGCGCCGACGGCGACCGACACACCGACCTGCGACGTCGACGGAACCTCGACCACGGTTCCGCCCGGAGGCTCGAGCACGACCTGCCGTCCGGGCGGGCTGCTCTTCAAGGAAGTCCCGAGCGCGGTGAGCGCGTGCGGGGACAGCCTGCCCGGACCGAACGGGGTCTGCCTGTCCGGGGTCTCTCACGTGTCCCAGGGAACCTACATGCGGCTGGTTCCCGACACGTCCAAGACCGTCGGCGACGCGTACGTCACGCCGTACGCCGTCCACATCAAGAGCGACAGCAGCGGTGACGGGCTTCTCGAGCCGGGAGAGACCGCGACGTTCACCGTCGACGTGCTCAACGCGGGCCCGTTCGACGTGACGGGCTCGAGCGCGACGCTCACGGCCCCGGCGATCGATCTGACGTCCGACGGCATCGACAACCCCGTCGGGATCACGGTGACGTCGGGATCCTCCGCCTTCGGGACGATTCGCGGCACGACGCCTCCCGCCAGCTGCACGCCGGTGACGCTCAACCCGGCGTCGAGCGCGAGTGCGTTCCAGGTCACGATCCCGCCCACGCACCCGGGGGACACGTCCCACCCGTTCAACCTCGCGTTCACCGGCATGGCGAACGGACACGCGTTCTCGATGAACGTGCCGTTCACCCTGGGGATCGCGGACAACTGCCAGCCGTCCGCGCACACGCGGGATTTCGACGGGCTCGAGGGTCTCTACCCGCCGATGGCGAACCTCGTCCCCGACTCCGAGCCGCCGCCGTTCCCGTCGACTCCGGACCAGTCGGGGCGGACGGCCCCGCTCAAGCTCAACGTCTTCTGCGGCGGCGTCAAGCTCACGGACGCGGGCGTCGACGCCCCCGAGATCGTCGCGCTGTCGGAGGCGACCCGGGGCCCGATCCCGGTCTCGACCCTCTGGCGGGACGACCCGTCGAGCGGCAGCGCCAACACGCCGTTCTTCGAGTGGGACTGCGAGTCGGCGGTGAGCAGTGGGTGTTCGGATTGCGGCGACGACGTTGTGGGCGGGTGCAGCGCCGGGCAGTGGATGTACGGCCTCAGGACGACGAATCTGGGCACCGGCACGTTCACGATCACGATCCGGATCGCTGGACGGAAGAACTACGTGACGGGGTTCGTGCTCAGGTAGACTGGCGGCCGCGGGGCAAGACGCCATCACCGCCAGGTGGGTGGGCGGGCGAGGGGCGCCTTCGGGGGAAGCGATGGGCGTGTCGAACCGGTCCGTCATGCGCGACGTATGCGCGAAGGCGGTTGTCGCGGCGGTATTTTCTTGGCTCGCCGCGACGTTCTCCGCGGAAGCGGCCGCGGGTGGGCTCGCGAAGGTCACCGCGATCCAGAACACGGTCGAGGTGAAAGCGGCGTCCGCGACGGGGTGGTCGCCGGCTTCGGTCGGCCAGTCGCTCGGCGCCGGGGACCGGATCCGGACCGGCGCGGGAAGCCGCGCGGCGATCCTCTACTCGGATCAGACCCTCCATCGCATGAACGAGAAGAGCGAGGTCGAGATCGTCGCTCCCGCCGGGGGCGGAAGCGGCATCGTCAACATCCTCTCTGGCGGCAGCTACTTCACGACCCGCACGCCCAAGGACTTCGGGCGCGTGCAGACACGGACGGTCACGGCCGCGATCAAGGGAACGGAGTTCGCGGTCGCCGTCGCGGAGACGGGCGCGACCGTTATCACGATGATCGAGGGAACCGTCGAGGCCTCGAACGAGCACGGCTCGGTGACCGTGACGCGCGGCGAGGAAGCGGTAGCCGAGCCCGGTAAGGCGCCGCAGCGCCGGGTCGTCGTGCGGCCGCGCGATGCAGTCGCGTGGTCGCTCTACTACCCGCAGGTCGTGGGAGGCGTGGACGGCGCGCGCCTGAGAGCGGGTGGGGCGACTGGCGAGGCGCTGACCCAGGCGACCTCGGAGCTCGCGTCGGGACAGGTCGACGCGGCGAAGGGGCACATCGAGCAGGCCCGGGCCACCGATCCCAGGAATCCGATCGCTCTGGCCCTCGCGTCGATCGTCGCGCTGACGACCGACCACCGGGACGAAGCCCGCAGCCTCGCCGACCAGGCGATGACCGCCGACCCGCTTTCGCCGTCGGGGCTCCTCGCGGGATCGTTCGTGGCCCAGGCCGATTTCGACCTGGACCGCGCGCGCACGCTGGCCGAGAAGGCCGCGGCGCTCGATCCCTCGAGCGCCGAGGCGATGGCCCGGGCGGCCGAGCTGCGCCTGGCGAGCGGAGATCACGACGGGGCGAAGAAGGCGGCCGAGGAGGCCGTGCGCCGTCAGCCGGACAACGCGCGCGCGCTGACCGTGCTGGGGTTCGTTCACCTCGCCGCCTACCAGACCAAGGACGCCGCGGCGCAGTTCGATCGCGCCGTCGCGGCCGACTCCGGGTTCGCGCTCGCGCACGCCGGCCGCGGGATCGCGCAGATTCGCCTCGGGCACGTCGGGCCGGGGCGCGAGGAGCTGCAGACCGCGGCGACGCTCGACCCGTCGGAGTCCCTGTACCGCTCGTACCTCGGGAAGGCGTACTACGAGGAGAAGCGCGCGAAGGAAGCGGGGAAGGAGCTCGCGGCCGCGAAGGATCTCGACCCGAACGACCCGACCCCGTACCTCTATTCGGCGATCCTCCTCCAGAACGAGAACCGGCCGATCGAAGCGCTCCACGACTTGAACGGCGCCATCGACCGTAACGACAACCGGGCCGTCTACCGCTCGCGCCTGCTCGTCGACGAGGACCGCGCCGTGCGCGGGGCGGATCTCGCGCGGATCTATAACGACCTCGGATTCGACCAGCTCGGCCTCGTCGCGGCCCGCCGGAGTGCCGACGAGAACCAGGCGAACTTCTCGAGCCACCTCTTCCTGGCGGGGAACTACCGCGACCTCCCGGGGTACGCGTCCTCGTTCCTCAGCGAGACCCTCCAGGCCCGGATCTACCAGCCGGTGGGGGCGAACGCCGCACGCCCCGAGGAGACGGGCGGGGCGGTCGCGTTCAACGAGTACACCGCCCTGTTCGACCGCCCCCGCCTGCGGGGATTCGTCTCGGGATCGTACTGGTACACCGACACCGACCTCTCGGGCCTCTTCCCGGGGTGCGGCTCGGCCTGCTCGGCGCCGTTCGAGATCTCGAACAGCAAGGGCTACACGGGAAATCTCCAGGGAACGTACAACGCGGACCGGGTCTCGGCGTCGCTGTCTTATCAGCACCTCCATGACGACGGGTTCCGCAAGAACAACGAGCAGAACGAGAACGTCGGCACCGCGTTCGTGGAGTACGCTCCGAGCGAGCACGACACCGTGCAGCTGAACGCGATCGTCGCGAGCCGCGACACGGGCGACCTGCCGCTCCGTCAGCTGCCCGTCCTGATCTCGCCGCAGTCGATCTCGACCGACGAGTGGAACATCGGGGTCGGCTGGCACCACCGGTTCACGCCGGCACTCGATCTGGCCGTGTCGGGAATCTGGAACAACACCAAGCAGAATTCCGAGCTCCTCGACATCAACCTGGCCCCGACCGGGATCTCGTCGGACGCCCACCTCGACGGACCTCAGCTCGAGGGCCAAGTGGTCTACCGCGAGGCGTCGCACCTGACCTGGATCGCCGGGGCCGGGGTGTTCGACGGGAGGTTTTCGTCACAGACGCAGCCGGCGCCCGAGCTGACCGGCGGCGAGAAGTTCGGCAACGCGTACGGGTATGCGCGGGTCCGGGGCCTGGGACCGATCGAGATCACTGCGGGTGCTGCGGTGGAGAGCGTCGACTCGCCGGTCGGGCTGCTTCCGCCGCGCGACTCGTTCATCGGCCAGACGGACGTCAAGTTCTCGGACACCCAGGTCAACCCGAAGTTCGGGCTGTCGGCGACGTTCAAGAGCGGGACCACAGTCCGGGCGACGGCCTTCTCCCGGCTGGCGTCGAGCATCGGCCGCCTGCAGACGCTCGAGCCCACGCAGGTAGCCGGCTTCAACCAGTTCTACGAGGACGTGGGCGGGACGCACTCGGACAATTACGGCGTCGGATTCGACCAGCGGATCAAGTCGTGGCTCTTCTTCGGCGGCTCCTGGCTCCACCGGAGCCTCGACATCCCCGAGGCCGACTGCCCGAATCCCCTCCCCGCGTCCGGGTGCACCCTGCTTCCCGGAACCGTGCTGAACCAGAAGCACTCGGACGACGAGCTGGCCTCGGCGTACGTCAACGTTCCCATCGGCAAGTTCGTCGCGGGGTCGGTCGACTGGTGGCTCGACGACCGCAGCTTCAACACAACGACGATGTCGCCGCTCGGCCTGTTCCAGAACTACATGCGGACCAACCGCTACCGCCCGCAAGTCCGCGTGTTCCTCCCGGTCGGGTTCTATGCCTTGGTCGCGGGCACGTACCGCGCGCAGCGCGTGCAGCAATTCGACAACCTGGCGGCTCCGGTGCCGACTCTCGAGACCGCCCGCTTCTGGACGCTCGACGCGGCGATCGGGTGGAGGCTCCCGCGGCGCCTGGGCTCGGTCTCCCTCGAGGGGACGAACCTCACCGACAAGGAGTTCCCCTTCTACGAGCAGTCGCTCCAGGAGCAGGTCATCCCGGCGCGCCGCGTGGCGCTGAGAGCCGACTTCGAGTTCTGATGCCCGAAGGCGAGGCCGCCCCGGCTCGCAGCCGGCGGCCGCTCCGTAGGATTCGCTCGGCGATCCTCCTATCGCTGCTCCCGGGACTTCTCGGGATCGGGATGACCCGGTGGGACAAGACCGTCCGCCTCGAGAAAGAGCAGGGGCTCGACCGTCTCTTCGCGATCCGCGGCATCGTTCGTCCACCCCAGAACGTCTGCGTCGTCGCCATCGACGACACGTCGTACGGCGTGATCGAGCGCGACCCGACGATGGCCTGGCCGCGCGGCCTCCACGCGGAGCTGATCAAGACGCTCAAGCACGAGGGCGCCAAGGCCGTTGCGTTCGACGTCCTCTTCCTCGAGCCGGGCGCCGATCCCGAGCAGGACGCGGCGCTGGTCCAAGCCGCGAAGGACGCCGGCAACGTCGTCCTCGGCGCCTCGATGGAGGTGACGCAGGACCCGCAGTTCAACGAGGTCCAGCTCCAGGAGCCTTTCGACGCGCTCAAGTCCGCCGCCGCCCGCGTCGCCGACGTCAACCTGCCGACCGACGACGACGGCGTGATCCGCTACGCCTGGCCGGTGCGAGAAGGGCGTCCCGGCCTGGCGCTGGCGGCTTACGAAGTCGCCACCGGCGACACGTCGAAGCGAAGCGCCGACCCGCGGCTTCTCGACTTCTACGGCCCTCCCCGCACGATCAAGACCGTCTCGGTCTACCAGGCGCTCGATCCGGAGCACGACCTTCCGCCCAGCTTCTTCAAGGACAAGATCGTCTTCGTCGGCGCGTCGATGGACGCGGCCCCCGGGCTCGAGGCGAAGGACGCCTTCCTGACCCCGTACCGGGGGAAATCGGGCGTCACGACCTTCGGCGTCGAGGTGCACGCGACGCTCGCCGCGAACCTGATCGAGGACCAGCTCGTGCATCTCCTGGATCCGCGCCTCGAGATGGGGCTCCTCCTTCTCCTTCCTCTCACCGCATCGCTCATCTTCATGCTGCTCCGGCCCGTGGCCGGAGCGAGCTTGCTCGTCGTCTTGATGACGGTCCCGTGGATCGCCGGTGCGGTCGCCTTCAACAAGTGGGGCCTCTGGCTTCCGACCGTGATCCCCTCCGGGATCCAGCTCCCGGTGTCGTTCGGCCTGAGCCTCATCTGGTACTACCTCACCACCGTGCGCGAGCGGGAGAAAATCAAGCGCGTCTTCGGCTTCTATCTTGCCCCGGAGATGATCCGCCAGATCGCGGACGATCCCGACGCGGTCAACCTCGGCGGCCGGGAGATCGTCGGGACGGCGATGTTCACCGACATCAAGGGGTTCACCACGATCGCCGAAGGGAAGACGGCCCCCGAGACCTCCGCGATGCTCAACGCGTACTTCTCCGAGGCGACGCGGCACGTCTTCGACGCCGGCGGCACGCTGATCAAGTACATCGGCGACGCCGTCTTCGCGATCTGGGGGGCCCCCATCCACCGCCCCGACCACGCGACCCAGGCGTGCGTCGCGGCATTGGCGCTCGCGCGCGCCCAGGAAGGCGATTTCGGGAAGCTCGTCACGCGCATCGGCGTCCACACCGGACCGATGCTGGTCGGTAACCTCGGGTCGTCGCAGCGGTTCGACTACACCGCGATCGGCGACGCCGTGAACCTCGCCTCCAGGATCGAAGGTCTCAACAAGGCGCTCGGCACGAAGGCGCTCGCCAGCCGCGAGACCCTCGACGCCACCGACGGAAGCTTCCTGACGAGGCCGATCGGCCCCGCCCGCGTCGTCGGCCGCAAGGAGCCCGTCGAGCTGCACGAGCTGATCGGCCGCAAGGGGGAGCCGCCTACGATCGATGCCGCCGTGCTCTCCGCGTTCGCGCGCGGCCTCTCCGCCTTCGCCGCAGGCCGCTTCGACGACGCCGCCCGCGAGTTCCGGTCTGGGCTCGAGGTCAGCGGGGGCAAGGACGGCCCGTCGGCGTTCTTCGCGGACGAATCGGAGCGGTTCGCCGCGGCGCGGCCGGCGGAGTGGGACGGGGTCGTGGTGTTCGAGACGAAGTAACGCGGCGACTGCGCGCACCCCCGCAGTTGGCGATTGAGATTAAAGCAAAGAGCGCGGCGGTTTTCCACGTCGTCCCGGGCGAATTTCGCGTACTCTGTTCGTACGGCACGGGGCAACAGGGGGGCAGCGTGATGAATCTCCGCAAGGGAATGGGTTCGTCGTATCTCGCCGCTTGGCTTGCCGGCTCTCTCGCGTTCGCCTCGACTCCGCCGGCGGCACCCGGCGGCGTCCCAGCTCGGGGCCCAGATGACCGCTCGCTCGAGGCGGGGGCCACGCCGGCACCCGCTCCGGTCAACCCGGCGCCTCCACCCCCCGCTACGCCTCCGATCGCGTATCGGCTCACGCCGCAGGCTATCCGAGGGCTCCAGGCGAGCGGAACGGCGGGTGACCCGGCGCGGCTCGCGGATCGAGACACGGGCACGGCCTTCCCTTTCAGCGGCACCGCCAGCCTCGCGTTCGACCTCGAGGCCCCCACGAGCATCATCGGCATTCGCCTGTTCGGACAGCCCAACGTCACGATGTCGATCTACTACTCGAACGGCCAGGAGTGGCAGCCGTTCCCCGGCCTCAGGAGCCTGGGACCGAGCGTGCTCGCTCCCGGCTGGAACAGCTTGATCGCCGGTGCTGCGGTCATGACCTCCTCGGTGCGAATCGACTTCACGACGGTGGTCCCGTCCGCTGTCGAGCAGATCCCCGAGGTCGAGATCTGGGGGTTTGGAGCGCTCCCCGTCACGCCGGCCTCCGCCGACGCCCTCGGACGAATCCCGATAGACCGTCTTCCCGCCCAGCTGAAGGCGTTCGCCGCGGATCCGGCGGAGCTCTCCGTCGGTCCCGATCCCGCGAGCGTGTCGGTCGACATCCCCGTGCCCCCGGCCCGCTTCCGGAGAGCGTTTCTCGCTTACGAGCTCGACGGGCTGAGCACGTGGACCGCAGTCGGGCGATCCATCAACGATTTTGCGCCGATCGGCGGGGTCGTCGACACGCCGTCGCAGGATTGGTCCACCCAGGTCGAGCGGATCAACCCCGATTGGCTCCTTCAGGGGACAAACCGAATCACGTTCTCCGCCGCGGATCCGACGGTCCCCTACCGCGTGCGCTCGGTTCGCATCCTCGCCGAGCTCGACACCGGGACGAACGGTGTCGAGAGCGCTGCCGCCGGTCAGGACGCGGATGTCGATCGCTCGCAGAACGCGGCGGTCGACGGGAACCTCGACACCGCGTGGGAGCCGTTCGCCGCGAGCGCGGCCCCGGGCGCACGGGTCGCGCTGACGCTCACCTTCGATCGAGCGACCTGGTCGACCGGACTCGCCATCCTGTTGAGCCGCGTGCCGTCCGGCTCTCTCGAGGTGCGAACGCTCGCGGACGACGGCGGAGTGGTCGTGGTCGGGAGCCGGAACGGCGCCGATCTACGAGCCGGCTGGAACATCCTTCCGCTCGAGGCGAGTGCGGCGACGCGACGCATGCAGGTCGTCTTCCAGATGGCGCCCGGCGCGCCGTGGGACGTGCTCGAGCTGGTCCCCGTCGGCTCCGGGATCGGCTCGCGCGAGAACCCGCCGTCCATCGACGTCGCATGGCCGGTCCAGGGTCAATTCGCGGGGCGCGAGGCGTACATCCGCGGGTTCGTCTCGCCGGCGGATGACGGTAGCGGTCCCGCGCGGGTCACCGTGGGCACGACGCTCGTTGGCGGCAGTCGAGACGGCTCGTTCGGCGTCCTGGTGAACAAGGACGACCTGGGCTTCGTCGCGGATGACGACGACACGCCGTGGTCGGTGGACATTCAGGCCGTGTACCCGTCGGGCACCACGCTCACCCGAACCGTGCGGCTGAACCGACCGGTCCCCGGGCCACACTCCGTAGATGGGCAGCTCCTCGGCCCGAGAACGTTCTCGGTCCAGCCGGACAAGGCGCGAAAGATCCGCTATGACGGGGCGGGGCTCGATCTCGACGCGGGCTCCGTGACTCATCCGCAGGATCTCACGATCACACCGATGAAGAAGGACGATCTCGCCGCTCTCGACACCGGCCTGACGAACGTGACGAAATCGCCCCGGCGCGGCTACCGGTTCGAGCCGCACGGGATGCGCTTCGCGAAGAGCATCCGCGTCACCGTCCCGTACGATCCGGCCCTCATCCCCGATGGGATGACCGAGAAAGACGTTCAGACTTTCTACTTCGACGACCAGGCGGGACGCTGGGTGCCGCTCGATCGCGTCTCCTTGGACACGAGCGCGAAGACCGTGACCAGCCTGACCGACCATTTCACCGACATGATCAGCGGCACGCTGGCGCTGCCGGATCATCCGCAGTCGCTCTCATACGACCCGACGACGATGAAGAAGGTCCAACCGGCCAATCCCGCGAGTCGCATTGTGCTCATCGAGCCCCCGAAGGCGATGAACACCGGCGACGCCCACACCGGGTACGACCTCGACCTGCCCGGCGGCCGATCGGGGATGAACCCTCATCTCTCTGTGACCTACAGCTCGTCCGAAGGCAACGGATGGCTCGGGCTGGGGTGGAACCTCGCCTCGCCGTCGGTGAGCATCGACACCCGCTGGGGCGTGCCCCGCTACGACGCGGGCCTCGAGACCGAGACCTACATCCTCGAGGGCGAGCAGCTCACCCCGGTGGCGCACCGCGGAGCGCTCGTGGCCCGCGCGCCCGAGAAGACGTTCCGCTATCGCACGGAGGGACGGTTCCCCCGGATCATCCGGCACGGCGATGCCCCCACGAACTACTGGTGGGAGGCCACCGACACGCACGGCATCACCTCGGCATACGGGGGCGATCCCGCGACCGGGAGCGTCGACCCAGGGTCGACGCTCGCCGACGATCAGGGCCGGATCTACCGATGGTTCCTGCACGAGGTCCACGACGTCCACGGCAACGGCATGGCCTACGCGTATGCGCGCGTGGACGATCCGGGGATCGTGGGAGGCACGGTGCCCGGCCGCCAGCTCTACCTTCAGACGATCAACTACACGACGTTCGGCGGCCAGCCAGGAGCGTTCACGGTTCGCATGATCCGCGACGACGACCTCGGCGAGCCGCGCCGGCCCGACGTCCAGATCGATGCGCGAGGCGGATTCAAGATGGTGACCTCGCAGCTGCTCCGCCGCATCGAGGTCACCTTCAACGGCGCGATGGTCCGCTCCTGGGACCTCGACTACACGCGGGGTGCCTACGAGAAGTCGCTGCTCGCTGCCCTCACGCAGCGCGGCTCGGACGGGTCGGCGCTTGCGACGCATCGATTCTCCTACTTCGACGACGTTCGCGAGAACGGCGCGTACCAGGGCTTCGCTCCGGTGGAGACGTGGAACACCGGAAGCGACGGCGTGCGATCGGCGGCGGTGGACGACGTCGCCTCGACGTTCGGATCCGATGCCGGGAAGGCGACCGCGCTCAGCGGCTACGAGTCCACGCACGTCGGCGGGCATCTCTACGTCGGCTTCAATTACGCCGATCCCGCGAAGCAGGGCTCGGCCGGCGGGAAGGTGGGATTCAACGGCTCGATCCATTCCGAGGGGCTGCTCGCGCTGATCGACTTGAACGGCGACGACCTGCCGGACAAGGTATTCAAGACGTCGTCGGGGATCTTCGCTCGGATGAACGCATCCGGCCCGCACGGGACGACGGTGTTCGGCCCGCCGATCCGGATCGACACGCTCCCGGCCATCTCCGAGGAGAGCGCGTCGATGGTGTCCTTCGGGCTCGAGTCGTACGTCGGCGTCAGCGTGCTCGCGAACGAGGCGCTCGGGTTCACCAGCTCCTCGGTGTACCTGTCCGACGTCAACGGCGACGGGCTCCCCGACCTCGTCGACGGCGACACGGTGCTGTTCAATCACCTGGATGGCAACGGCGTTCCGAGCTTCAGCCCGGACAGCGCCACGTCGCCGGTCCCGGTGGGACCGGCCGCGGTCGACGCCGCGGGGGTCACTCCCGACTACGGACCGCAGCAGCAGAAGATCCTCGGTGCCGCCCCGCTGCTCGACACGTTGCGCCGGTGGATCGCGCCCTTTCCGGGGCAAGTCCGCATCTCCGGCGACGCGAGCCTGAACGCGCCGTCTTCCGGAAGCCACGGGGACGACGGGGTGCGGGTCGCCATACAGGTCGACGGGACCGAGCTCTGGTCCGCGACGATCGATGCGGGAGACACGTCGGCGCACACACCGACGGGCGTCGACGCCGTCGCCGTCCAGAAGGGCGATCGCATCTACTTCCGCGTCCAGTCCCGGAACGAGGGATCGGACGACATCGTCTCCTGGGACCCGTTGATCGAGTACGTTGGCACGACCGCGACCACGGACGTCAACGGACTCGATCCCTGGCACGCCCGGGCGAGCGAGGACTTCGTGCTCGCGGGCCGTCCCGGCATCCAGGTGAGCCTGCCGTTCAACGGGAAGGTCTTCCTGGCCGGGGACATCCACAAGAACGGCGTCACGACCGACGACGTGACGCTCCTGGTCCTGAAGAACGGCCAGCAGGTCTACGCCGCGGGGCTCTCGTGGGACCAGACCGGCACGATTCCGCTCGGTCTCGCGTTCGACGTCGCGCAGGATGACAAGTTCCAGCTCCGGATCAGGGTCGATTCGCCGATCGACCTCCGGCAGCTCGATTGGACGCCCCAGCTCTACTACCTCGCTCCGCCGGACGGCCCGGCCCCGACGTACACGGTCGACGGCAACACGGTCACCGTGAATCGCGTCGTGGACGGTTCGGGACAGCCGCTGATCCAGCTGCATCCTGCTTACGACATCGACTTCTATCCGCAGGACGGCCTGGTCGCGCCCCAGTCGCCCTGGATCGCTCCTGGAGATGGCACCGTGACCGTCAGCTCGCACTTGAACGCCGCTTCGAGCGCCACGGGAGTGGTGTTCATGACCGTGAAAACGCACGGCGGCCTCGTGGCCAAGCGGACGATCGACATCGTGAACGGGAGCGTCGCGAACCGGAACGTCGACATCGACGTCGCCAAGGGCGAGGCGCTGTTCTTCGACTACTCCTGCCTCGACCCCGAGCTGGCACCCAAGGTCGGCAACCGGGTGATCAAGGTCGACGGGAACCAGGTGCCGAGCGCCTTCCACTCGGCGGCGCATCAGAACGTTTTCCCGCAGTCGTACCGGGGGTGGGGCGCCGCCGGCTACAACGGCAACCCGCCGCGCGACGCGCAACCCATCGACGAATCGGACCTCGACGTCGCGTTCGACCAGAACAGCTCGGTCGACCCTCGCAGCACGAACGCGTTCCTGTTCACTCCCTTCCCGGAAAGCGGGATCTGGCGGGGGCCGGAGGACGAGACCTACGTCTCCGCCTCGGTGCAGAGCAGCTCGCGGATCGGCCCGAACGCCGCCGTCACGCCGAGCGGATCGGCCTCGGCGGCGGCCCGCGCGCCGATCCGGACGACCAGCTCGGACGAGACCGCGGGTCAGGTCGGCATCTCGTTCCTGTCGGGCTCGCTGTCGACGGGAAGCGGCCGCGCCGACATCGACTTTCTCGACATGAACGGCGACCAGTTCCCCGACGTCATCGGCAACGGCCGGATCCAGTACTCCCCCGCGATTGGCGGGCTCGAGCCCGCGAGCCGCTCGATCCCGGGGCTCGACTCTCCGAGGAAGTCCGACGCCACCGCGGGCAACGTCGGCGTCGGGGGCAGCCCAGCGAACTTCCGCACCGGGTCCCGAGGTCAGGTGGACTCCCCAGGCCGAGGCGGCTCGTCGAAGGAGAACAACACGGGGAGCCAGATGGTCTCCCTGGGACTCAGCGGGGATCTCGGGTCGGGGTCGTCGTCGGTCCCGTTCGACCTCCTGGACATCAACGGCGACGGTCTCCCGGACCGCGTCTCGACTTCCGGCGGCACGCTCACCGTGGCCTTCAACCTTGGATACGCCTTCGCGTCGCCAGAGCCGTGGGGCGCGGGCGCCCTCAACGAGGGTGGCAGCGAGAGCCTCTCGCTGGGCACGAACCTGGGTTTCAACGGCGGGATCTACGACTACGGCGGCGGCCTCTCGCTGGCGAAGAACTCGTCCGAGACGACCGCCATGCTCGTCGACATCAACGGCGACGGTCTTCCGGACCGCGTCACGCGATCGGGGAACGCGATACGCGTAGGACTGAACACCGGAAGCGGTTTCCTCCCGGACGTTGACTGGGGTGGCGCCCCGCAGGGGGCGTTCGCGACGAGCGAGAGCACCTCGCTCGGCGGCGGCGCGTACTTCACGGTTGGAATCGGGCCCGTGTGCCTTGCCGGCTGCTGGGTGATCCTCAACCCCGGCGCCGACACGTCTACGAGCCTGGCGCGCCAGGATTCCGCGCTCATCGACGTCGACGGCGACGGCAACGTGGATCACGTGACGAGCAGCGACGATTCGCTCCTCACCGTCGCCCGCAACACGGCGGGCCGTACGAATCTCCTTCGCTCGATCGCTCGCCCCTTGGGCGCGACCATCGACCTCGACTACGACCGGGCCGGGAACACGACCGATCAGCCGCGCTCGCGGTGGGTCCTCTCGCGGGTGTCGATCGATGACGGCGTTCACGGGAGCGGCGTGGATCGACAGGTCGTGACGCTCCGCTACGAGAACGGGGTCTGGGACCGGCTCGAGCGCGAGTTCTACGGGTACGGTCGCGTCACCGAGGAGGTGCGCGACTCCTCCAACGGCGACGCGCTCTACCGCGCCACGGTGCGCGATTACCGCACCGATTCCTACTACACGCGCGGCCTCATCACTCGCGAGCGCCTTCTGGACGCGGCCGCCCGTCCGTTCGTGGAAACCGAGAACACCTACGAGCTGCGCGATGCCGAGACGCAGCTCCCGGTCGCCGATCCGAAGAGCACGACCGCGACGGTTTTCCCCGCCCTGGTCCGGACCGACCGGCGGTTCTACGAGGGGAGCGCGACCCCCGGCAAGACCACGTACTCGACCCAGGAGTTCGACGCCTTCGGCAACGTCGTTCACCAGCTCGACGTCGGCGACGCGGGAAGCCAGGACGACCTCGAGGCGAGCTTCGAGTACGGCGCATGCGATGCCACGCACATCGTGAGCGTCCCCGTGAAGCTCGTGGTGAAGGGAAACGGCGTCGAGCTACGCCACCGGGAGGGGTCGCTCGATTGCGCGACGGGCGAGATCGGTCGCATTACCGAGTTCGTCACGTCCGCCACTGGGGCTGAAACGGTCGTCGACCACGACGAGGTCGGTAACGTGACCCGTGTCCTGGGGCCCCCGAACGGCAACAATCAGCGCTACGAGCTGAAGTTCCAGTACGACCCGGTGGTCCGCTCTTATCCCGTCCGGACGACCGACAGCTTCGGATACGTGTCGACCGCGACGTGGGACGTCGCCCAAGGGCTCCAGACCGGCAGCACCGACATCAACGGGAACGCGATGAACTTCACCTACGACGTGTTCGGCCGGATGACCTCCACGACCGGACCGTACGAGCAGGGAACCGGCGCGGCGAGCGTGGTCTTCCAGTACCACCCCGACTCGCCCGTGCCGTGGTCGCTGACGCGTCACATCGACACGTATCGCAATCCTTCCGATCCCATCGACGTCGTGCGGTTCGTCGATGGTCTGCCGAGGGTCATTCAAGAGAAATCGGACGCGACCGTCTTCTCCGGTCCGGGCTCCGGAGCCACCGACGTGATGACCGTCTCCGGCCGGCTCCGCTTCGACCCCGTGGGACGCATCACCGATCGCTGGTATCCGGTGACGGAGCCGCTGGGCACTCCGGGAACCTTCAACGCGACCTACGATGGCATCGCGCCGACCCACACCGACTACGACGTCATGGACCGTTCCACGAACGTCCGCCTGCCGGACCTGACCGCGACGACCTATCAGTACGGGTTCGGGGCCGATCGGGACGGAACGCAGCAATTCGAGCAGCGGACCACCGACGCCAACGGCGTCCTGTCGATCCGCTACCAGAACGTCCGCGACCTCGTCACGGGAGTGAAACAGTTCAATCGAATCGCCGGCGGGACCCAGGAATTGTGGACGAGCTACGGGTACGATGCGCTCAAGCAGCTGGTCCAGATAACCGACGACCGCGGTAACGTCACGCGCATCGGCTGGGACAATCTCGGTCGCAAGGTGTTCCTGGACAGCCCCGACGAGGGACGCATCGAGGACACCTACGATCTCGCTTCGAACCGGATTGCGAGAACGACCGCGAACCTGAGGGCCGAGGCCCGGCAGATCACGTACGGCTACGAGTTCACGAGGCTCGTGAGCGTGCTCTATCCCGACTTCCCGGGCAACGACGTCACCTACACGTACGGCCCACCCGGCGCGCCCGCCAACCGGGCCGGGCGCGTGGCGACCGTCAGCGATCAGTCGGGGAGCCGCGTGAAATCCTACGGCAAGCTCGGAGAGCTGACGTCCGAGGTCCGAACGATCGCGAGCGCGACACCGAGCGGACCCGAGATCTACGAGACGGACTACACCTACGACACGTTCAACCGGCTGCAGCGGCTCGTCTACCCCGACGGCGAGGTCCTGACGTTCTCGTACGATTCGGGAGGACGCATCCGCGCCGCCTCCGGCAAGAAGGCGAGCTACGACTACCCGTACGTGCGCCGCATGGAGTACGACAAGTTCGGCGATCGGGCGTTCATCGAGGCGGGGAACGGGACGCGGACCACTTACTCCTACCGCCCCGACAACCGCAGGCTCGACACCGTCTCGGCCGTCCATCCGGACGGCTCGTTGTTCGTCAATCGCACGTACGCCTACGACAACGTCGGCAACGTCCTCGCGGCGACGAACAACGTGCCCGTCGCTCACGGCTCGGATTACGGAGGCCCCGTACAGCAGACGTTCGCCTACGACGACCTGGAGCGCCTCATGCAGAGCCGCGGGTCGTACCAGTTCGCTCCGAGCAAGACGAATCAGTACTCGGTGTCCTTCGATTACGACACGATCCACAACCTGACCTCCCGGTCTCAGCTCAACGAGATCGTGCAGCCCTCGGGGTCGACGGTCCGCCAGCAGAAGACGAGCTACGCCTGGACCTACGAGTACACGAGCCCGCACCCCCACGCGGCCGCCCACGTCGGCAACCGCACGCTTTCCTACGACGGGAACGGCAACCAGGCCGGCTGGGATGACGACCGCAACGGAACACGGCGGCGCATCGTCTGGGACGAGGTGAACGACGTCCAGTCCGTCTCCGACAACGGCCACGAGATCGACTTCGCGTACGACGACACCGGGGAGCGCGTCATCAAGCGTGGGCCGCAGGGAGAAACGGTCTACGTCAACCCGTGGTTCACGGTCCGGAACGGGACCACCGGCAGCAAGCACGTGTGGGTCGGTCCCTTGCGGATCGCCACGAAGCTGATGAAGCAGGACCGCCCGGGCGCGAATCCCTCGGGGAACACGCCTTACGAGAAGGACCAGTACTTCTATCATGCCGACCATGTCGGCAGCACGAATTTCGTGACGGACGCCGCGGGCGCTTCGTACGAGCACTTCGAGTACTTCCCGTTCGGCGAGACCTGGGTCGAGGAATCGAGCAACAAGCAGCGGACCCCCTACGGCTTCACTGGGAACGAACTCGATGAGGAGACCGGTCTGTACTACTTCGGGGCGCGGTACCTCGACCCCCGGATCGCCGGTTTCAACGCCACGGAGCCGCTCCTGTTTGGGAGCCCGGAGAAGGGCCGTGACGATCCCAAGTTCCTGAGCGTCTATTCCTACGGGAAGCAGAACCCGGAGCGGTACGTCGACCCGGATGGTCGGGACGTGATCATCGTGGTCGGTCAGTCTCACAAGGAGCCGACACATTCGGGCTATCCCGCGGCCGCAACCCAATTGAAGAAGGTGCTGCAAGGTCAGAACATCAAGGCGGAGATCCTCGATTTTTCGAAGGTCAAGGAATCAACCTCGCCGACCGATGCCATTCGCGCGCAAGCCGACGCGATCATCGCGAGGGGCGGTAAGGTGAGCGCCGTCGTCTACATCGGACACGGCGAGACCTCCGGAAAAGGCCTGTTGCCGCGGCGCGACGATTCGGTGACTGTCAAGGCCGCGGTCGAGGCGGCCCGTCTTGGTAAGGGGGGAGCGATCTACACGTACGGGTGCAAGGTAGTCGTGAACGGCGACATAGACGATTTGAAGGCCCAGGGCGTTCACGTGTATGCCACGACCGACCGCTACACGTGGACCACGAAGACCGGGAAGGTGGCCCTCGGCAACGAGGACAAGGAAGAGACTCCTTATGGTGACCTCAAGGACCTGGATCTCCGCGATATCACGAAGGAGTACCACGGCAACGACGTCATTGGACAGGAAAGCGACACGACCCTTCTGGGGGACGTGAAGCGCGCCGAGAACGACACGAAGTAGCGGACGCGTCTTCGCAGGCGCGGACAAGGCGCTGTCGCGCGGCTGGGCGTCCGCAGTTCGAGCCGCGCGATCTCGAAGCGCCGGGCGATTTCCTTGCGCTTGATGTTCGCTTTGCGTGGCGTAGGCGCACTACGGAATCGACCCGATTGAGCCGTGCCGGCAGCCGCCGTATAAGAGATCAGCACCGCAACGGGTTCTTTGGGTACGAAAGGAGCGACGCATGCTCGGGCGGTTGACCGCGGGCGCGCTCTTCCTCGCCGGCGTCGGCGTCGTCGCGCACGCGACAAATCCGACAGTCGCCTGGCCGCTCAAGGTCGATCCGACCGGACGCCTGCTCGTCGACCAGAACGGCGTGCCGTTCCCGATCGTCGGCGACACCGCCTGGCACATGCAAGTCAACCTCACGCCCGACGAGATGGACACCTACTTCGCCGACCGCGACGCGCGGGGCATCAACACGATCATCGTGATGGCGATGAACAAGTGCGACTGGACCGGGGCCGATGCGAGGGATCAGGTGGACTCCGGCGTGCCCGGCATCTTTCCCGACGACTACAACGGCAACAAGGCGTTCACCGACGACCGGGCCTGGAACGCCTCCCGGGTCGAAGCGTACTGGCACACGGTCGACCTCATCGTGGAGAAGGCCCAAGAGCACAACATGCTCGTGTTCTTCGCCCCGGCCTACCTCGGGTACGAGTGCAGCGACGACAACGAGGGCTGGTGCCGGGACATGATCGCGCAGACCGACGCCGACATGACCGAGTGGGGCCGGTGGATCGGGAGCCGGTACAAGGACCGGCGAAACGTCATCTGGGTGGACGGCGGCGACGCCACCGCCCGCAACTCAAACAACCCGGGATCCCTGGATCGCGTCCAGGCCCTCCGCGACGCGCTCTACGCGACGACCCCGGCGCTCCTGCACACGAGCCATCCGAGCAACAAGGACATGGGCGCCGACGTTTATCCGTGGATCGACGTGTACGAGCTCTACAACGAGAAGAACTACCCGACCGGCTGGTCCCTCGTGGCGCCTCGGGCGAACTACCTCTATTCGAAGCTCGGCCCCGACGGAAGGCACCACCCCATCTTCCAGATCGAAGGGATCTACGAGACGCAGCAGGATTCGGGTCCGAAGGTCTGGGCGGCCCAGTTCATGTACGTGGCGCTCGGGGGCGGAATCGGCGGCATCTACGGCAACAGCTACGTCAACCGATTCTGGCTCACGACCAACCACCCGTGCGACTGGTCCGGATCCTGCGGCCTGGCCTCGCCCGGGTCGCTACAGCAGGCGAACCTCGGACGTCTCTACCGGTCGCGGGCCTGGTGGCGGCTCGTGCCCGACTATGACCACACCGTGGTCACGCAAGGCTACGGGACGTTCCAGTCGCCCGTCTGGCCGTTCCGGAACGCCCTCGGCGAGAGCGACTATGTCGCCGTCGCGCGGACCGACGACGGCGAGTCGGTGATGACGTGGCATCCGCTCGCGAGCGCGATCACGATGGACCTGTCGAAGATCTCCGGGACCAGCGCCACGTGCTGGTGGTATTCGCCTCCCGACGGAAGCGCGACGCCGATCGGAACGTTTCCGACTTCGGGGACGCAATCGTTCACGCCGCCCGACGTGAACCGCGTCCTCGTCTGCGACGATGCCGCAAAGGCGCTGCCGGCACCGGGGGCGGCGATCTACCCGTTCACTCCCGCGGCGAGCCTCCCCATGGCATCCGGCATGCGGCTGTCCACATGCCTGGCGCCGCCCGCGTACGACACACTGGACCTGCACAATCCGTGCGATCCCTCGGCGGGCGAGTGCCGGTGCACCGACCTCTCCTGGGACCCGGTGCCGGGCGCCACGCGGTACGAGGTCGAACGCCGGACGGTCGGCACCGCAATCCGCGTGTACGCCGGGACCGTGTCTGGCCGCACGGTCTGGAGCCCGGCGCGCGACGATATCTTCCCGAGCGAGGGCACGCTCTACCGTTATCTCGTCCGTGCTTGCGATGCGACCGGCTGCGGCGCGTGGGCTCGGGCTCCCATCAATCGCGCCTGGCCGTACGCGTGCTTCGAGGACGGCGTCGAGGTGCCGTGCTACCTCGACGCGCCGCTGCGGACGGCACACAAGTGAAGAGGCGCCGACAGGACACTCGACCAGAATCACTTCCGCGCTTGTAGGTCGATTCTCGTGACCGCGCGGCACTCGACGGCTCGGCGATGCGCCTCGAGCCCCTCGGCGCGGCTGAACCAGGCCGCGTCCTCCATCAGCTCGTGGGCCAGGCGCGGCTCGCTGATGCGGAGCCAAGTGCGTGTCCGCATGAACGTGAGCGCCGACAAACCACCGGTCCATCGCGCGGTGCCGCCCGTGGGGAGCACGTGGTTCGGGCCCGCGCCATAGTCTCCCAGCACCTCAGCGGCCTCCGATCCGACGAACAGCGCGCCGTAATTCGAGAGACGGGATGCTATCGCGCCTGCATCCGCCAGATGCAGCTCCAGGTGCTCGGGTGCGATCGCATCGCACGCGGCAATCCCTTCGTCGATCGTACCCACGGCCACGACGCCGCCGTTGGCGAGCGCCGCGCGAGCGACGTCGGCCGTCGGCAGATCGGCGAGCTGAAGGTGGAGCTCCTCCTCGACTCGCGCCGGCAGTGAGCGATCAAGCGACACGAGGAGAGGCAGCGCATCGGGATCGTGCTCCGCCTGGGCAAGGAGGTCCGCGGCGACGAGGCCGGCGGCAGCGCTCTCGTCGGCGAACACGACCAGCTCGGAGGGCCCCGCGAGCATGTCGATGCCCACCCTCCCCGCGACCAGCTGCTTCGCAGCCGTGACGTATCGATTGCCCGGCCCGACGACCACGTCGCAGCGGGGCACCGGCCCCGCCCCGTAGGCCAGCGCCGCGACCGCGTGCGCGCCACCCGCCACCAGAACCGCATCCGCGTCGGCGACGGCCGCGGCGGCCAGCACGATCGCGTGCGGACGCGGACTCGCGACCCACACCTCGCGCACCCCCGCGACACGCGCGGTCACCGCGGTCATCAGCACGGTGGAGGGGAGAGGATAGCGGCCGCCCGGCGCGTAGCACCCGGCCCGCCGGACGGGGGCGGCGGTGTACCCGGCGGTTCCTCCCGGCACGGGCATCGTCACGGCGTTTTGCGCTGGTCGTTGGGCTTCGGCGAACGTGCGAATCCGTGCGGCGGTGCGTTCCAGGCGCACCCTGTCGTCCCGATCGAGCAAGCCGAGCGCCCGCTCGAGCGCCGGCCGCATGATCACGAGCGGTTCTCCGGGAGCGATCTCTCCGAAGCGCTCGGCATGTTGCCGCAAAGCGGCTTCGCCGTGCCGTCGCACGGCCTCGACGATCGGCGCCGCGACCGCGACGGCCTCCGCCGGGACGGCCGCCTCGCGGCGCCGCACGAGCTCCTCCACGCTCCGTGGTCGCAGCAACCGTGTCATTTCGCAGCCATCGGACGGCGGGTCAGCACGAGGTTCCGCCGTTCGAGCTCCGCCACGACGTCGGCGAGGGAGCCGCCGGAGCGCGCCAGCGCGACCAGCGCCATGTAGAGCAGGTCCGCCGTTTCGTGTACCGCCTCGGCCGCGGTCCGGGCCGCCGCCAGCTCGGCGGCCTCTTCGCGGAGCTTCGCGCCGAGCAGCGCGCCGTCCGAGAGCAGTCGGACCGTCCCCGACTGCGCCGCCGGCCGCTCTCGCCGTGCCCCGATGACGCGCTCGAGGTCGCCCAGATCGAACACGTCGGGCCAGCACGACTTGCGTGGGAGATGGCAGAAGCCGGTGCCCCGTTGCCGCACCATGAAACGGAGCGCGTCGCGATCGCAGTCGAGATCCACCCGCACCAATTCCTGGAGGTTCCCCGAGATCTCCCCCTTCACCCAGAGGGCATCGCGCGAGCGCGACCAGTACACACCGCGTCGCATCGCGACCGCGCGCTCGACCGATTCGCGGGTGCTCCATGCGAGCCCCAGCGCGCCGCCCAGCTCGTCGCACACCACGGTCGGCCAGATCTCGGCCGTGCCGGCCCCGACCCGAAGCGGTGCCGCGATCGCCTCGCCCAGCGAGAGGCGGCCCGTGTACACGGCCATCCCGACCTGGCCGTCGGCCCCCAGGGCGTCGAGCTCCGCGATCTGAGCGGACGTGGTGATGCCGCCGGCCGCGGTCACCCGCGCCGATCCGGCGGCGGCAACCGCACGACTCACGGCGGCGAGGTCGAATCCTGCCATCGCGCCCTCGTGCTCGACTTGCGTGAGGAGAATCCCGCCCACATGAGGGGCGAGCCGCGCGATGCTGTCGGCCGCCGTCTCGCCGCTCGCCTGGCGCCACCCGTCCACGACAACGGCGCCCTGGACGGCGTCCACGGCGGCGATCACCCGCTCGCGTGGCAGCTGGCCGCACAGCTCGGGTGTCGCGGCGGTTCCGAGCATCACCTTGCGGGCGCCGGCGTCGAGCCAGGCGCGCGCTGCGTCGAGAGAGCGGATGCCGCCGCCCACGCGGCACGGTGCGACGCGGATCATCGCGCGAATCAGCTCGGTGTTCGACCCTCGCCCCAGCGCGGCATCGAGATCCACCACCGCGACCTCGCCCGCCACCCCGAACTCCTCGATGCGAGCGAGCGGATCTCCCCCGTCGAGCACGAGCTCCCGCCCGTGCCGCAGCTGGACGGCGCGGCCGCCCATGACGTCGATGCTGGGTACGATCATCGCCGCACCCGCACGCCGCGCGCGGCGACGCTCGCCTTGATCGCGTCCACGGTCTGGCCGCCATCGTGCAGCACCGACGCGGCAAGGACGGCGTCCGCGCCCGCCTCGAACGCGTCCGCCACATGCGCCTGGGTCCCGATTCCCCCGGAGGCGATGACGGGAATGCGAACGCTCTGCGCCACGGCCCGCAAGAGGTCGAGATCGTGCCCCTCGCGCGTCCCGTCGGCGTCCCAGCTCGTGAGCAGGATCTCGCCGGCGCCGCGCGCTTCGCCCTCCCGGGCCCAAGCGATCGCGTCGGCGTGACCTGGAGCACGGCCTCCCGAGATCAGCGCCTCCCAGCCGTACCCGCGACTCCGGGCGTCGATCGCCAGGACGATGCACTGCCGGCCGAACGCGTCCGCCAGCTCGGCGAGAAGATCGGGACGTTTCACCGCCGCCGTGTTCACGCTCACCTTGTCGGCGCCTGCGGCGAGCAAACGCTTCGCGTCGGCGACGCCGCGGACGCCGCCGCCCGCAGTGAGCGAGATCCGAACCACCTCCCGCACGCGACGCACGGTGTCGACCTGGGTGTCGCGTTCTTCCGGTGCTGCCCCGACATCGAGGATGACGATCTCGTCGGCGCCCTGCGCCTCGTACAGCGCGGCCCGCTCTGCCGGATCGCCGGCGTCGCGGAGGCTCCGGAATCTGACGCCCTTCACCACTCGCCCGTCTCGCACGTCGAGACACGGCACGATCCGGCGCATGAGACCGGAGTGCCGCGGGCGGACGCAGGGCATCTCCGTCGCCGGCGCGCTCGGACGGCCGAGCCAACGCGCCAGGAGCGCCTCACCGCCTGCCCCCGACAGCTCGGGGTGGAACTGACAGGCGAGCGTGCCGTGGCGCTCGAGGGCGGCGACGAAAGGCACGCCGTGCCGGGTCCACGCGCAGGTCCAGCCGACGGGACCTTCGAAGAGCGCATAGGAATTGGCAAACGCGGCCTCGCCGCTGCGGACGAAGCGGGCGAGAGGATCCGCCTCGACGCGATTCCAGCCGAGGTGCGGGACCCGTACGGCGGAGGACAGCCGGCGGCAGGTTCCTGGGACGAGGCCGAGCCCCGGAACGCCGGGTGCCTCGTCGCTCGCCTCGCACAGCAGCTGCAGGCCGAGGCACACGGCGAGCAGCGGCGTGCCGGACGCAACGGAATCGCGCACGACCGCGTCGAGGCCGCGCGCGCGGAGCGCGCTCGCGGCGGGGCCGAAGGCGCCGACACCGGGCAACACGAGGCGCCTGGCTCTCCTTGCTGCGGCCGGATCACCGGTGACGGCGACGGCCGCCCCCAGGCGCGTGAACGCGCTCGCGATCGAAGCCAGGTTCGCCACACCCGTGTCGATGACGACGATGTCAGTCACGGCGCGCCCCTCCCAGGGTTCCCTTGGTCGAGGGAACGTCGTCGAAGCCCGAGGACCCCACCGCCTGGCGCAATGCCAGGGCGAAGGCTTTCATGGCGGCTTCCGCCCGGTGGTGGTCGTTCTCGCCGCGCAGCACGTCGAGGTGGAGCGTGAGGCGGGCCGCCGTCGCGAGCGAGCGAAACGCGTGGGCCACGTTCTCGCAAGCGAGGCCCCCGATCATCTCCCGCCGGAGCCCCAGATCGACCGTGGCGCCGGGACGCCCGGAGAGGTCCACGACGGAGCGGGCCAGGGCCTCGTCGAGCGGCGCGTATGCAAAGCCGAACCGCACGATTCCGCGGCGCGCGCCGAGCGCACGGTCCAACGCCTCGCCGAGCGCCATCGCGCAATCCTCGGACGTGTGGTGGTCGTCGACGTGGAGATCACCCTCGCAAGCGAGCGTCACGTCGAACCGGGCGTGACGGGCCAGAGTCTCCACGAGGTGGTCCAGAAACCCGATGCCGGTTCGTACCTCGGCCTCACCCGCCCCGTCGAGGTCGAGCTCCACGCAAACCGTGGTCTCTCGTGTGCTCCGGGTAACGGACGCGGCGCGGCTCACGGCAAGCGCTCCAGCAGATCCACGAGGCCCGTGAGGACGCAGACCGCGCCGGCCGCGTAGAGTGCGCCGGCGGTCGTCACCGGGTCGTCGCCAGGTGCGACGACCGCGACAGGGAGCACCCCGGCCTCTGCGGCGGCGCGCACGTCGTCGGTGGTGTCGCCGACCATCCACGCGCGCCGGACCCCGAGACGATCGAGCGCGAGCCGCACCGGCGCCGCGTCGGGTTTCCCGGGCGCGTCTTCCATGGCGACGAGCGCGGTGATCAAGCCGGCGATTCCCGCCTTCGCGAGAAACCACTCCGCTTCGTCCCGCGGACGACCGGTCACGATCGCCAGCGGCCGCCGGGCCGAAAGCCGCTCGAGCAGCGAGCGGGTTGGGATCAGCCGCTCGCGCTCGCGCAAGCCGAGGTAGAGGGATTGGTAGCGTGCCGCCACCTCCTGGAGCGGCCGCTCGCGGCCGCCGGTCGCGATCAAGCGCTGCGTGACGACCCAGTCGTTCGCCGCGTTGCCCGCGCGCATCGCCGCGGCGACGTCTCTTGCGGTGACCGGGACGCCGAACGACGCCGCCGTCGCGGCGATGGCTGCACGCTGCGATTCCCGCACGTCCGCGAGCACGCCGTCCATGTCGAGCAGCACCGCCTCCGGCGAGAGCGTCGTCTCGAGGGCCGCCGTGAGCCGGTCGAACGCGACCGCATCGCCCGGCAGCGTGATGCGCAGCGCGCTCGTTAGCCCGGGGCGGTCCGGGAAATCCCGCACGATCACGCCGAGAGCCGCGAGCGCGGCCGCGACGAAGGGCGCCGCGTCGCCGCAATCGACGAGCACGAAATTGGCCTGCGAGGGCGAGGGCTCTAGCCCGAGCGTCGCCAGGCGCTCCGTCAGCGCCGTGCGCTCCCACCGGACTCGCGCGACGTGGTCGCGCACGGTCGCCTCCGCGCTGGCGAGCTGCGCCAACGCTATCGAGACGGACGGCGCAGCCACCGAGTACGGGCCGCCCGCGGCCCGCATCGCGGCCACGACCTGCGGCTGGCCGACGGCGTATCCGATGCGGCATCCAGCGAGCCCCCACGCCTTCGACAGAGTTCGGAGGATCAGGAGGTTGGGCGAATCGAGAACACCGGCCGTGAGGTCGTCGTCTGCGTACTCGACGTAGGCAAGATCGACCAGCACCAGAGCGTGTGGCGCGGCTTCCGCCAGGGCTCGCACGTCTTCTGCCGATGCGACGGCACCGGTCGGGTTGTTTGGGGAGACGACGGCGATCACCGCCGTCCGTGCGTCGAGCCGCGCGAGGAACCCGCTGCGCGGGAATGGCTCGCGGGGCCAGGGGACGCGTACGATCTCGGCCCCGGCCAGGGAGGCGAAGCGATCGAACATCTCGAACGTCGGGTCGGGGAGCAGCAGCGCACGCCCCGGCTGCAGGTACGCGCGGAACGCGCGGTCGATCGCTTCGTCGGCCCCGGCCGTGACGATCACGCTCTCCGGCGCCACGCCAAGCCTCTCGGCGAGGCTCGTCTCGAGGGCGGAGACGTCGGGGTAACGGCGCAGCAGCTCCGGGTCGCAACCGGCGAGAGTCTCGAGAAGCGTCCGAGACGGCAGCGCTCCCTCGTTGCAGTCGAGCTTCAGCGCCCCGGCGTCACGGGGCGGGCGCCGGTAGGCCGAGGTGCGAATGGCGGCCGAGGTGTTCATGGCACGATCTGAGCGAGGCGCGAAACGACGACGTCGGTTCCCCCCGCCATCTTCACCGCCGGGATCACGCGCGGAAGCACATCTCGCGGTACCGCAGCCTTGACCGCATAGCCGCCGTTTCCGAAGAGCGGCGATACGGTCGCTTGCCGCATGGCCGGCAGCGCCGCCACCACCGCATCGAGGCATTCCGCCGAGGCATTGACCTCGAGCATCACGCGTCGACGGGCGTCCAGCACGGAACGCAGCAGCAGGACCAGGTCCTCGATCCGGCGGCGGTGGTCCGGCCGCTCGAGCGCGAGCGGGCTGGCGTACAGCCGCGTGGAAGAGCGCATCAGGACGTCCAGGACCGTGAGGCCGTTGGCTTCGAGGGTCCCGCCCGTGGCGGAGTTGTCGACGATCACGTCGGCGTCTTCCGGTGGAAAGACCTCGGTCGCCCCGTAGGAGCGGACGAAGTCGGCGGTGATGCCGCGACGCGCGATCCATGCGCGCGCGAGTCGCTCGTACTCCGACGCCACCACGATGCGCCGGGCCGGCAAGGCGGCGGGAGCCGCAGCGACGATCTGAACCGGATCGAGCTCGGTATCGAGCAGCTCGACCACCGCGAACTCCAGCTCGGCTACCCAGTCGGCGCCCGCGAATCCCACGTCGCGGCTCCCGGCGGCCAGCATCTCGACGACGTTCTGCGGCTTCAGGAGCTTCGCCTCCGTGTCGGGCAGGGACACCTCCGGGCGGTAGCCGCGCGCGCTCGGGCGCACGTGGATCCCGGCGTCGGCGAGGAGGGCGAGAACGCCAGCCTCCATGCGGCCTTTCGGAAGGCCCAGCCGCAGGAGGGTTGCCGAATTCCGTGGTAGGTCCATGTCGTGTCGCTCCGTTGTCGTGCCCCGTGCACAAAAAAAAACGACGGCCCCTGGGGCCGTCGTCGGCGTGTCGCTCAAGGTCTCTACGTGTTCGAGACTAGCTTGCGCGCACCTCCGGCGGCCCACCGTTCGGGCGGTGGTGATGATGCATATGGGAATGCGCGAGCAGTTGCATGGATCGAAGATACCTCAGGTAACCGTGAGTATCAAGTCCAAATTCATTCGAAGCGTATACCGCTACACTCTCCACGGCGTCGATATCGAACGGCCCGGAGACGAGAACGATGCGCCCACTGGTTCCCCTGCTTTTCGCCGTTTCCACCGTGGCCCTGGCGGATCCGATCGTTATTCGCGCGCCGCGCGTGATCGATGGGCGGGGGCACTTGATCCGGAACGCCGCGATCGTCGTCGACCACGGGCGGATCGTCGCCATCGACCCGCACCCGCGCAAGGCCGACATCGTTCTTGACAAGGCGACGCTCATGCCCGGCGGCATCGATACGCACGTCCACATCGGCTGGCACTTCGACGCCGACGGCCGATCCCATTCCGGCGACGAGACGGATCGCAAGGAGACACCGGAGCAGAGCGTGCTCTACGGCGCCGAGAACGCCTACAAGACCCTGATGGGCGGCATCACGACCGTGCAATCACTCGGCGCGCCGACCGACAAGCCCCTCCGTGACGCCATCGCGCGCGGCGTCCTCCCCGGTCCGCGTATCCTCACCGCCATCGACCCTCTGTCGGACGAGAAGCTCTCCGCGGAGAGCCTGCGCGCGAAGGTTGACGAGGTCGCGGACGAAGGCGCGGATGTGATCAAGGTCTTCGCGTCGCAGAGCATCCGCACGGGCGGAGGACCGACGATGTCGCAGGAGCAGATGGATGCCATCTGCGGCGAAGCGAAGAAACGGGGCCTGCGCGTGGCGGTGCACGCGCATGGAGTGGAGAGCGTCGGGCGGGCGGTCCGTGCGGGGTGCACCTCCATCGAGCATGGCGTGCTCATCGATCAGCCGACGCTCGATTTGATGTCGGAGCACGGCATCTACTTCGACCCGAACACCGATCTCATCTTCCGCAACTACGCCGAGCACAAGAGCCAGTTCCTGGGCACCGAGGGCTTCACGGAAGAAGGATTCGCGGCGATGGAGAAAGCGGTGCCTCGGGTGCTGGACGTGTTCCGGAAAGCACTCAAGACGAACGGGCTAAGAGTTGTCTTCGGCACCGATGCGGTGGCCGGCTCGCACGGGCGCAACTTTCAGGAGCTCGAGTATCGCGTGCGCACCGGAGGCCAACCCGCGATGGACGCCATTACCTCCGCGACATCGCTCGCGGCCGAATCGCTGGGCCTCGGCGAACGCGTCGGCAGCCTCGCGCCGGGCTATGAGGCCGACATCATCGCGGTGGAGGGCGATCCGCTCAAGGACATCGGCGCGCTCGAGAACGTGGTGTTCGTGATGAAGGGCGGACGCGTGTTCAAGTCGCGCTAGCGCGATCCCCGAGGGCCGGCCTTCTTCGCCGCGACGCTACTTGGTCGCCGGCTTCGTCGACGCGGTCTTCTCACCGACGTGGATGTGCGTCGCCATCATCTTCCCGTCCTTTTCCTTGGTGTACGTCACGGAGGCGTGTTCACCGACCTTGGGCGCGCCCTCGACTTTGGTCTGATCGTTCCAGGTGAGCGAATGCTCCTTGCCGGTCGAGTCCTTGACGGTGACCTGCTTCGTGGCGTCGTCCCAGGCCGTTATCGTCCCACTGACGTGCGGCGCTCCTTTGTGCGTGCTGTGGGCGCTCGCGAGAGTGGATCCACCGAGCACCAGAATCACGGCGACGGCCATCGCGATCAGCTTCTTCATCGACGTCCTCCTTGCGCCACGTGGCGACCTCGGCACTCGCGGAGCCGCCAGGCGTCGACGCCTATCGTATGCCGCAAGCGATCATTCCGCCTGTCGAACGCGCCGAGGCACCCGCGTGTCGTCAGCTCTGCGCCGGCGCGATCCCGATCCCCGGATAGCGAAAGTACGTCCCATCGGCGGCCTTCACGGCGCCGATGATCGGCAATGCGATCGCAGCGAGTCCGAGCAGGCACCAGAACAGAACGACCGCGGGGATCAGGATGACCGTGAGCCAGAGCATCGCCGTGCCGGCGACGAGCAGGAACACGACGAGGTTCAGCAGCAGCGCCTGCTTCGCGATGCTCGAGATGACCTTCGAGTCCTTCTTCACGATCCAGAGGATGATCGGGACGATGACGCCGCCCAGGGGGATGACGTAGCCGGCGAGGCCCGAAAGATGCGTCAGCGCCGCGAGCGTCCGCTCCTCGGAAGGAATGACGATCGGGGGACCGGCCATGGCCCTGCCTACTTGTCGTCCGGATTGATCGTCTTGAAGGTGTACGCGGCGGCGGCACCGGCGGCGGCCTCCGCCAGCACGTGCGGCCAGAGGTTGGCCCAGGCAATGAGGCCCATCGATCCGACGCCGGCCACGACCGCGGGGTTGAACGCGGCGCCGGAGACGCCGCCGACCGCGAACGCGCCCGACATCACGGTCATGCCGATCGCGAGACCGTAGAACGAGTTGCCGGACGTTCCCTTGGCCGTCGCGACGTTCAGGACGACGTAGACGAGCGCGAACGTAAAAACGAACTCGGCGATGAATGCGGGGCCGGGCTTGGGAGTCAGCAGCGCGTCCTCCGGCGCCCCGACGAGGCCTCGGACCACGACGGAGGCCACGATCGCACCGACGAGCTGAGCGGCCCAGTACGGGACCACGTCGGACGTCGGGCACTTGCCGCGCAGCCAGACGCCCAGGGTCACCGCTGGGTTGTAGTGCCCGCCCGAGACGTGCCCGCCGGCGAAGATCATGACCATCAGCACCGCTCCGATCGCGAGCGCGGGGATCACGTTGGGTCGGCCCGGAATCACGGTGCAGCCGATCGTCAGCACGAGGAAGAACGTGCCGATGAACTCCGTCAGGTACTTGCCCATCTTCGTCGCCCCCTCCGTTCGGCGCGTGAGTCTACACCAGGCCCGTTCAGGCCTATCGAGTCTCCGCCCGGAGGCGCTCCATCTCCTCCTTCGGGATCGGGCGCGCCGGGACGCCGCCCCACGTCTCCCCAGGGCCGATGCGCGAGCCCGGAAGCACGGCCGAGTGCGGGAGGACCACCGCCCCGGGGCCGACGATCACGTCCCCCATGACGGTCGCGGCGATGCCGATCGTCGCGCGGTCGTGGATGACGACCGGGGCGATCACGAGGTTCCCGCCGCCGCCGTAATGCGCGAAGATCCGGACGCTGCCGCCGAGCACCACGTCGTCTCCGAGGTGAATCAGGCACGGATCGGAGATCAGCTCGGTGTTCACGAAGGCGTGGCGGCCGATCCTCATCCCCATCGCGCGCAGGAACCAGATCCCGGCCGGAGTGAGCGTGATGTACGGAAGGAAGGTGTAGCGCACGAGGTAGAAGAGGGCATTGTGGAGCAGCCACGGCGCGGCGTGGATCGTGTAATACCCGCCCTTGAACGGCTTCGCCCGCGTGGGAAGGACGCGGTTGTAGAACGGCACGATCAGGAGCAGCGAGAAGCCGAACACGAAGAACGCGGCGGAGAGCGTGACCCCCAGCGCCGGGTATCTCGCGAGAGCAGGCCAGGCCGCGGCGGCCCCGTTGACCGTCTTCCACAGCCAGATCGCCGGGGCCAGGGCGAGCCCCATCGCCGAGGCGGCGATCACGAGGACCAGCAGGACGAAGAGGTGATAGCTCGGCCGGGCGAAACGCCGCAGGAGACGGTCGAGTGGCCCGGCGGGGGGCGGGTTTCCCGAGTGTTCGGTGAAGTCGCGCACGGGGAGAGATTAACCCGAAGCGGCGTACCGTCTATCATCCCCGTCGATGGAGCTCCGGAGGAGGCTGGTTCGGGCGCTCTCGACGCTCGGTGTGGTCATCGTCGTCGCGACGATCGGCTGGCACCTCTTCGCGCGGGGCACGAGCTGGCTCGACGCGCTCTACATGGTCATGATCACGATCTCCGGGATCGGCTACACCGAGATCGTCGACACGGCCGCGAGTCCGGGCTTGCGGGTCTTCAACATCCTGGTGCTGGTCTCGGGCATCGGGACCATGGTGTACGTCGTCGCCCTCGCCACCGCCGTCTTCGTCGAGGGATCGATCGGCGTGCGCTTCCGGAGGCGCAGGATGGAACGCAAGATCGCGGGGTTCTCGGGGCATGTCATCGTGTGCGGTGCCGGGGAGATCGGCTCGCTCGTCGTCCACGAGATCCAGAAGGCCGGCACCGCCGGGGTGCTGGTCGACCTGCGGGCCGACCGCCTCGACCCGCTCCCCGAGGATCCACGGCTCGCCACGATCGAGGGAGACGCGACCGATCTCGATACGCTGGAGCGCGCTGGCCTCGCGCGCGCCGCGACCGTCGTCGCCGCGCTCCCGCACGAGAAGGACAACCTCATCGTCACGGTCCTCGTGCGCCAGCGCGACCCCCGGATCCGGATCGTTGCGCGGCACGTCGACCCCGCGATGGGCGATCGCATGCGAAAGGCAGGCGCCGACGCTATCGTCTCCCCCACCTCGATCGGCGGCATGCGCCTCGCCTCCGAGGCGATCCGGCCGCACGTCGTCGGCTTCCTCGACCACATGCTCAAGGACCGGACGCGGACCGTGCGCATCGAGGAGATCCACGTCCGCCCCGGATCGGGCTGGATCGGCAAGGGGCTCGGAAGCCTCGAGTTGCGGAGCCGCTACGGGCTGACCTCGCTCGCCCTCCGCGATTCGGGGGACGCGCCGTTCCGGTACGGTCCCGGGCCCGAGGAGATCCTCGAGTCCGGGGCGATCCTCGTCGTCCTCGGCGAGGTCGACCGGGTGGCGGAGGCGCGCACTGCCGCGGGGCATTGAGCGCCGTGGATCAGGGGAAGATGCCCCGCTCCTTGTAGACGGTCTCGATCGCGGAGAGCGCGACGATGTATGCCGCGGTCCTCCAGTCGGTCTTCTGCTCGCGCGCGATGTCGCGAACCCGGACGTAGGCGTGCTGCATCTTCTTGAGCAGCTTCCGGTCGACCTCCTCGAGCTCCCAGAACTCGCTCCGCTTGTTCTGGAGCCACTCGAAGTAGCTGACGATGACGCCACCCGCATTGCACAGGATGTCGGGAAGCAGCCCGATCCCGCGCTCGAAGAGGATCGCGTCCCCGTCGGGATCGGTGGGGCCGTTCGCACCCTCGGCGACGAGCCGGCAATTGAGCAGCGGGGCCGTCCCGGCGACGATCTGGTTCTCGAGCGCCGCGGGGACGAAGATGTCGGCCTTGGTCTTCAGGAACGTCTCCGCGTCGATCGGGCTCGCCTGCGGGTACCGGGCGACGCCTCCCGTCTTCTGGACGTGCCTGTAGAGATCGTCCGGGTCGATGCCTGCCGGATTCGCGATCGACCCCGTATGGTCCTGCGCCGCGAGCATGCGGGAGCCGTGCGGCTTGAGCAGCCGCGCCGTCCACGATCCGACGTTTCCGAACCCCTGGACGAAGTAGGTCGCCCTGGAGAGATCGAGGCCGTGGTCCTTCGACCACATCTCGATCGTGTAGACGACGCCCTGGCCGGTCGCCTTGTCCCGGCCGACGCTCCCCCCGGCCTCGATCGGCTTTCCGGTCACGACGTGCGTGTTCCGGCCCCGCTCGTGCGCCGGCATCATCATGAGATAGGTATCGAGCATCCACGCCATGATCTGCGCGTTCGTGTTGACGTCCGGCGCGGGGATGTCGTACTCGGGGCCGATGTTGGTCGCGAGCGCGAAGGTGAAGCGCCGCGTGATCCGCTCGAGCTCCGCCTTGGAGTACTTCGACGGGTCGATCTGGATGCCCCCCTTGCCGCCCCCGAACGGGATTCCCGCCAGGGCCGTCTTCCACGTCATCCACGACGCGAGCGCGCGCACCTCGTCGATGTCCACGGCCGGGTGGAACCGCAATCCCCCCTTGAACGGCCCGAGGGTGTTGTTGTGCTGGACGCGGTACCCGGTGAACATCTCGACGCGCCCGTCGTCCATCTTCACCGGAAAGTGCACGACGATCTCGTTCGAGGTCCTCGCGAGGATCCTGCGGACGTCGGGGTCGAGCTTCTTCAGGTCGGCGGCCTTGTCGAACTGCGCGATGACGTTGTCGTACACCGACCGTTTGGGGTTGCTCCTTGGCGAGTCGAGCACCGCGGCATCGGGCTTCATGGAATCCTCCTGCGTTTGCGGGATTGCCCATCTTAGCGAGGCTTCCGGCCGTTCGATAGTGGGAACCGGACCGAGCCGGTCGGATCGTCCCCGCCCCCGACGCGCGATACTGGCGATCTTCCGGCCGAGGTGATGGAATGAGGCCGTGATCCGGGCCGGATTCCGGCCGAAACGGAGGTCGTGCGATGAGCAAGGACGGCGTCAAGGATCGCTGGGACGATCTCATGCAGAAGCTCGCGACCGAGCGCGACGAGCTCGCACTCAAGGTTCATCTCGGACGGAAGGAAGCCGTCGCGGAGTGGGAGAAGCTCGAGGCGAAATGGCACGAGCTGCGCGCGCTGAAGGGGCCCCCGCTCAAGGAGGCCGCGCGCGACACCGCCAAGGGATTGAGCTCCGCCGCGGACAGCGCGATCGAGGAGCTTCGAAAAGGGTACGAGCGGGTCCGCAAGCTTCTCTGACGACGGCACTTACTCGAGGCCGTGGCGCGCGAGCAGCGCGCGGTCCGACAGGAGCCGCTCCGTCTCGCCCTCGGCGACGACGGCCCCGCGGTCGAGGATCACCGACCGCGTGCAGACCCGGCGCACGAACTCGAGGTCGTGCGCCGCGACGACCTGCGTCGCCGGAAGCTGGCGCAGCAAGTCGCCCAGTTCGCGACGTCCCCTCGGGTCGAGCCCGGACGACGGCTCGTCGAGCAGGAGGAGACCGGGCCGGCAGGCGAGCACCGCGGCGATGCACACGCGGCGCTTCTCCCCCGCGGAGAGGTGGTGCGGCGAGCGGGCCTCGAACCCCGCGAGCCCCACCTCGGCGAGGCACTCCGCGATGACCGCGTCCACCTCCCGCCGTGGCCAGCCTCGCGCCAGCGGACCGTAGCCGACCTCCTCCGCGACGGTGAGCCCGATGAGCTGATCGTCCGGATCGGAAAAGACGATCCCCACCCGCTCGCGGATCGCCCGCTCGGTGGCCGGCGACGCGACGACGCCGTCGACCGAGACGTGAAACGACGGATCGTGGCGGTGGGGCGCATCCCCCGGACCGTGACGGTGAACGTAGCGGCGGCGCTCCGGCAGGAGTGCCGCGAGATGGAGGAGCAGGGTCGACTTCCCGGCCCCGTTCGGCCCGATCAGCCCCACGCGCTCCCCGGCCCCCGCCGCAAATCGCACCCCAGACAGCGCCTCCATTCCGTCGGGGTAGTGGTAGTCGAGCGCTTCGACGACGACGGAGACGGGACGGATGGCCCCGCTCATGCCCCACCCCCGCCGCGCGCGCGCCGCGCCCGCTCGAGCGCTTCGGCGCGCTCCACCGATCGCAGGAACAGCGCGCCCGCGATCCGGCCGAATCCCGTGACGGACTGGACCGGCGAGGTCACGAGGGCCGCGAGCGGAGCGGATCGCGCCCGCCGCGCGCTGCGCGAGCGCTGCATCGCGGCGATCTGGCGGGCGACGGCGGTCAGGGCGACGAGCATCGCGTGAAGGACGTCGACGAGGAGCGCCGGCGCCTTGAGCGCGCGCAAGCCCCGGATGATTCCCCCGGGGCCCAGCGCCGCGACCGTCGCGATCGCGGCCGACGCCGAAGCAAGCGACCGGAGCAGCAGCGCTGCGCCCACGGCGAGGCGCCGCTCCCGCGGGACGAGGAGGCTCGCGGTCACGCCCAAGAGAAGGACGGGGACGAGCAGCCAGACGATCCTGCGGATCGCCGGTGAGAGCGACCCCTCGCTCGAGCGCATCACGACGACCGAGCAGACGAGCACCGTCCCCCAGATCGCGAAGCTCGTGACCGGAACGGATCCGCCGGCGAGACCGGCCGGTGCTACCGCCGCGATCACCGACGCCGCGAGACCCGCGGCGAGGGCGGTCCCGGGCCTAGCGGTGTGTCTCATCGCCGGGGACGGCCAGCGAGCGGCTGATCGCCCAGGCCAGCAGCGCCGCGGCACCGGTCCCCAGCGCCCCGGCCATCCCGGGCGCTCCCAGGACGAATCGCGCCCAGGGGAGGTCTCGCATCGCCGCGAGCGCCGGCCACGCCGCCCGCGCGCGATCGGCGAAGCCCAGCGTGTTCGCCGCCGCCTGCAGCCCATCGGGGCGCGTCGAGGCCCACGGCCCCGCGATGAGGGCGAGCGCGACCGCGAAGCCGAACACCCCGGCCGCCATCGTCGCCGGCCGGCGCGCGGCGGGACCCGCGAGCGCGGCCGCGAGATCCGGACGCCAGGTCAGGAGCGTCACGAGGATCGCGCCGGTCAGCGCCGCTTCGAGCAGACCGATCACCACGTGGCTCACGACGAGCACGGGCAGGATGCCGCCGAGCGGGTAGAGCCCCGAGAGTCCGAGCCAGACCGCGACGAGCGTCGCTCCCGTCACGGTCGCCGCGAACCCGCCGAGCACGCCCCCCACGACGGCCCCCCGCGGTCCGCGGACGAGCCGGCCAGCGATGGACGCGACCGCGAAGCCGACGAACGGGCCGGCGACCGCCATGTCGAGAACGTTCGCGCCGTAGGCCGCGATCCCGCCGTCTTGAAAGATCAGCGCCTGCACCGCGAGAACCGCGGACATCGCAAGACACGCCCGCCACGGTCCGAGCAGCACCGCCGCGAGCGTCGCGCCGACGAGGTGGCCGCTCGTTCCGGGTGCCACGGGGACGTTGATCATCTGCGCTGCGAAGAGGAACGCGGCGACGGAGCCGAGGATGCCCGCGGGCATCGGCTCTTCCGCCCGCCGCTCGCGGCGGATCGCGGCGAGGATCGATCCCGCGGCCGCTCCCCAGGTCAAGGCCGCGACCCCGCCGCTCAGGAATCCGTCGGGGACGTGCATCTACTCCGGTCTCCAGTCCGGCACGCGCCCGGGCGTCCACGGCGCCCCCGCCGCCTCCGCCGCGTCCTCGATCTTCTTGAGATCGACAAGGATGAGAGTCCTGAGGTCGGCGAGAACGGGCGCGAACGCCGCCGCTGCGATCTCGTAGTTCCGCTTGTGCGTGGCGGTGGCCGCGGACGTCGTGTCCCAGTGGCCGCCGACGACCTGCTGCACGCGGTCGACGATCGCGGGGGAAGTCGGCTCGTTCCGCTTCGAGCGGGTCGAGTCCCCCGACAGCGCCCTCTGCAAGTCCTTGAGGCGCGACTCCAGCGCGCGCAACGAGTCCTGGACGCCGGCGGGGGCCCGCGGCGTGTCGGCGAAGGCCTTTTCGAGGTGATCGATGCGGGTCTGCGCCTCGGCCGCGGCGCGCGTGGCCCCGAGCACGGCGCGCTGCAGCCGCCCGGTGCGCTCCTCGAACGCGAGCGTCTCCTTGCGCTCCGACGCGGACATCGTCGCGGTCGCGAGAGGCGCGGCCGAGAACGTTTGCGGCTCGCCGAGCGGCGTGACCACGCCCCCGACCCGCTTCGCGAGGGAGACGGTGTAGCGGCCGGGGGCGGCGAGCGGCCCCGCCGGCGGACGCTCGAACGGGTCGGGCTCTGGAGGCGTCAGGCTCGTCGGCTCGAACGCCGGGTAGCGGAGGTCCCAGGCGACGCGGTTGAATCCCGCCTCGGCCGGCCCAGTGAGACGGCGCACCACGTTCCCGTCCGCGTCGGTGACCGACAGGAGGATCGCCGGAGCCTGCTCGCGATCCTCCGCCTCGAGCTCCGGCCACGACGGATACGAAGTGTCCTCCCCTTTCTTCTCCTTCTCCTTCTCGGCGGCGAGCCGGGTCTTGCGCTTCGATTTCAGCTCGTCCTTGAGGTAGTAGGTGAAGACCGCGCCGAAGGGCGGGTTCGGGGCCGTGAAGAACCGGTCGCCGAAGAACGCCTTGTCCTTGAGCCCGTTGGGGCTCGACGGGATGTACATCCACGCGTCGCGCACCGGGAAGAGCACCGCGTCCCGGTCGAGGGTCTCCTTCGTCGCGCTGCGCAAGGGGCGGAAGTCGTCGAGGATGTAGAACCCGCGGCCGAACGTCCCGACCACCAGATCGCCGTCCCGGGCCTGGATCGCAAGATCGCGGGCCTGGCTCACGGGGAGCCCGCCCTTGAGCTGGATCCAATGCGATCCGCCGTCCTTCGTGAAGTACACGCCGAACTCGGTCCCGGCGAACAGCAGATCGCGATCGCCGGGGTCCTCGATCAGGGCGTAGACCGTCCCGCGCTCGGGAAGGTCGCCGGAGACGCTCTTCCACGCGTGGCCGCGGTCCTTGCTGACGAGCACGTACGGCTTGAAGTCGCCCCGCTTGTGGTTGTCGAAGGTCGCGTAGATCGTGTCCGGATCGTGCGCCGACCACACGACCCGCGAGACGTAGCTCGAGTCCGGAACGCCGGGAACGCTCTCGATCTTCCTCCACGTTCCGCCGCCGTCCTCCGTGAGCTGGATCAGGCCGTCGTCCGTCCCGACCGCGATCCGGCCTTCCGTCTTCGGGCTCTCGGACAGCGCGACGATGTTGCCGTAGAACGAGGTCGACGCATTCTTCGCCACCGCGTCGACGCTGTAGACGCGTCCCATCACCTTGAGCGCGTTCCGGTCGACCTGGCGCGTCAGGTCCGGGCTGATCGCCTTCCAGGTGTCCCCGCGGTCGTCGCTCCTGAAGACCCGGTTCGCCGCGAAGTAGAGCCGCTTGCCGTCGTGCGGGCTGATGATGAGGGGCGAGTCCCAGTTCCAGCGGAGCGCCGGCTCCCCCGCCCCGGCCTGCGGCTGTATGTCGAGCGTCTCGCCGGTCTTCCGGTCGTACCGCACGAGGACGCCGTGCTGCGACTGCGAGTAGACCGTGTTCGGGTCGTTCGGGTCGACGACCGTCTGGAAACCGTCGCCTCCCGTCGTGACGTACCAGTCGGCGTTCACGATCCCGTGGACGGTTCCGGTGCGCGACGGTCCGCCGACCGAGTTGTTGTCCTGCGTGCCGCCGTAGACGTTGTAGAACGGCCGGGCATTGTCGGCGGTGACCTTGTAGAACTGCGCCAGCGGGAGGTTCTCGGACCAGGCCCAGGTGGCGGCGCGGTCCCACGTCTCGTAGAGGCCGCCGTCGCAGCCGGCGATCAGGTGGGCGGTGTCGGCCGGATCGATCCACAGGGCGTGGTTGTCGACGTGCTTGAAGCTCTCGCCGACCTTGTGGAACGTCTTCCCGCCGTCCTCGGTGACCTGCATCCAGGTGTCCATCGCGTACACGCGCGTCTCGATCCTCGGATCGCCGAAGATCTCCTGGTAGTACTGCGGGCTCGTCGGGTTGTAGTCGCTCCTTTTCTCCCACGATCCGCCCTGATCGACGGACCGGAAGAAGCCGCCGGTCTTGTCCGCGGCCTCGATCACGGCGTACACGATGTCCGGGCGCGACGGCGCGATCGCGAGGCCGATGCGCCCCATGTCCTCCTTTGGAAGGCCGTTCGTCAGCTTCTTCCAGGAGACACCGCCGTCCGTCGTCTTCCACAGCGACGACCCCGGTCCGCCGTCGATCAGCGTCCAGACGTGCCGCCGCCGCTGGTAGGCGGCCGCGTACATCACGTCGGCGTTGCGCGGATCCATCGCGACGTCGGAGATGCCGGTGTTCTCGTCGACGGTGAGGATCGCCTTCCAGTGCGCTCCCGAATCCTTCGTCTCGTAGAGACCGCGGTCTCCCCCCGGCGCCCAGAGGGGACCCTGCGCGGCGACGAGCACGCGCTTCGAATCGCGCGGGTCGACGAGGATCTTCGCGATGTGCTCCGAGGCCTTCAGGCCGAGGTTTTCCCAGGTCGCGCCGCCGTCGGTCGAGCGGTAGACCCCGTCCCCGTACGACACGCTGCGCTGCGAGTTGTTCTCACCGGTTCCGATCCAGATCGTCAGCGAGTTCGATGGGTCGATCGTGACGCAGCCGATCGAGTACGAGCCCTGCGCGTCGAACACCGGCTTCCAGGTCGTCCCGGCGTTTGTCGTCTTCCACACCCCGCCCGAGGCCGCGGTGACATAGCGAATCGAGGGATTCCTCGGATCGACGGCGACGTCCGTGATCCGGCCCGAGATCATCGCGGGGCCGATCCCCCGGAAGCTCAGCCCCGAGAACGTGTCCGCGACGAGTTTCGATCCCTCCTCCGATTTCGATTTCGCCGCGGCCGCCTCGAGGCGGGGGGCGAGGCAGAGCAGGGCCAGGACGATCGCGAGGCGGCGTCTGATCCCGATCACGGCGGTTCCTCCAAGGACGCGGGCGGGACCCGGATTCTATCCTCAGGAATGGCTTATATTCCCGCCGCGATGAAGGGACGACCCGAGGCGGCCGGCGGCGCTTTGTGACGGAGCTTCGGATCCTGTTCGTCAGCTCCGGTCTCGATCGCGGAGGCGCCGAGAGCTTCCTGGCGCGCCTTTCGAGTCGGCTTTCGGCGCGGGGCCACGCGGTGCTCGTCGCGTCGCTCGGAACGAAGACGCCGCTCGCGAGCGAGCTAGCGAACCGGGGGGTCGGGGTGGCCGCGCTCGGCCGGGGCGTCGCCGCCGCCGGCCGTCTCGTTTCGGTGGCGAGGAGGTTCGGCCCCACGATCGTCCAGGGGTGGATGTACCGGGGAAACCTGGCCGGCTGGACGGCCGCGGCCGCCGCCGAACGGCCTGCGCTGATCTGGAGCGTGCGCCAGGGGCTCGACGACTATGCGGTCTCCCCCGTCGGGACCCGGTGCGCCATCCGCGCGAGCGCTCTCTTGTCCCGGCGTCCCCGGGCGATCGTCTACAACGCGGTCGCGTCGGCCCGGCAGCACGAGGCGTTCGGGTTCGCCCCCGACCGCACGCGGGTCATCCCGAATGGGATCGAGGTGGCCGTGGCGGAGCCGACGCAGGCGCGGCGCGCCGCGCTTCGCGCGTCGCTCGGCCTGGCACCCGGTGATCTCGCCGTCGGACTGTTCGCGCGCTGGCATCCGGTGAAGAACCACGAGGGGTTCGCGCGCGCGGCCGGTGCGCTCGTCCGTCGCCGCCCGGAGGCGCGGTTCGTTCTCGCTGGGGCAGGGATCAGCCCGGCCAACGCGCGCCTTGCGGCCTGGCTGCGGGGTTCGGGCGCTCTCGAGCGATGCCTGCTGCTCGGCGAGCGCGTCGACGCTGCCGAGCTGGCGTCGGCTCTCGACGTCGCGACGATCGCCTCGCACGGCGAGGCGTTCCCGAACACGCTCCTCGAGGCGATGGCCGCCGGGGTCCCGTGCGTGGCCCCGGACGTCGGCGACGTCGCGGACCTGATCGGCGACACGGGGGTCGTCGTCGCGCGGGACGATCCCGCCGCCCTCGCTGCGGGCTGGGACCTCCTCGCGGCGCTCCCGGCAGAGGGGCGGCGCGCTCTGGGCGATCGCGCGCGACGGCGTGTGATCGCGCGCTTCGGGCTCGACGCCGTGGCGGACGCGTTCGAGGCGCTCTACACCGAGCCCTGAGACTGCGGTTTCGTCGCCACGAACACCAGGTTGTGTCCCGACCCCCATCGACCGCAAAGTGCCAACGCCCGCCGCGTCATCCCCTGCAGCCGCCCCTTCCAGTTGAGCAGGTCCCACGCGATGAACCATCGCCGCGAAACCTCGACCGGAGCGAACCGTGTGGACAGCAGCAGCGACATGCGCTCGGGCGAGAACGACTGCGCGTGCCCCCACCGGTGGAACCGGCGCGCGCAGTGCGGGCAGACCACGAGCTGCTCCTCGAGGCGCTCGTCGGCCGGAACGGTCCCGATGAGGCGCCCCCCCGGGCGCAGGACGCGCGCCACCTCGCCGAGCGTTCCGGAGAGCGTCTGATCGTCGAGGTGCTCGAGCACTTCCGAGAGCACCACGGCGTCGAACGACTCGTCCGGCCACGGGATGCTCTGTCCGAACCCGGCGCGCGCACGGTCTCCCAGGGACAGCTCGGTCTTCGCCCGCTCGATCGCCGCGGCATCCGGATCGAGTATGTGGATCGTCAGGCCGTGGCGGGCGGCGAGGCGCGCGAAGGTCCCGTCACCGACGCCGATGTCGAGCACGTCGGAGCCCGGCGCGATCAATCCCGCGAGGTGAGCGAGGCGCGGGCGCGCGTGGCGGAAAGATTCCGCCCCCTCGCCTTGGAAGTACTCCCAGATCCGTGATTGCTCCACGTCAAACCTCTTGGCGGGCCCGCCGGAAGACGAACTCGTTGCATCCGTGGCCGCGCCCCTGCGTCGTGACCGAGCGGGGCTCGAACCCGCGTCGCGCGCAGTACGCCACGACCTCGTCCGGCCGCGCCACCTCGAACGGGAGGCCACCGACCCAGTCCACGACGTCCCGCCACGGAGACATCCCGCGGCTGGTCGTCGCGTACTCTCGCCACGCGCGGCCGGGGTGAAGCCGCAGCGTCTCGATCGCGAACCGCGGCCCCCAGAGCACCGCGAACGAGGGCACGACGACCAGAAAGCGCAGCGCCCGGGGCAGGCGGTTGTACGCGGTCTTGACCGCGAGCCACCGCCGGCTGACCGGACCCTGGTCGTTGTAGATCGCGATCACGAGCGAGCCGCCGGGACCGACGCGCCCCGCTGCGAGATCGACGGCCGTCCAGAGGGCCCCGGTGTGGTGGAGCACGCCCCAGGAGTAGACGATGTCGAACGTTCCGAGCGCAGCCAGGAAGGACTCATCGAGAACCGATCCCTCGCGGATCGTCCAGCCGCTCCCCTCCCCCGCGAACCGGCGGCGCAGCTCCTCCGCGCAGGCGACCGACGCCGGATCGTAGTCGAACGACACGACCGTCGCCCCAAGCCGCAGCGCCGCGAGCGAGAAGAGCCCGCTGCCGCACCCCGCGTCCAGGAAGCGTTTCCCGTTCAGGTCCGGCGCGGCGAGGGACGCCGACAGCGACGTCCGCGCCCGCGCGATCCGATCCTCGTCGACGAGGGCGAGGAAGCGCTTCCAGTTCGCGCCGAACCCGAAACGCTCCCCGCGTGAGAGCTCCGCGGCGTGGCCGCTCATGCGCCCGCCAGGATCGCGTCCCATCGGGCCGCGATCGTCTCCACGGAGAAGCGATCCGATACCTCGGCCGCCCGCTGCGCGAGCGCGCGGCGGAGCGGTGGGTCGTCGATCAGCCGGGCGATCGCCGACGCGAGCGCGGGAACGTCCTCCCGGGGGACGAGCAAGCCGTCCACTCCGTCGCGGATGATCTCCGCGGGACCGCTCGGGCAGTCGAACGAGACGACGGGCAGGCCGCACGCCATCGCCTCGCACAGGGCGTTCGGGAATCCCTCGTAGCGCGACGACAGCACGAACAGGTCGGCGCGGCGCAGGACTCCGGCTGCGTCCGCCTCGCGTCCGGTGAGGTGGATCCGTTCGGCGACCCCCGACTCCCGGGCCTCGCGCTCGAGGGCGGCCCGCTCGGGGCCGTCTCCAAGAATCCTGAGAGTCCAGTCCGGGCGGACGGAGGCGATCCGGGCGAAGGCGCGGATCAGCAGGTCGAACCCTTTTTGCGGCTCGAGACGGCCCATTCCGACGATGAGACACGGTCGGCCCGACGATTCGACCGTCGAGGCGGCGGGGCCGGGAGCGAGCCTCGGAACCGGGTTTGGAACGACCTCGATCCGTCGCGCCCAGGACGCGGGCCAGTGCGCCGCCGCGGAGCGCGTCTGAAGCACGATCGCGCGCGCCCACGGATAGGTGATCCGCCGCAGCCAGCGCCAGGGTGCCGGGATCGGATGCTGCGACGGATCGATCCGCTCCGACACGACCACCGGAATCCCTGTCCCCTTCGCCGCAATCAGGACGAGAACGTTGGTGCCGTCGATGAACGAGACGATCCGGTCCGGCCGCTCCCGCGCCACGAATCGCCGCAGCTTCGGGATGCGGCGCAGGTTGTTGGCGATCGAGTACGCGATCCCCGTCGAGCGGCGCTTCAGGTCGAGCGTGACGTGGCGGACGCGCGGGGAGAGCGGGAAAAACGGTGGGTCCGAGCCGTCGTCGAACGTCGCAATCGTGACGTCCCAGCCCGTTTCCGCCCAGCGGTTGCACAGCGTGGCGCTCACGCGCTCGGCGCCGCCACATTGCAAGGAGGCGATGAAGAATAGAAGTTTCACCGGGAACCGCTGCGCGCGAAGGCTCGCGCGGCGGATGCTAACACGCGGCGCCGTGACGACTAGAATGCGCGCCGCGAAGGAGGAGCGAAGCGGTGTGCGGCCTCGCGGGCGCGTTCGATCCCGGTACTCCGCCAGGCGCGTGGCCCGAGCGACTCTCGGCCATGGCGGCGGCATTGGCGCACCGCGGCCCCGACGACGAGGGCGCCTGGCACGACCCCGCGGCGGGGATCGGTCTCGCCTTCCGCCGCCTGGCGATCGTCGATCTCTCGGTCGAGGGGCACCAGCCGATGCATTCGGCGAGCGGACGGTTCGTGATCGCGTTCAACGGGGAGGTGTTCAATTTCGGAGAGCTCTCGCGGGAGCTTTCGGCCGCGGGGGCGCGGTTCCGGGGCCACTCCGACACCGAGGTGATGCTCGCCGCGATCGAGGCGTGGGGTCTGGAAGCCGCGGTGAACCGCTTCGTGGGGATGTTCGCGATCGCACTGTGGGACCGGACCGAGCGCACGTTGCACCTCGTCCGCGACCGTCTCGGAATCAAGCCACTCTACTGGGGATGGTCCGGCGGCGCGCTCCTGTTCGGCTCCGAGATGACGGCCCTGCGGCGCCACCCCGCGTTCTCCGCGGCGCTCGATCCGGGGGCGCTGGCGAGCTTTCTCCGGTTCAACTACGTCCCGGCGCCCTACGCGGCGTTCGAGGGGTTTCGCAAGCTCGAGCCGGGGTGCATCCGCACGTTCGATCTCTCCGGCCGGCCGCGCGACGGCGAGGGACGCCCGAGGGCCTACTGGTCGCTTGCCGCCGTCGCCCGCGAGGGGCTCGCGCACCCGTTCGCGGGGACCGAGACGGAGGCCGTCGACGAGCTGGAGCGCAGGCTGCGCGAGTCGGTCGCGCTCCGGATGATCGCCGACGTCCCCCTCGGCGCGTTCCTCTCCGGCGGCATCGACTCCTCGCTCGTCGTGGCCCTGATGCGCGCGCAGGCCTCCGGCCCGGTCAAGACGTTCACGATCGGGTTCGCCGAGAAGGAGTACGACGAGAGCCCGTGGGCGCGCGACGTGGCACGGCACCTCGGCACCGAGCACACCGAGCACGTGGTGACGGCCCCTGAGGCGCTCGAGACCGTGCCGCGCATCGCCGCGCTATTCGACGAGCCGTTCGCGGACTCCTCGCAGGTGCCGACACTCCTGGTGAGCGCGCTGGCCCGCCGGCACGTCACGGTCTCGTTGTCCGGAGACGGAGGCGACGAGCTATTCGCCGGGTACAAGCGCTACGCGCTGTTCGCGGACCTCTGGCGGGCGCTCGGCCGCCTTCCCGGCGCGGCACGGCGCGCGCTCGCCGCGGTGCTCGGTGCCGTACCAGTCGGTACCGCGAACCGGCTGTCCGCCTTCGCGGACCCGCTGTTGCGGAGATACGGGAGCGGCGGTGCGGGCGGCGACAAGCTCGCCAAGCTCGCGGAGCTGTTGGCACTTCCCGACGGGCACGCGGTCTACCTCGACCTCCTCTCCCACTGGAAGCACCCGGAGATGCTGATCCGGGGGGCGGCGGAGCGGCCGAGGCTCGCGGACGGCGTCGCGGTCCCCGCCGGCTTTCCGGATCCGCAGCATCCGCTCATGTTCGACGACATGCTCGCGTACCTCCCGGACGACATCCTGGTCAAGGTCGACCGCACCAGCATGAGCGTGGGGCTCGAGGCCCGCGTTCCGCTGCTCGACCACCGGGTCGTCGAGTACGCCTGGACGCTTCCGCTGGCGCTGAAGGTGAGGGATGGCGGCACGAAGTGGGCCCTGCGCCAGGTTCTCTACCGCCACCTCCCCCGCGCGCTCGTCGACCGCCCGAAGATGGGGTTCGGCCTGCCGATCGACCAGTGGCTCCGCGGGCCGCTGCGCGAGTGGGCCGAGGAGCTGATCTCGGAGCAGCGGCTCCGGCGCGAGGGGCTGATCGACCCCGCGCCGGTGCGCGAGAAGTGGGAGGAGCATCTCAGCGGGCGCCGCAACTGGCACTACTACCTCTGGGACGTTCTCGTCCTGCAGGCCTGGCGTGAAGCCCATGGCGTCTGACGCTCAGGCGGGTGCGTGCCCCTTGCGACGGTTCTCGCGCAGCGCGCGCCGGCACAGCGTCAGGAGGACGACGGCGGCGACGGTGTAGAAGGTCGCGGTCGACAGCGCGATGCCGGGAAGGCCGATCCATCGCAGCAGGAGCCAGTTCCCGCCGATGTTCAGGACGAAGTTGAGCGCGGAGACCGCGAGGATCCAGCGGTCGCGGCCGAGCGCGTTCAACACGCGCGCCGCGACGATCCCGACGAGGTACCCCGGAAGCTGCAAGGCGTAGAAGGCCTGCACCGCGGCGACGCGCCCGGTGTCCGCGGCGTCGAATTTCCCGTGCTGGAAGAGCAGGCCCACGAGCGGGCGTGAGACCGCGGCGAGCGCGCACGCGCCCGCGAGGGCCACGAGCCCGATACGGATCGCGTGCCGGCGGAGCGACCGGGAGATCTCGTCCCATTGCTTGGCGGCCGCCATCTCGGCGTAGTGCGGCAGCGTCGCCGCGCCGAGTGCTACGCCGGCGAGGCCGAGGACGGCGGCGGGAATCTTCGCTCCGTACCCGATCACGGCGATGCTCCCGGAGCCCGCGGCGGTCGCCATCGCCTGATCGACCACGGTATTCGCGGACATCAACATGGCGCCCCAGGCCAGGATTCCGAACCCCCGGAACAGAGCTGCCGCATCCGGGTCGTACGGGGAGAGCGTCGGCGCGACGCTCAGACCCTCGCGGCGTACCAGCGAGGCCGAAGCGAGGAGCTCCAGCGCCGCGCCGGCGAGCGTGCCGAGGACCAGGGCATTGACGCCGAGCGGCGTCGCCAGGGCGACCACGGCGGCCAGCGAGGCCAGCGGCGGCAGGGTCGACACCAGCGCGGCGGCGGCGAAGCGCCGCCGTGCGTTCAGCGTCGATCCGTAAATCCCGGCGATCCCGTCGAGCACGACGAACGGGACGAGCGCCCGCATGAGCCGGGCAGTCAGCTCGGCCTTCTCCGGCGAAAAGCCCCGCGTGATGAGCGAGACGATCGGGACCGCGAGCGCAGCGAGCAGTGCTGCGAGGCCGACCAGCACGCCGATCTGCACCGTCAGACTCTTCCGCAGGAGATCGGACGCCTCCCGGGGTCCGCGGCGGACGCCGGCATCGAGGAATCGCGGGACGAAGGCGGAGAAGAACGCGCTCCGGAACGACCCCGCGAGGAAAACCGGGACCGCGAACGCGAACAGGTACGCGTCGTACGCATCGGACGTGCCGAAGCGGTGCGCGACGACGATGTCCTTGACCGTCGCCGCCACGCGCGACGCGGCGGCGCCCGCCCCCACCATCCACAGCGCGCCGAGCAAGCCCCCGCCGAACCGTTGCAAGGCCGCGTCGCGCATCGCCTTCCAGGAGACGCCGGGCTCGGGGGCGCCTCTCAACCGTGCACCATGACGCGATTCAGCCGGGTCGCCAGGACGGTGCGGTACCCTGCTCCGGCAAGCAGCTCCACGGCGTCCCCGCCCGCGTCGGCGATCCAGTGCGCCTGGTGCTCGAGGGCCACGACGCGCGGCCGGAGGGCCGCAGGGGCATCCGCGAGAAACCGGCGGAGCACCCGAAATTCCATCCCCTCGACGTCGAGCTTCATGCCGTCGACCTTCTCGACACCCTGGTCGGCGAGGACGTCCGCCAAGCGTCGACAGGTCACCTCGATCGCGTCGTTGCCGCCGACGAGCAAGGAGTTGCCGCCTCGATTGCCGGTGGTGTTGAGGGCGAGACGCGCTCGTCCATCGGTGTCGGACACCGCGACACACACGGTCTCGACCGTGAGGCCGGAGTTCCGCCGAACGTTTCCGGCCAGCCGCGCGTGGGTCTGCGGATCGGCCTCGATCGCGATCACGCGGCCACCGGGCGCGACGCGGCGCGCGGCGAGGAGCGCGTAGAGGCCGATGTGCGCCCCCACGTCGACGAACACGTCGCCCGGGCGGAGCGCCGCGAGGAGCACTTGGAGCTCGCGCCGGTCGTACAGCTGTGGACAGAAGAGCAGGTTCCCGTCGACGTTCTCGGCGGGGTCGAGCTCCATGAGCACGCCTCGAACCGGGACGACGACGGGCGAGCGATCACGCCGCGCGTAGAAATCGCGCACGACGTTTCCGAGGATCCCGGCGCCGGTCACGCGCGGAAGTCGCGTCGTGATCGACCGCAAAGCCCTCAGCTCGAGATCCAACGCCGGCTCCTGTCGATCGCCCACGCCGCCCACCCCGCGGGTGCGGCCATCCACCACAAGAACCGGGCGCCGCGGTGCGACAGCGCGCGCCGCTGGTCCCGCCCGGCGACCCCCGCGTGGCGGGAGAACCGTACGTAGTGAGCCGCCGCGGTGAGAAACGCGAGCGGCGCGGCCCGGAAGTAGTCCAGGTGCTCGTCCAGGACGATGCGGTGCTGCAGCATGCTGCCCCACGCGTAGCGCGCCGGATCCCCGGGCGATCCGAGCGACCCTTCGCCGGGCTCAAGATAGTAGACGCGCAGAGCCTCGTTCACGAAGCGCGCGGAGTACTTTTGCGCCAGACGGTCCCAGACGATGCTCTCCGGCATGCGCATCCGCTCGGGCTTCTCGGGAAACGGCGTCTCGCGCAACAGCTCGGCGCGCACGGTTCCCCACTTTTCCCCACGGACCCTCCACACATAGCGCACGTCGAGACCGCGCGCGTCGATCACCGCGGCGGGGAAGGGATCTCCGACCAGCCGGCCTTCGGGGTCCACGCAGTTGCAGACGATCGCGTAGAACTCCCCGCGGCGCTGCTCGGGGATCGACCGCCAGTGGAACGCGAAACGCTCGAGCGCGCTGGGAACGCAGGCGTCGTCCGAATCGAGAACGACGATCATCTCTCCCGATGACGCCGAGACACCACGGTTCACCGCGACGTGCTTGCCCCGGTTCTCCTGCCTCAGGTAGCGAACGGGGAACGGCGCGTGCGCGGCCCAGCCCGCGACCAATGCACCGGTCCCGTCCGTCGAGCCGTCGTCCACGACCACCCACTCGAACGACGGGTACGTCTGCGCCCGCAGGCTCTCCCACACCCGCGGCAACGTGTGCGCCCGGTTGAAGGTCGGGGTGATGACGGAGAAGGTGGGCATGAGTCCCTCAGCGCGCCGCGACGGCATCGAGGGTGCGCCGCGCGGCCGCGAGGAGCTCCGAATCGACCGCGCGCAGCGTGGCCTCGTACGGGGACGAGGGCGCGGTCCCCGCCGGCAGCGCGACCGATGCCGCTTCGTCGAGCAGCTTCCGCGCGCGCTCGACCGCCGGTTTCCCCTCCTCCTCGAGGAGGGCGCGCGCCAGCCAGATCCGGGGCACGGAGCCGTTGGGCTCGATCCTGAGCGCGCGCTCGGCGGCGCGCCTGGCTCCGGAGGCGTCCCCCGCCTGGAACGCGAAGATCGCCGCCTCGAGGGGAATCGTCGCATCGGTTCGCGCCAGGGCCTCGGCCTCGCCGTAGAGCGCCTCCGCCCGGGCACGGGTGGTCTCGAACGGGAAGAGCGTGTGGCACGCCTCCGCCTCGACGCGCGCGGCCCCACGCGCGAACGTGGCGTCCGCGGGCTGCAGACGGCGCGCCCGCTCCGACGCCTCCCGGGCTCGTGCGTACCCGTCGACCGTCCACGAGCGCGCGTCTCCCATCTCGTGGAGCGCGAGCCGCCGCCAGAGATCGGGCTGGATCGGATTCCACGAGATCGCGCGCCCGAGGCGTGCGAGGCCCGCCGGATCGAGGCGACCGGGGGGCAGGCGCTGCCCGTTGTACCAGCCCAGGAACCCGGCGACCTCCCCGGCGCCGAGCGCGAGTGTCGCGAGCAGCGCGGCCGAGGCGATGACGATCCTGCGCGGGGGGGCGACGCTCGGTCGCGGTCGAGCCACCGCGAGGCCCGCCAGCGCTGCCGCCGCGACGGTGATCGCGGGGCGCGACGAGAGGTCGTCGATCAACCCTTGCGAGCCGAGGGCCACGACCGCCGCGAACGCGCCCCGCTCGATCCCGCTCGCCTCCGGTCTCCGCCGCCAGAACGACGTCGCGAACAGAAAAGCTCCCGCGAACGCCACGATCCCGGCCGGCGTCCCGAATTCGCAGAACGCCCGCAGCGCGTCCGAGTGGGGCGAGTGGAAGACGCGGCCGAATCGGAGGGGCGTGTCCTCGAGCGGGAAGTTCAGATTCGGGGCGGCGGAGACAAACTGCCCCGGCCCCGTTCCCCGCAGCGGCGAGCGCGCGAGCGCGCCCAGCGAGGCCCGCCAGATTCTCGTCCGGTGGAAGCGGTACGGGTCGGAATCGGTCTCGAAGCGCAGCGCGACGCCGATGGAAGCGACCGCGACCCCGGCGGCGACGCCCAGGAGCATGCGCCGCCGGACCGCGGCGGAAAGGGTGATCCAGCTCGTGGCGGCGAGTGCTATCCCGCCGGCGGCCAGGCCGACCACCGCTCCGCGCGACCCGGTGACGAAGACCCCGGCCAGGGCGATCGCGATCGAAGCAGAGCCGAGTCCCCGCGCCGCGCGTCGGGCGAGGCGATCGGCGACGACTCCGGCGAGCAGGAGGACGGCGGCGCACAGCCACGCGGCGAGATGGTTCGGATTGAGAAACGTCGACGCGGGTCGCGAGGTGCCCCCGAGCTTCTGCACGACCGCGGCGATCCCGTGCATCGCAGCGAGCGCCCCGATCGTCGCGGGAAGGGCGACCCGCATCGGTCCAGGCTCTCGCGCGACGAGCCAGGCGAGCGCACCGCAGACCGTCAGATCCACGAGGACGAGCCAGGCGCCGTAGGCGTAGGGCGCACCGAGCGCGCCGAGGGCGGCGAGAGCGGCGAACGCGAGCCACGCGCGGGCGGGGGCACGGTCGGGGCCGAACGCGGACGGGGTGCGGAACAACGCGATCAGGATCGCGGCAAGGACGGCGAGGTGCTGCGCGAGCAGGCTGAACGGGGACATCCCCCCGTCGCCGAGCGTGGCGAGCGCCAGGGTCAGCGCTACGAGGATCGGGATCACCGCCGCGCTCCCTCGCTCGCCTTGCGCAGCCAGCCCGCCGCCTCGTCACGCTGCGACGCGTACTCGGACATCTCCGGGTACAGCCGCACCGCCTCGACCAGGTCGGCGTAGGCACCCGCGGGATCTTGCCGTGCGAGCCGCGCGCGGGCCCGGAGCGCGCGCGCCGCGGCGCGCTGCGGCGCGAGCCTCACGGCGCGATCGCATTCCGTCAGCGCCTCGTCCCAGATCTGGAGCGCCATGAGGGCCTGGGCGGCGAACATCCGTGCGTCGGCGTCCCACGGCGCGGCCGACATCGCACTCTGGGCCTCCGTGAGCGCCCCCGCGTGGTCTCCGTCCGCCGCGGCGGCCTTGGCCTCGTGAAGCGCATCGCGCGCGAGCCCGGACCCCGTGACGACGAGGCCAGCCGCGAGCACCGGGAGGACCCAGGCCGCTCTCCGGCCGAGGCGGACGGGAATCGGAGCGGGTTCGGCCGCGAGCAGACCGCGCATCACGCAGGCGATCAAGAGAACCGACGGGAGGAACGCCGTGAAGTCGACGAGGTTGTGGAGCGCGAATGCCGCGAGGCCGACCGCGGCTCCCGAGGAGAAGGTGCGGGGTTGCCCCCGCGCGCCGAACAGCGGCGCCAGGAACGCGACGAAAAAGATCGCGCCGAGCGCGCTGCCGGTGGGAAGGCCCCACTCCGCGAGGAGCTCCGCCGGGAGGTCGTGCGCGTGACGCGATTCGTTGTCCGTTTTTCCGCGGTACGCGGGGAACGCCTGAGCGTACCCGCCCGGTCCGGCGCCGAGGATCGGATGATCCGCAGCGATCGCCGCGGCGATGCGAACGTTTCCGGCGCGCAGGCGCCACGGGCTGTCCTGCCTGAACGGTGCGAACACCGCATCGGGGCGGATCAAACCCGCGACGAGGAGGCACACCCCGATCGACCCCGCCACGATCGCGACGAGCCGCGGCGCCACGCGCCCCCGGGCACCGGCCAGCAACAGGGCCCCCGCCAGCGCTCCCAGCGCCCCCACCGAGCGCGTCGAGGCGAGGCCGGCGGCGCCGAGCCCGGCGCAGGCAAGCCCGGCCCATCGCGCGCGCCCTCGCAGGCCGAAGGACCAGGCCGCTACTGCCGGGAGCATCAGCGCCAGGAATCCGCCGAGCGCCGCGGGGGTCGAGAACCCTCCATAAGGCCTTCCCTGCTCGAGCCTGCCGAGCACGAACAGCGAGTCGCCGGAGGGTGCCGATTCCCGCAACTGGGCCGCCCAGTGCGAAAGGCCCCAGGCGGCCTCGTACAGGGCGCGCCCCCCCTCGACCGCGACGAGGGCCGCGGCGCACCAGGGGATCGCCTCGAGGGGCCGGGGCGCCGCCGCCGTGGCGAGGCCCGCGGCCACCGCGAGCACGATCCAGGACACCGGCTCGACCCCCGCGCCGGGGGCAACCGACAGGCGCACCGCGAGGAGGGCCAAAGGCAGGAACAGCCAGACGAGCGACGATGCGGTCGTCCGGGACGCCTGCGCCGAGGTCGCCGCGGCCAGGAGCGTGACGAGAAGCGCCGCGGCCACCGCCCCCGAGCCGTGGACCTCGGCGGGAACGAGCGCGCACACCGCGAGCAGAGTGCACAGCGCGAGGCCGAGGGGGCCCGGTCCGGTCCGGAGCGTCACGGGCATGGCCTCCGCGTCAGCGTCCACGAGATCGGCGGAAGTCTCGCCCAGACCGGTACGCGGCGTCCAGAGGGCCGCCGCCGACAACGCCGACGATCGCGACGACCGGCGCGCGGGGACTCCGCCGGTTGACGTCTTCGCCGCACCGGAGTACATGAGTCGGCCGGGGGAACGGAGAAGGCGTCGTGCGAAGCAGCGCGCTCGCGCGGGCGATCAGCGCGCCCGCGGTCGTCATCACAGCCGCGGTCCTCGCGGTCACGAGCGGGGCGCCCCCCGCCGCGAACACGGATCGCCAGACTCCCCGCTCGGTCTCATACGAGCTCGGCGAGGACTTGTTCTTCCACGAGACGTTCGGCGGCAACGGGAGAACGTGCGCGACATGCCACGACCCGCGGAACGAGTTCACGATGTCCCCGGCGCTCGTGGAGCAGCGCTTCCAGCTCGACCCCTCCCATCCGCTGTTCCGGGCGATCGACAGCGACGACGGCGCCGGACGCGACTACACTACGCTCCGCGCGCACGCACTGTTCCGCGTGACGATCCCGCTCGCCCCGAACGTGAGCCTCGCGGATGCGCCGAAGCGTCGGACGATCACGGTCTGGCGCGCCGTGCCGACGATCGTCAACGTGGACCTGACGGCACCGTACCTCGCGGACGGGCGCTCCCCGACGCTCCAGGACCAGGCGGCCGGTGCGATCCGCGACCACATGCAAGCGACGCACGCGCCGCAGGCGCGGGAGCTCGACGCGCTGCGCGCCTTCGAGGCGGAGGTGTACTACCCGCAGCGGATTCGCGCCCTGGAAGACGCGAGCGACCCGGTCCCGAAGGAGCCGGGGTTCAGCGTTCCGGTGCAGAGCTCTGCGGCGCAGCGTGGAAAGCTCCAGTTCGACCTGCACTGCCGGTCCTGCCACGACGGCGAGCTCGCCGACTCCCCGACCGATCCCTCCCGGTCCCGTTTCCAGAACGTGTTCGTCAGCGAGGCGAATCGCAGCAATCTCCCCCTCCTTCGTCTGGCCTTCCGGCGACCCGACGGCGTCGTGCAGATCGTGGAGACCCCCGATCCCGGCCGGGCCGCGCTTACCGGCGATCTGCTCGACCTCAACGCCTTCGACACCCCGGCGCTGCGGGGCGTCAAGCACACGGCCCCGTACTTCCACGACAATTCCCTGCCCACGCTCCGTGATGTCGTGGACCACTACAACAGCCGCTTCCAGTTCCACATGACGTCGCAGCAGGCCGACGACCTCGTCTCCTACCTCGAGCTGTTCTGAAGACCTGTCCTCTTCTTCTTGCTCGGCTCCCCGGATACCGCCTCGCTGCGAAGAAGAGGACAGGTCTTCACGAGACTCCCGGGACAAGGGACCATCCGCAAACGGGGGCGTTCTGCTTTTTCCTCTCCCACGACAATCCCTATTCTTCGCTGCGAGGCGGTATCCGTGGAGCCGAGCAAGAAGAAAGGGATTGTCGTGGGAGAGGAAAAAGCAGAACGCCCCCGTTTGCGGTAGTGTACGCGCTTCGCATCCCACGGGAGGAGATCATGGCTCGAAGGGACACCCTCATGCTCGCCGCCGCGGTTCTGCTCGCGGCCGCGCGCCCGGCCGCAGCCGAAGCGCCAGCACCGCCGAAGAAGGCGGAGGACGTCTACAAGAACATCCAGGTGCTCAAGGGCGCGCCGGCCGACCAGCTCGTCCCCGCGATGCAGTTCATCGCGGCGTCCCTGGGCGTCGACTGCGAGTTCTGCCACGTCCGCGGGGGCTTCGAGAAGGACGACCTGAAGGCGAAGCAGACCGCGCGGAAGATGATGACCATGATGATGGCGATCAACAAGGATCACTTCGCGGGCCATCGCGAGGTCACCTGCTTCACCTGCCATCACGGCGGGACCGAGCTCTCCGGGATCCCGCCCGTCGCGGAGACCGACGTGGAGCACGACGAGGGCGAGCAGAAGCCGCCCGCTCTTCCGGCCGCGACGCAGATCCTCGATCGCTACGTCCAGGCCCTCGGCGGGAGCGAAGCCCTCGGCAAGATCGACAGCCGCACCATCACCGGCAAGATCACGAGCGGGGGCCAGCCTCCGGTCAGCGTGGACGTCTACGCGAAGGCGCCGAACAAGCGTGCGTCCTACGTCCACATGGAGCGCGGGGACAGCGTCACCGCGTTCGACGGAACTGCCGGGTGGCTGGGCGCTCCCGGGCGTCCTCCGCGCATGATGTCCGCACCCGAGTCGGAGTCGGCCGCGATCGACGCGGAGTTCCGCTTCCCGACCCGGACGAAGGAGCTGTTCAAGGACCTCGAGGTCGCGCCGTCCGAGAAGATCGGCGGCCACGACGCGGTCCTCGTGATCGGGCGCACGGAGGGGCATCCTCCGGTCAAGATGTACTTCGACGCCCAGTCCGGTCTGCTCCTCCGGTTGATGCGCTACGTCGAGACCCCGCTCGGCCGGAATCCGACGCAGATCGACTACGACGACTACCGGGACCTCGACGGGATCAAGGTCCCCTACCGCTGGACCGTCGCCCGGCCGAACGGCCGGTTCACGATCCAGGCGGAGACCGTCAAGCAGAACGTCGCGATCGACGACACGAGATTCACGGCACCGCCGGCCGACGCACCGAAGTCCGAGGGGCCGAAGTCCGAGGGGCCGAAGTCCGAGGGGCCCAAGACAGGAGCGCCCAAGCCCGCTCCGGGGCACTGACCCCGGATCCGGGTCAGGGCTTGCGCGGCTCCTTGTCGCGCTTGTCGAGGATCGCCTCCATCGCGTCCATCGTGGCGTTCATGTCGCGCATCGCCGCCGCGAACGGCGCCGAGGTCGCCATGTCCACGCCCGCGTCCTTGAGCATGTCGTACGCGTAGCGGGACGAGCCTGCGGAGAGCATCCCGAGGTAGGCGTCCCGCGCCGCCGTACCGGCAGGCTTGGCGGCGGCCTCCGCGCGGATCCCGTCGGCGAGCTTGCTCGAGGCGATCACGCTGGTGGCGTACTGATAGACGTAGAAGTCGTAGTACATGTGCGGGATGTACGCCCACTCCGCGCCGTAGGCGTCCTTCACCTCGCAGATGCCGGCGTCGTGGCCGTAGTAGTCCCGCAGGAGCTTCAGGTAGAGCGCCGTCAGGTTCTCGCCGTTCACCGGCTCCCCGCCCGCGGCCATCTCGTGCATCCGGAGCTCGAACTCCGCCAACAGCCCCTGCCGGAAGAGCGTGGTGCGGAGGCCGTCGAGGTGGCTCCCGAGCAGCGCCAGGCGCTCGTCGTCGGACGCCGCCTTCGCGAGCATGGCGTTGACGAGCAGGTTCTCGTTGAGGGTCGAGGCGACCTCCGCGATGAAGATCGGGTAGTCGTGGGTCGCGTACGGCTGGCTCTTGTCGGAGAGATACGAGTGCATCGAGTGGCCGGACTCGTGCGCGAGCGTCGAGACCTCCTCGTAGAGCCCGGTGAAGTTCTGGAGCTGGAACGGGTGCGTCCCGTACGCGATCGTGCTGTACGCGCCCGAGCGCTTTCCCGTTCTGGGGAACCAGTCGATCCAACGGTTCTCGTAGCCCTTGCGAAGCGCCTCCTGGTAGTCCTTCCCGAGAGGGGCGACCGCGTCGAGGACGAGGGACTTCGCCTCTTCGGGCGTGAAGCGGCGGTCGTACCTCTGGACGATGGGGGCGTAGAGGTCCTCGTATCCCAGCGTGTCGAGCCCCATCATCCGCTTGCGAAGCTTCAGGTAGCGGTGAAGCGTCGGCAGGTTCGCGTGGAGGTCCGAGATGAGCTGCGTGTAGACCTGCGGCGGGATCGCGTCCGCGAACAGCGCCTCGTCCACGGACGAGTCGAACTTGCGCATCTTGCGCGAGAACTCGTGCGCCTGGACCTGCGCGCCGAGCGCGGTGCCGAGCGTCCGCGTGTACTCGTTGTACCGCGACCAGAACGCCTCGAACACCTTGAGGCGGTCGGCCCGGTCGGCGGCGGCGCGGTACTTGGTGTACGCGGCCGCGTCGAGCCGCACCTCCCCCGTGGAGAGCGTCACGGTCGGGTACGGGAAGTCCGCGTTGACGAAGATGTCGCGAATCGTCTGCCCCGCGCCCTGGAGGAGCCCGGTCTCCGCGAGGATCCGCTCGGACTCGGGATCGAGCGTGTGCGGGGCGCGGCGGAGCACGTCCTCGAGCGGCTGCTTGTAGGCCGCGAGGCCCGGCTCCGAGGCGACGAAGCCCCGGATCTTGTCCCGGCCGACCGCGAGGATCTCCGGGCGGAGCCAGGCGGTCGCCGCGGCGAAGTTCGTCCGCGCCTGGCGGGCCTGCTCCTGCATCTGCTCGGCCCGCCCGACGCGCGTGTCGAGGTCGTAGTTCATGCTCGCGTAGACGCCCACCTGGGTGATGCGCCGGTCGAGGTCGAAGTAGGTGTCGAGGCAGCCCGCAAGCGTCCGGGCGGAGTCCGCCAGGTGGCCGCGGCACGTGTCGAGCTTCGACGTGTCGCCCGCCGCCGCGTCCTTCGCCTTGGCCCACGCCTCCTCCGACGGGTACAGGTCGGCGAGGTTCCAGGTGTACTTCGGGTCGGCGGCAGGCGCGTCGGCCGCCCGAGCCTTCGCGGCCAGGGCGGCCGCTAGGACGAGCGCGCCGCGCGCGGCGAGCGTGCGCATCGAGACGAGCATGGGAAACCTCCTCCACTAGCAGAACACACCCGTAAGACGACCGTAAAGCCCCGTTGGACGATTCGGTCAGAGGGTGTCGATGTGCTTCTGCAACCGCGCGATCATCCCCGCGGACCGCTGCGGCTTGGGGAGTGTCGCGGCATACGCGAGCGCCCGGGTCAGGGCCTCCTTCGCCGACGCGCGATCTCCTTTCTTCTCGAAGATCGTCGCGCGCGCGTCGAGGATCGTGAGCGTGCGCGGGCCGTAGACCTTCGCGAGCGCGCGATCCGAGGCGGCGAGGGCCTCGTCGTAACGCCCCATCTCGCGCAGCACCAGCGCCAGGCGTGCCGGCGGGTTGTAGTCGTTGGGGAGATCCCGCTCCGAGGCCTCGATCGACGCGAGAACGCGCTCCGGTGTTTTCGCCCGGATCGAAGCGCTGACCCGGTAGCCGTCGAGCGCCGCGCGCGCCTCGGCGGAGGGCGCGGTCCGCGTCTGACGATCGAGCCAGTCGAGCCAGGCGACCGCGGCCGCCGTCCCCCCGGCCTCGTCGTTCTGCCGGTCGCGCGCGTCGACGAGCGATCCGTACAGGGCCGAGCGGTCGTCGTCGAGCAGGTCCGGGAAGTTCAGCGCCTCCTTCACCGCGGCCTCGAGCTTCTGGACCGCCTCGGGCTTCCACGCAGCGTCTGATGGAGCGGAGAGCGCGCAGTCGAGTCCCGTCGCCGCCACGTTCGCCTTCACCGCGCCCGGCGGCAGCGTCGGCCAGAGATCGAGGGCGCGCTTCGCGCACTCCTCGTTCTTCCCGGCGACCGAGGCCTCGACGATCGCCGAGTCGGGGCTATCCGGCGAAGCGGCGGTGGTCGCCGCCGGGTCGTGATACGCCCGCTCCGCCTCGTCGAACCGGCGGGCCAGCTCCGTCGCGTCGACCGCCCCGATCCAGCTGTAGGCGATGCGCTTGGTCGCGGGATCGATCACCTGGAACGTGGGGATGGCGGACCATGGATAACGGTCGAGAAACGCCGCGTTCTTCGAGTCTTCAGTGTCTATCGAGAGCCAGACGAACCGCCCGGCGTGCTTCGCGAGCGCGCGGTCGGTGAGGACCGTGGCGCGCATGTAGCGGCAGGTGTGTCACCAGGGGGCCCACACCTCGACGAACAGCGGCACGCCTGCCTCGCGGGCACGGCTCACGGCGGACGAGAAGTCGTTCTCGATGAAGGGGAGCGCCGTGGGCCCGCTCCCCGGTCCGGGCGCGGGAGCGTGCGCGCAGCCGGCGAGCACGGCAACCGCGAGAGCCGCCCGCAAGCCGCCGAGAAGACGACACGTCACGGTCTGGACCTGCGGGCGAGCCACGTGCCGAGCGCGGCAACGCCGCCCAGGAGTACGATCGTCCGCACCACCCGGATGAGGGCGAGCACCCACGCGATGCCGATGCCCAACGCCGCCCACTTGACCCACCACGCGCCCGAGAACGTCATCCAGTTGATGACGACCAGGACGGCGAGGATCACGGGCGCGATGAAGAGGAAGCGTAAGCTCCGTAGCGTCCTGACCATTCGTCACCCCCGACGCTGTCTCTTACGCCGTGCCGGCGCGCGGGGTTCCCACACGACCCCGACGGCCATTTTACCGCACGTTTTCGACCGGCGGGACGCTAGATCCCGGAGATCTTCCACTCTCCGGGGGCGGTCTTTTCGAGGAAGATCCACTTCGGGCGTTCGTCCGGTCGAAGGATCCGGATCGACCAGACCGGTCCCGCGCGCCCTTCGGCCCGGAAGCGCGACCAGGCCGAGGCGAGATCCCGAAGCCCCGATTCCGGAAGAGTCTCGACCTGCGCGCCGAACGCGTCGGCCGCGGCCCCGGTCAGGCAAGCACGGGCGGCGGCGCGGTCGCCGGCGTGGAGCGCGTCGAGAAACCGTTGCCACGCCCTGACGACCTCGGGTGCGGACGCGTCCGCGCCAGCCGGGGCGGCAGCGCGCGCCGCCGGCCTTGCCGGTGCGGGAGGCGGAGATGGCCGGACGGAGCGGTCCGCGTGGACGGCTGCCGGAGGCGGGTTCGCGTGCTTCGGCTGCGGAGCTTGGGCCTTCGCTGGCGCAGGCGCCGCGGGACGTGCGGGAGCGTCGATGCATTCCTCGTCCTGGTAGACGGTGCCTCCGTGCCCGTCCGGACACGGGTGAATCTCCTTGCGCTCGGCCTCCGATCCGGCCGCGAGGAACGCAGGGGCGACGGCGAGCACGGCGATTCGCGTCAGTGTCCTCACGGCGATGTCTCCCCGGTCAATCTAGGGAGCGATCGGGCTAGCGCCAGTCGGGGGCGTGGGCGCGGCGAACTTGCGCCGGAGGAGGTACCAGAATGGACCGGCCGCAGCGAGCACGCCGGCCGCGGCCACCCCGGGCAGGCCGATGTCCTCGCTCCGGATCTCGAGGGTCACCGCCAGGGCGATCATCGAGATCGGAAGCACCGCGAGAATCGCGAGCGCCGCGGTGGGAAGCGGGACGCGGAAGTCCCCGCGCAATCCCGGCTCGACGCGGCGGAGCTTCAGCAGGGCCGCGAACTCGAGCGCGAGTGCTGCCGTGTAGAGGAGCACGTCGCCGGCCAGCAGCCCGCCGAACGGGACGAGCGCGAACACGGTGTACGCGGCGGCGGAGACGAGCACGGCGTTGCGCGGCGTCCCGCGCGCGTCCGTGACCGCCAGGGCCGACGGCAACAAGCCGTCGCGCGCCAGCACGAGCGGAATCCGGGAGTACGCGAGTAGCAACGCGTTGAAGAGCGCGAACGCGCTGAGAATGCCCGCGGCGGCGACCCACGCCCCGGACCAGCGGCCCGCCACGCTCGCCGCGAGATCGGGCCAGGCGCCGTCGGTCCATCGTTCCCACCGCGTCACCGCCAGGACGGGGATCACCGCCAACAGGTAGATCGCCGTGACGAGGGGGAGCGTGCGCGCGAGGGCTCGCGGATAGGTCGACGACGGCCGGTCGATCTCGCCGCTGATCGTCGACGCGTTGTCCCATCCGCTGTAATTCCAGATCGCTTGCGACAGGCCGATCCCGAGCGCCCCGGCGAGCGTGCTCCCCGCCGCCGGCGCGCCGAGCGCTCCGCGGATCGCGGCCCCCGACGACGCCCACCGCACGAGCGCGATCGCGGAGAGCACGGCGAACGGAGCGACCACCGCCACCGCGAGACCTCCGGACGCGGCCCCGACCGCGCGCGTCCCGCGCAGGTTCAGCCACGTCGCGGCCCAGATCACGGCGCAGGCCAGGGCCCACGATTCCCACCGGCCGAGCCCGGGAGCGAACCACCGCAGGTACTGGAGCAGGAGCACCGGGTAGATCGCCATGTCCATCAGCGAGTAGACCCATGACAGCCAGCCGTTCCAGAATCCCCACGCGTCGCCGAACGCGCGCTTGACCCACTGGTAGTAGCCGCCCTCGACGGGAAGCATCGACGCGAGCTCGCCGACCAGCAGCGCCTCGGGAACGCTGTAGAGGAGCGGTGTCCCGACCATGAGAAGGAGCGCGATCCCCGGCCCGACGGACCCCACGAGGCCCTCGAGGCCGAACGGGCCGCCCGAGACGACGAAGAACATGACCGCGACGAGTGGCGCGAGTCCGAGCGCCGTGGGGCGGGATGGGGCGGGACGGACCGGCATCGCGCCGAATCGTACGCTCAGACGGTCCCCGGGCGGGCCACGAGCGGCGTGCGCTCCGGCCGGTCCGTCACCGGCTCAGAACGGCACGCCGTCGTCTAGGACCACGCCGAGCGGAAGGACCGTGACGGGCGTGGACTGAGCGCTCGCTTGCGTTTCCGCCGAGCCGCCTCCGGGCACCGTGATGCGGGCGTTCAGGTCTTGCCAGCCGCCGGCGACGAAGACTCGCACGAGGACCCACGCGGAGCGCGCCTCGCCGGAGGTGTTCGTCACGGTGATGGTGATCAGCGTCCCCCGCACGTCGATGCTTCGAATCGTCAGCGGGGAAGGCCCCGCGGCGGGAGCCGGGGGCGCGGTCACCAGGACCACGAGGAGGAGCAGGGCGGGAACCATCCAACGCGTCAGTCGCTGCCGTCTGTTCATCACGACCTCGCTTCGCTTGCGCGCTCAAGACGTCATTCACGGGCCTCCGCTATGAGTTCCATATTCGCAATCAATGTTTAACATAGGCAGTATTCAGTTATGTGCAATACACGATTGCACGCATGACATTACATAATCTATTGACTAACTATACATTCAAGAATGCCCGCAAGCGCGGGCCGGATGGGCCGAGGTGTCTCCGCTCAGATCCGGTGCCGCGCGAGCTTGCGATAGAGCGTCGCGCGCGAGACGCCGAGGAGAACGGCCGCCGCCTTACGATTGCCCCCTGATGCGGCGAGCGCGTTGCGGACCTGATCGCGCTCGGCCGATGCCAGCGAGAACGCCGGCTTCTCTCCGGCGGCGGGGCGGGAGAGCGACCGTGAGAGCACGGGGTCGGAGGCGATCAGCGCCGCGCTGATCGCGCGGCTCCCAGCGAGCAGCGACAAGCGCTGGAGGGCGTTCTGCAGCTCCCGGACGTTGCCGGGCCAGTGGTAGCGGGTGAACAGCGCGAGCGCGTCCTCGTCGACGACCCACGGCGGACGCTGCCTCTCCGCGGCGATCCGCTCGAGGAAGTGCGCGACGAGCAAGGGGACGTCGCCCGTGCGCTCCCTCAGAGGCGGGATCTCGATCGAGAGGACTTGCAACCGGTAGAAAAGATCCTGGCGGAATCGACCCGCCTTGATCTCGGCCGAGAGGTCGCGATGGGTCGCGGCGACGATCCGGACGTCCACCGGCAGCGCGCGCTCCCCGCCGACACGCCGGACCTTTCCCTCCTCGAGGACGCGCAGCAGGCGCGACTGCATCGCGGCGGACATGTCGCCGACCTCGTCCAGAAAAAGCGTGCCGCCATCCGCCTGCTCGAACAGTCCGGGCCGGTCCCGCTCCGCGCCGGTGAACGCGCCCCGCACGTGGCCGAACAGCTCCGATTCCAGGAGCGTCTCGGGAAGGGCCGCACAGTTCTCTCCGAGGAACGGCCGCCGGCGCCGCGGCCCGCGGAAATGAATCGCTCTGGCGACGAGCTCCTTTCCGGTGCCGCTCTCTCCGCGGATCAGCACCGGCAGGTCGGTCGCGGCGACCTTGTCGATGAGATCGAAGACGGCCTGCACTCCGGGGGAGCGCCCGACCAGGCTCGCGAAGGACGTACGGGCCTCGGCGGCGGCCAGGAGGTGGCGGTTCTGGCGCTCGAGCGCCACGCGCAGGCGGGCGTTCTCGATCGCGAGCGCGGCCTGGTCCGCAAACGCCTCGACGAAGCGGAGATCGTCCTCGGTGAACAGCTCTCCCTCCTTGCGGCTGTCGAGGTAGACGGTGCCGATGATCCGGCCGCGCAAGCGGAGCGGGACGCACATGAGGGAGCGGATGTCGTAGAGGCTCACGCTCGCGAGGCTGCGGAACCGCTCGTCGGTCCCGGCGTCGAGCGCCAGGAGAGATCGGCCGGCCCCCGCCGTCTCGAGGATGCGGCGGCTGTACGAAAGCGCATCCCGCTCGGTCTCCGTCTCGAGGTTCCTCGAAGCGTGGACGACGAACTCGCCCCGGCCCGGTCCCTCGCGGTCCTCGCGCAGGAACACCATGCCCCGCTGCGCGGCGACCGCCCGCATCGCCAGATCGAGGATCGTCTCGAGCAGCGACTCGGCGTCGGTCTCCGAGTTGAGCGCGCGGACCATGTCGTAGAGGGCGACGAGCCGGCTGCGGCTTCGAGCCGAGACGGACCCCGGCCCCGCGCGGAGCGCCCGGTAGACCGGCCTCTCCAGGAAGTCGGAGCGAACCGCCGCGTCGGCGATCCGCTCCGCGGCACGGGCGAGCAGGCCACGCCCCGCATCCGCGGCCGCCGCCGCCTCTCGATCCCTGCCGGACCGCTCGAGGACCTGCGCGACGAGCGCCATCGCGCGCGCCTCGAACGCCGGGTAGTCGATGCGGCGCGCGGCCCGCGCCGCGAGGTCCGCCTCCGAGCGCGCCGCCTCCATCTCGCCCCGAGCGAGGCGGAACGCGGCGCTCGCGAGGCGCGCGCGGATGCCGATCTCCGTGGCCTCCTCGTCGCCGGCCTCCGGCCTCCGCGCCTCGAACTCGGTCCGGATCGGCTCGAACGGCTCGGGACAGTCGGGTCGCGCGCGCCGCTCCATCTCGATCGCGAGCGCCATGCGCCAGGCACGCGGCTTCCGGCGCTCGCGACACCGCTCGAGACTTCGCTCGAGAAGCTCGCGCACGCTCGCCTCTTCCCCGCCGCCCGACTCCATCCAGGCGTCGGCCAGCAGCATCCGCGCGTAGTCCACGTTCTCGGGGTCGACGTTGTCGAGCGGCATCTGGAGCGTTTGCCGCAACGCCGCGACCGCCTCTCCGGCACGACCGCAGCGGATGCGCGCGTCGGCGAGGCCGCAGCGGCTGACGAGGATGAGGTTCTGGTCCCCCAGATACAGCGCGAGATCGACCGCCTGCTCCGCGAGCGTCATCGCGCGGTCGAGCTTCCCGAGGTCTATGGCGACGATGGCGAGCTTCGACAGCGCGAGCTGCTGGAGCCCGATGTTCCCGCGCGCGAGAGCGTCGGCCCGGACCTCCGCGAGCGACGCCTCCGCGTCGGCGTAGCGGCCCGCCGTGGCGCGCAGGACGGCGAGACCGATGCGGGCCTTGAGGTCCTGCCCGTCCCCGGCCGGCAGCCCGGCGGAGGCCGCCCGGGCGTAGAGCGCGATCGCCTCCACGAACTCGCCCTCCGCCCTCTCGTCGCCGAGGCGCGCGCGGCAAACCGCCAGCAGGTGAAGCGCCTCCGCCTCGCCGCGGAGATCCCCCGCCCCGCGCATCAAGCGGCACGCCTCCTCGAGCACGGGCAGCGACTCTCCCTCCCGGCCGAGCCGGCCGAGACCGATCGCGAGGACCTGTCGCGCGCGGGCCGCGAGAGCGTCGCTGCCGGAGGCGGCCGCGTGCGCGGCCGCACGTTCCGCGATCGCCAGCGCAAGGCGAATCCTCCCGGCCTGCACAAGGGCCATCGCTTGCGATACCTTCGCCTCGACCCGGGAGATCGCATCGGGTGCGACCCGCGCCGCCGCGCCGAACGCGCGTGCCGCGGCCGCCGACATCCCGGCTCGGACGAGCGCCTCGGCCTGCCGGCGTCGCAGTCCGTGTCGCTCCGGCCCGCGGCCGCGATGCGCTCCCAGCGCGCGGGCGTAGTCGTTCGCGGCTCCCGCCGGATCCGCCAAGCGCTCGCTCCGCTCGGCCGCGCGGAGATACCAGGCGACGGCGCGCTCGCCCTCGGCGGCGCCCGACCAGAGCCGGGCGACGAGCGCAGGCTCGGCGTCTGCCCGAGGATCGCTCTCGAGCAGCTCTGCGGCGGCGCGGTGGAGCGCCACGCGCCGTGAGGCCGGCAAGGACGATACGAGCTGGTCGGCGAGGCTGCTGGATTCGGGGTGCCACAGGCCCGACGCCCGGTAGGCGAGCCCCGCCGCGGAGGCCTCTTCGGACACGGCGCGCGCAGCGCGCGCCTCCAGACCCGACAGGGAAGCCAGGTGGGCCTCGCGCGCGCCGACGCGAACCACGGCAACCCCCTCGAGCCAACGCATCGCCTCCGGCGAGATCATCCGCAGCCGTCCGTGCGGAAGACCGGCGGCGGTCCCTCTCGACCGGCTCCGGCCGCCGCGCTCCCAGGCCCCCTCGACGAGGAGGCCCTCCGCGATCCGCGGCGATCCGCCGCTCGCCTCGAGCAGCCAGGCCACACGCTCACCGGAGACCGCGCCCCCCGTCGCGCGCTCCGCCATCGCGCGGATCCCGCCGCTGTCCAGATCGGAGAGATCGATCCGGGACAGCGCCGGCGTCGTTCCGGCGGCCTCGAGCAACGCGCGGAGCGCGGGGCGGTCGATCGCACCCGGCCTGAGCGTCGCGACGATTCGAAGCGGGGCCGCCGCCTGCTCCCGGACCGTGCGCGTCAGGACGTCGACGATCTCGGCGCCGGCCGCGTGAACCTCGTCGAGGAGCAGGACGGTCTTCCCACGGCCCGCCGTTTCGCGCAGCGCCTCGAGCGAGAGGCGCCTGTGCGCGATCCCCTTGGCGACAGTACAGCCCCGCAGGATCGCCTCCGCCTCGAGCCAGCGAAGGATCCTCGATTTCCCGCTCCCGGGACCGCCGCACAGAAACACGACACGGGGCTCTCCTTCCGGCTCGAGCGCCTCCCAGATCGCCCGGACACTTGACTCGCGCTCGGCCGGAGGACCGGAGAGCAGGCGCGCCAGGCGCGTGACCTCCGTCTCCGCCGGGTGATCGGTCCCGCAGGCCTCGTTCAGGCGCGCCAGCGCTTCCGAAGCGCTGGCCGGGCGGCGCTCGGGATCCTCCGCGAGCAGATCCCTCAGCCAGCGGTCGAAGCCGGAGGGAACGCCTCCCGGAAGAGTCGAAACGGAAATCGGCTCCCGGGCGAGCGCCGCGCCGATCCCGCGCTCGTCCGGCTCCCAGCGTGCCGGGGGCCGCCCGGTCACCGCCTCGAGGAGCACCGCGCCGAGCGCGTAAAGATCGGACCGCCTGCTCGCGGCCCGGTTGGCGAGCACCTCCGGAGCGAGATAGGCGATCGTCCCCGCCGGCCGGAAGGCCTCGCTCGGTTGATCCGAGACGCGTAGTGCCAAGCCGAAGTCCACCACGACTAGGCGGCACCCGAGCTTCGGACGGTCGCGGACCAGCAGGTTCGACGGCTTGAGATCCCGGTGGATGAGGTCGAGGTCGTGGAGGAAGGACAGCGCCCTCAGCGCCTCGACCGCGAGCGCGCCGAGAACCTCGGTGCCTTCGCGGCGCACCGCACCGATCAGGTCGCGCCCCTCGACGAGCTCGAGGGTGAATCGCGTGCGGCCGGTGTCGGGCGAGATGTCGAACTCGTCCACCTCCACCAGACTCGGATGACGGAGGCAGGCGAGCGTCGCGAACTCGCGGCGGAAGGCATCCTCATGCCGCGTGGTCTCGGGGCCGGTGAGCTCCTTGAGCGCCAGATCGAGTCCGGGCCGCTCCCGGTCCTCGGCGAGCCAGACCCGTCCTGCGCCTCCTTCGCCGAGGAGCTTCTTCAGGACGAACCGGCCGTCGCCGGCATCGCCTACGGAAGGCATCGGGGCATTCTGCCCGCGCTAACCCTTCGGAAGGAAGTGTTTTCCTTTGACGTGTCTCGGAAACGAGACGATGGTTATCCTGGGGATTGATATGACATTATCTATTTGAAAATAAATGATTTATGTCTGTAATAGAAATCTAACTGTGTCATTATCGAGACACGTCGATCGCCGCGTGGCTCGTAGCCTGCCCCACGCTAAACCGTTTTGCATCAGACGATTAGCTGATGTTCCTCCGGCGCTTCCCGAACGCGGTCCCGATCTTGCGGTAGGGACGGGTGGCACGCCGGGGTTCCCGGGCACGGGTTACGGCGAAGCCGGAAGAGGAGGCGAGCCGATGATCAGCAACTTCTTCTCAGGAGAACGGATCCCGGTTCTCCCGGTCGCCATGGCCGCGCTGGCGATCCTGGCGGCTCCGTACGCGAGCCCGGTCGCCGCCGCGCCGTCGGGTGTCTGCGTCACCACGCAGGTCACTTCCCCGTTCCGGCTGCCCGACGGGGTTCTCCATCCCGCCGGGATGCTCACGCTGTGCGACACGGAGGCGTTCACGCCCGTCTCCGATCTTCACGTCGTGCTCGTCGACGGGCGCCGCGTGGGCATCTTTCTCAGTCATCGGCGGTCGACCGAGGTGTCCGGGGACGTCCGGCCCGAGGTGGTGTTCGATCGCGACGCGGGCGGATCGCTCGACCTGATCGGCTACATCCTTCCGAGTTCGGGACGCAGCGTCGCCTACCAGCTCAAGCCCCATCCCGCCAGATCTTCAGGTCTGGCGGCAAACCGGCCCGGCGTCTCGGATGCCGGTCCGATCCTGGCCGCCGCAATGGCCGCGAGTGTTCCGTGAGCGACTCGCGGTCCGCTCCGTAAGGCGTCGCGAAGTCGATCGACCGGGCGATCGCGACGCCGTCCCTCTCTCCCGGGGGCATCCCGCGCGCACCCTCCCTCCCGAACTCACGCGTGGGATGCCCCCGGCTTCTTTCCCCCGCCCCCCCGTAGATCCGCACCGCGTCAAGTTGACAGCCCCGGATGCCGGGCGTAAATGTAACGAACGGTGGGGAGGGGGGGCCGATGAGCGCCGACGACCTCGACGGAGTGGTGCGCGAGGCGCTTCGCAAGCATTCGCGCCTCCGGATCCTTACGATCGAAGACGACCAGTACCTCGCGAACGACCTCGGATTCGATTCGTTCGCGCTGCTCCAGGTCGTGCTCGAGCTCGAGGACCTGCTGGGAATCGAGGTCGAGGCGGACAAGCTCGCGGGGCTGCGGGACATGACGTTCCGCCGGTTCGCCGATCTCGTGCGGAGCCATGTCGACGCGTCCCGGATCCCGGCCGCGCGGGGAGCGGCTCCTTGAGATTCGCGGTCGCAGCCGATTACGCCAGCCCGACGATCGACGGCCTCGTCGCAGGACTTGCCGGCGAGATGGAATCGCGGGGCCACCGGCTCGTCGCCGCGGGCCGCAACGAGGCGATTCCCACGGACGTCGACGTCGTGCTCAACGTCACCTCCGCGGCCGCCCCTCGCGCGAACTACCTCCGCGCGAAGCCGTCGCACTTCATCTGCACGCTCACCGAGACGTGGGACGCCCCGGGCACGCTGCAGCGCGATGCCTACGGCGTCCTCGTCAAGACGATGTCGAACCTCACCGCCTACACGGTCCATCGGTCCGGCGAGTCTTCGAGCTACCTGGTGACGCCCGAGCTCGGCTTCCGCGAGGTGCGGCACGGCGGCGACCACGTCCGCCGGATCGCGGAGCAGGTCCTCGCGATCTCGGACGTGCGGTTCGCGATCGAGAACGAGTTCTCCCACGACCTTCCCGAAGCGCTCCGGGACGGTGACGCGATCACCGCGAGCCTCGCCGAGGTCGGCCGCAAGCTCGACGCCCTCGGCCTGCTCCCGTCGGTGCTGCCGCTCGACGAGATCCTCTCCCCGCGCGACCTGCGCCTCCTCCAGAAGATCTTCGGCATCAAGCAGCTGTCGTACGGGAATCTCTCCGCGCGACGGGACGCCAGCACGTTCTGGATGACTGGCCGGGGGGTCGACAAGGGGAATCTGCGACGGATCGGGTCGGACATCCTGCTCGTGACCGGGTTCGACGAGGAGCGGCGGGCCATGCGCGTCTCGGTCCCGCCGGGCAACGACCCGACCGCACGGGTCTCCGTGGACGCGATCGAGCACTTCAAGATCTACCGCGCGTTCCCCGGCATCGGGGCGATCCTCCACGTGCATGCCTGGCTTCCCGGGATCGCCTCGACGCTGCAGAGCTACCCCTGCGGGAGCGTGGAGCTCGCCGACGAGGTGCTCGCACTCGTCCACCGGGCGCCGGATCCGCAGAACGCGGTCGTCGGCCTCAGGAACCACGGCATCACGGCGACCGGGCCGGACCTCCCCACGCTGTTCGATCGGCTGGACGGGCGCCTCGAGCGCCAGGTCCCGATGGTCTGAGCGAGCACGGATGCCGACCCGGGACTTCTCCACGCTGATCGACCTTCTCGACGGGGCGCGCGACGTTCACCCGTCGCGCGGGATCCGGCTCGTATCGGCGCAGTTCCGCGAGTCGTACTGCTCCTACGCCGAGCTGCACCGCCGGGTGCTCTTCCACGCGGAGCACCTCCGCGAGCAGGACATCGGCGCGGGGCAGAAGGTCGTGGTGCCGCTGACGACCGACCTCGATCTCGTCGGCTCGTTCCTCGCGCTGATCTGGCTCGGCGCGGTGCCGGTCTCCGTGACCGGGCAGATGGCCGGACAGGAGCGCGGCGCCTACCTGCGCCGCCTCAAGGACCTGATGGAGCGCTACCAGTTCGACCGGATCGTCCTCGACACGACGCTGGCACAGGCGGTGGTGGACGATCAGGTTCTCGATCCGCGCCTCGTCGCCGACCCGTACCCGCAGTCCGTCGACCCCGACCGCGAGCCGCCGCGCATCGCCGCGGCCTCCCCGCGCCCGGACGATCTCGCGTTCATCCAGTACTCCTCGGGGAGCACGTCCGACCCGAAGGGCGTCCAGATCACGCACCGGAACATCTGCGCGAACCTGAAGATCATCGTGGAGAACGACGGGCGAACGGAGGAGAGCTCCGGGATCGTCTGGATGCCGCTCTACCACGACATGGGGCTCGTCGGCGGCTTCCTCTCCCCCATGGTTCACTACCACCCGCTCGTCCTGATGAACCCGGTCTGCTTCCTGATGAAGCCGGTGTCGTGGCTGGACTACGTCTCGCGGTACCGCGGCACCGTCTCCCCCGTCCCGAACTTCGCGCTCGACATGTGCGTGACCCGGATTCGCGACCACCAGCTCGAGAAGCGCAAGCCCGATCTCGGCTCACTCGCGTACCTCTACAACGGCTCCGAGCCGGTCAGCGGCGAGGTGATCGAGCGCTTCTACGAACGCTTCGCTCCGTACGGCCTCCGGCGCGGGGTCGTCCATCCGGTGTACGGAATGGCCGAGACCACGCTCATCGTCACGGCCCCCGACCGGTCTTCCCCGCTCCGGACGCGCGACATCGACGGCGTGCGCGTCGTGTCCGTGGGACGCCCC